>Ga0070698_100005857_pt1 | contig 13428 bp, 11 predicted proteins | sample KBSK1502metaG_FD_65477 | JGI IMG/M metagenome (GOLD analysis project Ga0070698, IMG submission 65477) | Corn, switchgrass and miscanthus rhizosphere microbial communities from Kellogg Biological Station, Michigan, USA - KBS K1-50-2 metaG | ecosystem: Host-associated > Plants > Roots >... | reverse complement strand
GATCGGCAGGTTCACACCGAGAACGCGGGCCGTGCCGATCGGCACTTCGATCAGCGTGCCGTGCTCGTTTCTCCAGATCCCATAGCGGGTGCGCGGCGCGGTCGGATCGCCGTAGCTGTCGTGGAGGATCGGGTAGGTGCTCGAGTCGTAGCGGAAGCCTTCCTCGAGGAGAATGTCGTAAGCCCAGGCCTGCGCGCCGCCGATCGAAAAATTGGGCGCCCGGTAGCCGACCACCGGTTCCCCGACAATGTCCTCAAGACGAGCCTTGGCGCGATGGACATCCGCTCGGAACTCGGCGGGACTCTGGCGCGACACGGGCTCGTGGGCGTCCCCGTGGCACGCGACCTCATGGCCGTCGCCAGCGATCTTCTGCACGAGGGTGGCGTGCTCAGCGGCAACCTGTCCGAGGACGAAGAAGGTCGCCTTGACATCACGCGAGGCCAGCAATGCGAGGACCCTCTCGGTGTTGGCCTCCACCCGGCTCTCGAGAGCCTGGCCCACAGCGGCCGGAGCCCCCTTGCGGAAGACGAGCGCGTGGTAGTGCTCCTCCACGTCCACGGTGAGAGCGTTCACAATGTTCACGCCGCCGTCACCAGGGTGCAATCCACCTCAACCGCCACCGCACGCCGCAACAAGCCGATCGAGAGGACGAGTAGCCCCTTGTTGGCTTTGGCACGAAGGTAGATGCCCTCGACGTCGGCCAGCGGCCCGCGCGTGATCCGGACGCGCTGACCGACGCTGAGATAGGGATGGGGACGCACCCGGTAGCCGGCCGTCTGAGCGCGCTGGAGCCCCTCCACCTCGTCATCGGGCACCACGCCGAGCTGATCCCAGCGCGCCCCGAGCACGCGGACGAGCCCGCGGACCTTGCATACGTTGAGGTAGCTCGCCTTGTCCATCGCGTGACGGAGAAAGAGGTAGCCGGGGAACATCGGCACTTCGATCAGACGCTTGACACCGCGAAGCCTCGACCAGACGTTCATTTTCGGCAGATGAAGCTCGAACCCTTTTCGCGCGAGCTGGTCGTGAACGAGTTGCTCGCAGTGGCTATGGGTCCACAAGACATACCAGTGCTGGTTGACGCCTGATGCGGGCCACAGACCCTTTGGTTCGACGACCTCTGCCGGCAAGGCTTCGCCCCCTTCGGTCCATCCCCGGTTCCTCGGGGCTAAACCGACTCGCGCGGTCACTGCTGCGGTCGTTGGGCCGACCGCACAACGGCTGACGGCCCGTATCAGCTCGACCTATGTGTGCTGCTCGGTTCTGCTCTACAGCCGCACGGTATGGTGCGGCGGCGCTTCAATCCCCCAGGCAGCGTTTGTTCTGATCGATGTCGGCTCGAACCGGTCCGGGCATGATCATCGACCGCTCGATTCCATCGCCGCTGCGTGCGCATGCATATCGGTCACGTGCACATCGGCGGCCTGCGCGCCGCGACCAAACAGGACGATCTTCACGGTGTAAAAGAGAATCCGGAGATCCAGCACGAACGACAGATGCTTGATGTAGTAGAGGTCATAACGCATTTTCTCCGTCTCCTCCTCCAGGTTGTTTGCGTAGCCCAACCGAACTTGCGCCAATCCGGTGATGCCTGGTCGGACGGCGCACCTGACGGAGTAGTACGGGATGCCCTCGCTGAAGAGTTCCGCGTTGGAGACCGGATGGGGCCGCGGCCCCACAAGATTCATATCTCCACGAATCACGTTGACGAACTGGGGCAGCTCGTCGAGTCGGAACTTTCTCAGCCACTTCCCGACGCGCGTAATCCGGGCGCAGTTGTCGAGCACCCACTCCGAGGGCGCGTTCTCGGCAACACGCATCGTGCGGAACTTCACCATCTTGAACCGCCGCGAGTGCATGCCGAGGCGCTGCTGGACGAAGAACACGGGCCCCAGCGAGTCCAGCTTGATCGCAATCGCGATCAGGGCCATGAGCGGCGCGAACGCGATCAGCCCGACGATGGCGACCAGCAGGCTCGTGGCGCGGCCCGCCGCCAGGTCGATCCGTGACTTCCGGAAGTCGCTGGAGAAAATGAGGTTGCTCGGCGTCAGCGATTCGATGGCGATCTTGCCGGTGAAGCGCTCGTAGGCGTTCACGCCGTCCTCGATGGCGATGCCATCCATTCTGGCGTCGACCAGTTGGCGCGTAGGAAGATGCGTCCGGCGCTCCGCCATGGCCAGGATGATGCGATCCGGAGTGATGTCCTTCAGGATCTTGTCGAGGCGCTCTACTGGTCCCAGCAGGGGGTACCCGTACGGTGTTTGGTCGCCGCCGCCGGCGTCGTCGACGATGCCGATGATCTGATAGCCCAGGTACGGCCGGGCCTCGATTTCCCTCACGATCTTTTCGGCCACTGGACTCCAGCCGAGGATGAGCACGCGCTCGAAAAACAGGCGGCGTCGCATAAGACCGTACGGAACCGCCCGGAGCGGGACGAGCACCGCAAGAATCGCCAGGATACTGAGGAGCAAGGCGCCGTTGGACGTTTTGGCGTTCGGGACGAAGGCGTAGATGGCGGCAAGCAGGATGGACGCGACACCGAGCGCCTGCAACAGACGGGAGACGAAGTCGCCGAACGTGCCCACGATCCGGGAATCGTAGAGATCGTTGTAATAGAAGGCGACGACGCAGCAAAGGGCGAGCAGGCTCGCGCGGCTGAGGGATACGAGGACGTCGGTCCAGCCGGCCCATGCCACGCTTGCGGCGCTAACCGCGGTGGTGAGGACTCCGACCTCAAGGAGCGGGCGGGCCAGGCTCACTGGCGTCCCTCGGCGCACGTCGGTGTCGGGCCCATCATTCCACCGTCACGCTTTTGGCGAGGTTCCGCGGGTGGTCGACGTCACATCCGCGAAGAACCCCGACGTGATACGCCATGAGTTGCAACACCGGCGCGACGAGGAGCGGTTGCGTCCACTCGAGGGTCGAGGGGATTGGAACCACGACATCGGCCTTGTCTCGGATCTCGTCGTCGTCGTCCGTGGCGACGGCCACGACGATGCCGCTTCGTGCCTTTACTTCCTCGATATTGCTCATCGTCTTTTCGTAGTGGAGCCCCCTCGGAACGAGGACGACCACCGGCGTCTGGTGATCGATGAGTGCGATCGGCCCGTGCTTCATCTCGCCCGCTGCATAGCCCTCGGCATGGATGTAAGAGATCTCCTTGAGCTTGAGGGCTCCTTCGAGCGCCAGCGGGTAATTGATCCCGCGGCCAAGATAGAGGCATCCCCGGCATTCGAGGAACCGGTTCGCGATCTGCCGGATGCCGTCGCACTGCTTCAGCACCACGGCCATCAACTCGGGGATCTCCCAGAGACTTTTCACGACCTGGGAGACGAGCATGGGATCGGCGAACCCTCTCGCGAGACCGAGCTTCAGGGCAAGCAGCGTGATTGCCGTGAGCTGAGCTGTGAAGGCCTTGGTTGATGCGACACCGATCTCGATGCCAGCCCGTGTATAGAGAACGCCGTCGGATTCGCGCGCCAGAGAACTGCCCACGACGTTGCAGATGGCAACGGTCCGGGATCCTTGGTCTCTCGCTTCGCGTAAAGCCGCCAGCGTATCCGCAGTTTCTCCGGATTGTGAGATCGGCACCGTGAGAACACGGCCGTCGAGGACTGGACGGCGGTAGCGGAACTCTGAGGAGATATCCACCTCGACCGGCAGCCGCGCGAAGGCTTCCACGAGATATTTCCCGACCAGGGCCGCGTGCCACGACGTACCGCAGGCGACGAAGCACAGGCGGTTGAGGGCTGCGAGGTCGCGATCCTTGAGTCCAAGCTCGGGGATGTGGATGCTGTAGCCTTCTGGATCGGCCCGCTCCCGCAGCGTGTTCCGGACCACGTCGGGCTGCTCGAAGATCTCCTTCAACATGAAGTCGGGATAGCCCGCCTTCTCCGCGGCCTCGGCGCTCCAGGAAATACTCGCGCGGTTCCGCCGGACCGGAATCCCATCGATGGTGCTCAAGGCAATCCGGTCCGGAGTAAGCACAGCCACGTCTTCCTCTTTCAGCAAGACAATGTCCTGGGTCTTCCCCAGCAAGGCCGGAATGTCTGAAGCTACGAAGACTTCACCATTGCCCACACCGACGACAAGAGGGCAACTTCCACGGCGGATGGCCATGAGCGTGTCCGGCGCATCGACGGCGATGCAGACGATCGCATAGGCCCCTCGCAGCTCTCGAGCTGCTCGGCGCACCGCCTCGTCCAGACCATGTGACCGGTAGCGTTCGATCAGATGCGCGATGACCTCGGTGTCGGTCTCAGAACGGAACCGGTGCCCTTCGGCGGCCAGTGACTTCCGAAGATCACGGTAGTTTTCGATGATTCCGTTATGGACGACCGCTAAACGTGCGTCGCAGTCGACGTGGGGATGGGCATTGGCGTCCGACGGACGACCATGAGTCGCCCAGCGCGTATGCGCGATCCCCAGAGCTCCCTTGGGTTTGTTGACCGCCAGCAGGCTCTCCAACGCGCTGACCCGTCCCACAGCCTTCCGCACGTCCAGGTGGCTTCCATTGAGTGTGGCGATCCCGGCAGAATCGTACCCGCGGTACTCGAGGCGACGGAGCCCAGAGAGCAGGAAAGAGACGGCGTCGCGAAATCCGGTGTATCCGACGATGCCACACATCGTTGACTAGCTCCCTTCGAGCATGGAACGGCGACGGAAGGGCAGCCGCCATCCGTCGCGGTCCGCCCCGGAGGACCAGCCACTGCCTTTGGCGTAGCGCGTTCGTGCCTCATCGTCGCCGTTGAAGATCAGGCCGACGATCGTCTTGGGATCCAACACCTTCACCGCTTCCTCCAGCAGCCTCCGCCGGGTCTTGTGTGCGGTGACAACGATCAGGAATCCGTCCACCCATCGCCCGATCAGCCTGCAGTCGGGCATCGGGACCAGAGGAGGCATATCGACGATGATGTAGTCGTACTGCTGACGAGCCTCGTTCAGCAGTTGCCCCAGCCGAGGGGACTTCAGCACCTCGTAGGGAGCTGAGGACTGCTGGCCCGCCCGAACGATGGAGAGGTTGAACGTTGGGCATGGCTCAACGACATCGTTCAGCGACAGACGGGGATCAAGGATCGCGCCGATCAGACCGCTCCCGTGGGAACTGTCCAACCCCAAACGCTCAGCGATTGAGGACCGGCGCACGTCTGCGTCGACGATGAGGACGCGAGCGTCAGACGCTTGGGCCAAAGCGCCGGCAAGGTTGATCGCGGTCATGGTCTTGCCGTCGCCGGCCTCGGGACTCGAGACGCCCACGATGGTGAGAGTGGCGGTCCGGTGCAATTGCTCCATCTTGTGGCGAACCGCCCGGTACTGCTCGGCTTCGAACGAGGTCGGAGCGAGGAGGCTCACCAGGTGCTCCTCGACCACCCGCGCACCGGATTCCACAGGCATGTCGCGAACGGGCTGCCGGTTCGCGAGAGTCTTCTGCGTTGTCGGTCGCTCGAAGCCCACACTGCCGATTGCCGGCTCGCTTGTCTCGCGGGCTGGGCGAGGTTGAACTGGTGGCGCTTCTCGAGACGGACGGAGCGCCCGTTCCCGATCGGCCTGCTCAAGTGCCTCGAAGTACTTGCCCATCCGATCACCAGAGAAGGGCACGCGCCGAGCGCACAAGCTCGAAGAGATGAGCGCTATCGGATCGCGCGGCGAGGGAGACGGCGGCTCCCAAGAGCAGCCCTACGAATACGGTCAGGCTCCAACGAACCGGCGTCAGGCGGACTCTCCGGCCCAGCGCCCACGACCGCCGTCGTGACAATACGCCGTCCTCGAGGGACTCGATGGCTTGCTCGACGATATGTCGACCGATCCGGCGTTGCTGATCCGCAAACCCGATCACGAGACACTGATCGCAGAGGATGTTTATGAGCCGCGGGATGCCCGCCGTGTATTCGGCGATTCGCGTCACCGCGCGGTCAGCGAAGACCCCGAGATCCTGCGCACCGGCGATGCGCAAGCGTGTCCGGATGCAATCGCGCGTTTCACTCACTGTCAGTGGTCGAAGGCCGCAAGACAGCGCGATTCGTTGCCGGAGTTGCCGGAGCTCCGGGAGATTGAGCTTGGTCCTCAGTTCGGGCTGGCCGACGAGCAGAATCTGAAGGAGCTTCTCACTCGGCGTTTCGAAGTTGGACAGGAGCCGGATCTCCTCGAGGGTCTTCGGCTCAAGATTCTGCGCCTCGTCAAGAATGAGGACGGTGTTCTGGCCCATGCGGTAGCGCTCGAGCAGGAAATTGTTCAGCGCAACGAGCCGCTGCGCCTCGGTGTTCGCCGGTGTCGCGATTCGGAAGTCCTCGAGCATGCAGTCCACGACCGCGTCGAAGGGCAGCGTGGACTTGAAGATGAGGGCGACCGCAGTATTTTGGTCGAGCCGCTCCATCAGGGCGTGAAGCAGCGTCGTCTTCCCCGTTCCGACCTCCCCGGTCAGCGCGATGAATCCCTTTCGCTGATTCACTCCGTACGAGAGCTGCGCGAGTGCTTCCCGGTGCGACGGTGTCCGGAAGAGAAACTTCGGATCAGGCGTCGTCTTGAACGGATGTTCTTTGAGTCCGTAGAAATCAAGATACATTTAAATCTTCAGTGACCTCGTCAGCAGCCTGAGCAGTTGCTCGTTGCCACTGGCGACGAAGTATGCGACGCCGACCACGAGTGTGAGACCGAGTACAGCTCCGCCCGCCGCCAGCTGGACTCGCCGACGACTCCGACGGATATCCGACGCCGTCACAATGCGCCGAATACTGCCGAGGGCCGGAAGACTCGTGAAAGCGCGGAGGTCGTCAATCGTGTGGAATGAGGTGTCCAGCTGCTCGCGAAGCACCACCAAGCCGACTCCCACCCCGAGTGAGAGAAGCAGGTTCACGAGCATGAGGCGTCCGCGGTTGGGCGCGATTGGTGCGCTCGGTGGGATAGCCTGCTCGAGAATTCGGAACTGCTCCCCTTTCTGACGTTGCTCCAAACTCTCGGCGAGCTCAGCCTCGTCGTGACGTTTCAGCAGCGTCCGGTAGAGTTCCTTTGTCGAATCGTAATCCCGCGATAATGCCTGGAACTCCAAATCACGCCGGGGGATGTTTTCGACCCGCGCCTGGTACGTCGCCATGGCCGTCCGGAGGTACTTCTCCTCTTCCTTGAGAGCTGTGATCTCGACGTCGACCTGGCTCAACGCCTCTCGCGTCTGAGCCGCATGAGGGTTGGCGATCGACGGAGCCGGCAGCTTTTCGGCGAGCACGCTCTTGGTCGGTGTGTCGTCGCGCTTGGCTTCGAACACCTGCCTCTCGAGACGAGCCACTTCGGCCTTGAGGTGCATCACGTCGGGGTACTTGTCGCTAAAACGCATCCGAAGGTCGGCGAGGTCCTGCCTCAACTTTTCGAGTCGGACCGTAGCGGGGTCCGGCGGGGCGACACTCGTCTGGACGCTCGTAACGACGTGGCCCGGTGTGGCCACGACGGGTTCCATCGACTCGAGGCGCCTTACCAGCTCTTGCCGCTGCTCCGTCGTCCGAAGCTGTCTGTCGCTGTTGACACGGAATTGGGCATTGAGCCGCTCGAGCGTCGCGAGGTTCGCCTCCATCTGCTGGGGGAGCTCGCCCAGGTGGCGTTGCTTAAACTCGCTGACACGGCGCTCCTGTACTGCCAGCCGTGCCCGCACTTCCTCGAGCTGAACCTTGAGGAATTGGGCTGTCCCCTGCGCCTGGCGTTCCCGAGCCTTGGTGTTGGCCTCAACGTAGGAGGACGCGAGCGCGTTCGTCACGGGTGCAACGGTTTCAGGATCGGCGCCTTGATAGCTGATCGTAAAGGCGATCGTTCCACCCGCTCGATCAAGCCCTTTGGGTTTGACTTCGATGTCACGGCGCACCTGTTCGACGAGCTCGTCCCGGCTAAGACCTCGTCGCGAGGTTGCGTACAGTCCAAAGTTGTTGATCAGCTCCTCAAGTCTCGAACGACTCAAAATATCCTGGCTGATCGTTTGGAGACGAGTGTCCAGCGCGCCTGTGACGGTGGATCTCACGAAGTCAACTGGAACCTGTTGGTCCACGACGAGCACAGTGGCAGAGGCCCTGTAGGTATTGGGCAGGAACACGGTTATTGTCGCAGTCGCACAGAGCACCGCCGCGAAAGGCAAAATCCCAAGCCATTTCCGCCTCCGCCACACCGCCAGAACCCTCGCGAGTTGCAGGCCCATGGCACTGTCGCCCAAGCGCGCTAAAGATGTGTTTGACGTGAACAGATCGCTATCAAGCGCCAAGGACAATGTCTCCCGGATGATAAAAGAGGACTTCGCGGTCGTCGTCTGAGCGCTCGGGCCGATCCAGCACTCCATCAGGAGCAAACGTGGGGTCATTGAGCTTGAGCCGCTCAAGGGTGTTTCCCGCGTCCGGAACGACGGCGATCAAGGAGCGCCTCGCGACGTGAGTGAAGCCGGCCGCCAAGGCAGGCGAAATCGACATCGAGGACGCGCGCTCGTTGCACTTCACTGTTCACTCCGACGGGTCTTTTTCACAGGGCGAGTGCTCTAGCGCAAATGCTGGACCAGAAATTCCTTCACGAGGCGCGGGGCGAAATAAAAGACTTTTAGAGTAATTTCCGTGCGTCGACACAACGGATCTCCAATCCTCGCCTGTTCATGCTTGGGTGCTTCGGGACCCACTACGAAGCAACCGTGCACACACGCGAAGGCGTTCGGCTGGCGAGCGCCTGCGCTCTAGAGGCGCACGCGTGTCGCGTCAACCGATCGTCAACGGATGGCGTTGAAATTCGCGGTCGTTTTGACGGTTCGACCGTGTGGTCACTACAGGGCTGTCGAGGGCGTCCAGGCAGCTACTTGCGCCGCTGTGAACGCTTGTTCGGTTCACATCACAGCACACCGGGTATACCAGTAAACTTCGCAGTGGGTCCCAATTAACCCATCGTCGCTGTGCAGCCTGCTCGCCTGCGAGTGGAAGACACTGATGCGGCCATACAAAGAAATTCTGTGTGGACTTATCCATACATCCGCATCGTCGCGGCCCGCCAGAGCACCGTTTGGCATATCGCTTGCCATGAAGCGACCGTCGTTTAGGCAGCACTGTGCGCCTCAAGTGGGGTCAACGCGTGAGCGAGCAAAAGGCGCTGATTGTGGGAAGCGATCCGGCGATGCAACGGTACCTGCAGAGGTATCTGAGCGAGCGGGGTTGCCAAGCGGTGGTGGCGCGCACCATACCGGACGCTGTCGAACGTCTCGTCCAAGACAGCTACCAGTTCACCGTCATTGACCTCGATCACCAATCCATAACCGCGGCCGACTTCGTGTCGGATCTCAAGCTACAGGCCGGCCATCCTGGAACGGTCATCGGACTGAGGAATGACCATCCTTGGCCGCCATCCATCGCCGGCATCGACCAGTTCGTGGGCAAGCCGTCGATCGAGCGCGACCTCGCTCGGATCGTTCAGGCTATCCTCACCGCAGCGCCCTCCGCAGCGAGTCAACAGTCTCGTGGCTCACCGACCGCACAGATCCCGCGCGAGATGGCACTATGGCAAAGCCCGCGCATGCGGCAGGTCCGGGTCATCATCGAGGAGGTGGCGGGCGTGGACGTCACGTTGCTCATCACGGGCGAGACCGGAACAGGTAAGGATGTTGTAGCCCGTGCGATCCATTCGCTTTCGTCGCGGCGGTCGGGACCGTACATCAAGGTCAACTGTGCAGCCGTCCCTCGTGAACTCCTTGAAACCGAGCTGTTCGGCCACGAGCGCGGCGCTTTCACCGGCGCCCACAAATTGAACGTCGGAAAGTTCGAGGCCGCAAACAATGGCACGATCTTTCTCGACGAAATCGGCGATCTAGACCTAGCGCTTCAAGCGAAGGTCCTGCACGTCTTACAGGACGGCGAGTTCTCGCGCGTCGGCGGCAAATCACGCCTCCGCGTCGATGCTCGGGTCCTCGCTGCCACCAATCAAGATCTCGAGCGGTGTGTCGCGGAAGGGCGCTTTCGCGAGGATCTCTACTACCGACTCAATGTCATCCAGATTGTCGTGCCGCCACTACGGGAGCGCTTGGAAGAAGTGCCAGCGCTCGTCGAGCACTTCGTGAAAATGTACGCCAAAATCTTCCGGCGCCCACGCTGCATGGTGCCGCCGGTAATCATGGACCGGCTCATGCGGCACCGGTACCCAGGTAATGTCCGGGAACTCGAGAATCTCATCAAACGCATGATCGTGCTCGGCGACCCATTCCTTGGGCGCGGTACGGATCCGGCGAGCGCCGAACTTCCGACGCAGAACGGCGTATCGCCGACGACCGTCGTTCGCCTCCCGTTGAGAGATATGGTGCGGCGGGCATCGCTTGCAGCCGAGCGTGAGATCATCGCGAAGGCCCTCGCTGAAAGCGGCGGAAACCGCGTGCGGGCCGCCAAAGCGCTCCGGATTAGCTACCGGGCGCTGTTGTACAAAATCAAACGGGTCGGCCTCCCGCGCGTCCGGCCTGCAATGCCTGACGATGACGTCTTGACCGAACCGCAGGCGCGGATGTCGTGATCATCTGTCCTTCCGCTCCACCTGTACGGAACTCTTCTTGGAAGCGGCACACACTTATGATCCGACTGACATAGACTCTGGGATCCGGATGCGGCGCACCCCGCGATCCGTGTCAGAACATGTCGATGCTCTTGCAACGCGTTAGGTCGTGGTGCTTCTGATCAACGCCGAAGCTGGCAATCTCGCCGTCATTGTCGACCGTCTGACAAGCGCGCTTGATATCGCGTGGAGCGCCGGAGGCATGTGTTATCCGGACAACGGGGCAACGGTCGAAAGACTCATGGATCACGCGACAGCGATGCAAACGCGCGCGAAACAGGATGGTGGACGTCGCCTCTATGCCCTATCTGCCATGACACTCTGCCGGTCGCGCAGCACTAAAGGTTGTTCAGCTGGCAGCGTATGAGCGCTGTCGGCTCCACTGCCTGGGACGAATTCAACGCCGGCCATTTTGACGGCGGTCAATTAGAAGGACGGCGGGCATCTGGCTGCCTTAGACCGCACTCGGCGATCTTGTTCAGCAAGGTCTTGTAGCTCACCTTGAGTCTTCGGGCTGCCTGTGCGCGATTCCAGCGCGTTAGCCTCAGGACCTCTTCCAGCGCCCTGCGCTCTGCTTGACGCGCCCCACTGCGCGCGATCTCCCGCAAGCCCTCGTCGATTGCCACAGATGTCGCGCTTGATGCTGAACGCGTCAGCGGCCGAGGATCGAATGCCTGCTCCGCGCTTCCGAGAACCACGAGCCGTCGAATGACGTTTTCGAGCTCCCGAACATTGCCCTGCCAGTCGTAATTGACGAGTTGTTGTAGCATCTCGGGTGACACAGCCTTGTTCTTTCCATACTGTTTGTTGAACGACTCCAAGAAGCGGGCCGCAAGGATCGGGATCTCCTCCGTGCGCTCACGCAGGGGCGGAATTCTTAGGTCGATGACGTTGAGCCGGTAGTAGAGGTCTTCGCGGAAGTCGCCGCGTCTGAGCGCCAATTCGAGGTCGCGATTGGTTGCTGCGACGATGCGAACATCGACGGCGAATCTCGTCGTACCACCTACACGAGTGATCGCTCGGTCCTGCAGAACGTGAAGCAGTTTTGGCTGTAACGTGAGTGGCAGTTCAGCAATCTCGTCGAGGTAGATCGTACCCTTGTTGGCATACTCAAACTGGCCTGGGCGGCGGCGGTGCGCACCTGTGAATGCGCCCTTCTCATGGCCGAACAACTCAGACTCGATGAGATCGTGGGGTATTGCAGCGCAGTTTACTTTTACGAAGAGCTCTTGCCATCTGGCCGACGCGGCATGGATCGCCCGGGCAACGAGGTCCTTTCCTACGCCGCTTTCGCCCCGCAACAACACGCTGGCGTCGGTATCGGCAATTGTTTCGATGATCTCACGGATCTCGCGCATTGCGGCGCTACCACCCAGCAGCGGAGCGTACTCAAGACGATAGGAGGGACCAAATGCCTTTGCGCCGACTGGTGGAGCGCCGGCGTCATCCAGCATCTCACTTTCCTTGGTCTGTCCCGCGTCATACCTGATCACGGGACTCTCACAGCGCTATTGAGGGTTATTAATAGAGCAGTAGACTGCGTGCGAGCCGGAAACTCACTGATTTCACAAAATACTGCACCGCTCGATGCGCGTAGTGAATCCCCCAACTTGCTGGACTCATCGCTGGCCACGGACCTTTTGAAGTTCTTCTGGACAGCCATACACAGGCACGCCAAAGCTTCTACCGTGGACGCGAATCTAGTTTGCGATGCAAGACTCTGTCAAGTGTAGACGTCGGCTCCGGTCCGAGCTGCGCCGTCCTCGCTCGTGACGAAAAAATGACGCCAGTTAGAGCACCCCCGTCCGCCTCGCACCAACGTCGGAATGGCCGTGGGGAAGCCTGCGCCGGCGGTGAAGGGAGTGTGGCGCCGATGAGTCCGTGCACCGTTCGCACGAGGTCGGGATTCGCCGCCTCACGAACCTGGTCCAGGAGAGACGCCATCGTGAGAGGATGCGGCATCAGCGGCGACGAGTCTACGGGACCTAGGTCCCAACTAAGAGCACCCAAAAGGGACTGAGGCGTGGAGCGGGCCGCGGCACGCGGACGCGCCGCAGGCGGGCGACCCCTTACTTCTTGGCCAGCTTCGTCTCCAGCAGCGTGCGAACTTCGGCGACGGCGGCGCGCCAGAGCGGCGGCCTGGGCCCGGAGGTCGCGGGTTGAGCGAGGAGCCCCAGCGCTGCCCGTTCATGTCCCAACTGCTGACCGGCCTCGGTCTGAAATCATCGGTCACACCCGGGTCCCGGCGGCGCATCGTGATCGTGGGCAGCGTCGCCGTCGCCACGGTCAGCGTTGGGCTGCTGGGTGGGGGTCTGCTGACGCCTCGTGAGACGTTGCTGAAGGGGCCCAAGTAGACCACCCCGCTCTGCCGCCGACCGGCGCGCCGGCGTCTGCCTCGCGTATTGTCGGGATGCCGTCCCGAGAAGCCGCGACCTCGCGCCGAACGCTACGATCCCGCCGCGGTCATCGATTGGGTGCTGAACGAATCCCGACGCTGACACAACCGGCGTGAGATGACGTAGCGGTACCCTGGCCATCTGTGGCACCCTTAGCCCATTCCGACCCTGGGCGCATTGACCGAAGGGAGGCCGACCGTGCCCCATACCCTCGAAGACTTCGCCGCTGCCGCCCACCGCATCCTCGCCGCCGACAACTCGCCGCAGGGACGCGAGAAGGTCTGTGCGCTGCTTCGCGACGTGCTCAGCGACAAGACGTTCGTCGCCAAGCACCTGGGCGATGACGTGCCCGAGCGCAAGATCTTGTACGAAGACCCGGAGCTCGGCTTCTGCATCCTCGCCCACGTCAACCACGGCGCCAAAGAGAGCCAGCCCCACGATCACGGCAAGTACTGGGCGATCTACGGTCAGGCCGAGGGCGAGACGGTCA
>Ga0070698_100005856_pt1 | contig 13428 bp, 15 predicted proteins | sample KBSK1502metaG_FD_65477 | JGI IMG/M metagenome (GOLD analysis project Ga0070698, IMG submission 65477) | Corn, switchgrass and miscanthus rhizosphere microbial communities from Kellogg Biological Station, Michigan, USA - KBS K1-50-2 metaG | ecosystem: Host-associated > Plants > Roots >... | reverse complement strand
GCCGGGCATCATCAGCTGCCAGAACAAGGCGCTGACCACCCCGCTCCTGTTCGATCCCGGCGAGCGCTGGTTCTACGGCATCAACATCGACTGGGCCGGCAAGATGGTCGAGGCGGCGAGCGGCAAGAAGCTCGGCCAATATATGCGCGACAACATCCTGGCACCGCTCGGCATGGACAGCACCGGCTTCTTCATCAACGAGAGCATGAGGAAGCGCCTGGCCAAGATCCATCATCGCGGACCCGACGGCACGCTGCAGCCCGACACCGCGCTCGAGCTGCCGCAGGAACCCGAGTTCGAGATGGGCGGCGGCGGCCTCTACAGCACGGCCGGCGATTACCTCAAGTTCGTGCGCATGATGCTGAACCAGGGCAAATCCGACCGCGGCGAGGCGGTGCTGAAGCCCGAGACCGTGGCGCAAATGTCCAAGAACGCCATGGGCGAGTCGAAGGTCACCATGCTCAAGACCGCGGCGCCGCCTTTCTCCAACGACGCCGAGTTCTTCCCCGGCATGGACAAGCGGTGGGGCCTTAGCTTCATGATCAATAACGAAGAGGCGCCCACGGGACGCTCGGCCGGCGCGCTCGCCTGGGCGGGGCTGGCCAATACCTATTTCTGGATCGACCAGAAAAAGGGCGTGGGCGGCGTCTATCTCACTCAGGTCCTGCCCTTCGCCGACGTGAAGTCGCTGCCGCTGTTCTATGCCTTCGAAAGCGCGGTGTACGGGAAGTAAACGTCAAACGCCTTCACCTTTCAGTCGTCCTGAGCGCAAGCGAAGGACCTCATCGCCGCTTGCCACGGGCATGAGATCCTTCGCTACGCTTCAGCGCGGGGGTTACCCCGCGCGCGATGACAGAAGGCCGAACAACTCTGTTTCTTCCCTCACGCCGCGCAGGCGGTGGCGGCCGAGCGAGACCAGGCGGGAACGGCACGACAGAGCCGCCTCGGCGAACTGTCGCGAGATCAGGAGGTTTTGTCCGAGCGGTTCGCACAATTTCTCGATGCGCGAGGCTTCGTTGACCGCCGGCCCGATCACCGTGAAGTCGAGGCGCTGGGCGGTGCCGACGTTGCCGTACTGCACCGTGCCGATGTGGAGTACGAGATCGAGCCCGGTCGTCCGCCGTCCCTCGGCCTGCCGCCGCGCGTTCAGTGCCTCGATCAGGGCGAGCGCCTCGGTCGCCGCATCGAGTGCAGAGCTGCAGGCCTCGGCGCGGGTCGCTGGCCGGCCGTCGAAGGCGGCGAGCAGGCCGTCGCCCATGAATTTCAGCACCTCGCCGCCGCGCTTCACGACGGGTGCCACCATGCATTCGAAGCATTCGTCGAGCAGCGCGATCAGCTCCTTGCCGGGCGTGGTGTCGGCAAGCGCGGTGAAGCCGCGCAGGTCGGTGAAGAACACGATCGCTTCGACGCTCTGCACCTCGCCGCGCTGCACGGTGCCGGCGAAGACGCGGCTCGCCGGATCGTCGCCGAGATAGGCGGCCAGCAGACCATGGCCGATGGCACGCATGGCGACGGCCTTCGCGGCGAGAGCGAACACCGGCAGCGCCTGCTGCAGCATCGCCATGTCGGCGTCGCGATAGCCGCCCGGACGGTCGGTGGTCAGCGAACAGGCAAGCAACAACCGCTCGACATGCTCGGCCTCGTGCGGTCCGCCGAGCTGCGGCACCAGCTCGCCGAAGGGAAAGACGCGGCCCAGCCACTCGGTCATGCCCGCAACGTGCAGTTCCTCGAACAGTGGTGCCTCGCGAACGATCGCCGGATCGTCGACGCGGCGACGGCGCTCGGCGACGGCGTCGCGCAGCATCGGTAAGAAGGGGCTCTCCCGCAGGATGGGCGCATCGATATCAGCATGACGGAACTCGAAATGCGTGGCGGGACCGGTCGCGCGGTCCCAGATCAGGCTGCGCGCGCGCACCATAGGATGGAGCGTGTTCATGCCGACGAAGATGCGCGCCACGGGCACGCCCATGTCGTTCAGCCGCCGCGCGAAGCCGTCGACCATCTCCTCCAGCGGCAGGTTGCGCAGGCCCGAATCGGCCAGCCAGTCGGCGAGCGCGGCGAGTTTCGTCACGGTGGTCTACCGCGCCTTCCTAGTCCCGCCTTCCGTCGCCAGCGCGGCATCGACAATGACCTGCGCCTCATGCAGGAGAGCCCGCAAATGCTCCTCGCCGCGGAAACTCTCGGCGTAGATCTTGTAGATGTCTTCGGTACCGGAGGGGCGCGCGGCGAACCAGCCGTTTTCCGCGACGACCTTGATCCCGCCGATGGCGGCGTCGTTTCCAGGGGCGCGCGTCAGCACGCTCTTGACCGGCTCGCCGGCCATCTCCTTGGTCCGGACCTGCTGCGGCGACAGCGCCGCCAGTTTCCGCTTCTGCGCGGGGCTCGCCGGAGCGTCGATGCGGGCAGCAGTCGCTTCACCGAGATCGCGCGTGATGTCGCGATAGAGCAGGCCGGGATTCCGCTCGACCCGCGCGGTGATCTCGGCCGAGAGCAGGGCGGCGGTAATGCCGTCCTTGTCGGTCGTCCAGACGATCCCGTCGCGCTGAAGGAAGGACGCTCCGGCGCTTTCCTCGCCGCCGAATCCCAACGAACCGTCGAACAGCCCGTCGACGAACCATTTGAAGCCGACCGGAACCTCGTAGAGCTTGCGGCCGAGGCGCGCGGCCACCCGGTCGATCATGGCGCTGCTCACCACGGTCTTGCCGACCGCTGCATCCGCCTTCCACTCGGGCCGATGGTGAAACAGGTAATCGATGGCGACGCTGAGAAAATTGTTCGGCTGCATCAGGCCGACGCCCGGCACCACGATGCCGTGCCGGTCATGATCGGTGTCGCAGGCAAAGGCGATGTCGTATTTGTCCTTCAGCCCAATCAACCGTCGCATGGCATATGACGAGGACGGGTCCATGCGAATGCGGCCGTCCCAGTCCAGGGTCATGAAGCTGAACGTGGGATCGACCTGCTCGCTGACCACGGTGAGGTCGATGCGGTAGCGTTCGGCGATGCGCGCCCAATAATGGACGCCGGCGCCGCCCAGCGGATCGACCCCCATGCGGATGCCGGAGGCGCGGATCGTGTCAAAGTCGATCACGTTGCCGAGGTCGGCGGTGTAGGTCTCGAGGAAATCGTACGCGCGGGTGGTCGCGGCACGCTCGGCCTGCTCGAAGGGCAGGCGCTTCACGTCCGCGAGGCCCGCCTCGAGGATCCCGTTGGCCTGCTTCTGGATCCAGCCGGTCACATCGGTGTCGGCTGGACCGCCGTTCGGCGGATTGTACTTGAAGCCGCCATCCTCGGGCGGATTGTGCGACGGCGTGATGACGATGCCGTCGGCCAGCCCGTCCCGGCGCCCGCGATTGTGGACGAGGATGGCCTGGGAAATTGCCGGCGTCGGGGTGTATTCCCCGTCCTTCGAGATCATGACCTCGACGCCGTTCGCCGCCAGGACTTCCAGGGCGCTTTCGAAGGCGGGCCGCGACAGGGCATGGGTATCGCAGCCGATGAACAACGGGCCGGAGATGCGCTCGCGTTGGCGATAGAGGCAAATCGCCTGGCTGATTGCCAGCACATGGGCCTCGTTGAAGGTGCTGTCGAACGACGAGCCGCGATGGCCCGATGTCCCGAACGCCACCCGCTCGGCCGGCGTCGCCGGATCGGGATGCCGCGCGTAGTACCCGTCGATCAGCTTGGCGACGTCGACGAGCTGGCCCGCCGACGGCGGCTGCCCCGCCCGTGGATCGACCCTAGGGGCAGCGTCGGCGGCGGGCGCGTCTTTGACAGGCATGACCTCAGTCTACGCTGGCGGCGGGGTCATTGTCCCCTTGGGCAGCGCGGCGCAATGGTCGTAGATCGCCGACGGCCGCGTGAACCACACCTTGTCCCTCTGCGGATGGCTGACGATGTGCTGCAACGCCTCGCGCAGCATCCGCAGCCGATAGGGCTGGCCCACGATCATGGTGTGGAGCGCGATGCCGCACACCAGCGGCTGCTTGGCCGACTGGCGCAAAAGTTCCTCGAACTGGCCGACGATGAAGTCGCGGAACTGCTCGGGCGTATGGTGGCGCACCAGGATCTGCGGGCTGTCGTTGATCTCGATCGGATAGGGCACGCTCATCAGCGGGCCCGACCGCGTCTTCATCCACAGCGGCTGGTCGTCGGCCGGCCAGTCCATCAGGAAGTCGAAGCCGGTCTCCTTCAGGAGATCGGGCGTGTGATGGCTGGAACTCATCCACGGCGCCATCCAGCCACGCGGCCGCTTGCCCGAGGCCTTTTCGATGGCGTCGCGCACCTCCTCGAGGAAGCGCTTCTCGTCGGCCTCCCACATCTGGCCGTGCCGTTCGGCGTTGGTGCGGCCGTGGCCGATGAACTCGTCGCCGCGGGCCTTGAGCGCCGCCGCGATCTGCGGCGCGTAGTCGAACACCGTGGTGTTGATCAGGTGCGCCGCCGGCAGGTTCAATTCGTCGAACAAGTCGAGGCAGCGCCACACCCCGACCCGGTTGCCGTAGTCGCGCCAGGCGAAGGTGCGCGGATCAGGCGGCGTGCCGGCCACGGTCAGCAGGTGGCCGTCGCCGGCGCCGAAGGCGAAATGCTCGATGTTGAGGCCGAGATAGACCGCCAGTCGCTTGCCGTCCGGCCAGGAGTAGTCGGGGCGCTCGACGATCGGCGAGTAGGCGTAGCGGTTGTGGTACGGGAGACGAAGCATGGAGGAGCCTTTCTGTCGTCCTTGAGCGCAGCGAAGAACCTCATCGCCGCTTGCCGCGAGCATGAGATCCTTCGCTTCGCTCAGGATGACGATGTGTGCGACGGACTCATCGTTTCACCATGGCGACCCTGCCCTCCGACTCCGCCGCATTCATCGCCCTGAAGCGGGCCACGGCTTCGGCGTGGAAGGCACGTTCGGTGGGGCCGGCTTCGTGCGTGGGCCGGCGCTCGTCGTCGAAGTGGCGATATTTATCCTCGCCGCGCACCAGCATCGCGGTGACGCGCGTCGCTGAGGTGCAACGGGCCGAGGTCGGGATGTAGCTGATGCCGAGCCCGATGCGCCGGTCGTGCCAGCGGTTGGGCCGCGAATTGTGCACAAGATGGGTGTGGTGCAGCGAGAACTGGCCGGCCTTCACCGCCATGAACGCCGTGGTGTTTCGCTCGACATCGACGGCCAGGGTCTGGCCTCGCGACAGCAGGTTCTCCGGATCCTGCATCTCGGCATGGGGCAGCTGGCCGAGCTTGTGCGAGCCCGGCACCACCTCCATGCAGCCCGCCTCGACCGGCGCGTCGCTGAGCGCCACCCAGGCGGTGACGTGGCAGGCAGGTTCGAGCGCGAAATAGGTCGCGTCCTGGTGCCAGCTCACATAAGTGCCCGACCCGGCGTCCTTGGGCCAGACGGTGAGATGGAACAGGCGGATGTCGGGCCCGATCAGATCCTCGACCGCGTCCAGCACCTCGGTCGCGTGCACGATTTCGTCGACCCAAGGGAAGAGCAGATGCGGCTTGAAATTGTGACCGCGAGTCATCTTCTGGCCCTCGGCGCGCTCGAAGGCTTCCAGCCGTTCGCGCCAGGCATGCGCCCGCTCGGCCGGAAAGGCGTCGACTGGGCAGATGTATCCGTCGCGTTCGTAGCGCGCGATCTGCTCGGGCGTGAGCTTCTTGTATGTCCGTTGGCGCATGTCAGTGCGCCGTCCAGCCGCCGTCGACGAACAGCAGCGTGCCGGTGACGAAGGACGAATCGTCGCTTGCCAGGAACAGCGCCGCCCGCGCCACCTCCTCGGGCTGGCCGATGCGGCCCATCGGATGGCGCTGCTTCCACCAGGCCTTCATCGCCTCCGGGTCGGCATAGCGCGTGAGCGACTTGGCCGGCATGGGCGTGTCGATGACCCCCGGCATCAGCGCATTCACCCGGATCCCCTGATGGGCATGGTCGACCGCGATGGTCTTGGTGAAGGAGGCGATGGCGCCCTTGGAGGCGACATAGGCCGCATTCTTGCCCGGGCTCGATTGTGCGAGCTGCGAGCCGATGGTGACGATGGCGCCGGACTTGGCGGCGATCATCGGCTGGATGGCATAATGGATCCAGAGATAGGTGCCCTTGACGTTGACCGCGAAAGTGCGGTCCCACGCCGCCTCCTCGATCGCATCGACCGTGCCGCCCGTCGACATGCCGGCTGCCGTCAGCAGCACGTCGACGCGGCCCCATTTGTCCATGACCTGCTCGACACCGCTACGCGCCTCTGAATCGCAGCTGACGTCGGCAGGGATGATTATGGCGCCGCCGCCGCCCGCCTCGATATCGGTTGCGACCTGGCCCAGGCCCACCTTGTCCTGGTCGACCAGGGCAAGCCTGGCGCCCTCGGCCGCGAACAGGCGGGCCGACGCCGCGCCGATGCCCGACGCGGCGCCCGTGACGATCGCAACCCGGTCCTTGAGCTTCATACCCGCAAGTCTAGCCGGCCCGTTTTGCGACCGCACGATAAAGTGACCCGCCGTTGACCGACGGCCAGCCAATTTCCAAATAGCGTGGAACGCAGAGGAGTGGCGCCTATGGTCTTCAACCGACGACAATTCGCCACGTACAGCGCTGTCGCCGCCGCCGCGACCTTCGGCGGCGCGAAATTTTGCGCCGCGGCCCCGCCGGTCGACCGGGCCGACGCCTTCGAAGTGACGCGCAGCGACGCGGAATGGCGCCGCCTGCTGACGCCGGCCCAATACGCCGTGCTGCGCAAGAGCAGGACCGAGCCGGCCGGTTCCAGCCCGCTCGACGGCGAGAAGCGCGCCGGCACGTTTCACTGCGCCGGTTGCGATCTGCCGCTCTTCTCTTCGGCCACCAAATTCGACAGCGGCACCGGTTGGCCCAGTTTCTGGCAGCCGCTCGACAACGCGGTCGGCACCCGCAAGGAGGGCGTTCTGTTCATCGAGCGGACCGAGGTCCATTGCCGGCGCTGCGGCGGTCACCTCGGACACGTGTTCGACGACGGGCCGAAGCCCACCGGCCTGCGCTATTGCATGAACGGCATCGCCATGACCTTCAAGCCGGCGGCGTCACGCTCATGAAAAGCCAGCTCATGAAAACATCGGCCGTCCTCGCGTCGCTGCTGATGCTGGTTGCGTTCGCAGCGGCCGAGGCCCAGACGCGCTCCGTCGCGGTTTTCGCCGGCGGCTGCTTCTGGTGCATGGAACCGCCGTTCGACAAGGTCGATGGTGTCATCAGCACGAGGTCCGGCTACACCGGCGGCGTGAAGGTCGATCCGAGCTACGAGGAAGTATCGAGCGGACGCACCGGCCACTACGAGGCGCTGCAGGTCGAATATGACCCGGCACGCGCGACGTACCAACGGCTGCTCGAGGTGTTCTGGCGCAACATCGATCCCCTGGATGCGAACGGACAGTTCTGCGACAAGGGCGAACAATACCGTTCGGCTATTTTCGTCGCCGGCGACGAGCAACGTGCGCTGGCGGAAGCCTCGAAGGCAGCACTCGAGAAGTCCGGCAAGCTTCCTGGACGCATCGTGACCAAGATCCTGCCGGCAACTGCGTTCTATCCGGCCGAGGCCGAGCACCAGGACTATTACCGGAAGAATCCGGTGCGTTACGCCTATTATCGCTGGACCTGCGGCCGCGACCGGCGGCTCGAACAGCTTTGGGGGCGCCACCGACTCAGTGAGTCAGCGCGGCCTCTTCCTCCGGCGCCGCGCCAGCATGTTCAACCCCTCGACCAGGGCGGAGAAGGCCATGGCGGCGTAGATGTAGCCCTTGGGCACGTGCACGCCCATGCCCTCGGCCAGCAGCGAACCGCCGATCATCAGCAGGAAGCCCAGCGCCAGCATGACGATGGTCGGATTGTTGCCGATGAAGCGCGCCAGCGGATCGGCCGCCATCAGCATCAGGCCGACCGCGATCAGCACGGCCAGTACCATGATCGGGATGTCGTCGGTCATGCCGACGGCGGTGATGATGCTGTCGAGCGAGAACACCAGGTCGAGCAGCAGGATCTGGCCGATGGCGCCCGCCATGGTCATGCCGGCGACGCCTGCGGGCGTCGGCTCGGGTTCGGTCTCGCCCGCGACATTGTCGTGGATCTCGCTCGTGGCTTTCCAGATCAGGAACAGGCCACCCGCGATCAGGATCAGGTCGCGCCAAGAGAAGCCGTGGTCGAACAGGCTGAACAGCGGCTGGGTGAGCTGGGCGATGATCGCCACGCTCGCCAAAAGTCCCAGCCGCAGGATCACCGCGAGCCCGATGCCGACGCGGCGCGCCCGCGAGCGCTGATGCTCCGGCAGCTTGTTGGTCAGGATGGAAATGAAGATCAGGTTGTCGATGCCGAGCACCACCTCCATCACCACCAATGTGGCGAGCGCCGCCCAGGCTTGAGGGGTGGCCGCGAGAGCGAGCAGGTCTTCCATCAGCCCACTGTGCTCAATTCATCGGCGAAACGCGGAACTGATACGGCTCCTCGAGCATCTTCGATTCGTCGGACGTGAGCGCGATCTCCGTCGACTGAGCCGCGGACGTGAGCTGGTCGAGGTTGGTGGCGCCGATGATGGGCGAGCCCATGTAGGGCTTGCTGAGCAGCCAGGCGAGTGCCGCTTGGGCGGGCGATGCGTTCTTGCCAACGGCGACCTTCTTCAGCCGCTCGGCGATCTCCCAGTCGCAATCGCGATAGGTGCCGGCCTGCACCTGCACGTCGTTCTTGGCGCGCTCGGTGGCGCCGCCGCCTTCCTTGCTGCGATTGGCGGCGAGGAAGCCGCGCGCCAGTGGCGAGTACGGGATCAAACCGACGCCCTGCTCGTGGCACAGGCGATTCATCTCGCGCTCTTCTTCGCGCTGGATCAGGTTGTAGAGGTTCTGCATCGCAATCGGCCGCGCATAGCCCTTCCAGTCGGCGATCATGATCATCTGCGCGAACTTGTAGGCCGGCATGGTCGAGCCGCCGATGTAGCGGACCTTGCCCGAGCGCACGAGCTGGTCGAGCGAGTACATGGTCTCTTCCATCGGCGTGTGTGGGTCGAGGCGGTGGACCTGGTAGACGTCGATATAGTCGGTCTGCAGGCGCTTGAGCTGCTGGTCGATCGAGGCCATGAGATGCTTGCGGCCGGTGCCAACATCGTTCGCCACCGGGCTCTGGCGGATGCCGACCTTGGTCGACAGCACGATGTCCTCGCGCTTCACCATCTTCATGAGCGTGCCGCCCATGATCTCCTCGGAGCGGCCGAAATTGTAGTTGTCGGCGGTGTCGAAGAAATTGATGCCGACATCGAGCGCGCGCTTGAAATAGGCCGGCGCCTCGGCCTCGTCGAACTTGCCCCAGCCGCGGCGGCCCTTGGCGCCCCACGAATTGCCGCCCAGGCAGATGCGGCTGACGATCAGGCCCGAGCGGCCCAGCGGTCCGTACTTCACGTGTTCATCCTTGTTGGCGTTGGCCGCGTAAAAGCTCTGGAGGAATCGGCTTGTTCACCCCGCGAAGGACACGCTCAATGCGACCATCGCGCCGCGCAAAGATGCCTTCGTAAACGCGTTGAATCAACGCGTCGTCGAGCGCCGTTCCGGCTGGCGGGCAATAGATCCCAGACACGGACTGTCGTTGATCAAGTGTTGGTGTCCCGACATCGTTGGAAACGTGCCGAAGTTCGAACGCCATGCAGCGAGCCGCATCGACCTCGAATGCCGCCGCGCGGACGAATGGGCCGGGCGGTGGCGCCGCCGCCGTGACGTTGACCGCCAGATTCTTGAAGAAGGGAAAGGAATTTCGCACCCAGGCCGCGTCGAGCGCGCTACCGGTCCGCCAGTAGGACAAGGGCGCGGTCTGATGCAGATAGACTTGACCTCGCGACGGCGGCGACGTGTTAACGGCAATCCCACCGTAGGCCGTTTCGACGCTCGCCTGGGCGTTCCAGCCGAAATACTGGTAGATCGGAGCGACGTTCTCGAGATGAGGCAACAGAAGCAGTATCTTGGACTCTTGGGCAGATACCCGCTTCTCCTGTGCCTGGGTCACAGCCGCTAGCAAGGCAAGCGCTGCAAAGATGGCAACCAAGACGCGCATTTAACCCCCCTTGCTCGTCCTTGACGAACGATAGGGCGCTCATCACATCTGAGCAATCCTTTCGGAACATCGGTGAAGAGGAGCCTACGTGAAAGTCCTGATCGAATATTGCGGCGCTTGAGGTTATAAGCCGCAGGCCCTCCGTGTGAGGGAACGCCTCGAAAGACTGGGCGCCGCCGAGATCGAACTGCGCCCCGGCAAATCCGGCCAGTTCGACGTCACCGTCGACGGCGCGCTGAAATACACCCGCAGCAAGACCGGCCGCTTCCCGACCGACGACGAGATCGAGGATCTCGTGCCGGGCTGACGGCTTCTGTCATCGCGCGCGGGGTAACCCCCGCGCTGAAGCGCAGCGAAGGATCTCATGCCCGTGGCAAGCGGCGATGAGGTCCTTCGCTACGCTCAGGACGACAGTTTGCGCTACAACAACACCTCCTTATTCACGACGTGGGCGGCATTCACCCTGCCGTCGAAGACGCTGAGGATGTTCTCGATGGCGCTGACCGCCATGCGATCGCTCGCCTCCTTGGTGACGCCGGCCATGTGCGGACTGAAGATCACGTTGTCGAGGCCGAACAGCTTGTTGGTCGGATCGGGCGGCTCCTTGTCGAGCACGTCGAGCCCTGCGCCGCGCAGCTTGCCGCTGGTCAGCGCCTTGTAGAGCGCCTCCTCGTTGATGATGCCGCCGCGCGCGGTATTGACCAGGAACGCGTCGGGCTTCATCAGCGCCAGCGTCTCGGCGTTGAACATGTTCACCGTCTCAGGCGACTTGGGGCAGTGCACCGAAACGAAGTCGACCTTGGGCAGGATCGCCTTGAGGCCGGTGACCTTGGTGGCGCCGGCCTTCTTGATGTCGGCTTGGGAAATGTTGGGATCGAGAACGTAGACGTCCATCTCGAACGCCACGCAGCGCTTGACGGTGCGCGAGCCGATGCGGCCCATGCCGACGACCAGGATCGACTTGCCGGCAAGATCGGCCGGCAGGTCGCTGAGGCGCTGGCCCCAGGCGTTCTCGCGCACGAAACGGTCGTGCTTGCGGGTGAGCCGCGCCGAGGCCAGCAGCATGTACATGGCGTGCTCGGCGACCGACACCGAGTTGGCGATGCCGGTGGTCATCAGCGGGATCTTGCGCTTGTTGAGCGCGGGGACCTCGACGGAGTCGAAGCCGACGCCGAGACGGGCCACCACCATCATAGCGGGTGCGGCGTCGAGCTCGGCCTGGCGGAACGGCGTGGCGCCCAGCGTGACGGCATTGGCGTCCTTCAGCTTGGCATGCAGCGCGGCCACCGACTGGTCGGTCAGGATCTCGTAGTCGACGTCGTCGCGCTTCTTCAGGACATCGATGCCGGCCTGCGGCATGCGGCCGACGATCAGCACTTTCTTGCGGTTCTTGCCCGTGGTCATCGTTTCCCCTGCGGTCGAAATCGAACGGCGGCGATCCTAGAGGCGAGGCGCGCCGGAGGCTAGGGGAGGTAGCTGAGCGGGAGCCGCGTGGTGGACTTGATCTCCTCCATGGCGAACATCGAGGTGACGTCGGAGAGCTCGATCTTGGCGATCAGGCGCTTGTAGAAGGCGTCGTAGGCGTCGATGTCGGGCAGCGCCAGGCGGATCAGGTAGTCGATCTCGCCGCTCATGCGGTAGCAGTCCATGACCTCGGGGAACGACGCCACCGCCTTGGCGAAGCGGCCGAGCCACTGGGCATTGTGCTGGGCGGTGCGCACGGCCACGAAGACCGTGACACCAGCATTCACCGCCTTGCGCTCCAGGAGCGCCACGCGGGCGCGGATGACGCCCGCCTCCTGCAAGCGGTTGATGCGCCGCCAGCACGGCGTGGTCGACAGCCCGACCCGGCGGGCGATCTCGGCCAGGGCCATGTCTGAATTGTCCTGCAGGCAATCCAGAATCTTCTTGTCGAAGGAGTCGAGCGACGTTTTTGCGGCCATGGGCGGTTCCTTGGAATGAATTTCTCAAATTTGCCGCAAGCGGCGCAAAGGTAGCAAGCCGTTTCCCGGCCGGAGCGCTAGAATCGGCACCATGTTTCGCCGCTTCACCGACCATCCCGCCCAGGTCAACGAGACCTACCTGCAGCACATGGGCGCCGCCTTCGGCTTCGGCGGCCGCATGCTGGTTGGCGCGCTTGCCTGTTTCGTGCATGGTTTCTTCCCATGGCTCTGCCTGACGCGGGGAAGCGACACGATCCGGTCCTTGCACCATCGCATGGTGAGCCATCGCGTGGTGCAGTCGCCCCGGGCCACAAGCGCGGCGGCGGTCGCGGCAAACGACTAATCTCGCTCTTTCTCATCGCCGGCCTGCTCGCCGCGGCGCTTCCGGCCGCGGCCCAGGAGCGCGCGATGGTGCCCGTCACCGTCGACGGCGAGGTGGTGAAGCTCGCCACCATCACCTACAAGCCCGTCGGCGCGGGACCCTTCCTCACCCTGATCTTTCACCACGGATCGACCGGGCGCGGTTTCGACCCTTCACTCTTTGCCCGGCCCTACGATCCCAAGCCGCTGGCCAACTGGTTCACGGCGCGCGGCTGGGCGGTGGTGTTGCCCTCACGGCGCGGCCGCGGCGGCTCGGAGGGTCTTTACGACGAGGGTTTCGCGCTGGACCGGGCCAAGGGTTACACCTGCGAGGAGACACTTTCGCTTGCCGGCGCCGACCGCGCGCTCCGCGACATCGACGCCATCACGCCGGCGATCCTGGCGCAGCCTTTCATCGATCGCAGCAAGGTGGCCGTCGGCGGTCAGTCTCGCGGCGGCATCCTCTCGGTCGCCTGGAGCGGCCGCCAGCCCGGCACGCCGCGCGCCATCGTCAACTTCGTTGGCGGCTGGCTTGGAATGGGCTGCTGGAGTGCGAGTACCGTCAACCAGGACCTGTTCGGACGCGGCGCGGCCTACGGCCAGCCGACGATCTGGCTCTACGGCGACAACGACCCGTTCTATCCGCTGCCGCACAGCCGCGCGAATTTTGCCGCCTTCCAGGCGGCCGGCGGCAAGGGCGCGTTTCATGATTATACCCCGCCGGAGGGGCTGACCGGCCATCAGATCGGCTCGGCGCCGCAGCTGTGGAGCGCCACGCTCGAGAGCTATCTCGCAGCCCAGGGCCTGCCGGCCAAGACCGCGCCCTGAGCCGGCAACTTGCCGCCGTCCGTGCGCGTTCATGTTTGAACGGGCACGGCCAAGAAGGAGGGACCGCATGCACACGCCGCTCAGGATCACCTTTCAGAACACTCCTTCCAGCGCCGCCATCCGGAAGCTGATCGAGGAGCAGGTCGACCACCTGGAGCAGTTCTTCGGCCGGATGACGGCCTGCCACGTCGTCTTCAAGCTGCCGGACGGCAATCACCGCACCGGCGGCCTCTACGAGGTCACCGTCCATCTCAAGATGCCCGGCGG
>Ga0070698_100005855_pt1 | contig 13431 bp, 11 predicted proteins | sample KBSK1502metaG_FD_65477 | JGI IMG/M metagenome (GOLD analysis project Ga0070698, IMG submission 65477) | Corn, switchgrass and miscanthus rhizosphere microbial communities from Kellogg Biological Station, Michigan, USA - KBS K1-50-2 metaG | ecosystem: Host-associated > Plants > Roots >... | reverse complement strand
TGCAGATAGGAGATGACGGCCATGCTGACCTTCGATTTCCATCTGTCCCAGCGGGTAGGATTGTGGATGACGTCGGCCCGATAAAACGACGGACACAGGATGGCCGCCTCTGCGACCTCGCCGCAGTTGCCGCAGCCGACACAGGAATTGTCGATGGCAGCGACCGGATCGTCGCGAAGCGGATCGTCCAGTTGTTTGACGGAAAGCGACGGACATCCGGAGAGCCGGATGCACGCATGGTCGCCGGTACACACGTCCTCGTCGACACCGAAGCGCTCCTTGACGACGCGGGTGCCATCGTTGATGGCTTTCGCGGTCTGCGGCTTCACCCGACGCTGCTTGTTCAGCATGCATTCGGAGGACGCAACGATGATCTTGGGGCCTTCGTCGCTCGTTGTCAGCGCATCCTTGAGCGTGTCGCGCATCTTTCCGACGTCGTAAGTGCGGTCGATCTCGCGGACCCACTTAGCGCCGATTCCCTTGACGGCCCGGACGATAGAGTTGTTGGTTTTCCGCCGCTTGTTGATCGCGCGGGACGACAGGATATCCTGACCGCCCGTGGCCGAAGTGTAAAAATTGTCGACGATGACGAAGACGCCGTCATGATTGTTGAAAACGGCGTTGCCGATGCCGCTGGTCAAGCCGTTGTGCCAGAAGCCGCCATCGCCCATCACCGCGATCGATCGCTTATCGGCCTTGACGTTGAACGCCGAGGTCGAGGCGGGACCGAGGCCAAAGCCCATAGTCGTGGCGCCGATGTTGAAAGGCGGCAGAATCGAAAACAGGTGGCAGCCGATATCGGCCGAGATGTGGTGCTGGCCGAGTTCTTCCTGCACCAGTTTCATGGCGGCGAAGATCGGCCGCTCAGGGCAGCCCGTGCAAAGGCCCGGCGGCCGGGCCGGTACGACTTGCTTCAGCTTTTCCACGGCCGGGTGGCGCAGGATCGGAGTTGCATCCGGGGCCGGCGGCCGGTTGCCGAGCAGCCTCGGCTCGGCTTTTTCCAGGAAGTCGCGAATGCCGCCGAGCAGCACCTGGGCCGTATAGTCGCCGCCCATCGGCAGCACGTCCTTGCCGTGAACGCGCGCCTGAACGTCGTTACGCCGCAATACCGTATTGATCGCCTGTTCCAGATATTCCGGTTGGCCTTCCTCGACCATGAGAACGGCCTCTTTTTCGAGGCAGAATTCCACGACCTCCGATTCGATGACGGGATAGGTGACGTTCATGATGTAGAGCGGGATCTGCGTGTTGCCGTAGGCATCCGACAGGCCGAGATATTGCAGCGCGCGGATGACGTTGTTGTACATTCCGCCCTGCAGGATGATACCGACCTTGCCTTGCTTCGGTCCCATCCATTCATTCAGGCGCTTTTCCCGCACGAAGTTGATCGCCGCCGGCATGCGGGTCCTGATCTTCTCCACCTCATGTTCATAGGCGGCCGGCGGAAGCACGATGCGTCCAAGATCGCGCTTCGGGTTGTTCAAGGCGTCCTTGATCGTATGAGCCGGCCTGACATTGTCCTTGCACAGAAAGCTCCCATGCATGTGGCAGGCACGAACCCGGACCTCGAGCATCACGGGCGTGTTCGAGATTTCCGATAGCTCAAAACCCTTCTCGATCAGATTCACGATGCATTCGTGGTCGGGGCGCGGATCGAGCAGCCAGATCTGTGATTTCATCGCGAAGGCGTGGGTCCGCTCCTGCATGATCGAGGAGCCCTCGCCATAGTCTTCGCCGACGATGACCATCGTCCCGCCGGTGACGCCGCCTGAGGCCAGATTGGCCAGCGCGTCGGATGCGACGTTGGTTCCGACCGTCGATTTCCAGGCAACCGCGCCGCGAAGCGGATACATGACGGAGGCGGACAGCATCGCCGCGGCCGCCGCTTCGTTCGCGGAGCTCTGAAAGATGACGCCAAGATCGTCCAGCACATCCTTGGCGTCCGCCAGCACATCCATCAGATGCGAGATCGGCGAGCCCTGATAGCCGCCGACATAGGCGACGCCCGATTGCAGCAACGCCTTGGTGATCGCGAGGATGCCTTCGCCGCGGAAGACATCGCCCTCTCCGAGCCGGAGGTCCTCGACCTCGCGGGCGAAAGATCGTTCAGCCATTGCGTCCTCCAGAAATATGCTATATCATACTTTTACATGTAAAGTAAGTCAATACGAACCGCGTCGTCGCTCCAGGCGGTTCCGCTGCGTGTACGACATCCGCGTTCAGCTCCGAGGTAGAGCCTATGCTGAAGTTGCCTCGCTTTAAAGCCGCCGCCGTGCAGGCCTCGCCGGTCTTTTTGGATGCGGATGCAACCGTCGACAAGGCGGCCGCGCTAGTGCGCGAAGCGACGGCCAACGGGGCCAGGCTCGTTGCCTTTCCCGAAGTTTTCGTTCCCGGTTATCCCTATTGGAATTGGATCACCGATCCCATCACCGGAAGTGCCTGGTTCGAGAGGCTGGCCAAGGCCGCGGTGCTGGTGCCCGGTCCCGAGATCGATGTCGTGCGGAAGGCGGCGCGCGACGCCGCATGCTATGTCGTGCTGGGGGTGAACGAGCGCAGCCCGGTTTCGCTGGGTGCGATCTACAACACTCTGGTCTTCATCGGCCCCGACGGCTCGCTGCTTGGCAAGCACCGCAAGCTGGTGCCGACCTGGGCGGAAAAGCTGACCTGGACGGGCGGCGACGGCTCAAGCCTTCGGGTGTACGATACCGAGATCGGACCTCTCGGCGCGCTCGCCTGCGGCGAGAATACCAACACGCTTGCCCGCTTTGCGCTGTTGGGGCAGGGCGAGCTTGTGCATGTCGCGAGCTATATCTCGCTTCCGGTCGCGCCGCCCGACTACGACATGGCGGATGCGATCAAGCTCAGGGCGATTGCACATTCCTTCGAGGGCAAGATCTTCACCATCGTCTCGTGCTCGACCGTCTCGGAGGAGATCATTAGAGCGATGGAGAGCGTCGTTCCCGATGTGCGAGCGCGGTTGCAGCGCAAATCGAGCGCATTCTCCGGCGTCATCGGGCCGGATGGCCGCGTCGTCGGTGAGCCCCTGATTGATGATGAAGGTATCGTCTACGCCGATATCGATCTCAATCGCTGCATCCAGCCGAAGCAGATGCACGACATCGTCGGGCACTACAACCGGTTCGATGTCTTTGATCTCAAGATCAATCGCCGTCCGCTTGCACCGCTCGGCTGGGCCGAGGGGGAGCGCCAGGACAAGCCTCAGGAAAAACGCGGCATGGAGCAGCAGCCCGAACCCTGGTCGAGCCTGCCCGCAGCCTCGGAATAATTGTCGAGAAGTCAGCGAGTCCTGAAGAGCATTTCTTGGAGGGTCAAATGCGCGAAGATGTCATCGGCCGGGCCAATGTCGAGGATACCCCTGAGCTGAAGGCCTATTACAAGGATCTCGAGAAATACGAGGCCGGCGCGTTGTGGACGGTCGCCAACAAGATCGAGCCCTGGGAGCCGCAATCCACTTCCGTTCCCGTTCTCTGGCGATATGGCGATTTGCGCGATCATGTGTTGCGTTCGGTCGAACTGGTCTCACCGGAGAAGGCAGGGCGCAGGGTCATTTACCTCAACAACCCCGGTCGCCGTGACGTTTCCGCGGCCGTCGGCTGGCTCTATTCGGGCCTGCAGGTGATGCATCCCGGCGAGGTTGCGTCTGCGCATGCGCATTCGGCATCCGCGCTCCGGTTCATCATGGAAGGCGTCGGCGCCTACACTATCGTCGACGGCCACAAGATGACGCTTGGCGCGCGTGACTTCGTTCTGACGCCAAACGGCACCTGGCACGAGCATGGGGTCGAAGCCGATGGTTCGCCATGCATCTGGCAGGATGGCCTGGATATTCCGTTGGTCAACGCGCTGGAGGCCAACTTCTTCATCGTTCATCCAAAGATACATCAGGAGGAGTCTGGCTATCCCGTGGACGACATGAGCAAGACCTGGGGCAATCCCGGTCTGAGACCCGCGTCTGGCAAATGGTCCAAGGGCTATTCGCCTTTGTACAAATATGAATGGGAGCCGACTTATGAATCGCTGAGCAAATACGCGGCCGCGACCGATGGCTCTCCGTTCGACGGCATTCTTATGAACTATGTCAATCCGATCACCGGCGGACATGTGATGCAAACCATCGGCGCCAGCATGCAGATGCTGCGGCCAGGTGAGTCGACGCGGTCGCACCGCCACACCGGAAGCTTCATCTATCAGGTCGCGAAGGGCCGCGGTTATTCCATCATCGCGGGCCGACGCTTCGATTGGCAGGAGCGGGATATTTTCTGCGTTCCGTCGTGGGCGTGGCATGAGCACGGCAATGCCTCGAGCACTGAGGACGCCTGCCTGTTTTGCTTCAATGATCTGCCTGTCATCGAAGGGCTCGGTCTCTACCGGGAAGAGGACTATGGCGACAACGCCGGCCACCAAGCGGTCGCCGCATAGTCTTGTCACGCCCTGCCTGATCGTCATGCAGGCCTCCCAAATTCAACCCGAAGGATGATTGGAAATCATGCGCCTGGTTACTTACAGCTCAGGCTCCCGCGGCGCCCGACTTGGTGTGCTCGTCAACGGACTGGTTGTGGATGTCGAGCGTTTTGGAGCGTCCCACGGTCTTGCGCTACCCAACGACATGCTGTCGTTCATCGACAACAGCGTTACCTTGTTGCCGGCTCTGAAGGACTTGCTCGGAAGTTCGGGCATGCGCCTGCCGGCCGGCTCCGCCGTCCCCCTGGAGAATGTCAGCGTGCAAGCGCCGATTCCGCGGCCGCGCAAGAACATTTTCGGGATCGGGCTCAACTATCGAAAGCATGTCGCCGAGTCCGCCAGGAGCCTCGACACCGACAAGGATCTGCCGAAGCAGCCAGTGGTGTTTTCAAAACCGCCGACAAGCGTGCTCGGTCCCGGCGGCGCGATCCAGCACAATTCGAAAATGACCCAGCAGCTCGACTGGGAGGTCGAGCTTGCCGTCATCATCGGGAAGACCGCGACCCGGATTGCCGTCGAGAAGGCGATGGAGCACGTCTTCGGCTATTCGGTGATGATCGATATCTCCGCGCGCGACAATCGCCGCGCCGGGCAGTGGATCTTTTCCAAGGGGATGGACACCTACGCCCCGTTCGGTCCCTGCATCGTGACAGCGGATGAGATTCCGAACCCGCATGATCTGCGGCTTTGGCTGACGAAGAACGGGGTCATGAAGCAGGATTCCAACACCAGGCACATGATCTTCGATATACCGTTTCTGATCGCCGATATTTCATCCGGCATGACGCTGGAGCCCGGCGATATCATCGCGACCGGAACGCCCGAAGGGGTCGGTGCCGGGCTCGATCCCCAGGAATGGCTGTGGCCGGGAGACGTCGTGGAAGCCGGCGTCGACGGCGTCGGCATTCTGCGGCATCCCGTTGTTGCGATTTGAGATCACCGTTATGAGCAAGGTCCACTATGGCATCGGCCAGGAATCGGTGCGCGACCAGAGATGACAATGTTTTCGTTCGATCGCGAGCTGAGGTTCGGAGACTGCGATCCATCCGGCATCGCTTACTTCCCCTCTTATCTGAACATCATGAACGGGGTGGTCGAGGAGTTTTGGGCCACCATCGGATTTCCCTGGCGCGGCTTGATCACGGATCGGAAGATCGGGACGCCGACGGTCCATCTCGACTGCGATTTTTCCAGGCCGTCCTTCTTCGGTGATCTGCTGACGTTCAGTTTGGCCGTGCGTCGGGTAGGCGGGGCGTCGCTTCATTTGGCTCATGTCGTTTCAGGGGAGGACGGTCTTCGTTGGAAGGCACGCCAAACCGTCGTTGCGACGTCGCTCGCCAGCTATCGTGCGATGGCCTGGCCTGACGACATTCGCAATGTTCTCCTGGGGCATCTGCAAGCCGATGATTCCACCCAGTCCGCAGAACTTGAAGCCGAGGGGCGATAGCTTCACGTAGAAGCGCAACCGGAGCGACGGCACAACGCCATGTCGATATCGCTGTTCATGACCTTCCGCGATCCCGCAGCCGGGCGACGCGTGCCATCCGATGATCTCGCGACCGCCGCAGGGATGGTCAGGTCCGTTCCCGGCCTGACCGAAGGCTTGCTGTTCACGCCGCTGGAACGGGACGTCGAGCATCCCTTTGTGAAGGACGGGCCGCCGCCTGTCTTCGCCCTGCAACTGCGCTTCGCGGATGTCTTCACCTGCGAGATCGCCGCGGCGCGCGGCGGCGTTCTCGCCGGGCTCGCCGCGGGCAATGGCCTGCCTTCTCTCGCCGGATTGGAAGTCACCCACCAGGTGATGATGACGCGCTCGTTTCCCGTCGACGTTGCCGGGCATCCGCCTGGTGGCGGCACGCCGTGCAGCTACCTCGTCCACTATCCCGGGCCGGCCGAAGATCTGAATGCGTGGCATCTGCATTACCTGGAAAATCATCCCGCGATCATGCGGACTTTTCCGGATGTCCGGCAGATCGAGATCTATACCCGCATCGATTGGGTCGACCGGCTTCCGTCGCAGCGGGTCGACTACATGCAGCGCAACAAGCTGGTGTTCGACAGTCCCGAAGCGCTTTCGCGCGCGCTGAGCTCCGATGTGATCCATCGGATGCGCGCGGACTTCAATCAGTTACCGCCATTCTCGGGCGGCAACCGGCATTTTCCCATGCTGACACAGTCGGTGTCGGCACGTGCGGCGTGACCGGCCGCGGCGGCCTTGCTGTTTTAAGTTGAGTGCCCGCCGAGATAGGCCGAGATGAGCCTGGGATCGTGGATGAGGGTGTCGGCAGGTCCCGACTGCACGATTTCTCCGGTCTCAAGGACGTAGCCGACATCGGCGGTTTCGAGCGCGGCGCGGGCATTCTGCTCGACCAGGAGGATCGAGACACCCAAATCACGGAGTGAAGCGATGGTGCGGAAGATCTCGCGCACCACAAGCGGCGCGAGACCAAGGCTCGGTTCGTCGAGCATGAGCAGCTTCGGCTTTGCCATCAGGGCGCGTCCGAGCGCGAGCATCTGGCGCTCGCCGCCCGAGAGTGTTCCGGCCGCCTGGCTCTGGCGCTCCTTCAGCCGGGGAAAGCGATCATAGACCCCGTCCAGGGTCTCCGGAACGTCCGAGCGGTCGCGCAAGCTGTAGGATCCGAGCAGGAGGTTGTCGGCGACCGACATGTCGGAGAACAGCTCGCGCTTTTCGGGCACCAGGCACAGTCGGCGCTCGACCCGGCCCTCAACGGCGATCTTCCCGAGATCGCTGCCCTGAAAGGCGATCTGTCCGCTGGCGGGCAGCAGTCCGATGGCGGCCATCAGAAGCGTAGTCTTGCCGGCGCCGTTCGGACCGATCACGGTCACGATCTGTCCCTCTTCGACCGACAGCGACACATTGCGGACGGCTTCGACCTTGTCATAGCAGACGGTGACATCAGTCATGGAAAACATCGAGGTCACGCGACGCCTCCGAGATAGGCTTCCTGAACCCGGGCGTCGCTGCGGATCGCCGCCGGCCCGCCCTCGCAGAGCTTGGAGCCGAAATCGAGCACGACGATGCGGTCGACCAGCGACATCACGAACTCCATGTCGTGCTCGACCAGCAGAATGGTCAGATGGTCCGCACGCAGCGACCTCAACAAGTCCGCGAGCCTCAGCTTCTCCTGCCGGCGAAGGCCTGCGGCCGGCTCGTCGAGCACCAACAAAGCCGGATCGGCCGCGAGCGCACGCGCGATCTCGAGGATGCGCTGGTTGCCGAGCGGCAAATTGCCGGCAATTTCGAACGGTTTTTCCCCGAGTCCGACACGCTCAAGCTGCTGCAGCGCCTCGTGCTGGGCGCTCGCCTCTTCGCGCCGGTCTAGTCCGAACGCGCCGGCAAACAGGCCGGTTTTGGTGCGGCAATAGGTGCCGAGCATGACATTGTCGAGGAGGGTCATGCGCGGACGCAGTTTTACATGCTGGAACGTTCGCGCGATGCCCGCTTTGGCGATGCGCGATTGTGCGTCGTGCGTGATGCGGCGGCCGGAAAAGAAGATGTCGCCGCCGTTCACACGGAGCGCGCCCGTCAGGCAGTTGAAGATGGTGCTCTTGCCGGCGCCATTCGGGCCGATCACGCCGAGAATTTCGCCGGAGCGCACCTCGAAGCTGACATTGTTGACCGCGACCAATCCGCCGAAGCGGCGTTCGACGCCCTGCGCCTTGAGCAGGGTCTCGCCTGGCGTCGGCTGCTGACGGCGGGGCAGGGGTGGAGCCGGCAGTGGACGCTCGCGCACGGGTTTGGGCAGATACTGCGCCGCGAACGGCACGATTCCCTGCCTGGCCCATTGCAGGAACAGGATGAACAATGACGAGAAAGCCACGATCTCGAGCTGGCCGGAGGCGCCCTTCGCGATCAGCGGCAGGTAGTCCTGCACGCTGTTCTTCAGGAGGGTGACGATGGTCGCCCCGACGACGCCGCCGAGCAGGCTGCCGGCGCCGCCGACCATGGTCATCATCAGGTACTCGATGCCCATGCCGGCATCAAACGGACCGGGGCTGATGAAGCGGCTCATGTGCGCGTATAGCCAGCCGGAGAGCGAGGCGAGGAAGGCCGCGATCACGAACGTCAACAGCTTTATCTTGAAGGCGTTGATGCCGAGGCTCTCAACCAGAATGTTGCCGCCGCGCAGGGCGCGCATGGCGCGACCGACGCGCGAGTTGAGCAGGTTGTAGCCAAGGAACAGGCTGGCGGCGACGATACCCCAGATCAGGAAGTAGATCTGCGAGCTGTCGACCAGTGAAATCGAGCCGATGGAGATCGGCGGAATCGACGAGATGCCGTTGAAATGGCCGAGCCCATCCACATTGCCGAACAGGAAGGCGATCGCCAGACCCCACGCTACGGTGCTGAGCGAGAGGAAATGACCCTGTAGACGCAACGTGACGACGCCCAGGATGGCCGCGACGCTGCAGGTAAGGATGATGGCGAGCGCAAGCCCAAGCCAGGGCGAGTATCCGTTCAACGCCGACGCCCAGGCGGTGGCGTAGGCGGCGATGCCGACAAACGCCGCCTGCCCGAAGGATACGATTCCGCCGACGCCCGTCAGCAGCGCCAGTCCGATCGCGACCAGCGAGTAGATGCCGATGTAATTCAGCAGCGTGATGCTGAACGGGCTAAGCACGTAAGGCGCCGCAGCCAGAGACAGGACCGCGGCGGCGACGGCGAGGCGAATTTGCAGACGCGTCATTCCTCGATTTCCTCCTCGGAATGCAGCGCGGCGAGCGATCGCCAGACCAGGATCGGGATCAACAGAGAGAACACGATGACGTCCTTCAGGGCACTGCTCTGAAATGACGCGAAGCTTTCGAGGATGCCGACTCCCACGGCGCCGATCGCAGCTCCAGGATAGCTGGTCATTCCGCCGACGATCGCGCCGACAAACGCCTTGAGGCCGATCAAGAAGCCGGAGTCATAGAAGACGGTATTCACGGGCGCGATCAGGATGCCGGATACGCCGGCCATCAGCGACCCCAGGAGATAGGCCACCGTGCCGGCGCGTTCGGGGCGGATGCCCATCAATCGCGCGCCCGTCCGGTTCACCGCGGTGGCACGCAACGCCTTGCCGATCAGGGAGAAATCAAAGAACAGATAGAGCAGGCCGCTGAAGACGAGTGCGGCAATGACGATCAACATGGTCTGCCCCGAAACCAGCACTCCGCCGATCTCGAGCGAGAGCGACGTCAACGGCTCGGTCCTGACACCCTCCGGGCCGAAGAAAAGCAGGCCCAATCCCACCAGCGCAAAATGCAGTGCGACCGAAACGATCAGCAGCAAAAGCACCGTGCCGTCGGCAATCGGGCGGAAGACGATCCGGTCGAGCAGAGGAGAAATCGGCGTGATCAGCATCAGGGCCAGCACCAGCCTGACAGCAAGAGGCGGGTCGGCGCGCACGGCAAGCCAGGCGATGCCGACCACGGCCAGCGGCAGGACGAGATAGAACAGCAACGCGCGAGGCAGCAGGCGAAGCTCGCCGGCGCGCGCGAGCGAGATGATCTCGACTAGGGTCGCGAGACAGGCGAGCACCACGATCAGCCCTCCCGTCGGCGGAAACCGCTTGGCGTCGAGAGCGGCGAGCGTCAGCGCGGTAAAGGCCGCGATGTCGCCGAACGGAATGAAGACGACCCGCGTGACGGTGAAGATCAGCACCGTTCCGATCGCCACCAGCGCATAAACCGCGCCGGTGGCGATCCCGTCGATCGCAAGAATGGCCGCGATATCACTTGTCATTCCGTCGTGCGCCCCCGCGCGTTAGCTGCCATCGTCCTCATTACGGCGTGTACTTCCATGCGCCGTCGGTCAGGCGCACGATCACCAGCGAGCGTTCGTCCACGCCGGTGACCGCCCCCGTTTTGAAATTGTAGACGGCGTGCACGCCCGCCAGTTCCTTGGTGCTGAGGATTTCATCCCGCATCGCCTTGCGGAATTCAGCTGTTCCGGGCTTCGCGGCCTTCAGCGCGCGCTCCGCGGCCGAGGCGAAGATCAGCCAGGCATCGAAGGAGTAGGCCGAAAATCCGTCGGTGGTCGGCATGCCGTGAGTCTTCTGGTAGACCGCGCGGAAGTCCAGCGCGATCTTCTTGGCGAAATGATCGTCGGGAAGCTGCTCGGCCACGATTACGGGGCCGGCGGAAACCTGAATGCCGTCCGCGGCCTTGCCGCCGACGCGCACGAAATCCGGATTCACCAGCGCGACCGTGCCATAGGTCTTTCCCTTGAACCCGCGCTCGGAGAGGGTGAGCAGCGGCAGCGCGCCCTGCGTGCCGGACCCGCCGATCAGCACCGCGTCCGGCCGGCCGGCGAGCACCTTCAGGATTTGCGCCGTCACCGACGTATCGGTCCGCGCATAGCGCTCGTTCGACAAGAGCTTGATCTCTTCGGCGCTCTCCGCCGCCTTGGCCCCGTTATAGACGAGATCGCCCCAGGCATCGGAGAAGCCGATGTAACCGATGTTCTTCATGCCGTCGCGCTTCATGCGGTCGGCGACGATCTTGACCAGAAGCGAAGCAGGCTGCGGCACCGAGATGACCCACTGCTCCGGCGTTGCTGGCAGCGCGCCGATCGGCGAGACGGCAATCATCGGCACATTCAGTTCGCTGGCCACGGCGGCCATCGCGATGGTCGAAGGCGCCGTCGCGGTGCCGATCAACAGGTCCACCTTCTCTTCCTCGACGAGCTTGCGCGCATTGCGGGTGGCGGCGGACGGATCGGAGCCGTCGTCGAGCTGGATCAGACGGATCTTCTCGCCATTGATCGAATTCTTGTATTCGTATGCGGCGTTGATGCCCCGTCCATAGGGGATTCCGATCGACGAGCCAGGGCCGCTCAGCGACGTGACGAAGCCGATGGTGATGTCGGCCTGCGCAGCCGTCGCTGCAAAGACGCCGGCGACAAGCGCGGCCAAACTCAGAATTTTGCGCATTCGGTTCTCTCCTGTTGCAAGCATACGAAATCAAAAACCGGTCGAAGGCGATTTGACGAAGACAATTGCGGGCCGCAGGCTGCGGCTCCGCGCGGCCACGGTTCGCGCACGTTGCGTCGTCCATTGACGTGGGATGAGAGGGGGCCCGGCGGGGATTCGCGGGCCGATGCCGACAAGGCCGGCCATTGCCGGTTCGGATGAATCCAGGAGAGAGTGGTCACAATGCGCGGCCGGCGACGCGGCGAATGCCTGCCCGAGCCTGATGATTGTCGACACGATCAAGGCCTCCTGATCCGGCGCCTGCAATCTCGTTGTAACCAGCGGGGGCCGACCCGTCGGCAATTACTTAAAGCCTAAAGTATTTTTGGTGAGTGCGTCAACATGCACGATCCCGCCAGTGCAAAAAAGTCTTGGTGGGCCAGGTCGTGGCGCAGATGCCTTGTGACGCTGCTTATTTGATGTACAGCGCGGTGCCCGATTTCATACCGGGCGGCGCCGCCGTCATGCCCCGCGCTCTGCCATTTGACCCGCAAATTATTTTATGGTTGAAGTATGTTGATCGGCGGCCGGCCAATCGTGGCAATTTCCATGATCGGCCGACAGTCCAGGGAAACAAGCCGGTGCGCATTTTCTGGCAGAGTTTTGTCGACGCAAGTGCGAATGCGCCCTACATGGCGCGGCTTGCGGAGTACCTCAACGAGATCGCAGCACCCGGTACAACGGTTCATGTCGAAGGCATTTCGCCGCCGGACCGCGAGTTCGGGCGGCTCAGCGAATTCCGCTGTGCGATTCAGGCGGTGGACAATGGCCTCGCCGCCGAGGAGCGCGGGTTCGACGCCTTTGTCATGGGGCACTTCCAGGATCCCGGACTCTACGAGCTCCGCTCGGCGCTGGAGATTCCCGTTATCGGCGTAGGGGAATCGACCCTGCTCGCCGCATCGCAACTCGGCCGGCGTCTCGGCCTGGTGACGCTCGATGTCGCCTTTGAGGTCTGGCACTACGAACAGGCCGACCGGTACGGCCTGGGCGGTCGCGTCGTTCACGTAACCGGCATGGGCTGCAAGCCGGAGGATTTCTCCGCGGCCTTCGCGGGCGATCAAGCGGCGCATTCCCGCATGCTGGAGGATTTCACGGCCTGCGCCCTGCCGCTGGTCGAGCGCGGTGCCGACGTGGTGGTTCCCGCCGGCGTGCTTCCGGGCCTGTTGATCGGGCGCGAATATGGTTTCAAGGTTGCCCACGCACCGGTCGTGAATTGTGCCGCCGTTGCGTTGAAAAGCGCAGAGATGTGGATCCAGCTCAAACAGCTCAATGGTACCGAGCCGAGCCGCGGTCCGAGCTTCAAGCGCGCAAGCCCGCGGGCGCGAGACGACTTTCGCGCAATGCTGGCGCGGGGCGAGGCTGCCGCGGCATCAGATAGGCGAACCTCCGGAGAAGAAGAATGATGACTCCCGAAAAAATCCTCTACGAAACCGAAGTCACGGCGACCGGGGGCCGCGACGGCAAGGCCGCAAGTACGGACGGTCTGCTTTCGGTGTCGCTCTCGCTGCCGAAATCGCTCGGCGGTCCCGGCGGCGAGGGTACCAACCCGGAGCAGCTGTTCGCTGCCGGCTACGCCGCATGCTTTCTCGGGGCCGTCAAGCTCGTGGCCCGCACCCGGAAGATCGTGCCGTCGAGCGAGCCCAGTGTGACCGCCAAGGTCGCCATGGGGCCGGTCCCGGTCGGATACGCGCTCGCCGTCGAGCTGATGGTGAACCTGCCAGGCATCGAGAAGTCCGTGGCCGAGGGGATCGTCTCCGGCGCCCACGAGCGCTGTCCCTATTCGAACGCGACGCGCGGCAACATTGACGTGAAGCTGACGGTGGTCTGACCCGCGCAATCGAGAAGGCCGGCGGCTGATGCAGAGTTCGACGCGCACACCCTACGACGGCATTGTGATGGCCGCTCCCGTCACGATTCCATATGCGCGCTACTCCATCAAGAGTGCGCAGTGGTGGATCGGTCGTGCGCTCGC
>Ga0070698_100005854_pt1 | contig 13432 bp, 11 predicted proteins | sample KBSK1502metaG_FD_65477 | JGI IMG/M metagenome (GOLD analysis project Ga0070698, IMG submission 65477) | Corn, switchgrass and miscanthus rhizosphere microbial communities from Kellogg Biological Station, Michigan, USA - KBS K1-50-2 metaG | ecosystem: Host-associated > Plants > Roots >... | reverse complement strand
GGACCACGGCAGGGTCGAATTCGATCGGCCCTGCCCAGCGCCTCTTTGTCCAGCACCTCCCTGTGCGAGGGCGGCGCGGAGCCGTCGGTGTCGACCCCCCTGCTCGTTGCCCCCCCGGGGCGGACAGAGCGGCGACCGCAATTTGTCCGGACAGTTCGTCCGGACGACTACCGCGCCGGAGCGGATCCACACCCGCGAGCCCTACGTTTTCGTGCGACCCGTCGGCGTGTCGCGACAGAATCGTGTGGCCCGTCGAAAAATTCACCGGCCAGCCGGTGACTCAGACGGTGGCTCCGGTCACCGGTCAAGCGCCTCGAAGAGCGCCGGGAGTCGCTCGGTGGGCGGCAGTCCAGCGAGCCGGTCAGCGACGTTGTCGGGCAGGCGGCTCGAGGCCCACTCGGCCAGGCGCCGCAGGTAGGGGTCATCGGTGGGATCCGTCGATGCGGAGTCGATGCGACCTGCCCACACCTGTCCGGTCGTCCCGTCGACGGTGATCTCGCGGCCGACCAGCCGGTCCAGGGCACCCGAGCCGCAGCCGACCACACAGGGCCGCGCGATCTCGCGGCTCACCACCGCGGCATGCGACGTGGCGCCGCCGTACTCGGTGACGATGCCGCGGGCAGCGAGCATCCCGTGCAGGTCGTCGGGTGACGTCGTGGACCGAACCAGGATCACGTCCTCGCCGTTCTCGCTCCGCTCCTCCGCCTCATCGGGGTCGGTGACCGCGATGCCCGTCGCCAGTCCGGGGCACGCGGGTTCGCCGACGGCGACCGGGTCGCCCGAGCCCGCCCCGGTGGCGGCCTGCACCACGGTGCGCACCTGCTCGGCGGTGACCCTCGCGATCGCCTCGGCCTCGTCGATGACTCCCTCGTCGACCAGGTCGACGGCGATGCGCACCGCGGCCCCTGCCGAGCGCTTCGCGGAGCGCGTCTGCAGCAGCCACAGGCGACCGGCCTCGACCGTGAACTCGATGTCCTGCACGTCCCGGCCGGCGACCTCGAGGGCGCGGGCGGACCGCATCAGCTCGGCGTGGACCTCGGGCAGCTCGTCGGCGAGGACGGCCACCGGCCGAGGGGTGACCCGGCCGGAGACGACGTCTTCGCCCTGGCCGCGGGAGAGCCACTCGCCGAACGGTGCCGGCGCACCGGAGCTCGGGTGGCGCGAGAAGAGCACGCCGGTGCCGGACCGGTCGTCGAGGTTGCCGAAGACCATCGCCTGGATGGTGACCGCGGTGCCCAGCTCGCCGCTGATCCCCCGCGAGCGCCGGTAGGTCTTCGCCCGCGGCGACTGCCAGGACGCCAGGACGGCGGAGACGGCGCCGCGCAGCTGCTCCCACGGGTTCTCGGAGACGACGCCGTGCTCGTCACCGAGCACGGTCTCGCGGTACTGGCGCAGGAACCGGTCCCGGGTGTCCTGGACGTAGCTCTCGTCCCCGGTCTCCGCGACCAGGGCAGTCGCGGCGCCGGGAGTGAGTCCCAGGTTGAGGACGGTGTCCATCATCCCGGGCATGCTCACCGGCGCGCCGCTGCGCACCGAGACCAGCAGCGGGCGCTGGTCACCGCCGAAGCTGCGTCCCGTTTCTCGCTCGAGGAAGTCGATGCCGCGGCGGACTCGCTCCCACACCGCATCCGGAAGCACGCCGCCCGCCGCGAAGAACTCCGCGCAGCAGCCGGTGGTCAGGGCCACCGCAGGTGGCACCGGGAGGCCGAGGGCGCGCATCGCGTTCACGCTGAACGCCTTGCCGCCGATGGCCGCGCGGTCCAGGTCGCAGGTGCCGTCCAGGCGCACCACCGTGGACGCGACCCCGTCGGCCATCGGTGCGGACTCAACTGTGCTTGCCGTCATGGCAGGCTCCTTCTAGTAGACCGTTCCGCTGAGCAGGCCGCCATCGACGACGAACTCGCTGCCGGTGCAGTAGGTGGACTGATCGGACAACAGGTAGGCGACCAGGGGCGAGACCTCTTCGGGCTGGCCCCATCGCGAGATCGGGACCCGCGCGAACGCCGCATCGGAGTCGACGCCGCTCTTGCCGGTCGTGCCCTGGGTCATCGGCGTCGCGATGCCGCCGGGGTGGATCGAGTTGACCCGGATGCCGGCGCCGCCGAGCTCCTGGGCCGCGGCCTTGGTGAGGCCGCGCACCGCGAACTTGCTGGCGGTGTACGCCGTGAGTCCGGCCGCGCCGACGAACCCGTTGATCGATGACACGTTGACCACCGAACCGCCGCCCTGCTTGGTGAGCGCGGCGGTGACCGCCTGGAGGCCCAGCCAGGCACCGGTGACGTTGATGTCCAGGATCCTCCGGAACTCGGCGACGTCCATGTCGGCCATGGCCTTGAACGCCAGCACCCCGGCGTTGTTGACCAGCCCGTCGAGGGCGCCGTACTCGGAGACGGCCAGGTCGACCATCGCGGCCCAGGCCTCGGGCGAGGTGACGTCGTGGCGGACGTAGAGAGCCCGGTCCCCGAGCTCGGTGGCGAGAGCCTGCCCGGCGTCGTCGAGGACGTCGCCGATCACCACGCGGGCCCCCTCCGTGACGAGGTGCCGCGCGTGCGCGGCACCCATCCCGCGAGCGCCGCCCGTGACGATGACGACCTTGTGGTCGAGCGTTCCCATGGTGGTCCTTCCTTCGTTCATTCGTAGGTGACGCGGACGTCGTCGCTGATGGGCACCGCCTGGCAGGCCAGGACGTAGCCGTCGGCGAGGTCCTCCCGGCTGAGCACGGTGTTGCGCAGGAGCTTCACCTCGCCGTCGAGGACCAGGCAGGTGCAGGCACTGCAGGAGCCCTCGCGGCAGGAGTACGGCGCCTCCAGCCCTGCGGCGAGCAGTACGTCGAGGAGCGGGGTGTCGCGTTGCCAGCCCACCCGGCGGGTCTGGCCGTCGAGGGTCACCTCGACGACCGGATCGCCCTCGACAATCTCGCCGGTGGCCGAGGTCGGCTCAGGCTCGGCGAACGGGTCGCCCTCGAGCGACACGAACCGCTCGACGTGGATGGACTCCCGGGCCAGGCCCGCGTCGGCGAGGGCCAGCTCGGCCAGCTCCATGAACCGCCCGGGACCACAGACGAACGCCTCGCGCTCGCGCTGGGGCCTGGCCCAGGTGGCGAGGCCGGCTGCCGTGGGCAGGCCGTGGTCGCTCTCCAGCCAGTGGGTGACCACGAGCCGGCCCGGGTGCTCGGCGACGAGCGAGTCCAGCTCGGCCCGGAAGATCACCGACTCCACGTCGCGGTTGGCGTAGAAGAGGGCGACCCTCGCGGTGCCGCGCAGGGCGGCCTTGAGGATCGACATCACGGGGGTGACGCCACTGCCGGCGGCCAGCAGCAGCAGGTCGCGCGCCGGGTCGGCCGGCGTGAACATGCCCGATGGCGGCAGCACCTCGAGCTCGGCGCCGGGCCGGACCCGGTCGCAGAGCCAGTTGGAGCCGCGGCCGTCAGCGACGCGCTTGACGGTCACCTTCATCGGCTCGCCGGCGCCGGGATCGCTGGCCAGCGAGTAGCACCGGGCCAGGTGCCCGCTCTCGTGCGGCACCTTCAGCGTGAGGAACTGGCCGGGCCGGTAGGCGAACCGCTGCTCGAGCTCCGCGGGGACGGCGAGCACGATCGACCGCGCGTCGGCGGTCTCCTCGACCACCGCGGCCACGCGCAGCACGGCGGAACGCGACACCGACACGGCCCTCAGCGCTCCCCCGCGGCGTGCCGCGCTGCGACGTACCCGAAGACCATGGCCGGACCGATCGTTGCGCCGGCGCCGGCATAGTCGTTGCCCATCACCGACGCGGCCGCGTTGCCGGTGGCGTAGAGACCCGGGATCGGCTGCCCGTCCCCGTCCAGCACGCGGCCGGCTTCATCTGTCAGCAGCCCGCCCTTGGTGCCCAGGTCGCCCGCCTGGATGCGGACCGCCAGGAACGGCGGCTCCTGCACGGGTCCGAGCACCGGGTTGGCCAGCGTCGGGTCGCCGTAGTAGCGGTCGTAGGCACTCTCGCCGCGGCCGTGGTCGGTGTCGTGGCCGGTCGCGACGAGCCCGTTGAACCGCGCCACGCTCGACTCGAGCGTCTCCGCGGGGACGCCGATCTCCCCCGCCAGCGCGACCAGGGTGTCGGCCTTGTGCACCAGCCCGGCGGCGTACCAGCTGTCCGGGAAGTCCTTGCCCGGCACCACCGCCCCGAACGGGTAGCGGCGACGGGCCGTCTGGTCCATCACGAACCACAGGTGCGGGTGACCGCCGGCGATCTGCGCGTGCACGAAGGTGACGTAGGGCGACGCCTCGTTGGTGAACCGCTCCCCGTCCGGGGTCACGATCACCGAGTTCGGGATGGACCGCTCGGAGACCAGCGCGTGCACGCGGCCCTCGGGCTTGCGGATCGACGGCATCCACCACGCGTCGTCCAGCAGATCGACCGCGGCCCCGACGGCCTGGCCGGCGACGATCCCGTCGCCGGTGTTGGTCTCGGCACCTCCGGACAGGTCGTCGCGGCCGATCTCGGGCAGGTGCTCCTTGCGCAGGGCCTCGTTGTGGTCGAAGCCGCCACTGGCGATGACGACGCCCATGCGGGCGCGGATCCGGGTTGCCGCCCCGTCGCGCGCGACGACGGCGCCGACGACGGTGCCGGACTCGTCGCGCACGAGGTCGAGCAGCGGGGTGTCGAGCCAGACGGGCACGCCGGCGTCGGCGAGCGAGAGCCGCAGCCGGGCGACCAGGGACTGGCCGAGCGAGACCATCCGCCGGCGCAGCAGGCGGCTGACCAGCGAGCGAACGGCGAGCTTCAGCGCCGTCCGCCGACCACGCCAGGTGCGCGTGATCATGTTCAGGTGCACGTAGTCGGCCGACGTGATGACCAGGCCGCCGGGCACCTTCATGTGGCTGCCGCGCTGGGTGTCGGCCAGCTCGCCGAGCTTGCGGGCGTCGAACGGAGGGCACTCGACCGAGCGACCCTCGGGGCGGCCGCCGGGGGCCTCGGGGTGGTAGTCGGAGTAACCGGGGCACCAGCTGAACTCCAGGTGGCGGGCCCGGTCGCGGAACATCCGGAACATGGCCGGGCCCTCGTGCGCGTAGGCCTGGAGGCGGGCCCGGTCCACGCGGCCTCGGGTGAGGTGCTCGAGGTACTCGACCACCCGCTCCTCGGGGTCCACGATGCCGGCCTGCTCCAGGGTCGGGTTGTTCGGCACCCAGATCCCGCCGCCGGACAGCGCAGTGGTGCCGCCGTACACGGGCGCCTTCTCGACCAGCAGCGTGTCGAGCCCGGCGAACGCGCCGGTCAGGGCCGCGGTCATGCCGCCGGCTCCACTGCCGACGACCAGCAGGTCGACCTCGTGGGACCAGCCATGGTCGGCCTGGTCGCGTGACGTCATCGGGTTCCTCCTGCGTTGTCGGGTGCGACCCCCAAGGAACGCGGTCCAGACCCCTCCGCGGTGCGGTTGTCCCACCCAGCGAAACCTCGCGGCGCGGTTCCGGTCAGTGGGATCCCGGACCTGCGCGGGCGCGGCCGGTCCCTAACGTCCGGAGTCCGGCCACGGGCGGCGTAACCACTGACAGCCGTCGCCCGTGGCCATCCACTCACCCGACAGGGAGATGCCACGATGACCGCCGTACTCACCGACGCGATCACGGAGGCCGAGCGGATCATCCGCGACGCCCCGCACGTGCGTGACGAACGAGATCTCGCCGAGGGGCTGGACTACCTCGCCGGCCTGGTCCGGGTGGCGCTGGGGAGCGCCTGGACCAACGATCCCGCCGACCCGCACTTCGCGAGGCCTTCGACGCAGTGGACCAAGATGGGCCTGGACAACCCGGACACCCTCTACTTCGCCGCCCAGGTCTCCGGGGACGCGGAGTACGTCGTCACCGGCACCCGCGGCTCCAGCGCGGACCTGGTCTTCCAGGTGCTCGGCGGCTCCCATGCCGGCAACACCGCGCCGGCCAGCCATCTCGCCTTCGACGACCGGGACTTCCCCGTGTCCCCCGACGGCAGCTTCGAGCTGCGCTTCGGCCCGCCCCGGGCGGACTCCGGCCCCGGCTACTTCACGCTCGCTCCGGACTCCCAGCGACTGCTGGTCCGGCAGACCTTCAGCGACTGGGACACGGAACTGGCCGGCACGCTGCGGGTGCAGCGCGCGGACCGGATCGGGGCTCCTGGCCGACCACTGGCCCTCGACTCGGTGCAGACGCGTTACGCGAAGGCGGGGCGGATCCTGCTCGGCTATGCCCGCACCTTCCTGGAGTTCGTCGAGCTCTTCTACCTCGACCAGCCGGCGAACACCATGTACGCCCCGAAGCTCACCCCGGGCGGGCTGGCCAGCCAGTACAGCTCGGCCGGTCACTTCGAGCTGGGCGACGACGAGGCCCTCGTGGTCACCGTCCCGGCCTCGGGCATGCCCTACCAGGGGATGCAGCTGGGGAGCATGTGGTACGTCTCGCTCGACTACCTGAACCACCAGACCAGCCTCACCGCGGACCAGGCCCGGATCGACCCGGACGGGCTGATCCGGTTCGTCGTCAGCCACCGCGACCCCGGGCTCGCCAACTGGCTCGAGACCACTGGTCTGCCCCGCGGCTACCTGCAGACCCGCTGGCAGCGGGTCAGCCGGCCGCTCGGACCCGAGGACGGCCCGACCACCGAGGTGGTGCCGTTCGCCGAGCTGCCCGACCGGCTCCCCTTCCACCAGGACCAGCGGGTCACCCCCGAGGAGTGGGCGCAGCGGATCGCCGCCCGCCAGGCCGCCGTCGGCGACCGGATGCTGGCATGACCGCCACCCAGGAGCAGGTAGTGGATCCCGTGACCGGCGTCCTCGCCGGCAAGGTGCTCCTCGTCGCGGGAGTCGGGCCCGGCCTCGGTCAGGCCCTGGCGCGTCGAGGGGCGGCGGCAGGTGCGGACGTCGTGCTCGCCTCGCGCAACAGCACTCGTCTCGACGAGGTCGCCGCCGAGGTCCGAGCCATCGGGCGCCGGGCGCTCGCCGTACCGACAGATCTCAGCGACGGCGCGTCGGTTGCCGCCCTCGTCGAGCGGGCGCTCGCGGAGTTCGGACGCCTGGACGCGGTGGTGCACAACGCCTACCACCAGCCGGGCCGCGGCGCGCTGCTGGACAGCGAGCCCGACGCCGTGCGAGCCGAGCTCGAGTCTCCGCTGATGGCTCTGGACGTGATCCGCCGCTGCACGCCGGCGCTGGCCGAGTCTTCCGGCGCGGTCGTGGTCATCAACTCGATGGTGATCCGCAACCGGCTCCCCGGCTTCGGTGCCTACCGGATGACCAAGGCCAGCCTGCTCGCGCTGGCCCGCGGACTGTCGATAGAGCTGGGACCGCTGGGGGTGCGGGTCAACTCGATCGCGCCCGGCTACATCTGGGCCGACGCCGTCCAGGCCAGCTTCGAGAAGACCGCCCGCCTGCGCGGGACCACGGCCGAGGCCGTCCACGACGAGATCGCCGCGCAGACCGACCTGCGGCGGCTGCCCCGCCCCGACGAGATCGCGGATGCGGCTCTCTTCCTCGCCTCCGACCTGGCCCGGGCCGTGACCGGGCAGTGCCTGGACGTCACCTCCGGCGCCACCCATCACTAGTTTCCGACGCACGCCACCAGGAGCCCCTGTGTCCACCCCGACCCATGCCGCCACGCTCGTCGACGACCTGCACGAGCGGGCCAGTGCCTCGACCGGACTGACCGACTTCGGCAGCGACGACTACCTCGACGCGCTGCTCATCCTGCTCGAGGGGTACGCCGACCAGGCCGCCCTCACCGACCGTGGCTGGGCCAAGGTCACCGGCACCCTCGAGCAGTCCCTGGTCTCGCGGCTGCGCACGGAGGCGGCCTGGCGCACGCATCCGTCGTACGCCGCCACCGAGGTCCGGCGCCCGATCTTCGTCACCGGACTGCCCCGCTCGGGCACCACCGCCCTGCACCGACTGCTCTGTGCCGACCCCGGGCACCAGGGCCTGCAGCTGTGGCTGGCCGCCGCCCCGCAGCCTCGCCCGGAACCCGCTGCCTGGACGACGAACCCGGACTTCCTGCAGATGCAGGCCGACATCGACCGCCGCAACGCCGCGGTGCCCGGTCTCAAGGGCATGCACTTCATGTCAGCGGGCATCGTCGAGGAGTGCTGGTGGCTGGAGCGCCAGTCGATGCGGTCGCTGGCGTTCCCGAGCGTCGCCCACCTGCCGGCGTACACCGCCTGGCTGGCCGGGCAGGACCTCACCGGCACCTATCGCCGGCACCGCCGGATCCTGCAGCTGATCGGGATGGCCGACCCCCAGCAGCGCTGGGTGCTGAAGAACCCCGGCCACTTGTTCTCGCTCGACGCGCTGATGGCGGTCTATCCCGACGCGCTGGTCGTGCAGACCCACCGTGACCCGCGGAGCGTGGTGGCCTCGGTGAGCAGCCTGACCTCCCGGGCCGCGAACGGGAACTCCTCGGTCTTCTCCGGCGAGGTGGTCGGCCGCAGCAGCCTGGAGCTGTGGGGTGCCGCCGCGGACCGGTTCCTGGCGGCTCGCGCGAGCTACGACGCGGCGCAGTTCGTCGACGTGCACTACGACGAGTTCGTCGCCGATCCGGTCGGCACCGTCGCCGGCGTGTACGACGCGTTCGGGCTCGCGTTCGGCGAGGAGACCCGGGCAGCCGTGGCTGCCGCCGACGACGTGAGCCGCCGGGGCGACAGGAAGTCGGACCACCGCTACTCGCTGGCGGAGTTCGGGCTCACGGCCACCGACGTCACCGAGAGGTTCGACGCCTACCTGGCGGCGCACCCCGAGCTCACCGTCTGACACCGAAGACCGGCCCAGGACGACGAGCACGGGACCGCGGGCAGCTCAGCGCACGATCACGCTGCTCGCCAGCGGCGCGAAGGCGTGGCACAGGGCGCTGTCGACGAGCTGGACACCCGACTCCGGGTCGAACCAGCGGTCGACGTGCGCCCAGTGGTGCGCGTGCACCATGTAGTCGACGGTCAGACCCTCGAGCGCGGCGAACTCCTGCTCCCACACGTAGCTCCATGGCGCGCCGTCCGGCGCATCCCAGTCGAGTGCCACTGCACGGCTCAGGCGCCAGTTCCGGATCGCCGGGACCTGCGCCGCCATCTCGAGCGTGTCCTGCTCGAACCGCTCCCTCCGCTCTGCCGGGATGCCCGGCAGCACGCGGAACAGGGCGGTCCGCTTCACGCCACCGGAGAGTCCCGGGTCGCGCGCGCCCGCGCTCACTGTCTCCAGGCCGAGGGCGGCCCGGGCCCGACAGTGCCGATCGAGGGCAGGCAGCACCTCCTCCCGCCAGAAGCTGGAACCCCGGGCGGCGTCAGCAGTCGCGCGGTCGGGGTACACCAGGTCCCAGGTGTAGTGGCCGGCACCGTAGTCAGGCACGAAGTTCGCGGCGAGGGACGCCGTGAGGATGCCGGGCAGCTCGACCGCGACCCGGTCGAGGAGCGTCGCGAAGGCCGCGCGGTCGAGGTCGCTGGTGTCCGGCTCGAGGTAGAGCTGGGCCGTCTCGCGCCAGGCCGCGGGCTCGCGGTCGTGCGGTGTGGTGTCCTCGGGTCCCGGCAACGTGGCATCGGCCGCCGTGAGGTAGTGCCGTTGCCTGGCCATGACGAAGCTGTCGACCTCGGTCCAGAACGCGGCGACCGCTGGGTCGTAGGACTGCGCCCGGGCGGCCCAGAAGGCGCCGACATCGGGCAGGGTCCAGCGCAGCCACAAGGTGCTGGCCTGGTCGGCGAGCGCGACCGGCGGCGCGACGTGCTCGCCGACGAAGGTGAGCCCGCGTGCCGTGGCACCGGGCAGGTAGCCCTCCGAGATCAGCGCGCGCAGGCGCGGCAGGTCCGCGGCGGCGAGCTCGATGCGGTCCTGGACGATGATCTCGTGCGTCATGGCCGTCACCCGTCGAGGTCCGCGACCCGGAGCACGATCTTGCCGCGCGTGTGGCCGGTCTGGATCGCGCGATGCGCCGCGGCGGCATCGCGCAGCTCGAACTCGCGCATCTGGGGCAGCTTCACGTGGCCAGCGGCCAGGAGGTCGCCGATCATCGCGAGCGTCGGGCCGCAGTCGGTGTCGCTCATCATCGAGAACACGCGCTCGACGCCCTTGGCCGCTGCCGCCGCCGCTGCGGCCGGGATGTCGCCGTCGTCGACGAGCGTCGGAATGCTGACGTACGTCCCGCCGGAGCGGACCAGGTCGAGGCCGTCCGGCAGGGTGCTGACGCCGACCGTGTCCATCAGGTAGTCGACACCGCCCGGCGCCCACCCGGCCACGGCCCCGGACACGTCCTCGGTGCGGTAGTCGATGACGCGCTCGACACCGAGGTCGCGGAGGTACCCCCTGTTGGGCGTGCTGCAGGTCGCGGCGACCCGTGCGCCGGCCCGACGCGCGAACTGCACCGCAAAGCCGCCGAGACCGCCCGAACCGCCGTGGATGAGCACCCGCTCACCGGCCTTCAGCTCTCCGCGGACGCACAGGCCCTGCCAGGCCGTGAGCGCCGCCACCGGCAGGGCCGCGGCCTCGGCGAAGCCGAGCCCCGTCGGTACGTGCGCCACGCGGCCGGCGGAAGCGATCACGTACTCGGCGTAGCTGCCCTGGGCTCCCTGGCCGTGGTTCGTGGGCGTGAACACGCGGTCGCCTGGCACGAAGCCCTCCACCCCCTCGCCCAGCTGGTCCACGACTCCGGCAGCGTCGAAGCCGAGGACGTAGGGGAAGTAGTAGGGACGGAAGGCCGCGAGCATGCCCTGGCGGTTCTTCCAGTCGGCCGGGTTCACACCCGCGTAGGCGACGCGGATCCGGATCTCGCCCGGGCCCGCTTCGGGCGTGTCGATCTCGGCGTACTGCAAGACCTCGGGGCCGCCGGTCTCCGTCATGATGACTGCGAACATGTGGTGCTCCTCGACGTTGGTGTGTGGGGTCAGTAGAGGGAGATGACTTCGTCGGCGAAACGCCGTACCGACTCGAGCCGGGTGGCGTGGTCGGCCAGGCCGTGCCCGTAGAGCCGCCAGGGCGCGAAGTAGACGCCGGTGACCCCGGCCTTGGCGAGGTTCCGGAAGCCGTCGAGGTCGCTGACGCCCACGGGTGAGACCCACACCGCGAACGGTTCGTCGCCGCGGCCGGCCTCCCGGCGCAGCTCGGTCAGGCGGGCCAGGTCCGGCTCCAGCTCGGCCAGCGGCTTGTTCGCCGAGATCCAGCCGTCACCGAGGCTCGCGGCGCGACGCAGGCCGGCCTCGCTGTGGCCGCCGACCAGGATCGGCACCGGCGTCGTCGGCGCGGGCGCGACCATCAACCGGTCGAAGTCGTGGTGCCGGCCATGGAACTCCACCCACTGCGGGCCGTTCCCGCCGCAGACCAGCCGGAGGATCTCGATGGCCTCGTCGGTGCGGGCGCCGCGGGTGCGCATCTCGGTGCCGGTGAACCGGAACTCCTCGGGTATCCAGGAGAGCCCGACCCCGAGGGAGACGCGGTCGCCCGACATCACCGCCAGGCTGGCCAGCTGCTTGGCCAGCAGCAGCGGGTCGCGCAGCGGCAGCTTGAGCACGCTGGTCTGGAAGCGGATCCGTCGGGTCACCGCGGCCAGCGCCGCCATCGCCACGACCGGGTCCGGCATCGGCGTCTCCGGCGCCCACATCCGCTCGCCGTCGCTGGTGAACGGGTAGTCGCCCGACACCTGCTCGGGAAAGAACACCGAGTCCGGCAACGACACCGCGTCGAAGCCGACCTCCTCGGCGACCTGCACGAGCTCGGCCAGGTCCTCCGGCGGCACCATCGCCACCGACAGCGCCCACTTCACTGCAGGCTGACCATCTCGAAGGGCGTGGCGCGCACCGCGAAGCTCGGCAGGTCGTCGAGCGACACCGTGGTCTCGCAGAAGCGGTCGTAGCTGACGGCGGTGATCAGCCAGCCCCGCTTCGGGTCCCTGCGGTAGTGGTCGTGGGAGACCGACGCACCCTCCACGACGCACCGCAGGTCGGTGCAGATCGTGCGGTCGACCATCGTCCAGGTGGCGGTGGCCTCGTCGCCGTCGATCCCGATACTCGGGTGCCCGACCTGGTGCACGGTGATCCGGTCCTCGGTGAGCCGGGCCCGCAGCTCGGTCACCAGGGCGTCGGCACCCTCGGTGCTCAGGTCGACGCGGTAGCGGGCGGTCATCTCTGGCGCCAGCGTGGCGGCCAGACCGTCCCAGTCCCTCAGGTCGACGCACCGTACGTAGCGGTGCTTGAGCTCCATGATCGCCCACCGGTCGGCGGACTGCGGGTCCTGCATCGTCGTGCTCCTCACTCGTGACTGCTGATGTCGTGGTTGGTCATGTCCAGCGCGGCGAGGTGGCTGAACACCATGCTCGCCGCGATCGGGTTGCCTCCGGCGGGGTACGTCGTACCGCTCACGGCCGCCATCGAGTTGCCCGCGGCGTAGAGGCCCGGGATCACCGCGCCGGTCCGGTCGAGCACCCTGGCTGCTGCGTCGGTGCGCAGTCCGCCCTTGGTGCCCAGGTCGGCGAGGCCGAACGCGGCCGCGTGGAACGGCCCCTTCTCGATCGGCACCAGAGGCGACTCGCCACCTGAGAAAGCGCGGTCGTAGGCCTCGTCGCCCCGGCCGAAGTCGGCGTCCACCCCGGACGCGGCGTGCTCGTTGAAGTCTCGAACCGTGCGCTCGAGCCCGTCTGCCGGTACGCCGATCGCCTCGGCGAGGCCGGCCAGCGTGTCCGCCGAGCGCCACAGCCCGGCGGCGGCGTACTCGTGCTCCGGCGCGAGCGGCAGCGTGGTCGAGCGCACCGGGGGCGCGGTGCCCTCGCGGTCGTCGTACACCATCCAGTACGTCGTGCCGACAGTGCCGGCGCGCTGGGCGTCGATGACCGCCCGCCCGATCCGGTCGTAGGGCAGTGACTCGTTGACGAAGCGCCGACCGGCGGTGTCGACGAAGATGCCGCCGGTGAACCAGAGCGAGAAGGACGTGGAGCCGTCGGGGTGGGCGACGCCCGGTGCCCACCAGGCCTGGTCCATCAGGTCCGTGTCGGCACCGATCGCGATCGCGGCCCGGATCGCCAAGCCCTGGTTGCCCTCGGGACCCATGGCGCCGGTGACGCTGCCGGGTACGCCGTACTCCGCCCGCATCGCGGCGTTCCGCTCGAACCCGCCGGACGCCAGGAGCACCCCATGGCGGGCGCGGATCCGGCGCCGGGCGCCGCCCTGGTCGACGACGACGCCGACCACGCGGCCGCCCTCGACGACCAGCTCGTCGCAGGCAGAACGGAGCCGCAGCTCGGCCGACGGCTGCCGGGAGAGGGCGAGCAGCAGGCGACCGACCAGGGCCTGACCGCCCACGAGCAGGTCCGGCGCCGGGGCGCCGGCGCGGTCGACCTTGAGCGTCGGCCGCAGCTCCGCGGCCAGCGCGCCGAGCTCGGCGGGGTCCAGGGGCAGGGCCACGATCTGGCGCACCGCCTCGGCACCCGGGACCGCACCGAAGTAGTCCGGCCAGGCGAAGGGCTCG
>Ga0070698_100005853_pt1 | contig 13438 bp, 11 predicted proteins | sample KBSK1502metaG_FD_65477 | JGI IMG/M metagenome (GOLD analysis project Ga0070698, IMG submission 65477) | Corn, switchgrass and miscanthus rhizosphere microbial communities from Kellogg Biological Station, Michigan, USA - KBS K1-50-2 metaG | ecosystem: Host-associated > Plants > Roots >... | reverse complement strand
CGACGAAGCGCGTTGTCACAATCTGCCGTTCGCTTCGAAAACGTATCCGCGGCGTTACGTTTATCGTTGCCCGAATTGTAAAGAAAAGTTTCCGCGCGTCCGACGGATTCGCCGTGCGATTGCCTGTCTCGCCTGCTGTCGAAAACATAACGGCGGCGACTTCGATCCGCGGTTTCGGCTCAAGCTCACGACGAAATTGTAGCGGTGCTTGTTCTCAAGCACCGAACTAAATAAACAGGCGCTTGGCACAAGCGCCTCTACAATTCAGATCGACAATGGACGTCACGCTGCTCGTTTTTCTTTGTCTCGCGATCGCGGTGATCGCGTTTCTTTATTCGTCGGTCGGGCATGCCGGCGCGTCCGGCTACATCGCGACCATGACTTTGTTTGGATTAGCGACAACTGTCATTCGACCAACCGCGCTCGTCTTGAATATTTTGGTGGCAACGATCGGTTCATTTCAATTTTGGCGCGCCGGCCATTTCTCTTGGAAATTATTTTGGCCGTTCGCGCTACTTTCAATTCCCGCAGCTTATTTCGGCGGTTACATCCAACCGTCCGCTTCAATGCTCAGAATTCTGATCGGGCTTGTTCTGCTTTTTTCAGCTGTTCGATTGATTTTTCGCCGCGGCGATCCTAAAGACACAGCGGCTCCATCGAAACCGGCTGCGATCGGAGTTGGAGCGGGCTTGGGATTTCTCTCCGGTTTGACCGGGACCGGTGGCGGAATTTTTCTCACACCGCTTCTTTTATTCTGCCAATGGGCGCACATCCGTCAGGCGGCGGCCGTGTCCGCGCTGTTCATCCTGGTGAATTCAATCGGCGGGCTCGTCGGATATTTCACCGCAGTCCATTCGGTTCCGGCGCTTGGGATAACGCTGGCCATTCCGTCAATTGTTGGCGGAACGATCGGCTCCTATTTAGGAAGCCGGCATCTGCCAGTCCGAAGCATCGCAATTTTTCTGGCGGTCGTGCTCGTAATTGCCGGCACAAAGTTAATTTTTACCTGACCGTCAGCGTCACTTTCTGTAACACCGCGGCTTTAGCCCGGTGTATTGCTCGTGCGCGGGAAGAGAGAAGCCGTTTAAACGGCTTCCGGTACGTGAGATCGCGAGCCCACCTGGCTAAAGCCAGGTGTCAGTGAGGACGTTAATTCGTAAGCTCTAACTTCGGCGCGTTCTTCGGCGACCACGGATTCGTTTTAAAATCCGAGTCGATGATTTTCTGCCGCGTCGCCCGCAAGAGATTGAGCAGCGCCGAAACATCTAGCGCATGACGTCGCGGAGCGAAGGTCGACAAGTTTCTTTCCGCCAGTTCGAACAGCTTAACAGCCGGCCGCAGACGCCGGCTATGTTTTGCGTGCGCTGGCTGTTCGAAATTTTTTCGCAAATGGACGAACGCGCCGGCCGCCTGAATCAGTCCTTTGAAGAAATTATCATCGCCGGAGCCGCGATTGAGCCAAACCTGCTCCAAAACGTCGTGCGCCTCGTAGTAGCGCTGTTCATTCCAGCAGCGAAAGAACGCGCGATAGAATGGATGGTTCGCCACGTCGCCCGAAAGATCGACATCGTCGCCTTCGAGCTCGCGCACAAATTGCGAAATCCTCTCGCCTTTGCTCATGAAGGGCTTAATTTCATCGTGCCTCAGATGATGGGCAAACCGACTTTTCCGGAGGGTCACGAAAGCTCGCCACGGCGAGTCCGTCCGTTGGCGGACATTCGGGACCGCAGCCAAGAATGACGCCGGTGGCGTTGGCCATTATTATCGCCGCAATCGCCGGACTCATTTTTGTCTCTGCGCTTTTTTCGGGCTTGGAGACAGCGCTTTTTTCGCTCCGGCCGCATCAATTGCGCCGATTGGAGCAAAATCACCCTGAGCTCATCGGCTTCGTCCAACTTTTTCGAGCCAATCCTCGTCGCGTTCTGAACGTGCTCCTGCTGGGCGACGGCCTGGTCAAAGTGCCGTTAGTGGTGCTCTGTCTTTTTTTACTGTGGCGCGGACCGCTGGCTGGCCGTCTCCCGCAAGGGGTCGCCGCGATTCTGATTTTCGCAATCGTCGTCTTGCTCTGCGATCTGGTCCCAAAACTGATCGCGCTTGCCGCACCCTACCGACTGTCGACCGTCGGCGCATTTACACTCCAATCCTCGGTCCGATTGCTCGATCGTGTCGGACACACACTCGAGCGCGTTAGCACGGTGATTATCGATCTTCTCACGCCGCTGCGGCTTCGCACACGCGCCCGGTTGAGCGACGAGGAACTCGAGACACTGGTCGAGATTGGAGAAGAAGAAGGGACGCTGCACGAAGCCGAGGGCGAGATGATCCAGGAAATCATCAAGATGGGCGACAAAACGGCGAAGGATTGTATGACGCCGCGGGTCGAGACTTTTGCTTTGGCAGAGGATCTGACGAACGAAGAAGCGATTGCGCAATTGAAAGAAAAACGCTTCCGTCGTGTTCCGGTTTATGCCGATACAGCGGATAACATCGTCGGCATCATCGACGTGAAATTGTTCCTGCTCGATCCGTCGGAACATTACACCGAGATGTTGATCGCCCCTTCATTCGTGCCGGAAACAATGCGCGCGCTCGATTTGCTTAAACTTTTCCTGACGCATCCGCAGTCCCTCGCAATCGTGGTCGACGAGTTTGGCGGGACCGAAGGCATTATCACCATGTCCGACATCGTGGAGGAAATACTGAGCGACGCGGCCCCAGCACGCGGAGATATCGATCTTTACATCGAGCCACTCGAGGACGGAAAATTTCTCGTCAGCGGTCACGCGCGGCTGGACGATTTGCGAGAGCACCTCGGTTTTGAGTTGGAAGCAAACGGAATTGACACCATTGGCGGCCTCGTTTTCAACCGGCTCGGCTATTTGCCGCAGGCCGGCGCCACGATCGAGCTGCCGCGGCTCGCGATAACTGTTAGACGCACAAGTCGAAAACGAATCGAGGAATTACTCCTGGAAAAGACAACCTGCGTCGAAGATCAACCAGACGCCAACCCCGCCGCCGCATGAGAGATTTTTTTGTCATCGCAGGTTGTTGGGCGATCTCATTTCTTTTCAACGGAATCGAAGCGGGGCTGACTTCCATCGATCCGGTCCGGTTGCGCCATCACGTAAAGTTGAATCGGCCGGCGGCGGTCCGGCTTGATCGATTGTTGAAGACACCTGAGCGATTGCTGGTCACGGTTTTGTTGGTCACAAATTTAGCGGACATCCTGGCGTTGCTTCTTCTGACCCGTCTTCTCGTTTCACGATTTGGCACCGTCGGTTTTGTTTTCTCGGTCGCGATCGCGCTCCCGATTTATCTTTTCGTCTTGGGCGTTTTGCCGAAGTCGCTCTTCCGGCGCTTTCCTTTTCGCGCACTGTCTCCCCTCGCCCGTCTTCTCGAAATAGGAATGACGGCGCTCTGGCCAATCCTGGCAACGGGCGCGGCTCTCGGCCGGTTGTTTCTGCCAGCGAAAAAGAGACGGGCCCATTTGTTCGCCGCGCGTGAAGAATTAAAACAAATTACCTCGCAAAGCGAACGCGAAGGGTCTCTCACCGCAACTGAACGGGCGATGATTCACAACGTGGTCGATTTTCAAAACGTGACCGCGCGCGATGTAATGAAGCCATTGTCTAAAGTGGCCAGCTTAAAACCGGAATCGGCGATCGAAGACGTGTTTAATATCAGCCGCTCCAGCGGATTCGATCGCTTGCCTGTGATCGACACTAAGGGCGACGCGGTCGGGCTGGTGAATGTGCTTGATATCTTGCTCGATAAAAATCAGGCCCGATCGCTCAGCCGCTACATTCGACGAATGGTTACGGTCGAGGAAAGCGAGCCGGCCGCTCGCGCAGTGCAGCGTTTACGAGCGGCCCGGCTTGATCTGGCCGCGGTTGTCGATCAAAAAAGAAATTTGATTGGCGTTGTCACGAGTGAGGATTTGATCGGGCGTCTGGTGCGCTCCTAATCCATCCATCATTCTAGCGACGAATCTGCAAGTTTCGCAATTCCATCGGGCGTTAATCGGAACACCGTCCACTCATCCATCGGTTTCGCACCGAGCTTGCGGTAAAACTCGATCGCGGGCTCGTTCCAATCCAGCACCGCCCATTCCATTCGACCGCAGCCGCGCTCGCGCGCGATTTTTGCCAAATGAATGAGCAGCGCCCGGCCGTAACCTTTGCCCCGATATTCCGGCCTAACGAACAAGTCCTCGAGATAAAGTCCCGGCCGGCCGAGCCAGGTCGAAAAATTGTGAAAGAAAACGGCGAAGCCCACCGCGGTTTCATTTTCGAAGACAAGCAAAACTTCCGCGGCCGGTTTCTGGTCGAACAAAACTTCGGTGAGCCGTTGTTCGGTCGCAGTGACTTCGTTCGGCGCACGTTCGTAGGTGGCGAGTGCGCGGATCAACTCAAGAATGACCGGAACATCGGCAACCGTGCCTGCGCGAATCGTGAAATTTTCCTTTTTCATTTCGGCAACGGATTCAGTTTGTAGATTTTAAATTCGGACGTCGCTTCCAGGAGTGTTGAGGTATTCTGAACATACTGCCCGAATTCCTCATAGGAATCGAGCCACCATGAAGTATTTGAAGTGAACACCAGATAACTCGCGCCCCGTTTTCGCAACTCTTCCAGAACGATAATCGCCTGCGCGCTATCCTTCGGCTCGCCATCATAAATCCCGTTCTTCTCCAAAAAATGCCAGCCTTTGCGCTCGGCATAATACAAAACCGTTGGGTCACCGTTATCCGCGGCGACTACCAGCGCACTTGTTGGGGTCGCAGTTTTTAGTTTCAACCCGCAGTCGCGCAATGGAGCCGCGCTTGGTTGGTAAAAATCACGTGTATAAACGAACGAAGAAAAACTGAATAAGGTTGCCAGCAAAATCGAGAAAACGCTCTCCAACCTGCGACTGGATGTCTTCGCGCCAACAAACGCGCACGCGGCGCCGGCGAACGCGGCGGCGATGGGAATGAGCGGCAATTGATACCATTGGTGCCGGCTTCCATAACCAACAATGACAATGAACAAAATCATCGCCGCGAGCCACCAGTGAAACGGCCGCGCAGCATTCCGCGGCCGCGAGACCGATCTTATCGTGAACACCCCGAGAATGCTGAGAACAAAAAGAAAAGGAGTCAGCGTCGAGCTGACGATCTCCTTTGCGATTTTTAAATACCACGCCGCGGACATGATCTGAACTCCACCCGCCCCGAAGAAATGGTGCGGATAAAATTGGAGCGCGATTTGGTAGGCGTGCCCGTACCAAAGCGCAGAAGGCAAAAGTGCGACCGCGGCAAACAGCCCTAAATCAAAACGCCGAAATGCCGATAACCTGAAACGCTGAAATACCAGGCACGCGATAGGCGCGCCAATCACGATGTTTGGCAACTTAATCAAGATCGACAATGAGACGCAAAACGCACTCGTGATTAAAGATGTCGATCTTTTCCCCGAGTCCTGCACGGACTCGTCGATCCAGCGTTGAAAGAAATACAAGCCAATGATGGAAAGCGCAAGCGACGGCATGTCCGGCATAAAACATCGGCCGGCCATGATGCCGAGGGGCGCAAAGCTATAAAAGAAAAGCGCCCAGACTGCGGCGATTTCTCCAAAGACTTTGCGGACGAGCAAGAAGAAAAACGGCAGCGAAATCACGAATAAAACGACCGCTTGAACGCGTCCAATCCATTCGTGGACGCCAAATATTTTATAACAAATCGCGGCGCTAAACGGCAGAATCGGAAATTCGGTCCCGACGTAACCGCTCTCATTACCCGCCCAATCGATTTGCGGACGCGTGAAATGAAAACCGCCCTGAAAATAATTTCGCGCAATCGCCGCGACGTCGCTCTGCCTCCAACTCCAGTTGTCGATGTACGGTTGATTGATGCAAATCAATCGCACCACGACCGCCAGGATCGACGTCATAATCGCGAGTCGCGCGGATCGTGTCATGGATCGCCTCTTGACAAAGCATTCGGGCAAAGTCAATCGAGTAGGTGAACCCTGAATGAAGACGGCCGCTTGTGCTCTTACCCTGTTGCTCGGCTTTGCCGCGATCGAGTCGCGCGCGCAAAACGAACCAAATTTGATTCCAGATGTTGCCGATCCGGCAAAGCTGATTCCGATTCTGCCGGAAGCCCCCGCCGGTTGGATCGCGGAAAAGGCCGAAGGCTCGAGTGACGACGTCGGCGGATTTAAGATCACGAACGTCCACCGCGATTATCGTAAAGGCGAAGCCGCCGATGCGCCTACGGCCGCGATCAGTATTCTCGATTCAGTGGCGAATCCCGATTACGTGGAAGCGACAACCGGGACCTGGAATCAAAAAAGCGAGACCGCGGAAGGCTACGGCAAACCAGTAACGATTGATGGAAATCCCGGCCGCGAGGATTACGACAAGGAACGAAAACAGGCCTCGCTCTGGGTCATGGTCGCCAAGCGCTACTTCGTCACGATCGAATTGCAAAATCAGGATCCGAAAGAATTGCAGGAGTGGATCAAGCGGGTCGATTTGAAAAAACTCGCGGAGATTAAGAAGTAATCATTTCTTTGCCGCCTCGCCGGCCATCTGAACGAAACGCACCGGTAGAATTGCGCGCTCTGCAACTTGGCCCTCTTTTTTCTCGAGCAAGAAGAGTTGTTGGTCCAGACCGGTGCCAACTGGAATGATCATGCGACCGCCTTCTTTGAGTTGTTGGGTCAACGGCTGCGGAACTTTGTCGGGCGCGCACGTCACGATGATAGAGTCGAAGGGCGCGACTTCCGGCCAGCCTTGGTAGCCGTCGCCGATTTTCACATGGGCGTTATTGTGACCGAGTCGAGCCAGTCGCGCCGACGCATCTTTCGCGAGCGGCTCGATGATCTCGATCGTGTAAACATCTTTCACCAACTCCGCCAAAACCGCGGTTTGATAACCTGAGCCGGTGCCGATTTCTAGAACGCGGTCCGTTGGCTGCGGATGCAGTTGTTCCGTCATGAACGCGACGATGAACGGTTGCGAAATCGTCTGATCATGACCGATCGGAATTGCGTTATCGGCGTAACTTTGGGCCCGCAGATTTTCCGGGACGAACTCTTCCCGAGGAACTTTGGTCATCGCCGCCAGGACCCGGTCGTCGTGAATGCCGCGCGGCTTGAGTTGCTCCTGCACCATCTTTTGTCGCTCAGACGCAAACTCCGACGTCGAAATAGTCTTTGGATGGCAGCCGGTCGCCGCCAGAGCAGTGAGGATCAGCCAGGGCGAAATTCTTCTCATTTCAACAAATATAACGCACGAGCCGTGTAAACTTGTCGTCACAATTTCTTGGTGTCCTTCTCAGTGTTCGTGGTTAATTTCATCGGCCTTTCATGAACGAAGACCGTAAATCTTTAGAACAACGCGCGCAAATGACCGACATCGAACGACTTCGGCATTCCGCGTCGCACGTCCTGGCCACCGCTATCTTAAAGATCTGGCCGGAGGCGCAATTCGCGGCCGGGCCGCCGGTCGAGAACGGTTTTTACTATGATGTCGATCTTCCCCACCGGATTTCGCCTGAAGATTTCGAGAAGATCGAGGCCGAGATGAAAAAGGAGATCAAAGCGAACCACACCTTCGAAAAAATGGAGGTTTCGCGCGACGAGGCGCTCGAGCTCGGAAAAAAAGGACGGCTCGCCGCGCTGGGCGATCGAAAGGAACCGAGCAAGTTCAAGATCGACATCATCGAGAACATTCCGCCCGACGAAAAGATCTCGCTCTATCGTAACGGGGACTTTATCGATCTTTGCGCCGGCCCGCATGTGATGCGCACGGGAAACATCGGCGCGTTCAAGCTCACGACCGTGGCGAGCGCGTATTACAAAGGCGACGAAAAGAATCCGCAGCTTCAGCGCGTTTACGGCACCGCGTTTAAAACGAGGAAGGAACTCGACGATTACTTCGCGATGCTCGAGGAAGCCAAAAAGCGGGACCATCGAAAGCTCGGCCGCGAGCTGGAAATTTTTGTTTTAGATGACGATGTCGGTCCCGGTTTGCCGATGTGGCTGCCGCGTGGCGGCGCGATCATCGATGAGCTCGAGAAGCTCGCGAGAGAAACCGAGTTCGCTGCCGGCTATCAACGGGTCCGCACTCCGCACATCGCGCGCGAAATCTTGTACAAAAAAAGCGGTCACCTTCCCTACTACGCCGACTCCATGTTTCCACCGATGCGTTTAAGAGGCGAAGGACACGCGGGTTCTTTCTGGGCTAAGTATCAAGAGGCCGTTGAGCATGACGATGCGCATCTAGCAACTCTTTTGGAGGCGGAAATCGAGCGGTTCAAACGCGACGTAAATCTTACGGCTGAAGATGTCATGGACCTGCCGGCTCTTGCGCAGAAGTTTTACGACTGGGCACCACAAGAGGGTCGCGAATTGATTGATAATCGAGCCCGACAGCATTTGGTGCTGGATCTCTTTATCCGGCAAATCGAGCGAAGCGCCGATCGCTACTATCTCAAAGCGATGAACTGTCCGCATCATCACAAATTGTTTGCGGCGGTGCCCCACAGTTATCGCGATCTGCCGTTGCGGTTTGCGGAATACGGAACTTGTTATCGCTACGAGCAGAGCGGTGAGCTGTTCGGACTCATGCGCGTGCGCTCGATGCAAATGAACGACGCGCATCTCTACATGACTCCGGAGCAATTCGAGACGGAGTTCAACGCCGTGAACCAAATGTATCTGCAATATTTCAAGCTTTTCGGGATCGAGAAATATCTGATGCGCTTCTCGACGCACGATCCGACCAAGCTCGGGCAAAAGTTTGTCGATGAGCCTGAGCTTTGGAAAAATACCGAAGAGATGACGCGCAACGTCTTAAAGAATTCCGGCATCAATTATGTTGAAGTTCCGAACGAAGCGGCGTTTTACGGACCGAAGATCGACGTGCAAGCCTGGAGCGTGATCGGCCGCGAATTTTCGATTGCGACCAACCAGGTGGACTTCGCACAGCCGCGCCGGTTCAATCTGGTTTACAAAGACAAGGACAACACCGAGAAGACGCCGCTCTGCATTCATCGCGCGCCGCTCGGCACGCACGAGCGCTTCATCGGCTTCCTGATCGAGCATTACGCGGGCAATTTCCCGCTCTGGTTATCGCCTGAACAAGTGCGCATTCTGACCATCGGCGACGATGCGAAGCTGATCGATTACTCGATGTCGATCTTCAACGAGCTGCGCGGACATCAAGTTCGCGCCGAGATCGACAAGAGCACCGATCAAATCAACGGCAAAATTCAGCGCGCCGAGCAAATGAAAGTCCACACCATGTTCGTGATCGGCAAACGCGACATGGAAGCCAGCGCGGTCAGCGTCCGCGTCCACGGCAAAGGAAACCTCGGCGCCAAACCGCGCAGCGAAGCGATCGCCGATATTCTCCAGGCAATCAAAGAACGGCGCGCGTAATTGAGTTGCGTGAGGGGTCGACGGCCGGGTAAAAAGTTTTGATGGATCTCCCCAGGACCCTAAAGAAAGATTTCGGCTACGACCAATTCCGGCCGCTGCAGGAAGAAATTATTCGGGATGCGCTGGCTGGGCGCGACGTGTTTGCGTTGATGCCGACCGGCGGTGGGAAATCGCTTTGTTTTCAATTGCCGGCCTTGTTGCGCAGCGGACTGACGATTGTGGTGTCGCCGCTGATTTCGCTAATGAAGGACCAGGTCGATGCGCTGCAAACGAGCGGGATCGCGGCGACGTTTCTGAATTCAGCGTTAGATCGACATGAAGCGGTCGAGCGGTTGCGCAGATTGAATCGCGGAGAATACAGGCTGCTCTACGTCGCACCGGAGCGGTTGATGCTCGATGGATTTCTCGAACGCGCGCTGAACTGGAATATCACCCAGATCGCGATCGACGAAGCGCATTGCATCAGCGAATGGGGCCACGATTTCCGGCCGGAATATCGCGAGTTGAAGAAACTGCGCAGACATTTGCCGGAGGTGCCGATCATGGCGCTAACAGCGACTGCGACCGAGCGGGTGCGCAAAGACATTGTCGATCTATTGCACTTGCACCACGCGCGATGTTACGTGGCTAGCTTTAATCGACCAAATCTTACCTATCGCGTCGTTCCGAAATCATCGCCCTACGAACAAGTGCTCACGTTCATTCGTGGCCGGCCTAACGAAACCGGCATTGTCTATTGCGCGAGCCGAAAGACAGCGGACTCGTTAGCGACAAAGTTGAACGGCGATGGAATCAAAGCGAAGCCGTATCACGCGGGACTCGAGTCGACCGATCGAATGAAGCACCAGGAGCAATTTTTGCGCGACGACGCGCGCGTGATCACGGCCACGATTGCGTTCGGAATGGGGATCAACAAACCGAATGTCCGTTTCGTTTTGCATCACGATCTGCCGAAGAACATCGAGAGCTATTATCAAGAAACGGGGCGGGCCGGGCGCGATGGCCTGCCCAGCGAGTGTGTGCTGCTTTTCAGCGCGAGCGATGTGGTGAAGCAAATGCGTTTTATCGAGGAGAAGAGTGAGAAGGAACAGGGCATCGCGCGTGAGCAGCTCCGCCAGATGGTGCAGTACGCCGAGACGCGGGACTGCCGGCGGGCGACACTACTGAAATACTTCGGTGAAGAATTTCCGGCTCCTTGCAATGGCTGCGATAATTGCCTGGAACCGCGTGAAACGTTCGATGGCACGCTGCACGCGCAAAAATTTCTATCGTGCGTCTATCGCATCTACGAGAAACGCGGTTTTGGTTTCGGATTGAATCACGTTGTCGATGTTCTGGCGGGCGCCGAAACAGAAGTGATTAGACAGCGGGGCCACAACGAACTCTCGACTTATGGAATCGGCAGAGATGTGAAACGCAGCGCGTGGCTCGCGATCGGTCGCGAGCTTTTGCGGCTGGGGCTCATCGCTGCCGCGCCCGGAAAATTCGCAACACTTCAACTAACGAAGGAGGGGCGGGCGGCCTTGCGCGAACGAAAATCGATCACCCTGACGAAGCCGTTTGATGTTGAAACAACTAAGCGATCCAAAAAATATCGCGCTGGTGAAATTAAATGCGATGAAGCCTTGTTTGAACAACTGCGCATCTTGCGCCGCCAAATCGCCGACGAACGCGATGTACCCGCCTACGTGATTTTCTCTGATGTTGCGCTGCGCGAAATGGCACGCGCTTATCCGACGACGCAAGCCGAGTTCCGCCGAATTCCTGGCGTTGGTCAGCAAAAGCTGCGCGATTTTGGGGAGGCGTTTACTGCTGCAGTAAGAAATTATCTCGCGACCAATTCCCACCAGCTCTCAATCAGCAACCAGCGGAGTTAATGTTTTTCCGAGTCCGGCTTGGGCTCGAAATAAATAAAAGTTTTCAGGAAACTCCGGCGTTTCCTGGCATGACCCGGCATCGTCAAAAAAACAGGCAACTGAGCAGTCCTGGAAGGATCGCCTCTTTCACAAGTTTCAGATTGAGAAATTCTTACGTGCAGTGTCAAGCGATCTCCTGCTACGATTTCGCGCATGAAAAATCGCCAGCAAATCGCGATCGTTATCATTTCGATCGTGTCCGCGGCTCCTGTATTCGCGGCAAATCCGTTCCTCGACGCCAAGGATGACAGGCCGGTCTCCGCAAATTTTCGCGGCACGGAATGGAATGACGAAAATATTCAGGGCGAAATCCCGCTGACTGCGCGACTGATCACAACCCGAATCGCCAGCATGTCGTGGGGCGCAGTCTTCAAGATCGAATTTCTCGATCTGAAATCGCGCGCCAAGGAGCGCCGCGAGATCCGGCCACAATATTTTATCGCGACCGACGATCGCATTGTTCTGTTGAATGAAGAGGATGACGAAGCGGCCGCGAAGAAAATTTCCGCAATGGAAAAGTCACCCGAGTTTGAGCAAGGCTACATCCGAGCGATCATTAGCGGTAAGTTGCGCTTCGAGGACGGCCAGTACACCACGACGATCGACGTCAAAGGCGACGAATGCAGTTATCTAACCAGCCACAATTCCGGCCATTATTCGAAATGCGTCTGGAAAAAAGGCGTGGGGTTGATCGAGCACTCCAGCGGCTATGGCGCGATGAAAGACGGTTTCCGGCTCAAGCGGCAGACATGAGAAACGCCGCTTTTTCCGCCGCGCGATGACGAACAGGCGTATCAGTTATGGACTGATTCTGGCCTACGGCGCGCTGTTCGCGTTTGCGCTCTTTCTTTTTTTCTACCATTTGGATAACAGGCTCCTCTGGGGAGACGAAGCGGAGACAGCGCTGCTCGCAAAAAATATCCTTCGCTTCGGCATTCCAAAAACCGTCGACGGCGTAAATCACATCACGGTTTTGGGTAATTTTCGCGATGAGAACACGGCTCATGTCTGGACGTGGGCGCCATGGTTACCAGAATACCTTGTCGCCGGAGTGTATCGTCTCTTTGGCGAAAACACTCTGACGAGTCGTGTCGGATTTGCGACAATCGGCTGGCTCAGCGTCATTCTGTTGGGGCACGTCAGTTACCAAATTTACCGGGACCATCGCATCGCTCTCAGCAGTATGTTTCTGCTTGCGACGTCGGAGATATTCCTTCTGCACTCGCGTCAGTGCCGCTACTATTCCGTAACCGTTCTTGCCGAGGTCCTGCTTGTGTATGGCGCCTTTGCCCTTCTCTCGAATCGAAGGCGAGCTATCTGGTTTCTGACCTTTGGGCTGATCCTTCAATTTTACACGAACTTCATTGTCGCCGCCGCCAATTTGCCCCTGCTGATGGCACTGGGTTGGTTTAGTCGAAGACAAAGGCATCCGCTCATCAAATTGGCGATAGCGGTCGGACTGTTCCTGCTAGCGGCGTTACCGTGGTTGATTTATGCCCGAACCTGGCAGCAATCACGCGAGCTAACTCACGACAGCCTTATCGCGAAAGCTTGGTACTACATGACGGAATGGCATTTTCATTTCATCCCGTGGGTTTTCCTTTTGCTGCCACTGATAACTCTTTTCAGAAACCGACCGGCGTCCCAAGCTTTGAGTAAAACGACCGCCCGACTGCTGGAGCAATCACTCTCGATACTGATCGTTGGCTACTTCATCATCCTGTTGCTGCCGCGTTCAGAACTGCGCTACCTATTGCCTTTGTTGCCGGTGGCTTGTTTGCTCGCTGCGACATGGTCATTCCGCTACTTGCGCTGGCCGGTTCTGGCCGTAGGGCTAATTGGCCTGCAGGCGGCGAGCAATCTGATTGCAATCGTTACAACATTCGGACTAGATCGAGAACACGGCCTGCAATCTCCACTGTTTGAGTTCATTGGAGGTTTAAAGCAAGGTTACGCGGACCGCTTCACCGACGTCCGGGACTTCTTGGTTACGGAAGCAAGGCCCGGCCAAACCATCTGGGTTCGGGACCCGGAGTTTCCGTTAATCTTTTATACCGGACTGCAGATCATTGACGCGCGGCTCAGGATACCGGA
>Ga0070698_100005851_pt1 | contig 13439 bp, 12 predicted proteins | sample KBSK1502metaG_FD_65477 | JGI IMG/M metagenome (GOLD analysis project Ga0070698, IMG submission 65477) | Corn, switchgrass and miscanthus rhizosphere microbial communities from Kellogg Biological Station, Michigan, USA - KBS K1-50-2 metaG | ecosystem: Host-associated > Plants > Roots >... | reverse complement strand
CTCCGATACCCAAGGCTCTAACATGAACTCGGAGAATCTGCTGATCCTCGCCGGGAACCTCGGTTCGTGGTTCTACCAGGCACTGGCCGGGATCGCTCTCGATCCGAGTGAGCCCGCCTGGCGTCGGATCTCGCTGCGTCCCAGGCCGGTCGGGTCGCTGCGCTGGGTATCGGCGCGATTCGAATCCATCGCCGGAATGATCGGGAGCGAGTGGGCGGTGGAGGAGGGTCGCTTCACTTGGCAGCTGACCGTGCCGCCGAACACTATTGCAACTGCGTGGGTGCCAACCAGCGACGTGGCCAGCGTGATGGAAGGCGGGGCAGACGTTGCAAATGCCCCAGGGTTGACCGTGCTTCGCGTCGAACAAGGTGCCCTGGTCCTTCGTGTTGAGCCGGGCAGGTACGACTTTTCCGCCCAGCTGGCCGAGACGGCGATTCCCGATGCGCGTCGCGCCCGCCGGTCGTGACGGGATCCGCGTTCACGTGGTTCGACGAATACGAGGACGAATCCCGTAGGACCGGCACCTATGCTGGCATGCTGCTCGATTTCATCGAGGGCGAGGTCGACCGACTGGGCGGCGCCGCGTTGCAGAAGATCGACGCCGCGGATTGGTCAGCTCGTCGCGATGACCTTGGTCGACGCCTCCACCGATCTCTTGGGCTGGACCCGTTGCCGTCACGGTCCCCCTTGAACGCCCGTCTGGCGGGGACCTTGGAGTACGACGGCTACCGCATCGAGAAGCTCGTCCTGGAGCCTCGGTCCGGGTTTCTGGCCCCGACCTTGCTCTACCTCCCCACCGACGATGCCGGTCCGCTGGCGGCCGTCGTCATTGCGGTCGGCCACTGGATGCGGACTGGCAAGACCGAGGAGCACGTGCAGGCCCTGTCCATCGGCCTCGCACGCCTTGGCTTCGTCGTGCTGGCGTTCGACCCGATCGGTCAAGGGGAACGTGGCGGCCATTTCGAGGCCCATGGGAACGCCCCATTGCTGCCGCTTGGACTCTCCCAGGCGGGAACCAGGGTCTGGGAGATCATGCGAGCGGTTGATTACCTCCGCGGCCGACCCGAGGTCGATGGCGACCGGATCGGTATCACCGGCGCTTCCGGAGGGGGGTTGGCCACGGTGTTTGCCGCGGCGGCCGACGAGCGGATCGCGGCAGCCATCCCTGTCTGCTTCATCACGTCCTACGCACGCTTCTTGCGCGTCATGCGTGGCCTCAATTTCAACAACGTTGGTGACCTCTGCAATCAGGTGCCGGACGTCGTGTCCCATGCCGAGATGGCAGGAGTGTGCGCGTTGATCCATCCCAGGCCCCTGTTGATCATCAATGGGCTGCAGGATCCGCAGTTTCCCGTGGCTGGTGCGCAGGAGGTCATCGATCACGTGCGCCCGCTGTACGACCGCGTCGACGCATCCCGACTTCGGCTCCACGTGGTCGACGCCGGCCATGGCTATGACCAGTCGATGCGCGAGGCGGCGTACGGCTGGTTCCTGCGCTGGTTGAAGGACCTCGGGGATGGCTCGCCTGTACCGGAACCGGCCATGCAGGTCCTGCCTGGGAGCGCCGCCGCCTTGCGTTGCGCGATGGACCTGGCGATCGATTCGACGGGTGCTATCGAGGCGCTGGCCGGTCAGACCGCGGCGAGACGTGGGATCCGCGCCGGGGAGGCCAGCATCAAGCCGACGAGCGGACAGTCGATCCGTGAGGCGCTCGGCATCACGTCGACTGTGGGCAGCCAGGGGCACCTCGTGGCGAGCACACATCGAGATGGCTTGAGAGCGGAGCGCCACATGATCCAGCCGGAACCAGGGATCGCGGTGCCCGCACATCTGTTCGAGCCGCGCGATGGGGCGGCAGGGTTCACGCTGCTGCTCGCGGATGACGGGAAGCGATCGCGGAGCCTTCGGACGCACCTCGCTCGCGAGCTCGAGGCCGGTCGCGGTTCAATCACGATCGATCCCCGGGGGACCGGCGAAACGGCCCCGATCGCACCGGCGGAGATGACGAGGGCGACGCTCGATGGATCATTGGACGTGATCCATACCCCGGACGGGGAGCACCTGGAATTCGAAGCGGCGAGCGACTGCCTGATGCTCGGGCGAAGCCTTCTTGGCCAGCAGGTCCAGGATCTCAGCGCCGCAATCGGGTACCTGATTTCGATCCGACCCGAGGCGAGGCAAGGGATCCACATCATCGCGCACGGGCCACTGAGCTCGTTGCGAGCCGCATTCGCCGCGGTACTCGACTCGAGGATCATCGCGGTGGCGCTCGATGGCTGGCCCATCTCGTATGCCTCGCTCGCGCTTGCCAGCAGGGCAGGCCTGCCCATGACCGCCTACATCTTCGATGTGCTTCGATCATTCGACCTGGCTGATGTCATTGCCCTCCTGGCCGGGCGCTCCGTGTGTATCACCCACCCGATCGATGGCAACGGGTCACCGGTTGACGTCGCCACGGTCCGCGCGGCCTATTCCGTCACCTTCCGGCGATTCGCTGAGGTCGGAGGCAGCTTCGAGGTCGTGGACGCACGGGAAGCCAGTTCGGGTCTCGAAACGGGGCGCCAACCGGCGTGAGACGACCGGTCACAAGGCCGGCCCGGCACTCTTGCCCGCGTCGATCGGGATGATCGCACCGGTGATCATCGCGGCCGCGTCCGAGCAGAGGTAGGCGATCAGGGCGCCGACCTCCTCGGGCGCGATCATCCGGCCGAGCGTGGCCGCCAAGGGGGCCTGAGCAAGATACCCGTCAGCCGCTGCGACGGGGTCGTTGGCCATCTCCAGGCTCCGATCCATGATTCCCGTCCGCTCGACCGGCCCAGGGCAGACCGCGTTCACTCGGATCCGGTCCTTGGCGTGACCAAGCGCCATCGCCTTGGTGAGCATGATGAGTCCCGCCTTGGCGACTGAGTAGACCGGCTCGCCCCCCCGAGCCATCAGCCCGGCGTTGGAGGCGTTGTTGATGATCACGCCTCCTCCGGACGTCCGCATCAGCGGGATGGCCGCCCTCGAGCACAAATAGGCGCCCTTGAGATTCGTATCAAGGCAATCGTCCCATTCGGACTCGGGGAGCTCATCTATCATGCCCACGCAGGGAACTCCGGCATTGTTTACCAGGATGTCCAAGCGTCCGGACCATTCGGCGATGTTCGTGAATACGGACGTGACCGAGTGACCGTCCCGAACGTCAAGGGGGACGAACCGGGCCTGGATGTCTCGGCCGCGGAGTTCCTCGAGCGCCGACGATCCCTGGGTCTCACGACGCCCGGCGATATACACGAAGGCTCCGGCGTCCCCCAGCGCCATCGCCGTTGCCAACCCGATCCCGGATGCACCGCCGGTGATGAGGACCGTCCGTCCCGCACTCATCGGATCCCGACGCGTTCCACCCCTCGCTCCAGGGATGCCTCGGACTCGGAGATGCGGTGAAGGGCGTCCGCGAGGGCGTGACGAAGATGCATGGTCATGGCCGCGCGCGCCTGTGCTCCGTCCCGGGCTTCGATGGCCACGACAACGGACAGGTGCTCCCCACGTCGACCGGGTCGACTGCGATTGAGGGTCGGGAAACTCGTGCGTGCGACGAGCACATGAGAGCTCAAGCCCTGGTAGAGCGTCGTAAGGTTGCGATTGCCGACGGCCCTGATCAGCTCCGCGTGGAAGTCGGCGTCGAGCGACAGTTCCGCCAGGTATTCCTCGACCGCCGTGACCGTGCCCTCGGGCGCGGTCGGCGACGCGTCCAACCGTTCGGCGAGCGCTCGGATCCGCTGGATGTCGGCCTCTGTCGCCCGCCCAGCCACCAGTTCGGCAGCGGCGGGCTCGATCATGAGTCGGATCTCGTAGAGCTCCGCGATGTTCTCCGCCGACACCGGCGACACGATCGTCCGGTGCCGTGGACGGACACTGACGAGACCTTCGGAAGCCAGGAGGTTGACGGCGTCGCGTACCGGGGTGACGCTCACGCCCAGGGCGGCCGCGATCTCTGGCGGCGAGATCCTCTCCCCGGGGACAAGTTCTCTGCGCAGGATCTTGCCCAGGACGTGGTCGTGGATCTGCTGGGGCAGGGAGCGCAACTCGACAGAACCCGCCGCGCCTCCGACAGCCTTTTGATCGCCAGTTTGCCCAGCGCGTGTTTCCACAGCAACAGAAGGTACCGCACCTACCGAGGGGGCGGGACCCGGATCGTTCCCTCCTTGGGTGGCTGACCCGGGCGGCAGGACCTGCATGTTCGAGTCGCGCTCAACCATCGGAGCGGCAACGAAGGCGGTCGAGGACCTTCACAACGGCCGCGACATCTTGGCTGAGGATACCGTCCACGCCCTGTGACACGCTCCTCGCGATGCTTGCCTCGTCTGTGACGCCCCAGATCCAGACGGCCACGCCGGCCTCGTGGAGCGATGACACGGTCGATGTCGGAATGTCAGCGTGATGCATGGTGATCGGGGCCTCCAGAGAACGAGCCAGCTGGACGGTCGCGATCGGATCCTCCGACACCTCGGAGGTGATGTCCGGCACGACGGGGATCGCGGGCAGGACCCGACGCACCGCCCGGAGCGCGTCGTAATGAAAACAGTTCAATACCGTCCGATCCTCTGCGGCGCGGCTGCGAACCAACGCCGCGACGGCCAGCGCGGTGGCTACCGCGTCCCGCACGGTGGCACCCTTCATGTCCACGCAGACGGGGACACGCATGTCACTCGCAAGGTCCAGGACCGATTCGAGGCTGGGGATTCGAATACCGGCGAATTCGGGGCCGAATGAACTGCGCGCATCGAGTCGTTGCAACTGGTCCCAACTAAAGTCTTTGGCTTGCCCGCTACCGTTCGTCGATTGCTCCAGAGTTCCGTGCATCATCGCGAGGCGACCATCATTGCTGAGCTGCACATCGCCTTCGATCATCTCGGCGCCTAGCTCGATCGCACGGACAAAGGAAGCGAGCGTATTTTCCGGAACTTGTGCTGATTGCCCGCGGTGGGCGACGACAAGCGGCCGCCAGCCCCGCCGCCATGGATTCATCTCCTGGCTGCCCACTCCGATCACTCCTTCACCGAGCCGCGCCGGAATCGCTCTGCCGCGATGGTGCGGATGGGTCGGTCTCCGTTCCCGATGCCGCGCCAGTGATTCCCCCTTTGGGGCAGGTCGATCTCGCGAAATCCCTCGCTGGTTGCGTCGTGGCCCGCCTCGAATTCGATCGTAAGGCCCCGAATATTGATGACGATGACGAGCGTGCCGTCTTCAAGTGACGAGGGACTGTGCCGCATTCCTCGCGGGATCCGTGCCCCCTCGCCTGCCGAGAGCTCCACGGATCCGACCTCCGTGTCGATACGCAGACGACCCCGGTGGACGAACCAGCCTTCGTCGCCTGCCAGGTGCCGGTGCGCAGGGAACGTGTCCTGCACCCGGGCGATCCGCAAGGCGTACTGGTCGTCCACGAAGAACACGTTGAAGTTCGTTCGGGGCGGATGCGGACCCAGAAGCTCCTCGATGTTGAATTTCGCCAACAACTGATCGGCGCTCGGCCCCGCTCGATCAGCCATCAGGGTCCGTCCACCTTTCAAGGAATGCGAATGCCGCATCGTTGAACGCATGGCCCCCATCGAAGAAGTCGGACACAAGCCGATGATCGGCGTCCAGCAGGCTGTAGGCCGGACGCAAATCCTCGAAGGCGGTCTCCGTCGCCTTGATCGGAATCGTCTCGTCGTAGCGCCCGGCCTGGATCAGAAGCGGCCGGGGCGCGATCAACGCGGCGAGATCGGCCATCTCAGCGAACTCGAGGATGCGAGGAATGTAGTTGCACTCGCAGGCGATGTAGGGCATGAGATAGGCGCGGAAGGAACTGAAGTACCCACTTAGGACCGTAGCCCAGACTCGTTGATCAAGCGCAGCGAGAAACATCGCGGTGGACGCGCCCCCGGACAGCCCGACACAAGCGAGTCGTTCGGTCTGGGGCTCGGGCCGCGTACGGAGATAATCAATCGCGCGCATGGCGTCCCAAACTCGCAGCCCGATCGCCGTTTTGCCCAGCAGCAGTGCGTTGTGCTGCAGGGCCCGACAGGTGCTTGCCCAAAAGGCATGACCGTCGGCGTAGTCGACCATCGAGACGCCGCGTTCCATACGCTCGCCGAATCCGCGTTGTTCCGGTGCGATGACCAGGTAACCCCGCTCTGCGAGCTGTCTGGCGTAGTCGTAGTTCTTGCTCGAGATCCAGTCCTCCTCGCGGCGCTGCTCGTCGGTGACATGGCGTCCGACGAGGTGGGCAGCGCCCCCGATCCCATGACCATGGAGCGCGAGGACAGGGCGATACGGCGGATAGCCGAGCTTGGGGATCAGCACGTAGCACGGCATGAAGACATCGGCGTCACAGCGCAGCGAAATCTTCTCGAGCCGAAACGACCCCTCATCTGACGTCTCGATAACCTCTGGCTCGAGAGGATATGCGTCCCTCGGGCCGTGCCCGAGCAGATCCCAGACGATCTGGACGAGCGCTTCATGCCAGGCATGCCACTCGGTTGGCGTCTGCGCGTTGAACCGGAGACGTCTGGGCACCTCCTCATACGCGCGCCATAATCCAGGTAGGGTTCGGTACTCGCGATTCGGGTCAGTCATGGCGCGGACACGGGCTCGATGAATTTGAGGACCGCATAGAGGTCGAGTCCGACGACCTGCAGGTGGGTTCCGCTGGCTTGGACGCCAGGCGCAACGGAATCCGGCGAAAACACGTAGGGCAGCCGGCGCCCGAACCCGGTGAGCGTGATGGTCGCAACCGGGACGTCGTCGAGGTTGAGGAGGTGAACGAAGAGGTTGCCGTCTCTGCGTCTGACCTGCCACACGATCCTGCCGCTCGCCGACACTCGATGGGGAGTGTCGGATAGCTGCTCCAACACAGCGGCGAGTTCATCTGGCCTATCGACCCCGGCTGTCATGCGGACGCTCGGCATTCGTTGTGAGAGGTCGTCGACCGCGGGGACGAGTGTCGAGGTCAGACGACCGGACCCAGGCGTTGCCAAGACGATCGAACCCCTTCGGGCCGCGCCGGCAAACAGCTCGGCGGCCGAAGCCCCGATGACGGGCACATCAACGAGCAATACAACACGGTATGGCCGAAGGCTGTGGTCCGAGAGCTGTCGATCGAGCACGACATCGAAGTCAACGCCACTGGCGACAAGGGCGCCAAGGACGCTCTTCCGGAGCGGATCCTGGTCGGGCCACGAGTCAGGCACGACGACCGCGGTCGTGGCCGTCGATCGTGTGCCCGCGTACAGGTCGGGGTTGGCCGCAAGAAACGCGTGGTAGCGCCCGATCGCGCGCCACGTTTCGAGCGCCCAATCGTCACGTCGGCTGAGACCTCCCTTGAGATAGCCCTCCGGGTTGATCTCTGCCGCGGCTCCGTAGATCGCCGCCTCGGCGATCGATCGTTGCTGGGCACGGGGCGCCATCGGGACGAACCGGCTCCAGCCCAGCTCGTCGATCGTTGCCATGCCGTGGCCAACCGCGCACTCCACGCGCATGGGACGACGTCCGTCCGAACTGGCCACCAGAAGACGGAATAGAGCTCCATTCTCGACCGGCGTTCCGTCCTTCGCGATGCCGGGCTCATGCCCATCCTCGGTCGAGACGACATCGGCAGTTCGGTACGCCAATGTACCCATGTCGATATTGTTGTTCGCGTACACGAGGACGTCCGACCGCAGTGCGTGCGCAGCCGTGGCCAGCTCGGCGAAGCTGTCGGCCAGGAGCTGATCGACAAAGCTCCGCCAGAGCCAGCCAGCCTGTTCGTCGGGTTTGGATCCGGCTGGTTGTATGCCGACCACCCGCTGGACCTTATCGACCAACCCGACCGCCGTATGGCCGAAGTCGGGTAGGTTTTCGAATTCACGCCCCGAGCGGGCGAGACTAAATGCACGGAATGCCGACTCGCAGCGATCGCACTGGCAGCCGGAGCCGACGTTGTCATAGATGATCCCGTCTGCGCCCGCCGCGATGGCAGATCGCACTTGGCCTAGCAGGTACTCTCGCCACTTAGGGTGCTTCAGGCAGGCCAAGTAGCGCGACGGTTCTCCGATGTATTCCGCGGCTCCGTACGGTATCGGGCGGCCCTGAGCGTCTCGCTGCAGCCACTCTTCGATATCGGGCCACGCCCGCCGCCGCCATGCGTCCGGGAAGACGTTGGCCATGGACATATACGCCGTGACGCGCACCCGTTGTCTGTGGCACTTCGCAATGTAATCGCTCAGCATCCGCTGTTGCCACACCTCATCCTCAGGTGGAAACCCGACGCTCCACGTCACCGAGATCCAGTTGAGCTCTGCCCCGGCCAGATGAGCCAGATTCGCATCGTCATACCAATCCATCGCCGCGTGAATTTCATCGGGCTCCTGGACATAGGGCCATCCCGAGAGCAGGCCCTTTACAATGTGGATGGGACCGCCCTCCCACCGAGCGTACCGAATAGGTTCACGACTTGGAGTCGGTGTCGTCGGAGTGGCGCCAGATGATGGACTCATCGGCTGCCAGCTCGGCCATTCATGCGAGCCCGTCATGCCATGTCCGGGCGGGCGGCGTCCGCGATCCAGCGGAGGTTCGGGCGGGGACAAAGCCCGTAATGGTAATAGCGGAAGCCACCAACCCCGATCCCGACCAGGCGTCGTGTCGCCTGGCGCAGCTGGTCGCCTGCGCTGGTATCCGGCATGAAGGCTCGGAGCCCGACCGTGAGGCGCGCCTCGCCCGCGGTGCCCTGGACCATCCGACGGACGTGGGCCTGTGCTCGGGCATCGCTCATGCCGAACAACGGCAGGAGCAGCCCGTCGGCCCGAGTCGTCAGACCATCCAGCGCTGCACCGACGGCCGCACCCGTCTCGTATGCCGACGATCCAGCAGCGAGCGTCACCTCGATCGATCGGCGCCCGATCTCCCACTTCACGGCGTCCAGCAGTCTGAGCGTGACCCCGTTTCGTGCCAGCATCAGGCCAGCCCATGCATCGTGCCCCAGGATCTCCATAAGGCGCACATCCACCTGCTCAGGATCGTCGATCGTCGTCAACGTGCCCTCGAAGTAGCGACGCAGTTCCGCGGCAACGGAGGCGCGGACCCGTTCGCTGTCTACCTGCACCTCCAGCATCGCAAGGCGACAGGCCGGGCAGAAGCAGATCGAGAACAGGAACCGATGCAGCAGGTCCAGCTGCATCCCCGACTTGTCGTGGTGCGACAGGTGTTCGACACCCATGTAACCGCACGCTTCCAACTCGATCCCGTCGAGCGCGTATCGGCTCACAAGATCGGACACGAGCGCCGCAGCGTACGCGCGGACCTCCGGCTGTGCCGGACAAAGCGCGTAGGTATAGAGGTCCCCGAAGGCGTTCTCGATGGTGAGATCCGGATTCGCCTCACCGAGGCGGCTGTTGTGCAGAAGCACGACCCAGGCGATCACTCGTTGGCCAACGGCTCGAAGCGCATCCGCCGCGATCCGGAACGAGTCCGACGCCACCCATGACGGCTCGGCTGGTTGCAGGCGGATGCCCGCGTACCGCTTGAGATCAGGTCGAAAGTACACGGCCGCGTGTCGAGCCGAGACCACCGCGCGACGGGGATCGTGGGGCGAGATCGCGCGAGTCGTGTGGTACGAGGCGGCCAGGCTGACTGCCCCCAGGCCCAACGCGGCGATCTCATCGGGCGCAGCCTCGTCATCCAGGATGTCCCAGGGATAGGCCCACAGGGTGTGCTGGACCCGTGAGTCGTCAATCGGCAATGTAGCCACTACCGTGTGCAGGCCGGTCCCATTCGATGAGCGAGCCGCGGATGGCTTCCATCTTGGCCTCGTCGAGGACGATGCCGAGTCCCGGACCATCGGGAACGATGAGGCGATTCCCCTCGTAGCGGATGGGTTCGACGGTCACGTCCTCGTTGTACAACAAGGGACCGACCGCGTCGCCCGCGAAGTGGAGCGCCGGAACAGACGCCCCGAGATGAGCGACTGCCGCGGTGCCGATGCTCATCTCCTGCGTCGTCGAGATGAGGCATTGGAGACCGGCTGCATCGGCCAGGGCGAACAGTCGGGCAGCTCCCCACATGCCACCAGACTGATGAGTGATGTTGAAGACGTCCACGGCGCCGGCGCGAATCATCCGCATCGCCTGCGCGTAACTCGAGATATGTTCGCAGACGGCGACGTCGACGCGTCGCCGTACCTCGGCCATCCCCTCGTAATCTTCCGCCCAACTGACGCTCTCGACCAGGTCGAACCCGTAGGGACTGAGTCGCTCGTAGAGCCGGAGCATGTCCTTCCAGTAGAAGCGGCCCTGGAAGTCCAGACCCTTCAGGTGGATCGAATCGCCGAAGCGATCTCGCAACGACGCCAGGAAACGCTCATCGGCTTCGACGTCTACGCCCACGTAATAGCGCAGGCGGGTGACCCCCATGTCCACCAGGTCCTGGATCAGGTCGAGATAGCGCGCCACGTCCTCCAGGCGCTTGGCCTGGAAGATCGGGTAGGTCATCTCCAGCTCGTCTCGCATCTTGCCGCCGAGAAGGTTGTAGACCGGTGTGCCAAGACGTTTGCCGGCAAGATCGTAGAGCGCCATCTCCACACCGGCAGCGATCTGCGACGCGAGCGTGAACGGTGGATACGTGTTGGCGTACCGCAGATAAGTCGGCAGGAAGCCGAAGAGCTCCTGGTGAAAATGGGCCTGCCGAAAGGGATCGCGACCGACAACCATCCGATCGAGCGCCACCTGCAGGCTGTCCAGATCGGGGAGATGCATCCGATAGCAATCGAGGTCGGAGATCTCGCCCAATCCGACGAGCCCTTCATCGGTCTTCAATTGCAAGACGATATGGACTGACACGGTTCCGGTCCGGCGCGTCGTACGGACCGGGGTGAGCGAAACTGCGGTGACCTTCATTTCGAGATGGATCCATCACGCGATGCGGCGGAAGCCCCGGCTGGCGCGACGGTCCGATCGAGCGCCCCGGCGAGGTCCGTGCCAAAGCTCCACCGACCATCGGATGACAGGTCCTTGAGGCGCATCGCGTCGACGACGGGCCCGAGTCCGGGACCGGTCGGCACGAGCAGATCACCGTGTTCGTATTCCACACCGTCCGTGACCACGTCGGAGGTGTACAGGCGAGGGCCGGTGTTGTCGGCTGGAAAGGGGAGGGCATGGAGCACCGCTCCAAGATGGGCGGCAGCGGCGGTACCAAGGTTCAGCTCCTGGGTGGTGCCGACAAGCACGCTGGCGCCGGCGGCCTCCGCCACAGCTGCGATACGCAGACTAGCCCGGAGCCCACCAAGGACGTACGGCGAGATATTCAGGATGTCGACACCTCCTCGACGGAGGAGATCCCACGCATGACGCGCTCCGTGAACGTGCTCGGAGACCGGCCATCGACTGCGGCGGCGGAACTCCGCCAGTCCCTCGATATCGTCTCGCGGCGCGACGCTTTCGACCAACATGACGTCACACATCGCTGTCAGGCGCTCGGTGTGTGCCAGGGCGCGCCGCCAATCGAGCAAGTTCGAGAAGTCGAGTGACTTGATCCGGACTCGAGCGCCGAAACGCTCGACGAATCCCGCCACGAACATCTCATCTGCGGCCGGCGCGGAGCCGACATAGATCCGGATGGTTGAGAATCCCTCGTCGAGCTTGGTCTGCACGCGATCCAGCGCCGGACCGACCTGGTCCTCCGTGCGGAGGCGGAAAACCGGATAGCAGACTGGGATACGGTCACGGACCGCCCCGCCGAGCAACTGATGGACCGGTACGCCCCCGTCCCTCGCAACCAGGTCGTGGAGGGCCAGGTCGATCCCCTGTCGGATCAGCCCCGAGCGGCTATACATATGGCCTTCATCGGGAAAGAATCCGATCAGCCGACGTTCGATGGCGTTGAACTGCCCGGGATCGGCTCCGATCAGGATCTCCCGGAGCGACAGCTCCAGTTGAGGCACATCGAAGCGGTACATCGGAAGGTGCGACAGATCGCTCATCTCCCCCCAACCCGTCGCGCCGGATGTGGATTCCAGGCGAACGATGATGTGTTCGTTCGTGACCCCGGTCTCGCGACCGACACGGATCGTGTACAGGTCGAGGTGCGAGAGCTTCATGCGGCACCCTCCCCGGCGATGCCGATCGACCACGACGCTATGATCCTGCTCACCTCGCCCCGATCCGCTTCACCTAACTCGCTGATCGGTGGCCGGACCGTTCGCCCGCCGAGGCCGAGCTGGTGCATGGCCTCTTTGATGACAGGGACGTTCGCGGCTCCGTTATGGCGGGCCCGGAGCTCCTCCAGGCCGCGGACAGCGTTCCACGTCGCGTTTATTCCGGGCTCATCCCAGGCCCGGAGCTGTTCGAGCATCTTCAGCGCGACGGTGGGAGCTATCGCGGCGAGCCCTGAAGTAAAACCGCGCGCCCGCGCGACCCAGAAGAATGGCGCCCAGAGCTCCGCCAGACCACAGATCCACGCTACCCGGTCGGTGCCAAGGTCATCCACCAGACCCCCGAACCGGATGGGATCAGGGACCGCGTATTTGACCGCCACCACATTCGAGCAGCGATCGACCAATCGGTCCAGCGTGGCAGCACCGACGCGTGCATCCCGGATGTAGGGGATTACGGCCGTGTCCGGCACGACCTCGGCGATCCGCTCGTAGTACTCGGACCAGCCTGCCGCGGATCGAAAAGGACCCGACGGGTCGTGCACCATCACCGCGCTCGCCCCAGCCGCAGCGGCTCTTCTCGATGCACTCATGGCAGTCGCCAAGTCCCCTCCAACGCCCGCGACAATCGTTGCGCCACCATCGGCGGACGCGATCGCCACGTCGGAAACCCGGGACTGCTCATCGGCCGAGAGCGAGGAGAATTCTCCGGTGTTGCCGTTGATGGTCAGAACTGTGACGCCACCTGCCATGACATACCTGATCAGTCGGCGAAGCCCCTCGTCGTCAAGCGATCCGTCGTCCCGAAACGGCGTCGGGAGGACAGCGATGACGGTCTTGTACACGGCACCGTGATCGACCATGTTCACGCCTGGATCCGTGCTCACCACGACTGGACTCCATCTGGCGTCAGGACCGTCTCGAGGACCGGCATCCGCGTCAGGAGATCAGTCGGCAGGCGCTGCCACATCAAGGCGTCGAACGGGAGCCTGCCTTTACGGGCGTTGGCACATGGCGAGCCGGCCACCTCGCGCGCGCCCGAACTCCCGCCCAGCTCAGCTGCCGCCACCATCACCGCCTCGAGGCTGCATCACGGGGCCATCCTGTTGGACGTTGGAGCGCATGCGCTCCGGAGACACTCAGCATGACCGCGAGGGCCCTCCAGAAGGTTCGCGAGCGCAGTTCCGTTCGGCGAAAGCGGTGAAGCTCAGTCCGGGCCACCGGTGTGGCGGGCCGAAGCGATGTCAAATCCGGGTGATCTCATCGGCTCCTTCGTAGCGGCACTAATGTATCA
>Ga0070698_100005848_pt1 | contig 13445 bp, 10 predicted proteins | sample KBSK1502metaG_FD_65477 | JGI IMG/M metagenome (GOLD analysis project Ga0070698, IMG submission 65477) | Corn, switchgrass and miscanthus rhizosphere microbial communities from Kellogg Biological Station, Michigan, USA - KBS K1-50-2 metaG | ecosystem: Host-associated > Plants > Roots >... | reverse complement strand
ACCGACGGCAACAAGAAGCACGTCGAGCGCGAGCGCAAGATCATGGAGACGCGCGAGTCGGAAGAGAAAGGCCAGGCCGAGGGGATCGCCACCCGGCTTTCCGCGATCGATATCGCGATCGCACGTCGCGTCGGCGACACCGAGCAGCTCTACGGATCGGTGACGGCCTCCGACATCGCCGACTTTCTCAAGGCCAAAGGGTTCGAGATCGATCGCCGCAAGCTGATCCTTCCCGAACCGATCAAGGCCGTCGGCGAATACAACGTGCCACTCAAGCTGCATCGCGAGGTCACGGTGCCGTTGAAGGTCCGCGTGGTCAAGGAAGGCGCCGTACAGCAGCCACCGACCGCGTAGACGACCCTCGCCACCAGCCGCGACTACCAGCAGGTCAGGCGGGCGCCGGCCCGGGCGCAGCGGTCTCGTCGAACACGAGCCGTCGGTGGAACTCGCGGCGGAGCAGCAGCACGCTCACTCCGAGTTGCACCACGATCGTCGCCGCCGAGATGAGCCATACCCACCGCAATGCGAATCCCGGTATCCGCGACAACAGGATGACCGGGATCGACACCAGCAGAATTCGCGCGAACGAGCTGGCGAGGGAAGGCAGCGTATTGCCCATTGCCTGGAACATGCTTGAGGCGACGAAGATGATCCCCGAGGCGACGAAGCTCCACGACACGACGCGGAGGTATTCCTCGCCGACAGCGACGACGGCCGCCTCGTCCGTGAAGACGTCGACGACCGCGGCCGCGAAGAGCTGCGACGCCAGAAACACACAGGCCATTGCCGCGGAAGCCATACCGGCAGCTACGTAGAACGTCTGACGTACACGATCGGCGCGGCGCGCGCCGAAATTCTGTCCGGCCACAGGCGCTACCGCGAAGCCGAGCGCCACGACGGGCATGAAGCATGCCTGGACGACGCGAATGCCGATCCCGAAGCCCGCCTGCGCGCTTGCCCCAAACGGGCGGCTCACGACGTAGACGATGATCAGGTAGACGGTCAACAACGCGAACTCCGCTCCCGCAGGCAGGCCGATCGTCAGGAGACTTCCCCATAAGCGGAAGCGCGGATTCGCCTGAACCGGCGAGCACTTCAGGTATGCATCCGCGGGCAGGAAGTACAACGCCATCCAGGCGGTGCCGATTGCCACGGCGATCAGCGTCGCGATCGCCGCCCCGCCGACGCCGAGGGCGACCCCTGTGCCCCAGCCGAAGATCAGCACTGGCGCCAGCACGATATTGATGAGAATCGTGGCGCTTTGAACCACCATGCCCGGCTTGAAATTCCCCGTCCCGCGCAGAGCAGCGCCCATCGCCACCAGGCCGAACTGCAGCGCCAGAGCCGGAATGAACCAGAGCAGGTAGTCCTTCGCGAGCGCATCGGTCCCGGCATTCGCGCTGAGGTTGTCCGCGTAGGTCGTGCGGAGCATCAGCGCGATCGCGAGGAACAGCAGCCCGATGAACACGGAGAGGATCAGCGACTGATTGAAGACCAGTCGCGCCGTCTCGTGGTCCTTGCGGCCCACGGCGTGCGAAACGAGCGTCGTCGTGCCGACGCCGAGCATCTGGGTCCCGGCCAGGACGACGAACATCAGATTGCCGCTCAGCGCCACGGCGGCAACGGCGTCGGTACCGAGGCGTCCGACCCAGTACAGATCGATTAGCACGTACAGCGTCTGGAAGACCATGCCGACGAGCATGAAACTCGACGTCTTGAGGAGGTGGCGAGAGAGCGAGCCGTGCGTCAAGTCCTGCATCGTGGCCGATGATTTTCCTACATCTTCGCGTCGAAAGCTTGGGCGGATGCCAGACGCGTGGGAGTTGGGATACACTCCGCTTCCTTCCTCTTCACATCTTCATGGCCGAAACGATCGCAACCGCCGAACGTACGCTTCCGCACAATCTCGAAGCCGAGCGCTCGGTCCTCGGCGCGATCCTCGTGCACAACGACGCGTTCAACACGGCGGCGCAGGTCATCGACGGCCGCGACTTCTACCGCGACGCGCACAGGCGGATCTTCGATCGCATGGTCACGCTGAGCGAGCGGAACGAGGCGATTGACTTCGTCACGTTGAAGGAGGAGCTGTCGCGCGGCGGCGATCTGGACCACGTCGGCGGACCGGCCTACATCGCCTCGCTCGTCGACGGCGTACCGCGCGCGACCAACATCGAGTACTACGCGCGGATCGTCAAGGAGAAGGCAACGCTGCGGAACCTGATCTACGCGGCCAATAAGATCCTGACGAGCGCGTACGAGGCGGACCAGGAGCCAGAGCTGATTCTGGACGAGGCCGAGAGCTCAATCTTCGCCGTGGCCGACGACCGGCTGAAGGCGGGCTTCGTGCCGATGCGCGATCTCGTGAAGGAGAACTTTCCGAAGGTCGAGCTGCTGTTCGAGCACAAGCGCCTGGTGACGGGGGTGCCAACCGGCTTCGTCGATCTCGACGAGATGACCCGCGGGCTGCAGGCGGGCGACCTGGTCATCATCGCCGCCCGGCCGTCCATGGGAAAGACGAGCCTCGTGCTGAACATCGCGCAGCACGTCGCGGTGCAGCCGGACCTGACCGTCGGCTTCTTCAGCCTGGAAATGTCGAAAGAGGCGCTGTTCATCAGGCTGCTGACGTCGGAGGCGCAGATCGACAGCCACCGGCTGATGAGCGGCGCGATCGGGCAGAAGGACTATGGCCGCATCTCGCACGCGATTGAGACGCTCAGCGCGATGCGGCTGTTCATCGACGACACGGCGAACATCGGCGTGCTCGAAATGCGCGCCAAGTCGCGGAGGCTGCAGGCGGAGCACGGCCTCAACCTGATCGTGCTCGACTACATCCAGTTGATGAGCGCCCGCGGGCGATACGAGAACCGCACGCTGGAGCTCGCGTCGATCTCCCGATCGCTGAAGGGGCTGGCAAAGGAGCTGAACGTCCCGATCGTGGTGCTCTCGCAGCTCTCCCGCGCGCCGGAAGCGCGCGCCGACCATCGGCCGCAGCTCTCCGACCTTCGTGAATCGGGCGCGCTCGAACAGGACGCCGACGTCGTCGTGCTCATCTATCGCGACGACGCGTATAACCGCGATCCGAACAACCCCGACGCCGGGATCGCGGAACTCATCCTTGCCAAGCAGCGCAACGGCCCGACGGGCGTCGTGAAGCTCGCGTTCCTGCGCGAGCAGACGCGCTTTGCGAACCTCGCTCCGGGGGCTGGGCATTCTTAAATCAGGGATTAGGGGTTAGGGGTTAGGGGTTAGGGGTTAACCTAACCCCTAACCCCTGACCCCTATCCCCTGATGATCAGAAGCACCGTTGCGCACGTCGATCTGACCGCTCTCCAGGCGAACTTCAAAGCCATTCAGAATTTTCTTGCCGCTGGAGCCGCGGACGTCAAAGGTCCGCGCCGCCCGGTACCGCAGGTTATTGCCGTCGTCAAAGCCAATGCGTACGGCCATGGGGCGGAGCGGGTTGCGCTGGCGCTCGAAGCCGCGGGCGCCGGTCTGCTGGCGTGCGCGGATATCGAAGAAGGGATTGTGCTCCGCCGTGCCGGCGTCCGCGCGCCGATCCTCGTCTTCGGCGCGCTGAGCGTCAGCGATCTCGACGGCCTGTTCGAGTTCTCGTTGACGCCAACGATTTCCTCTCCTGCCGCCGCGCGTGCCGTCCAGGCGGCTGCTGCTAAACATTCGGCGACGCTCGGATATCACCTGAAGATCGATACCGGCATGAACCGTCTTGGCTTCCGCCATGACAACCTGCGTCGCACTCTGCCGGAGCTGCTTGGGAGCCCGAACCTGCGACTCGAGGCGGTCTTCACGCACTTCGCGACGGCGGACGACCCGGAGCGGACGTTCTTCAACGAGCAGCGTGAGCACTTCGAGACGGCGCTGAAGACGATTGAGGCGATTGCGGCTGGTCCGGGTCCGGCTGATGCCGGACACTACCTGTCTGGGAAAGTCCTCCGACATGCGGCCAACAGCGCGGCGACCTTGCGCGACTCGCGTGTGTGGTACGACATGGTCCGTCCGGGCCTGCTGCTGTACGGCATCGTGCCGCCGCCGATGGCGACGACGATTCCATTGACCCCGGTCATGTCGCTCACGAGCCGCGTCGTCGCCGTCAAAGGACTGCGCCCGGGCGAAGGTGTCGGCTACGGTCTCAGGTTCCACGCGGATACGCCGGTGACCACGGCTGTCATTCCCGCCGGATACGCTGACGGTATCGACCTGCGCGTCTCCGGGCGCTGCCACGTGCTGATCCGCAGCCGCCGCGTGCCGATCGTCGGCGCGGTCTCCATGGACATGATGACGGTCGATGTCACGGGCCTTGACGACGTTTCGCCCGGAGATGAAGTGGTGATCATCGGCCGTCAAGGGAACGAGTCGTGGCAGCAGATTGATGCCCGCGAGATGGCGGCCGCGATCGGAACGATCCCGTACGAGATCGTCTGCAGAATTGGCGCGAGGATTGAACGGCAGTATGAGTAACTTCCAACCTCCAACTCCCAACTCCCAAGACGGTTGTCGGGAGCGGCTCCTTGGGCGTTGGACGTTGGGCGTTGGGAGTTGACAGCGGAGCCATGAAAACACCGAAGGCGGTATTCGTTTGTCAGGAGTGTGGCGCGCAAGCGCCGAAGTGGCTGGGACGCTGCAACGATTGCGGCGCCTGGAACTCGCTTGTCGAAGAGCGTCCGGTGGCCCCGGACGCGGTCGGCGCGGCTGCCGCAGGGCACCGGTACGCGCAGGCCGGTGCATCTGGCACCGCGAAACTGTACGCAGAAGTTGACACGACACACGCCGTCAGGCTGTCGTCGGGCATCGGCGAGTTCGATCGCGTGCTCGGCGGCGGCATCGTGCCCGGATCACTCGTGCTGCTGGGAGGCGAGCCGGGCATCGGCAAATCGACGCTGCTGCTGCAGGCGGCCGCGCACTTCGCGCGCGAGGTCGGCCCGGTTCTCTATGCCTCCGGCGAAGAATCCGAACACCAGATCAAGAGCCGCGGCGATCGCCTTGGCGTGGGCGCCGCGCCGTTGTACCTGCTATCCGAGACGTGCATCGAGCGCATCCTCGAAGAGATCGCGCGGCTGACGCCGTCACTCGTCATCATCGACTCAATCCAGACCGTCTTCTCCATCAAGTTCCAGTCGGCGCCGGGCAGCATCGGCCAGGTGCGCGAGGCAGCCACACAGTTTCTGTTCGCCGCGAAAGGACAGAACATTCCGACGGTGCTCGTCGGTCACGTCACGAAGGACGGCAACCTCGCCGGCCCCAAGGCGCTCGAGCACGTCGTCGACACGGTGCTGTACTTCGAAGGCGAGCGCCATCATTCGCATCGCGTGATCCGCGCGATCAAGAACCGCTTCGGCGCCGTGAGCGAGCTTGGCGTGTTCGAGATGACCGGCACCGGTCTTCGTCCGGTTGCAAATCCGTCGCGCCTCTTTCTGTCGGAACGTGCGTCCGGCACGCCAGGGTCCGCGGTGTTGTGCTGCGTCGAGGGGTCGAGGCCGATCCTCGTGGAGGTGCAGGCGCTCGTCAGCACCAGCACCTACGGCAACGCCCGGCGCATGGCTATTGGGATCGACCAGAATCGGCTGTCGCTGCTCCTCGCCGTCCTCGAAAAACGTGCAGGTCTCAGCCTGGCCGGCGACGATGTCTACGTGAACATCGCGGGGGGGATGAACATCGAGGAACCGGCGGCGGACCTGAGCGTTGTCGCAGCCGTCGCGTCCAGCGTCCGCAATCGCGGCTTGTCGCCATCGACGGCGGTCTTCGGGGAAGTCGGATTGAGCGGCGAAATCAGGGGGATTCCACAGGCGCCGCTGCGGATTCGCGAGGCGGTCCAGATGGGTTTTACCCGCGTGGTCCTCCCGGCCGCCAATGTCGACCGCTCCGATCCCGGTCCCGACGGCGACTGCGAGCTGGTGGGGGTCCGAACGGTGGGGGAGGCGCTGGACGAGCTGATTGCTTGATTTTCGGCCCCGGGGGCTCTAACGTTCACCCATTCATACCCGTTCGTCATCCGGTCATCGCCTCTGGGGGATTTCATGGCCTGGTTTCTTATCGCGCGTCTGTTGTTCATCGCGGCGGTCGGCTACTCCGCGTATCAGCTGCAGCCGCTGGGCGGCGAAGAGCCGATTCCGAACCTCACGTTCGGAATGGTGCTCGGCATTCTGGTCATCGCTCTCGAAATCCGGCTCAAGGACATCGCGATGACGCACATGCTCGGCAGCATGATTGGCGGCGCGATCGGCCTGGGCGCCGCGAAGACGATCGGCGCCGCCCTCTATTGGGCGGATGTGAACGACACTCGCGTCGTCTTCCTGCACAGTCTCATCCTGCTCGGCCTTCCGTACCTGGGCCTCGTCATGGGGGCGAGGAACTCCGAGTGGCTCGAACCGGAACGTATCGTCAGCCTCTTCCGCAACACGGGCCCGCGGCGCCGCTACCGGATCCTCGACACCAGCGTCATCATCGACGGCCGCATTGCGGACATCTGTGAAACCGGCTTCATGGACGGCACGCTCGTCATCCCGCAGTTCGTGCTGAAGGAGCTGCAGTTCGTCGCGGACTCGTCGGACTCGATGAAGCGCAACCGCGGCCGCCGAGGCCTCGACATCCTCCAGAAGATCCAGAAGATGGCGGGTGTCGACGTGATGATTTCCGACGTCGACTTCCCCGAGATCAAGGAAGTCGACCTGAAGCTGATCGATCTTGCCCGCACGCTCGAGGGAAAGATCGTCACCAACGATTTCAATCTGAACAAGGTCGCGCAGCTTCGCGGGGTCGACGTGCTGAACATCAACGAGCTGGCGAACTCGCTGAAGCCGGTCGTCCTCCCGGGCGAGCTGATGAAAGTCTTCATCCTCAAGGAAGGCAAGGAATACAACCAGGGCGTCGCATACCTCGACGACGGCACGATGGTTGTCGTGGACAACGCGCGGAAGATGATCGGCAAGACGATCGATGTCGTCGTCACCAGCGTGCTGCAGACGACGGCGGGCAAGATGATCTTCGGCCGGTTCATCGATTCCGCGACGGCGGCGCAGGCGTCGCCCATGGGCAGCGCCGCGCCCGAAAGCGAGTCGGTGCGCCGCGCGCGTCCGCAGCAGATGCCGCCGTCAGCTGCGGCCGCTGGAAAATGACGACGGCCGGGTAATGCAAGATGCAAGATGCAAAATGCAAACACGACGCATGCCGACACCCGCGTGTAGACTGTGTTTGCATTTTGCATTTTGAATTTTGAATTACAGAGTTCCTCCATTCCACTGGTGGCGCACGGTCTTTTTCCTGATCCCCGCCATCACTGTGTACACGATCGTGCTCGGCACGTTCTCGATCGGGTCGAGCCTGTTCGAGAGGCGCGGGCGGTTCGCGCACTGGTGCGCCCGCATGTGGTCGCGCCTGATCCTGGCGACAACCGGGGTGCATGTAGATGTCGTGGGGCTCGAGCGCCTCGAGCCCGACCGGGCGTATGTCTTCGTGTCGAATCACCAGAGCATTTACGATATTCCGATCCTGTTCTGGGCCCTGCCGTACCAGATTCGCATCATCGCGAAGGAATCGCTCGGGCGCTTCCCGTTTCTCGGCTGGCATCTTCGCCGCACGGGTCACATGCTCGTCGATCGCCGCCATCCCGATCGCTCCGCGATCTTCGGCCGCGCGTCCCGCCTGATGAAGGACGGCCTCTCGCTCATCGTCTTTCCTGAGGGGACGCGCAGCCCCGACGGACGCGTCGCGCAGTTCAAGGGAGGCAGCTTCTATCTCGCGCTCGAGGCCGGTCTGCCGGTCGTACCGCTGTCGGTTGTCGGCAGCCGCCATGTCATGTTGAAGGGACGCCTCGCGACCTATCCTGGACGCGTCACGCTCGTGGTACACGAACCGATCGACACGAGCGACGTCGCCGGGGGCGATCCGCGTGCCGCGAGGGCGTTTGCCGCGCGCGTGCGTGACGTGATCGCGCCCGACGCGGAATCGGACACCGGGTCTCATGTGGGGCGACCTTTGTCAGGGGGTTCTCGCGAGCCCAAAGGCTTCGCGCCGCGTACGTCATGATCTTTGCGGTCGCTCCCGATCTCACGTCGATCGTGCGCCCTGGGGTGCTGTGGCTCGAGGACGCGACCGTCGTCGAGCGCGATCACGGGATGGACGCGCCGCTGGCCGCCGCCGAAGCGGCCGTCCGCATCAATCCCCCGGCAGAAACGACGTCGGTAAGGACGATGTACAAGCGCGTCGGGATCGATCCGACCAAGACGCGGCCATCGTCGGAAGCGCTGCTGCGCCGCGTGCGGAAGGGCGACCCGCTGCCGCGCATCAACTCGATGGTCGACGTGTGCAACTGGTGTTCGTTCGAGTTTCAGCTTCCGTACGGTCTCTATGACGCGGCGCATATCGAGGGCGACGTGACGTTGCGCATCGGCATCGAAGGCGAATCCTATCCGGGCATCCGCAAGGACGTTGTGCACGTCGGCGGAAGAATCACGCTCACGGACGCGGTGGGGCCGTTCGGCAATCCCACGTCCGATTCAGCGAGGACCATGGTCACGCCGGCGACGACGCGGGCGCTCGTGGTCGTCTTCGCGCCTCGTGACCTCGAGACGAAACGCCTGAAACAGGTGCTCGACGTCACCTCCCAGCGGATGCAGCAGTTCACCGGTTGTCGCGAAGCGGCGCGTCTGGTGTCCTAGCCACGTTCGGTCAGACGAAACACCGAAACACTGAGGCACGGAGGGAATATTGATTGCTCGAGATTCTCGGTGTCTCGGTAGTACGTAGTGGTGAAAGCCGTTTAGAATCGAAGACTCGTGCATGTCTCAGCGATCATCGCGGCCGGCGGCCGTGGCGCCCGCTTCGGCGGCTCGCAGCCGAAGCAGCTGCTGATGCTTGGCGGCGTTCCAATTCTCAAGCGCACGGTTGATGCCTTCCTGCGTGGCTACCCGTTCATCGAAGTGATCGTTGCGGTTCCCGCGGAACTCGCCGCCAGTCCGCCTGACTATCTCGACGACGTGATCGTCGTCGAAGGTGGCGCGCGCAGGCAGGATTCGGTGGCGAACGCGTTCCGCGCGGCAGCGCCAAGTGCGCAAGTCGTCGTGATTCACGATGCGGCACGCCCGCTGGTCACTGCGTCGTTGATCGAGCGTACCGTCGATGCCGCCTTCGAGCACGGAGCGGCGATTGCGGCGCTTCAGGCGACCGACACGGTCAAGCGAGGAGACGCATCGCGCGTGATTCGCGGAACGCTGCCGCGTGACGAGATTTTTCTGGCGCAGACGCCACAGGCATTTCGTACGGGTGTGCTGCGCGATGCGCTGGCCCTCGCCGCGTCTGCCTCCGACGCGACCGACGAAGCGATGCTCGCGGAGCAGGCAGGGCATCATGTCCGCCTCGTGGACGGCGATCCCCGCAATCTCAAAATCACGACCCCGGAGGATCTCGAGATGGCGGAGCGGCTCATCGGTGCGCGCGGCAGTGCTCCGGCCATGCGGATCGGCAACGGGTACGACCTTCATCGGCTGGTGGCGGGGCGCCCTCTGATTCTTGGAGGCATCACCATCCCGTTCGACAAAGGCCTGCAGGGGCACTCTGATGCCGACGCCGTCTGCCACGCGATCACCGATGCGCTCCTTGGCGCTGCGTCCGCCGGCGACATCGGCCGACATTTCCCGGATACCGACCCGGCGTGGAAGGACGCAGACAGCATCGTGCTGCTGCAGCGGGCCGCGCAGATCGTCAGCCGTGCCGGCTACGCGATTGCGAACCTTGACGTGGTCGTGATCGCGCAGCAGCCCAGGCTGGTGCCGCACATCGACGCGATTCGCCACAGCGTGGCGCGCGCGCTCGGTATCGACGTGCAGCAGGTGAGCGTCAAAGGAAAGACGAACGAAGGTGTTGATTCGATGGGGGCCGGCGAGTCGATCGCCGTGCATGCCGTGGCCCTCCTTCAGCATTCGTAGTTCAATTCAGCACTCGCAATTCAACACTCAGCACTCATGCGTCTCAGATTCGCGCCCAGTCCCACAGGCCAGCTTCACGTCGGCAATGCCCGCACCGCGCTCTTCAATTGGCTGATGGCGCGCGGCGCCGGTGGCACGTTTGTCCTCCGCATCGAGGACACGGATTTCGCGCGATCGACGAGAGAGGCCGAGGGGACCGCGATCGAGGACCTCCGCTGGCTTGGCCTCAACTGGGACGAGGGCGCCGACTCCGGCGGCGAGCGCGGTCCGTATCGACAGTCCGAACGCCTGCACATCTACCGTGCGCATGCCGTGGAGCTGATGTCAGGTGCCCGGGCCTACTACTGCTTCTGTGCTGAAGAGCAGCTCGAGATGGACCGGTATCAGGCGTTGCGCGCCGGCGAGCCGCCGAAATACGTGGGCCGTTGCCGCAACATTCCGCGTGACGAGGCGCGGCGGCGCGTGGAGAGCGGTGAGGCCGCGGTGATTCGCTTCCGCGTGCCGGAGGGCGACCGCGAGATCGCGTTCACCGATCTCGTCCGCGGGCGGGTCTCGTTCAGCAGCGAGGTGATCGGCGATTTCGTGCTCCTGCGTTCCGGCGGCGTTCCTGCGTACAACTTCGCCGTGGTCGTGGACGATGCGTTGATGGAGATTACCCACGTCATTCGCGGCGAGGATCACATCTCGAACACGCCGCGGCAGCTGCTGCTCTATGAGGCGTTCGGCTGGACGCCGCCGCTCTTCGGGCACGTGTCGATGGTGCTGGGCCCCGATCATTCGAAGCTGTCCAAGCGTCACGGGGCGACGTCGGTCTCCGAATTCCGGGAGCATGGCTATCTGCCGGAGGCGCTCGCCAACTATCTCGCGCTCCTTGGCTGGTCGCCGGGGGAAGGCGAGGAACTGCTGCCGCTCGACGAGCTGGCGAGGCGATTCCGCATCGAGGACGTCGGCAAGAGCGCGAGCGTGTTCGATCCGGAGAAGCTCGCCTGGGCGAATCGGCACTATCTGAAGGCGGCGACGGGGGACCGCCTGGCACACCTTGCGCTACCGTTCCTGACGCAGGCTGGTTGGGTGTCGATGCCGACGATGCCGGCGCTGGAGTTCCTGGCTCGTGCCGTGGCGGTGGCCGCGGCCTCCGTCGATCGCCTCGACCAGGTTCCCGCGCGGCTGCGGTTCCTCTTCGACTATTCCGCGACGCGCGCGCTCGAAGATCCCGCCGTGCGGGCCGAAGCCGAGGCTGCGCGCAGTGTGATTGCCGCTCTTGCCGAGGAGCTCGCCTCCTTCGGGCCGCTGACCGATCGCGACGCATTTCGCGCGGCGGCCCAGCGGGTGCGCGAGCGCACCGGCGCCAAGGGCAAGGCGCTGTTTCATCCGATCCGGCTGGCGGTGACCGGCGAGCCCGAGGGGCTCGAGCTCGATCTCGCGGTACCGTTGATCGAGCGTGGGGCCTCGCTGACGGCCGAAGGCGGGACCGGCATCAGCCGCATCGTGAGTGCCGCGGAACGTTCCACCGCGTTTTTGCACGAGCTTGAGCGTGCGGGCTCGAACGCGTGATCATTTACGGGATCAACCCGGTCCTTGAAGCGCTGCGCACGGGACGCGTAAAGGAGATTCGTGTCGGCGACCGAGGCAACCAGAGGCTCCGGCAGCTCCTCGCGCTGGCAGAGCAGCACCGCGTCCGCGTGAGGCGCGTGCCGGTCGACACCCTCGAGCGCGAGTCGCGGCGCGGCGTTCACCAGGGCGTCGTTGCGGACATCGAGGAAGGCGCGAACTACAGCGTCGACGAGCTCGTGCGCGGCGCACCCGGTCCACCGCTGCTTGTCGTCCTCGACGGCATCGAGGATCCGCACAATCTCGGGGCAATTCTGAGGACTGCCGACGCGGCGGCCGTCGATGGCGTTGTGGTGCAAAACCGCCGATCGGCGGCGCGCGACGGCGCGGCGGCCAAAGCCTCCGCCGGGGCCGTTGCGCACGTGAAGGTCGCGGAGGTCGTCAACATCGCCCGCGCGGTCGAGGAGCTGAAGGATGCCGGCGTCTGGACAGTTGGACTCGCGGGCGAGGCCCCGATCGCCTACGACGCCATCGATTTCACGGTCCCAACCGCGGTGGTTTTGGGGTCGGAAGGGCCCGGATTGAGGCGTCTGGTTCGTGAACGATGCGACCATCTGGCGTCGATTCCGATGCACGGGCACGTCGGGAGCCTGAACGTGTCGGTTGCGGCCGGAATTGTGTTGTTCGAGGCTATTCGCCAGCGTAGGAAAAAATCTTGACGGTCGGCGGGGTTTGTGGCGCTGGCACGCTAAGTGCTATAATTCGCTCTTTGTCTGGCTGGCGTAGCTCAGGCTGGTAGAGCAGCTGATTTGTAATCAGCAGGTCGGGGGTTCAAATCCCTCCGCCAGCTCCATCGGTTGAGCCTCGCCGCCACTTCCCCTGAATCAGTCGAAGAGGGTCTTCAGGAACGCCGGACGCACGAACTCCAAAACACAGACGACAACGAGGCCGAGACAACCCGAGGCAAGGCGCCCGCGAGTACCCGGTCTTTGAGCAAACGTGATATCGGGGAGGTGGCAGAGCGGTCAATCGCAGCAGGCTGTAAACCTGCCGCCTTCGGGCTACGGAGGTTCGAACCCTCCCCTCCCCACCAATCTTCCAGCGCCGACGCGCGCGAAGGTTGGCGCGTCGGCGGATGAAGGTTGGTGGGGAGGGCCTCCCCTCCTGTGTTTGTTTGGCCGCTGCGCTAACGTGCAGCGGCGTTGAAGGCGGTAGACGGCGAAGTGAGCGCGCGAAGGCTTGCCCCGAGCGAGCGCAGCGAGTCGAAGGGCGGGAGTAACTCAGTGGTAGAGTCACAGCCTTCCAAGCTGTTGGTCGCGGGTTCGATCCCCGTCTCCCGCTCCAGCCTTCGCTCGCTGCGCGAGCTACGGCTAGGTAAGCGAGCCGATTTAATCTCGCCGAAGCGCGAAGCGCGAAGGGATTTAATCTCGCCGAAGCGCGAAGCGCGAAGGGATTCAATCTCGCCGAAGCGCGAAGCGCGAAGGCGGACGGCTGGACAAGCCAGCCTTCGCGCGCAGAGCGATGGCACGTGGTGGCGAATATGCGGCCGACTTGTCGGCCGTAGCGCAAAGCGCGAAGAGCCTGCCTCGCTGACGCGTCCGAGGGGCGCAGGTGGGCGAAGACGCGTAAGCGGGCCGATGTAGCTCAGTTGGCAGAGCGCGTCCTTGGTAAGGACGAGGTCACCAGTTCAATCCTGGTCATCGGCTCCAGCCTTCGCGCGCGATATGAGCTACGGCTGGCACGTGGGCAAGACAGGCAGCAACGAATTTCATCAAGAGCGAGCGCACAACTCATATGGGCAAAGAGAAATTTGATCGTACCAAGCCCCACGTGAATGTGGGGACCATCGGTCACATCGACCACGGGAAGACGACGCTGACGTCGGCGCTGACGAAGGTGGCGGCCGACAAGGGATGGGCGAAGTTCGTGTCGTATGACCAGGTGGCCAAGGCGAGC
>Ga0070698_100005847_pt1 | contig 13445 bp, 21 predicted proteins | sample KBSK1502metaG_FD_65477 | JGI IMG/M metagenome (GOLD analysis project Ga0070698, IMG submission 65477) | Corn, switchgrass and miscanthus rhizosphere microbial communities from Kellogg Biological Station, Michigan, USA - KBS K1-50-2 metaG | ecosystem: Host-associated > Plants > Roots >... | reverse complement strand
ACAGTGGCACCCTCCGCGGCCGGCGCATGATCGCCGGCGGCCGGGCGTCCGTCCGCCACGTGCTATACATGGCCACGCTCACCGCCATCCGCCACAATCCCATCATCGCCGCCTTCTACCAGCGCCTCGTCACCGCCGGCCGCCCCGGCAAGCTCGCCCTGACCGCCGCCATGCGCAAACTTCTGGTCATCCTCAACGCCATCCTCCGCGATCAGCGCCCATGGCGTCCCGCTTGACACGCAAGACAGTCGCTCAGAACTGCACCCGGGATTGGAAGTCCAGCGACATTGACAACTCGCTGCGACTCGCTGCAAGCAACCTCCCGAAAAATCAGCAAATCGCTCCGAGGATTCGAGGGTCGACTTGTAGCGAATTGCAGGGAGAACGCGGAGAGCTTCACGGAGAGCTAGGCCTTCCGTTTCTTCGACCAGCGCGCGGCGGCTGCCTTGACGGCGCGCTCGTGTCGCTGCTCGGGCGTCATGTTGAGCGCGGCCTTTCGCCCGCCGATCGCCCCGCCCTTCTTGCCGACCTTCCTGAAGTACTCCATCTGGGCACGAGTCATTTTCGGGAACCGTTCCTTTCCCGGTGCCATGTCGAGACGGTAGCATCCCCACCCCGCCCAAAGCACCAATTTCTGCACTTTCGTACTACCCCCTTAGCATATATCTTGACTCTGGGTAAGCATCTGCTAACCTTGAGCCGCGCGGGCCCGCTCGGAACTCTGCTAGCCAATCCTCACGATGGAGGTGACCCGATGAAGGAAGACCTACTCTGTCCCTGTTGCGGCAGCGTCAACGACTTCGCCGGAAGTGTCCTCGGCAAACTCGACCTTGTCGAGCACCATCGGTGCCGGTGGTGCGGCGCTCAGTACTCCGTCGACAAGATCGAGGACAACTTCGTCGGCGACTGCGAGCGCGTGATCGAGTTCATCCCGCTGATCCCGGAGGAGGACAACTGATGGACTTCACCGAACTTCAGGAGAGCCTTACCGACTACTTCGTCCGCCTGGAGCACGGCATCAAGGTCGCGCGCATCCGTGCGGCCGCGGTCGTCTCCATCGTCGGCCGCCACGCCAAGCCGGTCTGCATTCTCGACGACCAGTGCTGCGTGCATCAGCTGTCCGAGGGCGACGGAGGCTGCCAGGCGGCCGCCGAGCCTCGCGCCCGCGCGGTGCAGAAGGGGGCCGATCACAGCATCGAGGCCGGATGCTCATCTGACGATCTGCTGGTAGTCCCGGCGGATCGGCTGCACTTGCTGAGGAACTGATCCCCGGCAACGCCCTCGGGCGATCCCCCGCCATGAGAAAATGACTTGAATGCCCAACAGCGAGGCGGACGACTCCGAGACACAGCCCGATCCCGAAGCGCAGGCGCGGGAGAAGGCGGAGCGCCTTGAACGCGAGAGAGAGGATCTGCTCCGCGACATCGCGGCCTCCACTACCAACGATCTTCGCGCCAAGGTCGGTTACGTCTTAAATCACTACCCCACCGCCCGTGACTCGGACGTGGCGCTCGCCCACCTCGTCTGGGAGACGTTCTACCCCGAGTACATCGATGATGGGCAGGTGCGGCTCGAAGACATGTATCGCCTCCCGCGCCAGGGCACGATGTCGCGGACTCGCGCCAAGATCCAGAACGAGTACGGCCTCTTTCAACCGAGCGCGGAGGTTGCCGGGTATCGGAAGGGTCTCCGTGAAGACACGGAGAAGGAGGTTGTGGCGGACAAGCCCGGCCCACCCGTGCTCTCCGTGCATGCGGACGAGAGTGGAAAGAACCAACGGTTCATGGTCGTCGGCAGCGTGTGGGTCGTGGACGTGGGGAGGGAGTGGCGGGTAGTCGAAGCCCTCCGACAGTGGAAGCGCGACTCGGGCGTCTCCGGGGAGTTTAAGTTCGCCGATCTGACCAAGGGCAAGCTACCGCTCGCGATCGACTTCGTCAAGAAGGCGATGGAGCATTCCGAGTTGATCGGGTTTAAGGCGTGCGTCTTAGACACCCAGGCGGTCAAGGGGCTGGCCAAAGAAGAAGTGCTCTACGGGCTCTACTACGAACTGACCATGTCCGGGATGGACCACGAGGTCTCGGCGGGGAGAGTGGTGCTCCCGCGCTGGCTTTACCTTGTGAAGGATGCGGACGATGGCACCGACGCCCTGCACCTCCCCGAACTGCAGCGGCGTCTGACCGAGCGATGCCGCGAGTACTTCAGGGACAAGGTTCAGGTCGATTCCATCGTCACTGCCGTGTCCGATGACTCGCTACTGCTCCAGCTTGCAGACTTGTTTTCGGGGAGCGTCGCCCGCATGTACAACAAGGCCGGGGACAACATGAACCAGAAGGACGAGTTCGCAGCGTTCTTTCAGACGGTCGCGGGATTCGAGTTCGTCGGGAAGGCCGAGGGCGAGGGTGAGTTCGTTTACCTCCGGCGCTTGCTATAGGTAGGGGACTCCGCACAGTAAGCACATTCCCCGCTCCCCCCGCCAACGCTGGTAGACTCGCGGCGGGAGGAATCCTTGACCCTCTCGTAACGAGGAGGAGTGATGTGAACCTGCCGGTCTTGCCATACTGTCGAGTGTGGTGTAGTGCGGGCTCCGTGTGACGGACAGTCCTAAAGAGTGTCCGGCCTGTGGTCTCTTGAGCCCACCGAGCGCCCTTCGTTGCGACTGCGGCCACCGTTTCGACAGCGACCCTGCTCAACCACCACCAGCCACAGACGTCGCCCGATCAAGCGACAGGGCGCATGCGCCAGCGGTGCGACGTGCGTGGCTTCTGGCGCTCGCATGGGGCATCTTCACCATCTTTCTCGCTTCCATGCCTGCCCTTTTTGAAGGTGGCGGGAGGCAGGCAATCGAGCAGGCATTCGCGGCGTGGCTTGCAGCAATCATAGTCATCGTGATCGCCCTTTTCTTGAGGAGAGGCAGCCGCATCGCGGCTTGGGCCCTGATCGCGTACACGATCCTTGACATTGGTGTTCGTGTGGTCAGTGGACCGAAATGGTTGCTTCCGCCAATAGTTGTCCTCGCGTTCGCCTGGCCCGCCGCCATGCATTTGCAGAAAGACGGCCATGTGGCTTCACGCGGTGAGACTTGGATCAAGAGTGAGACCTTGCTTCGGATCGTGTATGGGCTGGCCTTCATTCAAGGTGCGCTGACTCTCCTGTTTGTTGTCTGGTCACTCACGTTCAGTCAAGTTCTTGTGCGCGAGGTGGCCGGACAGTCAGTGACTGCCCGCAATGTTCTTGACGTAGCCATCCTCCTGGGGCTCGGATTTGGGGTGTTCAAACGCCTTGTCTGGGCGGGCTATGCTCTTTTTCTGTACCAGCTACTGAACATATATCTGGCGATCCAGAGAGAAGACCCTCTCGCGCTCGGCGGCGCGCTCGCGATCGCCCTTGTATACGGTTTAGGAGCCGGACTGCTTCACCGTAAAGCGGGACGCATGGGCTGGACAGGGCGTGCCGCCGTCGGCGTCGCTCTCCTGCTCGTTGCGATTCGTGTCGGTTTCCTAGCGATGCATGCGCCATCGGCGTATGACCTGGCCTTTAGTGAATTGAATAACAGGATGCTGGCAACTCCTGAACTCCGCGAACTTGCAGGGCAGCGAGGTCCCGAGGCTGTCGCCCGTGGGCGCGAGATGGCGCTGAACGGCGCTCGCCGTCTCCCGGATGCGCAATTAGTTGAGCGGGCGCGTCTTCTCGCGACCATCTTGGACCTGGTCGACGAACATAGCTGCGCTGAGCAGTTTCGAGGTGGCCGAGGTTCGGTCGATCAGGCTCTGCGACGAGCAGACATCGTCACCCTTCGTGGTTGGACGGATATCGTGTTTGCTGAGTTCCTCGCGGAGAGTCGGCAAGACCCGCCCATCATTCCTAACCCCACCGATGACGCAGTCTCCACTGCGATGCAGGAAGTGGTGCAGAGTCTTCCTCCTGCTGAGTCAGAACGGTATGTTGCTATCGCGAACCAGGATGTCCAGGCTGCCACCGATGCGGATGCTTGCTGGATGTTCCGTAGGACGGCACGCGCGATTCCTGCGCTGAGCCCTTCGGCGCAGGCAACAATCGCCCGGCTTATTGTCGCGCGCTAGGAATGACGTGGCTGGTCGGCATTGCGATGGTTTTGGCGGTTGTGTATCTGGCCGTCACGCGGCCTCGCTTTGGGCTCACGATCGGCGCGCTGACCGGAGCGTTCCTCTTAATCGCCATTGGCATCTTCTGGTACTGGGACGCAGAGCAGAAGCGAGAGACGGAACAGGCCAAAGGTCGCATCCCGATAAGCCAAGTCGAGCTCGTTGACCTGCGGCTCGCCTCGTCCCGTCTTACGGGTCGTGCTCGGAACAGATCACCCCGCTACACGCTGAGCGCTGTGACACTGAGGATAACAGTCAGAGATTGCGTCAAAGACCAGTGCGAGATCGTAGCTCAGGACGATCGAGACCTGTGGCTGTCAGTCCCGCCAGGCCAAGCCCGAGACTTTGACACTGTTGTCTCCTTTGGGAGACTCGCCACACCCCACGGTTCACTAGGTTGGAGTTACGAGATCATCGGGACGCGAGGCAACTGAGAAAAAGAGAGGAGAGTCTTCTGATGTGCTGGCGCAAGGATCGGGGGTTGGAGAAGAAGCGTACGGAGATCTTGTCAACAATTGCTGGGGAACGCCGCCTCTTCGAGACAATGATCAAGCGTGCTCACGCCCACGGCATGACGATACCGGGAATCGCGGCGGGGGTTCTATCACAACTGGCGACATATGACACCCAAGCCCAGGCCGCTACTGACAAGAGACAATTGGACGGTCTCGAAGAAGACGCGCAGGAACAAGGGCAACTGAGAGCCTATATCTGTCCGGGCCCGGAGGTCTTGGCGGAAGGTCTTCTGGAGATGGACCTGATAGAGGAATGGGGAGTTCCGCTCGAGACGATCAAGACCTTGCGGAAGACCGTTGAGCCGGACCTCAACAGTACAAACGCCGACGTCGCGCGCGGTGCACTGCGGAAGATCTTCGAGGAGTCCGATTCCTGGTCAGACTATGTCGACGAGCACTACAGCGCGATGCGCTGCTCGACCATCCTACTCCTGCTGGCGATAGTGCTTCTTTCGGCCTCGGCAATCGTGTTGTTCCGTTGGCCCAGCCTAGTTCTTTTTGGCTTTCTCTTCGCTGGTGCCGCCGGTGGCTGTGCCAGCGTGATCGTCTGGGTTCCACGCACCTCGATAGCTCTTTCGAAGGAGTTGGACGCTTACAAACAGCGCATCTTCGGACGAATCGGGATCGCCATTGTCACTAGCGTGATCGGTACCGCACTTCTCGGGTGGGGTTGGGTCCCGGTGTCGATTCACGGCGAGACTTTTTCAGACGTCATGAACGCCTGCACTGCGGTGCCGCCCACCGCCTGCTCACAGTTGCGGATCCTCATTCTGCTCGGCGTGTCAATGCTCTTCGGCTTCAGTGAGCGTGCACTCTCGCGCTTTGAGGAGAAGTTCGTCCGCTAGCTCAATCAAGCGTGACGGTGACGAGCCAAGACCTCCAGTAGCGGCGACGGCACCACCGTCTCGCGCCCTAGCGCGCCGCAGATCAGCAGGACAGGAGCCCGGCCAGAACATCGGTCGGGCTCTTCGTCTTTTTAGGAAACCGGTGGACCGAACTCAGGACCGCCCTCCACGCTCCCGAGCTTGCCGTGCTTGCACAACAACTCGGCCAGGGTCTCGATCCAGCCGCGCGGCACGATCAGGCCGTCGACCCAGATCTCCCCGGCGAGCACGTGCTCGGCTCCGCAGTGGTCGCAGATCATCGCGGCCTCGGGTTCCAGGGCAAGCCCAACGCCCACAGTGTGCAGCGCTCCTGGCCCGCCGCGAACGCCTCGACCGCATGGCCCGCGCGACTCTCGTTGGACTGGGCCTTCCCGCACGACAAACAGCGCGACGTGCTCATGGGCGGCGTCTCGAACGTCACCGGCAACATGAACCGGGCCTGCGCGGGGTGTGCCCGCTGCTGGCGTAGCTGGTCGAGCACGACGCGGGCCGCAGCCTGGCGTGGCTCATCCGGCCACATGTCAGCGGCGAGCAGGGCATCGAGCCGGGCCGCGTGCTTGGCTGCCGGGTCGAGCATGGTCGAGCTTACCGGGGGCTGAGCATGAACTGGCTCGACCGGGGCAGGAACGGCCGCGCTGGGCGATCCCGACCCCTGTCCGTGGGTAGGTAGCGGTTTCGGCCCTGCCTCGCCCCTAGGCCCGCGTAGGCCCTCTGGGACGGTCAGGACCCCGTCGGGACCCTCGACCAGGTCAGACAGGATCAGAGGCGGCAAGGGATCCGAGATCCTGGACGCGCCAGACACACCTGCAATTCTCGATGGTTGCAGCGCACTCTCCGTCGGCTCTCCGCGTTCTGCGGTTTGCTGCTCGACCCGGCGAGCTTCCCTGGCGGCTCGATCACGAGCATGGCGGGCCAGGACCGCAGCGCGAGCGCGCTCGGAGTCGAACTTGCGACCAGGGCCCCGGCTCATCGCCCACCTCGATCGAGCGGCCGGGAGTGGTCGCCGGTCCTCTACGATGTGGCGGGCGTAGCGAGACCCGTGCTTGCCGAGGCCGATCAGCCCGATGCCGAGCATTGGGCGAGTGGGGCAGTGCGGGGTGCGAGGGCGAGCATCGAGTGAAGCCGAGAATAGATGACGATCGGGGCGGGAGCAAGCGGGTGAAGCTGTTACCTCCATCCAGGACAGCCGGAAGACAAGGGAAACGCCGGAGCTGGCCAGTCATCAGCATCCGGTGCGCGGAAGATTATCCGCTCCTCACCCGCCGTGTCGATGACGATCAGGTCCGCTCCGGCAAGCGCTCATGGTGCTCCCACCCCTCGTGGTCCTCGCGGAACTCATACCTGCCCTGATGCCTACCGTTCGGGCCAGGGCCGTACCGGTACCGCGGCCCCCACGAGGATCACCAGTGCCAGGATCAGCTGCGACCATAGGCACCTCCCGGCTGCCATTCTCACCTTCAGTTCCTCGGAACGGTCCAACATGAACGGGTTCATGGGGCCGCTTGCCAACCTAGGCCCGGTGCTAGGGTTCCTTCGCATCCGTTCCTTCCAGGCGCTGCCCGCGCTGCGGGACCTTGAAGAGCTGCTGACCGAACGGACCCAGGAGAGCGAGCGGCTCCGCGCTGAGATCGGTCACTTGGGCGAGATCGCCGCCGAGAACACCTTCCTCCAAGGACTTGACATTCTGACGGGCTTCCTTCGGGAGGCGCATGTCCCGACTCCGGAAATCGAGCGGGCGTGGCGGCCGCTCGCCAAGCGGCGGGTCCATTGCCGCGCCAGCCACTTGACGTCGTAGGTGCCGTACCAGCCTGGAACTAGGACTCGCACCGGCCCACGGTGCTGCAGACCGGCGTCCGTGCTGGCTACGCCAGCGCGCGACGGATGCCCTCGGCCCGCTGGGCACACGCGGTCGATCGGTCGAGCTCTCCGCGAGTCTGAAGGCGGGCAGCGGCGGCGTTGAAGTAGGCGATCAAGTCCCGCGCAATCTCCGGAGTGCACGTAACGCGACGGAAGTCGATGTCCTCGGTATGCTTCGGCGCGGTGTCGATCGCGGCCCGTGCGTCCGGCGCAAGGGCGAGCCCGTCGACCGGCGGGGCCAGCGCGATGTCGCAGGCGATTTTTTCGAGATCGACAGTCAGAGTGGTCATCGGCTTGCTACCTCGCCTCCCGGGCACCGCCGCGAACCGCACCGAGCCATCCGCCAGCGGCCACGGAATCACTCCTGCCCGTGCCCCCCGATCGTTTCGTCGCCCCACTCGCCGAGCTTTGGTCCAAGTTGCAGCGTAAGACGAGCAGCTTGACTGAGCCGCCAATACGACACCCATCGGTTACCCGGACTCGCCTCCGCGCTCGTGGTCCTCATCGGTGGGTTCCGCGATGAATCCGCTGGCAACGAGAATATCCAGGGCCCGCTGCACCCGCGGCGAGGCGATCTCCTGCCGGCGCTGGAGCAACTGCCAATCCGAGCAACCCCGAGCCTCGCACTCGCTCTCGACAATCGAGGTCGCGGTCTCCAGCAGCCACTCGGAAATCCACGCGAGGTCGGCCGTCATGAAGTCGTCGGGTGGCTGGCTCATGCGTCACCGGCTCAACCAGTGGTGGCCCATCACGTCCTGCCCGTGCCCGCACCATGGAATGCCGCCCTTGTCCCGGCGGGGTGACCGAATATAGCCGGGCCCATGAGGTCCAGGCACCCGCGCCCAAGGCGTGCTATCGGGCCTGGAATCGGACTCTACCGAACAAGACCGCGCTTTGACTCGCCACATCATCGGAGTGACTTCCCAGCGTTACCGCGAGAAGCTGCGTGGGCTCATCGCGGAATGTGTCTCGATAGTCTTGGTACACGTTCCGCGTTTCGCGGTGCCAGGCGCTCAGGCCACTCGGCCCCGACTGAACCACCACGAGGGCTCGCTCGGCGTGAGGCCCCCGGTCCCGTATGATCGTCCCGACCGGCGCGCTCGAATCCCAGATGTAGGCAATGGCTCGCCGCTCATCGACGAGTGACGCATCGAACCACGCTACGACCCGTGCCACCTGATCGTTCCGCTTGGCAGCATGTTCTCGGACATCGCCACCGACGGGATGAACCAACGGCTTCCACTCCCATACAAGTATCCTGGTCGTTGCGATGTCGGCGTGAATACTCCGCCCAATCGCCATGGTTTCGTGATCAGTCCTCAGCAGGAGCGCGGGCCGTTCCTCGTCGATCACGACGCTGGGCGGATGCTTGAACACCTTCATGGAGGAGTAGATCTTCCACTTGCCCGGGCCTGAAACGGGCAGCACCCCGACCGGATACTCAGTCCAGTTGTCCACTGAGATGATGCCGCCCTGAGCAGCCGATGCTGACCAGGAGACCATGAGAAGGAGGATGCACCTCCCAACGTAGGCCGCCGCTGAGTTCAGGGAGGGGTATGGGCTCGCGGGCTCCATGGCGGTAGCTATCGTAGCCGAAGACCGCGCCAGGGACCATCGGGCGTGCGCCGGCTCCCGTCACGCCGACGTTCAGCCGCCCACCGCGGACGGCTATCAGCTCTTCGTCATCTGCGGCTGCGGCGGAGAGTTGAAGCGCTGGGTGACACTCGACGATGCGGACGAGGATCTGCTGCGAACGGCGCTGCTGGCGTTCGAGAACTAGAGTGGTAGCTCCGACTGTCGGCGCGTCTCGTTTGCCGGAGGCTCGATCCGGACGATGTGTATGGTGTCCGGATCACCCAGCATCGGGTGCAACCTCGCCGCGCCTCTGCGGCCGACCGTCGCGAGAACTCGCGGGTCCAGCCGCAGGAGCACGTGAGAACGCAGGCGGGCCGGCCGCTACTACTGTGACTAAAATCGCGGGAGTCTTAGTAGAAGACCTTGGCGCTGCTGGCTGGCGGAGTGGATCTCGCCTGAGAGGCGATGATCTCCTGTTCAACGGAAGGAGGATACTACTATGCCCGTTCACGTGAAACTGTCGTCAAGCAACCGCATCGAGGTAAATATCGCGAACCGCGACGACTCCCCGTCCCGCCGGAGAGAGGGCCCGCGTTACGACTACCTGACCCGAGAAGAGGCCCTGACTCTCATCCAAGACCTTGCTGAGGCCATCAAGAAAATGGGAGGATGAGGACCCGCCCACCCTGAAAAGCGTACCCACGCAGTGGGCACACCTTCACGGCTCCCCCACGCCCGTTCGTAGGGCCCAGGGGGGCGCGCGGGGGGGAGATTATGAGGCAAGAAACCCCGGATCAGATGACGGCACGCCTACGTAGAGTCATCGCCAATGCAGAGTTCCAGGTCCTTGCTTGCGAGTGTCGAGCGATTATGGCCCAGTACGTTCAGCCTTTAAATCGAAAATGTGGGCTAAGGGCCCCGAGCGCAGCCGCCCGTCCGACTCCGGCCACGCGCCCGGATCAAGGCGAAGTGTAGTCCGTGCCCCCGAGCGGTACGCTGAACAAGAGTGTGAGCCTCGCGGGAGGTTGCCGATGCCAGAAATGACCCGTACCTCACCCCCCGGATTCTAAATTCGGCTGGGATTTTAGTCCCCTGCAGGCTGCCGCCAGATCGCGCGGCAGATCGAGTCGCAAGAACTGAGACTCTCGCGAGACATTCCTCGCGAAACTGGAACTTGGACTGCCTGACCCGGCTCTGATCGGAGACTCGCCGCATTCAGAAAGCTTTCTCTTTGAGCAGTGCACCGCTCGCCGGAATACGTCGTGAAGTTGCCCTTGATCGTGTGCGTGATCGGGCAGTTCCAGGCGTCTTGCGGCGGCACGCCAGGGCGAGCAGGTTGGGACTGAGCGGCGGCCGTGGAACTGACCAGCACGAGTGTGGCCAAGACGAGCGCTCTCGCTCTCACGCCAGCAGGATAGCGCCGCGGCGCGAACGGACGGGAGGACTACGTGTCCTGACTGGGCTCACCGCTGCACCAGGCTCGCGCCACAGCCGCATGCCATCCACACGCGGTCAGGTTCGACGCCCGCGCCCAGCTCGCCGCACGGCGTTCGTCCAGGAAGGCTATGAGCGCGGCGAGGAGGCGGGGCATTGGCGGGAGAGTGGCACACGGAAGCGCAGAGACGCTGGTCCTTGCCCGCATTTGCGCTATCATCCGGACGAAACGTCTCAGTATGATGAACTGGGCGCTTTGTCAACTGGTGCGGCCATGGCCGGAAGATGATTCCGTCGCCGTCGGCGGACGGCGCGTGCCAGCTCATCCCGATCGTGGGGGCGAGGCGAGCGAAGATCGTGAGTAGAACTGTCCGCTTCTCGGACGAGGAGGCAGGATGAAAGGGAGGTCTCTTGTTTTTGTGGACGATGATCCGGAAGAGCTCGAGAGCGTTCGCAAACTCCTCGGCTCGAAATATGATCTGCAGCTTGTCCATTGGCCACTCCAGCGGATCAGCGGGAGGCCTCCGGACATCTTCGTGCTCGACCTCTATCTGCCGTCGGCCAAAATGGGTGAGAAACAGATGTCAAGCGAAGCGATCAGGGAGCAAGCCGATCAGGTCCAGCGAATAGCAGCGAATCTCCCGGTCCTCTATTCAAATCATGCACACGACGGAAAGCGACTGCTGAGAGAGACCATGACCTGTCTGTCCGAACTGCGCAAGGTTCTTGACGCGCAGGTGAAGGCGCTTGGCCAATCTCCCGGGAACGGCCTAAGATTGCTGGCGAGTCTGAAGAAGCGATATCCTGGAGTGCCGGTCGTTTTCTACTCTCGGAAGATCACCCCAGAGGACGTCGTGACCGTGCTCAAGGCGGGGGCCGCTGACGCGATCCGGAAGAGGGCCTTGTCGTCGTCACAGCTGATCGCCAGGCTCGAGCAAGCCCAGCGACTCTACGGGACGGCCAAAGCTCTGAGGCTTGGGCGCGCCGGACGGAATATAAACGTCACGCTGTCTAAAGTCTGATGTTCAAGAGCCCGAGAACCGCCAAGGGCTGGCCGTGGACGGCAGCCTGACGCCCGCCACCGGCTTCGCGGAGCGGGAGCAGGCGCTCGCAATGGCCACTCGGCTCCCCGCCCGCGCCACGCTGGGCGCGGACAAGAGCTATGACACCCGGGACTTCGTCGACGCCCTCCGCGGCCTCGCGGTCACACCGCACATCGCGCAGAACACCACGCACCGGCGCAGTACGCTCGATCGCCGCACCACGCGCCACCCCGGCTATCAGACGAGCCAACAGCATCGCAAGCGGATCGAGGAGATCTTCGGCTGGCTCAATACGGTGGGCCTGCTGCGGAAGGCACGCCATCGGGGCGCCGCCCGGGTCGGCTGGATGTTTACCTTTGGGCTGGCCGTCTACAACTTGGTCCGGCTGCGGCGACTCGTGGCGCTGCCGACATGAGCCCGCGCCCCAACCATCCACGGCTCGCGGCCGCGGCTCTGCAGCCAGATCCCGCGCGCCGGCCACGCTAGCCCCCAACCCCAATGCGGACAACGATGCGCTCTTCACGTAGTTTTTCCGTAGCCTGCTAGAGTCTACACCCGCGCTCCTTCGAGCCGTTGCCGCTCGCTATGTGGCGCTGACATCGCGCCTCCGGGTCGGGCCAGGACGAGAGGATAGCGCAGTAAGGGCAAGGTCGCAGTCACCAACGCCCGCCGACGCTGGTAGACTCGCGGCCATGGAAGAACAGCCGATGAGGCCCGCATAGACAAGGGGGAGGCATGGCTGAGTTACTCAAGATGCTAGTGAGCGAAGGAATAGGATTCCTGTTTGAGCGGGCTCGCGAACGACGGGTAGTCGTTCACGAGATCGACATCGCGCTGACGCGGTGGAAGAACATCTATGCGAATCCTGCTGACGCCCCAACCCCGCCGCGCGGCGGGGAGCGGGAGAAGGCGTGGGACAATCTACGTACACTGGCGAGCCGCCTTATTGCCGCGACGGATGCGCTTCACCGTCGGCTCTTGGGTAGAATTATCTCTCGCATCAGCAAATCCGACGCGAGCGAAGCGTCTGGATTGTTGTTCGGTATTTCAAACTCCCTTTACCATCCTTTCGGGGCCCGAAACGAAAGGCTTGGCACGCAGAACGTTGACGACGCCGAAAGGATTCGGCATCTCCTAAGACTCGACGGGACATGACCCGATGAATCACTTTCGCGCGTGGGTACTGTGGCTTGAGACGGTCAGCCTGGCAGTGACCACGTGGGACTACACAGACGCCTATACGACCAAGGACGAGTGCTGGAAGATCGCACAAAGGTTACAACCAGGCACCAACTCAGTCCAGGAGACGACAACCGCCGGGGGCGGGGCAATGGGAGGCGGGTTCCACGGCGCCCCAAGTGTATTGGACTTTAGACCATGGTTCTTGACAGGTTTCTACTGGGGGCGCGATGAGGCAGGATGGCTCATCGTCGTAGGCGCACCATGGAGGTAGGGATGGATACTCCACCCGACCACGCAGTTGCGTCATCGGCGAGGTAACAGGCCGCCGATGACGTCCCGGCAGCACCACAGCCTGCACTGAATCCCGACTCGTGCCGGGCCGCGCAGCGGGAGCTGCGCACATACCTGAGGGACCCGCGGGCGGGGCGTTCGTCCCGTCCGCCCCCTCCACCGTCGCTCCTTCCCGCGCTGCGCCTTGTGCGCTCGCCTGGGCAACCTGCTGCGCTCTTATAACTGCGTGCGTTCAATTCTCCGTGAAGCGGGATGCACCGCCACCTTCCTTGGGGCGCGTGGGGAGCGGACGACCTTCTTCGTCAGCCCAGATCGGCGGGGCATCCAGGCACCGGGTCACCGATTCCCGACGCCTGTGCGACGCCCGGGGACCGATCTTGGCCTTCGCTTCTTCGGCGATTTTGGCTTGGATGGCTTCGGCTTCGCACGGCTAAACCACAACCACATTCGCGGGCCCGCAAACGCAGGCGGGCTCCACGGGAGGGCCGAAGAGGCGTGCCGGCACTCCGCGCAGTACACGCCGCGACTGGCTGCACACGAGTC
>Ga0070698_100005846_pt1 | contig 13446 bp, 13 predicted proteins | sample KBSK1502metaG_FD_65477 | JGI IMG/M metagenome (GOLD analysis project Ga0070698, IMG submission 65477) | Corn, switchgrass and miscanthus rhizosphere microbial communities from Kellogg Biological Station, Michigan, USA - KBS K1-50-2 metaG | ecosystem: Host-associated > Plants > Roots >... | reverse complement strand
GGAAAAGAAAGAAGTTTTCCAATGGCTTTTGTGGAAAGGATCAACAGTAAAAATATTTCGGGTATCACGGCTGAGTCTGTACACATTGATAAAGCGATACAAGGCGAACCAACCGGTTATGCTGTGATCATTGATCGTATATCGCAGGATGTCCCTTTTTACCGCACCTGGCTGAAGAATGAAGCGTTGACAGGAGCCGCTGTTATTAATAATCCGTTTTGGTGGAGCGCCGATGATAAATATTTTAATAACTGCCTGATGACAAAAGTGGGTGTGCCTATTCCGAAAACTGCTATTATTCCTTCAAGGGATCACCCTGATGACACTACAGAAGACTCATTCAGCAATCTTGCTTATCCAATGGATTGGCAAACGATTTTCAACTATGTGGGATTTCCTGCTTATATGAAACCATTTGCCGGTGGAGGCTGGAAACATGTATATAAATTAAATAGTAAAGAAGAATTTTTTGAGAAACATGGCGAAACCGGTCAATTGGTAATGCTGTTGCAGGAAGAAATTGTTTTTACAGAATATTACCGCTGCTATTGTATCGGGAGAAAGCATGTTCTTATTATGCCTTATGAGCCACGTAACCCGCATCATCTTCGCTATGTAGCAAGTTTTACACCATCACTTGAGCGGTTAAAACAAATGGAAGAAATCGTTTTACGTATTTGCAATTATCTTGGCTATGATTTTAACACAGTTGAATTAGCAATAAAAGATGGCGTTCCTTATGCTATTGATTTTTGCAACCCGGCTCCAGATGCCGAACGTACCAGTGTTGGTGAAGAAAATTTTGCATGGGTAGTAGAAACGGCAGCTAACTATGCAATAGAAAGAGCAATAGAGCAAAAAGACGGTCAGGATAATTTGACATGGGGTGAATATGTGAAACGGGGCGCAAGTAAACAGAGTCTTGTTTGATTTAAGATTTACGAATTACGATTTTAGATTTCATTTGAAAATATTCTATAATAAATCCGAAATCTAAAATCTTATATCTAAAATATAAAATGGCAACACTCAATTATAAAACTTTCACACTAGGCGTAGAAGAAGAATACATGGTGGTTGATCCTGAAACACGGGAACTGAAAAGTCATGAACAGAAAATAGTGCATGAAGGACAAAAAGTGATCAAGGATAAAGTAAAAGCCGAAATGCACCAGGCAGTGGTGGAAGTAGGGACAGATATTTGCGCCGATGCCGATGAAGCATGGCAGGATGTAGCAGCATTAAGAAAAACGATCTCTGATATTGCCGGCGGGCTTGGTTTTGCAATGGGCGCAGCAGGCACACATCCCTTTAGTCATTGGGAAAGTCAATTAATAACCGATCATATACGGTATAATGAATTGGTAAATGAACTACAGGAAGCTGCCCGTAGTAACCTGATATTTGGATTGCATGTGCATGTAGGAATGGAAAACCGTGAAATGGCAAATCATATTGCTAACAGTACAAGGTATTTTTTACCACATATATATGCATTGAGTACGAACTCTCCTTTTTGGGAAGGAAGACTCACCGGTTATAAATCTTTCCGGACGAAAGTGTTTGATAAATTTCCCCGTACAGGAATTCCGGAAGCATTTGAAAGCATTGAAGCATATGAAAGCTATGTGAAGCTGTTGGTAAAAACCAATTGTATTGACAATGCAAAAAAAATATGGTGGGATCTGCGGGTGCATCCATTTTTCAATACGGTTGAATTTCGCATCTGCGATATTCCGCTTACTGTTGATGAAACAATAACCCTGGCCACTCTTTTCCAGGCAGTATGTGCAAGAATTTATCTTTTGCGTAGCAAGAACCTGAATTTTATTCAATACTCCCGGGCATTGCTTAATGAAAATAAGTGGAGAGCCAGTCGCTATGGCATCGATGGCCGAATGATCGATTTTGGGAAAGAAGAAGAAGTAAATACCCGTGCACTTTTATATGAGCTGCTTGATTTTATTGACCCGGTTGTCGATCACCTTGGCAGCCGCCATCGTCTTGCATATATTCATAAAATTCTTGAAAATGGCACAGGCGCCGACCGGCAGTTAAAAGTTTTTGAAGAAACAAAAAATCTTGTAAGCGTTGTGGATTATATCAGGCAACAATTTTTAGCAGGAGTATAAATTTTTTAAACCTAATTATTAAATATGTTTCTCATCAAAAGATTTTTATCAGGAATGTTTGTTTGTCTTTTTGCAATAGCATGTAATCAAACGGAAAATAAAGACAAACAAGCTACAGAAACTGCAACAAGTACAAATACAACAGAAAGTTCTTTAACGATAAACAACAATGCAACGCCTTCCACTAACCTGCAGGATATTTGGGTGCTGGACAGCATAAACAATAAAGCACCAGATTCGAATTATTTTGCACACGGCACACCGGTTTTCGATCTTAATCTTGAAAAAAAGACAGTGACCGGGCACACTGGTTGCAATGGTTTAAATGGCAAAATGCAAATAAAGGGTGAAAAACTAATTTTCGACAGCCTGGTGGTTGCAAAAGAGTTATGTAAGGATAAAGGTTTTGAAAAGAAACTTCTTAAAGCATTTAATAGCGGCGTCAACTATAAAATTTTGAATGATAAATTATATATGAATATAGAGCCGGGAACTGTATTTATTTTCAGAAGGATCCGCCGTTGATCATATAAACTTCCATCCCAACCCCGGAAAAAATATTTGTCAATTGATATTATCATTAACTTTAAGTAACTGCTTACTGTGGAACAGCTGCCTGAACATAGTAAAAAATCATTTGACCGCCGTCGTTTTATCGGCCAGGGCATTAAACTAACATTGCTTGCTGGTTTAGTCTCTCCGCTTGAACAAGCTTGCAATACTAAAGGAAAAGATTCTAAGGAAGCTAATGTTTCAGTTAAAAAGAAAAGACAGCCGGCTAACAATAACAATAAGAGAAGCAGGTGGATCCGTGAAAACCTTGTAATAAATACCAAAACCAATGTAGTTCATCTCCCTACGTCATCAGTATATATTTATTACGACGAAATAAAAAATTCAAACGATGTAAACATACACGATTGGGAAAACCAGGTACAGCGACAAGGCCGGCTGAACAAAGATAAATCCGGTAATATTCTTGAGATCCTTTCGCTTCATAAATTACAAAAAGAAATAAATAATGATTCGCTGGATAGCGCTGCAAATACATTAGCAAAAGCTTTTAGCATTGAGTGTGAAAATTCCAAAGGCATCAATCATAATATTTCCAATTACCGGTTGCATGAACTTATGCTTCAATTAGTAGTTTTAAATAGTGATATATCTATAAATAACAAGTGGGGAACATTTAACGAACTGGTAAAAATGCCTCAGCGATTAGGCAAGCGGCAGAATTGGATGAGCAATGAGAACAACTTCAATGAAAGAGTGAAATATATACAAGATCGTAAAGAAGAATATAAAAACAGATTAGCCCAGCGGGCAGCACAACATAATTTGACTTAACCGCCGGCGATTGCAGAGTAGCATATTAGGCAAAGAGGTGCGACCCCTCTGCCGGTTACAGAAACCATCCCTTTTCGGATGGTTTCCTTTTATATTTCAATGCTAAACCGGGTGCTGATCTGAAGAGGGAACTTGTTATAACTTTATTTAACCCAAATAAGATTTTTTTAAAAAGTAAAATAATAATTGAAGCAAAAAATCTTTAATTTTCTGGGGCAAAGCCACATCATGAATCAGCTTCGAACTCCTCTCTGCTTTTTTCTTTTTTTTTCTATAATCTGCTTTTATAGCTGTGCAAAAAAAAATTCCAGAAAGTCAGCAAACTATTCTCCCACAGATACCAGTGAATATACTGATCCATATTGGCAACATCATTCTGTAGGCGTTGCAAACACGGAAGGAAAGCAGCAGTTGGTAAAAAATTTTACTACCCTGCTTGTATTTCATGCAGATGATACGATGCAGGTAAACAAAGCATACCTGGCTACTCTTGCACTCGCAAAAAATGCCAACTTAGCTGAATTAAAAGAAAAAGTTCTTGATGCTTCAGATGCATCTGATGATAATGCCATAGTCGATACAACTATTCATTTAGGGAAAAGAATGAAGGCCAAACTTGTAGACATGAGCCCAAGAAACGATCCTAGTTTTTATATTGAGGAAATGGGTAATGAAGAACAAAATTTAAATAGTTCAAAAGAAGCCTATTGGAACTGGAAAATAGAACCGCTGAAGGAAGGTGAACATGAATTAAAACTTTCCATACAGGTGATACTAAGTGATGATGACCGTATCAACTTACCTCCAAGAGACATTAAAGTCACAATTTTTGCACAAAAGGTCTCTGTTAGCACTAAAATCGGAAACTTTTTTTCAAATTACTGGCAATGGATCATTACGGGAATTTTGCTTCCAATATTCATTGCATTGCTTACAAACAGGATCAGGCGAGCAAACGATAGCAAGAAAAAATAATTAGTACAGGGTTTTTAAATAAAATATATATTGCAAACAAGTAACCACCAAAAAAATAAATAATGGCAAAAAATTATCGCAATTATTTTTATGCAATTCTTCTTGTCGCATTTATTTCTTTACAATGCACTAACAACAAAAAAGGTTCACAAGAAGAACACCTAACTGGTCTCATTTTCGCCACCAAAAATGAACTTGCGGGCATTCCTTTAGCATCCTCGCCTTATGGCACAGGCGAGCTGCCAACGAGCAAAGATCTTTCAGCCGATCTGCCCCCGGTTGGCAACCAGGGAAGGCAGAGTTCCTGCGTCGGTTGGGCAGCAGCTTATGCATTGAAAAGTTTCCAGGAAAAAATGGAAACAAAAGCAACCACTTTATTTAGCCCCTCATTTGTTTACAATCAAATAAATAATGGGCAGGATGGTGGTGCAAGATTCATTGATGCATTGAATCTTTTGTCGCAGCAGGGAGCTGCTAAATATGATGATATGCCTTATAATGAAAATGATTACACAACACAACCTTCGCAGGCTGCAAAAGAAAATGCAAAACCCTTTCGCATTGACTACTGGCGCCAGGTGAATGTGATGGATATTAAAGAAGTAAAGAACCAGGTGAATTCAGGTTACCCGGTTGTAATTGGAACTTCTGTCGATGAAGGTTTCAGATCCGGAAAAAGAAATGGCTTCAATGATTATGTTTGGAAAACGCCTTCAGGAAATGTAGTTGGAGGTCATGCCATGCTTGTAGTTGGCTTTGATGATTCAAAAAATGCATTTAAAATAATGAACTCATGGGGAACGAATTGGGGTAATGACGGTTATTGCTGGTTAGATTACTCTTATTTTCCAAGAGCAGTGAAAGAAGGTTATGTTGCTAAAGATGCGGTAACTCCGGGCCCTGAAACTACTACTGTAGACCCTAATATAGTTGTACCTACTTATGATCCAACTGCATTTAAGAAAGCAGGGTTTGAAAAGATCCGGGTACTTCATAATCAAAATGACCCTACGTTTGGAATTGGAATGAAGATCACGGGCATTGTAGATATTCCAAAAGGAGTTGGAAAAACATTCCAGTTCAGTGTTCATTTTTATTATACAAATACAACCACGCAGGTAGGAAGTCTTCAATCACCACAATTTGCTGATGTAAATGGTTATGCAGCTACCGGAACAATACTTTATAGTATCCCCGAAGAAGGATTGAATAATTGGGCTTTTGAAGTGTTTATGCCTTACAGCGCTTTTAATATACAAGCCGGAAGCACAGTAAATGGACAATACCAACGTGTGAGAACAAATATGTATGCTATCCCAACATTGTTCATTGATAATTTTGGTTATTCAAAAGGCGAAGCAATAAATTTTTATATTGACAAGTAAATTGTTAGAATAAAGTTCAAAATATTATAAAGGCAGATGTTGATACTTATTCAACATCTGCCTTTATTTTTGCTGCATGTCCTTTTCAATAGACACTTCAAGAATAGTTCTGCAACCGGTGACAGTTACATTTTTTGAAATGCATGAACCGAAGGAACTATCCAGTTTTTTAGCAGGTACTCATTTTGAATTATTACCAAAGCCGATTTCGGCAAATGAGTACAGAAAATATTATTATGGAGTAGGTGCAAAATATTTTTGGCTTGACCGGATGGTGATGCCCGATAAAGAATTATTTGATAAAATAAATGCCGCCAATGTTGATATTTTTCTTTTCTATGTAAATAAAGATGTGGCAGGGTATATTGAATTTGTAAAAGAAGAAAAATATGTGGAGATACTTTATTTTGGATTGATGCCCGCATTCATTGGCAAAGGCTTTGGAAAATATTTTTTACAATGGGTAATTGCAAAAGCATGGAGTTATGATCCCGAATGGATACAACTCAATACCTGTACACTCGATCATCCGAATGCATTGTCCGTTTACAAAAATGCAGGGTTTACTGAGGTCAAAAAAGAAATACAGCAAAGGAAAGTCTTTGCGTAAATTGTAGTTGATCTCAGAAGCAATCGGAAGTTATTTTTCTACCAAAAGAAAAATTTCTTAAAATGCGTTGGGCAAAAAGAATTGCTATTACAATAATGATCTTACTGGCTGCATTTGCCGGGTTAAGGATCTATATCAAAAAAAAATTAGAACGGTCAACTTTTGTTTTAAATAAAGAAAGAAGCACCGCAATCGATTCTGCTCTAAAATCAGGAATACAAAGGATCTCTTTCAGGAATAAAGAAAATATTCTTTACACAAACTGGTTATTTAATAACGAAAACTCTCCATCGATCTTTATACTTCATGGCAACAGTGAAACAATAAGTGACTGGGTAAGAACACAAATACTTCTTAAAGAACTTGGGTATAATAGTTTTGCATTTGATTATTCGGGTTTTGGAAGTAGTACTGGTAAACCTTCCATAAAAACACTTGAAACAGATACAAAAGCCGCATGGAAGTTCTTTGATGAGATAGCTCCGTCATCCACTTCACGTATTGCATTTGCTCACTCTCTTGGAACAGCAGTGTTGATAAACAACTGCAATGATATCAGTCCTGCGCCGAGCCGAATGATATTACACGGCACTTTTTCTTCTGCAAAGGACATGACGGTGCATTTAAAAAAAATAAATAAAGAATGGACATGGATATTGCCCGACCTGTGGAACAATAAAAAACGGATCCGTACATGTAAACTACCAGTTTGTATTATTCACAGCAGGTCTGATGAACTTACTCCATACACAATGAGTGAACAAGTAGCAAAGAATTGTACTCAATGTAAATTGCTCTTACTGGACGGCTACCATCATAATGATCTGTATCGAAAACCTGACAGCGCACTCTGGATGCGTTTATTAAATTGTCAATAACCTGCCATCCTATTTTAAACTCTTTTGCAACTGTTTTGTTATTTTTTCCTTCTACTTACCGCAATTTTTAAACCGGCAGCAAATTTGATAACTAAACAAAAAATTATCAATAAAGATGAACAGAAAACAACCTTCACTTATTTTTTGTATCCTGATGGATATAGTTGGCTATGCTAGTTATGCAATTCCCGGGTTAGGTGAGATCGGCGATATTATTTGGGCGCCAATTTCGTCTGTAATCTTTATAGCAGCTTTTGGCGGATGGAAAGGAGCGTTGGGTGGTGTTGGTAATTTTATAGAAGAAATATTACCCGGTACTGACTTTATACCCAGCTTTACCATCATGTGGTTTATTCAAAATATGCAAAGAAAAAATAGTACCACGCAGGTTAAAAGCATATCACAATAACATCGATTAGAATTTCCCGCTGTCAACATCTCTTATAAAACTTATTACGCCATTCATGAACACCTGTTGATCGTCATACATAGCAAGATGGCTACCATTGGGACAATATAAGTAGCGGCCTTTTTGTACCAGCTTGCTTTGCTCTTCCATTGCCTTTGGATCCATCGTATCATGTTCTGCACCGATCATAAGCGTAGGTATTCTTATTTCTTTTAATCTATTCTTGATATCCCATTTTGCAAGATTGCCACCAATACCAAACTCTGAAGGGCCCTGCATCATTACATAGATTGTTTGATTTACATTATTGAAAGAACGGGTTACTGGCTCGGGCCATGGATTAAGCCTGCACAGATGTTCATTATAAAAATTTGGCCCCAATAGTTCCATATATCTTGGATTATTAAAATCACCTTTGGCCTCGATCGCCTTTACTTCTGCCAATACTTTCGGGTCCATTTGTTTCGCTAAAACTTCTTCGGCATATTTTCCATATTCAGGACAACTTGCCATCATATTGGCAACGATCAGGCTTTTCATTTTATCCTGGTACTTCAAAGCATATTGCATTCCAAGGATACCACCCCATGAATTTCCAAGAATGTAAAAATTAGTTGAATCAGCGCCAATAGCCTGGCGAACCTGTTCTACTTCTTCTACAAACCGATCGAGTACCCATAAACTGGTGTCTGCAGGTTTATCTGAATTACCGCAGCCAAGCTGATCATATTCATAAAACTCAAATCCTTCTTTTGGGAAAAAACTTTCAAAAACCTCCATGTATTGATGAGTAGCGGCAGGACCGCCATGGAGTAATAAAACTTTAATTCGTGGATTATTGCCAAAACGTTTTGTCCATACTTTAAATTCACCGGCAGGTGTTTTGACCGGTAACATTTTTATGCCGGCCATTTGAACACCGGTATCCCCATAGTTGAAGTAAAGGGACACTGGCGTCATGCCACCGGTTTTCTTTTTCTCCATTTGACTGCAGGAAATCAGGAGCGCAATTAAAAATATCCAATTTGATTTTTTCATAACCATTATTTAAAAAAATGTGCTGTATATCCCACCATGATCATACAGCACTTCGATGATGTAATTTTTCTCATTTCTGTTCCGGCATCATGCCCATTTGTTTCATAAAGGTTACGTTGTCACCGTAATCCCAATGCTCTATAGCTACGCCGTCCTTGATCCTCACCATGTCAACACCCATATAATCCGCTTTTTTATTTGTCGCGGGCATGCCCATCATTGGACCCGTATTGGTACCTGTAAAATGATAATGAATAAAGACTACGTCCTTATCGGCAGCAATATGCAATATTTCGAATTTCATATCAGGGAAAGCCTCTTTATTCATCTTCAGGTATTTCATCAGTGAATCACGGTCATAACGAGCACCTTCTGCCATCATGGAATTATGCTCTTTAAAATCCGGCGCTACTATCTTTTCAATCCCGGCCCAATCACCATTTTCAAAAAGAGGATAAAAGGTTTTTGACAATTCAATATTTTTTACTGTAGTACTATCCGTGGCTGTAATAGTTTCTTTTTTGTCGCCCTGGTTGCAAGCCGTAATGACGGCAAAGCCTGCCATCAAAAGAATGACAGGAAGAATGTTTGCTTTCATAAATTTTATTTTTTGACTTGAGAAATAATTTGAGCAGTAAAAGTTAAGAATTTATTGGCTAAATTGTATATCCCTAAATTATTTAAGAATGAAACGACTCATTTTACTGCTTTTCATACCTGTTCATTGCTTTACAAATGCACAAACCAAAGCTGATACTGTCCATTTTCTTCGTCAGTCAGCACAACTATATGATCTTGATTTTACAGAACCCGAAGCCGATTCGATGATTGGCAATGTGATGGCAAATCTTCAATTGTATAAGGCAATGCACAAAACCCTCCCGACAAATGACATCCCCTATCCATTTGCTTTTAACCCGCTTCCATATGGTGTTTTAAAACAACGCATGAATCAAACGGTTTCCCTTCCTATCCGGGCCGATATACGTTTACCAAAAAATAAAAATGATCTTGCCTTCTATTCAATACCTGAATTAGCAGGGCTGATAAAATCAAAACAGATAACATCAGTTGAGCTTACTAAATTTTTTATTGCTCGTTTAAAAAAATGGGGCGATACGTTGGAATGTGTTATCTCTCTTACTGAGGACACTGCAATGGCACAGGCCAAACGAGCCGATGAAGAAATTAAAAATGGAAAATATCGTGGCTTGCTGCATGGCATTCCTTATGGGTTAAAAGATCTGTTTGCTGTGAAAGGATATAAGACAACCTGGGGCAGCACACCATATAAAGACCAGGTAGTTGATGAAGATTCTTATGTCTATAAAAGATTGAGAGCTGCCGGAGCAGTGCTTTGCGCTAAATTATCACTCGGGGCACTTGCCTTCAATAACAAATGGTTTGGCGGTGAAACAAAAAATCCATGGAATTTAAAGCAAGGTTCAAGCGGTTCATCAGCCGGTTCTGCTGCATCAGTTGTAGCAGGATTACTTCCATTTGCGATCGGAACCGAAACACTTGGCTCTATTGTATCCCCATCAACAAGATGTGGTGCAACAGGCCTTCGACCAACATTTGGTTCCATCAGTCGCTCAGGTGCAATGGTGCTTTGCTGGAGTTTAGATAAAGCCGGCCCTATTTGCCGCAGCGCTGAAGAATGTGCTATTGTTTTTAATTATATACATGGAACTGATGGTAAAGATTACGGTTCAGTTGATAAAAATTTTAACTACGATGGTTTTGTTGATTTCAAAAAATTAAAAATTGCTTATGCAGAAAATTATTTTAAAAGATTAGCAGCTGATGCTCCTGAAAGAAAAGTATTGGAAGTTTACAGATCTTTAGGGGCTGATATAAAAGCAGTTGATTTTCCTGATTCATCTGTTTATCCCGTAAATCTTATCAGCATTATTTTAAATGCAGAAAGTGCCGCAGCTTTTGATGAACTGACAAGAACCAACCGTGATGACCTGATCGAAAGACAGGATAAAGGTTTTTGGCCAAATAGTTTTCGTGCTGCAAGATTGATTCCTGCTGTTGAATATATAAACGCAAATCGTTACCGCTATAATCTTTGTAAAGCAGTAAATGATTTTATGAAAGATTATGATGTGGTGATCGTTCCAAGTTTTGCAGGTAGGCAATTATCCATTACAAATCTTACTGGTCATCCTGTTGTAGTAATGCCGATGGGTTTTAATCAAAATGGTTCGCCGCTTAGTATAACTCTTATTGGTAATTTATATGATGAAGCAACAATACTTGCAGCGGCAAAAGCATTCCAGGATAAAACAGATCATAATAAAAAGCATCCGGAAAAATTTAAAGAGTGAGAGGCCATAGCTTATTTCCTTTCCTTAGGCTGTATATAGGTGCCAATCGTTGTTGTCCTGACTTGAAATTGCCCCTTGCCTTGGTAAACGTATTTTATTTGTCCTGTAAAAGTTTCCTTGGGAAATTTCGAATAAATAATTTCGGTTGTCATTGTATGCAGCTCATCATAACTATTATCGTCTGCAATATAATTTGCTTTGAGTTTTAAAATCGTTGACACATATTTCAAGTTCACATTTTTTACCGAATCGTATACTCTAATATCTGGCGCCATGTATTGCCCTAAACTGTCAACAATTAATCGCTCTAATTCTTTACTTTCTGATTGGTTATAGGACGTTTCACTATAATTTGTTTTTGGCATTGTAAATGATGATGTGAATTGCATAGAAAGCACAATTAGTCCATAAGAAATTATGACTGGCAAGAGTGTTTTGCCAGTATTTATTCTTGGTTGTTCTAAAGTGGGGTCGTAAGGAACAAGTTTTGTTCTCGCTACTCTGTCTCCAAAACGCCTGCTTGTGTTTGTCATTGCTATAATGACTTCAATTGGCCAAAGGACGCAGAATATATTTCTCACCAAACACTGTAATGGAGTTGCTACCTGTCCTGTTTTATTGTCAACAACTTGCAGCTTTGAAATTCGTTTTGCAATACTTCGTCCATTTATGATGTCTTTACAGAAATATAATGCAAATCCCAATGCAGCTACGTATTTCATTGGACCATCCATAATATTGAAATCTTCTTGCTCATGAGAGACTTTCAATGCATCAGAAAAACTCAAAATCATTCTCGGAAGAACAAATAGCATTGCAATTATTGTCATGAAAAAATGATCTAAAAACATTGTTCCAAGTCTTGTTCCTATGCTAACTGGTCTATTCACAATTGAAGTCATAAGCAGTTGTCTATGTAGTTTATTTATGGAAAGTGTTTTGAGAAATTACATCAACATCCAAATTTACACAACTTCCTGTTCCAATATTCACCATTGACCATCACCATTCACGAAGAAGCCGAATAGAATTCCCAACCGCACAAGAGTGCGGCGCAACAAAAGCCCAATAGCAGCAATACAGCCGGGCTAATAATAAACACTTACGATTTAAGTAAAAAAACTACAACAAAATAATTAACGATTCTAAACGACTTCAACCCAATAAATAAAGCGTCTTATATCCACATTTGTTAGTAAGTGATAAAGCACCTGACAGATGTCAACGTTAAGAATTTATTATGTTTGCATGATGGTTAATGATTCGAAGAAGATAAAAGTAGCGATCCTCGACCTTTATGAAGGCAAAGCCAACCAGGGCATGCGCTGTATCCGTGAAATTTTGATTACTTACAGCGAAGTTCATAATCTTGAATTGGTTTGGGATGAATTTGATGTGCGGCTAAAGAATGAAGTGCCGGACATGAGTTATGATCTTTTTATTTCCAGTGGCGGCCCGGGATCTCCGCTTGATAGCCGATACACCGAATGGGATGAATCCTATTTTCGCTGGCTTGGCGAAGTAGAACGCTGGAATAATAACCCTGCCAATGAGCAAAAGAAATATGTTTTATTTATCTGCCATTCATTTCAATTAGCATGTCGTCATTATAATGTTGGTATAGTTTGCAAACGTCGCTCTACTGCATTTGGAGTTTTTCCGGTTCACATGCTAGATGATGGCAAAGATGAGCCGGTATTTACAGGCTTGAAAGATCCTTTTTATAGTGTTGACAGCCGCGATTACCAGGTCGTTCAACCTAATCATAATGTGTTGGAAGAAATGGGCGCCAAAATTCTTTGCATAGAAAAAAATCGTCCCCATGTGCCGTATGAACGTGCCATTATGGGGATTCGTTTTAATGAATATATGATCGGCACACAGTTTCACCCCGAAGCTGATGCGGTGGGTATGAGCATGTACCTGCAAACCGAGGAAAAGAAAAAAACGGTGATCGAAGAACATGGTGAAGAAAAATGGAGAAGCATGCTTACCCATTTGAATGATCCCGATAAAATAATGTGGACCTACTCTCACGTACTTCCAAATTTTTTAAATCTAGCAATTGATCAATTGGTGCCTGAGTTGGCTTGAGGTTTTTAGTTTGATGTTTGATGTTGTTTACCGGCATCAGTAATTCTATTCGTCTTCTGTTACGTCGCACTCTTGTACGTTTAGTAATTCTATTCAGCTTTTTATTTCACGCAAACCCGTCTGCAGACAGGTTTGCGTGAAATTTTTCTCCCATATTATCTTTAACTTCCATCATCAATTTATATTATGGTTCCATCTATAAGAAAAGATTTTAATCAAAATTTCACCAAAGAAAAATATGA
>Ga0070698_100005845_pt1 | contig 13446 bp, 11 predicted proteins | sample KBSK1502metaG_FD_65477 | JGI IMG/M metagenome (GOLD analysis project Ga0070698, IMG submission 65477) | Corn, switchgrass and miscanthus rhizosphere microbial communities from Kellogg Biological Station, Michigan, USA - KBS K1-50-2 metaG | ecosystem: Host-associated > Plants > Roots >... | reverse complement strand
CTTTCTTACCAAGCTCGACGTGCTGTCCGGCCTGGACAAGGTCCCGGTCTGCGTCGGCTACGACGTAGCCGGAACGCGATACGACGAGATCCCGATGACCCAGACCGATTTTCATCACGCCGTGCCCGTCTACGAGTACCTGGACGGCTGGTGGGAGGACATCTCCGCGGCGAAGGAGTTCGGCGACCTGCCGCGCAACGCCCGCGCCTACGTCACGGCGCTGGAAGAGAAGATCGGCGCCCCCATTACCGCGGTAGGCGTGGGGGCGCGCCGTGACCAGACCCTGGAGCTGCGCCCGCTCATCTGAGCAGGCCTATAGGCTCAGCCACGTGCGGGTTCTGGTAGTCGGCTCCGGCGGCCGCGAGCATGCGCTTGCCCGCGCGCTCGCCCGTGATGGTGACGTGACGGAGTTGCACGCCGCGCCGGGCAATCCGGGCATTGCCCGGATTGCGCACATCCACCACGCCGTCCCCGCCGACCCGGCAGGCATCGCGGCGCTTGCCGCCAGAATCGGTGCCGGGCTCGTCGTCATCGGCCCGGAGGCGCCGCTGGTGGCGGGCGTCGCCGACGCGGTCAGGGCGGCAGGCATCGGCTGCTTCGGGCCTGGCCGGGATGCGGCCATGATCGAGGGGTCGAAGACCTTCGCCAAGCAGGTCATGACCGCGGCCGGTATCCCGACCGCGGCCGCGCGCAGCTGCGTCGGCGACGCCGAGGTCAGCGACGCGCTTGACGCGTTCGGCCCGCCGTACGTGGTGAAGGCGGACGGCCTCGCGGCCGGCAAGGGCGTGCTGGTCACCTCGGATCGCCGCGCGGCGGCCAGGCATGCGGCTGGCTGCGGCACCGTGCTTATCGAGGAGTTCCTCGACGGTCCCGAGGTGTCCGTCTTCGCGCTCGCCGACGGGTCCGCCGCGCTGCCGCTGCTGCCCGCGCAGGACTACAAGCGCGCGCACGACGGGGACGCGGGCCCGAACACCGGCGGGATGGGCGCCTACGCCCCGCTGCCATGGGCGCCGCCAGGGCTGGCTGACGAGGTCCTCGGCACGGTCATCCAGCCCGCGCTCGACGAGCTAGGCCGGCGCGGCACGCCGTACAGCGGGCTGCTGTACGCCGGGCTGTGCCTGACCCCCGCCGGGATCCGGGTGGTGGAATTCAACGCCCGGTTCGGTGACCCGGAAACCCAGGTGATCCTGGACCGGCTGGTCACCCCGCTGGCCGGGCTCCTCGACGCCGCGGCGAATGGCGGCCTGCCGAGCGTAGGGCCGCTCGCCTGGGCACCCGGCGCCGCGGTCACCGTGGTCATCGCCGCGGAGGGCTATCCAGCCGGGCCGGCCAGCGGCGACCAGATTGATGGTCTCGAAGATGCGGAACGGGAGCCAGGGGCCTATGTGCTGCACGCGGGCACGTCAGCGAACGGGGCCGGCCAGCTGAGATCGAGCGGCGGGCGGGTCCTCGACGTGGTGGGTACCGGCCAGCACCTGGCCGGCGCACGCGACGCCGCCTACCGGGCGGCAGGCCTGATCACGATGCGCGGAGGCTGGTACCGCTCGGACATCGCGGCGGAACCAGCGCGGTGACCGAGGCCGGGCCCCCAGAGAAGGCGGCAGCCCGCGAAGAGGCCGGAGCTCCGGGCCGGGTGCCGGACACCGAAGCCGGCACGCAGCTACGGGTCACCACCATCGAGCTGTTCTTCGACTTGGTCTTCGCCTTCACCCTCACCCAGCTGACCGCGCTGCTGGCCGACGAGGCTTCGCTGACCGCGCTAGCGCAGGTGCTGCTCATCTTCACGCTGATCTGGTGGATGTACGCGGGATACGCCTGGCTGACGAACACCCGGCCGCCGGTCGGCAGCGCAGAGCGGCTGCTGCTGCTCGTCGGCATGGCCGGCCTGCTCATCGTCGGGCTGGCGATACCGGCTGGCTTCAGCAGCAACGGGGTGCCGCTCGGGCTCGGCTACCTGGTGGTCGTCCTCGTGCACGCCACGCTGTACTTTCGCGTCAACAGGAACATCCTGCGGATCGCGCCGTTCAGCATCGCATCGGCACTGCTGATCATCGCCGCCGGGATAGTCTCCAGGCCCGCCGGGGGGCACCGGCCGGCCGCCTATGCCCTGTGGATCCTGGCAGTGGTGATCCAGCTCGGCTCGCCGCTTGTCGTGCATCCGCGGGGCCTGTTCGGCCTGCGGCCCGCGCACATCGTGGAACGGCACACCGCCCTCGTCATCGTCGCGCTCGGCGAGTCGGGCGCCGCCGTCGGAATCGGCGCATCCCGGCTGGCCAATCGCGTCGGCGGCATGAACACCGGGCTGGTCGCCGTGTCGCTGCTCGGGCTCGCCCTGTCCGCCGCGCTGTGGTGGACACTGTTCGGCGGCAACGAGGACCAGCGCGCGGAGCGGGCGCTCACCGGCGCTGACAGCGGGCAGCGCACCGGCCTTATCCTGACCGGCTACTTCTACGCTCATACGCCGCTGCTGCTCGGCATCGTCGCGGTCGCGGCCGGAATCGAGCAGGCGATCGCGCACACCGCGGCGCCGCCGTCAGCCGGGTCGGCCGCTGCCGCTATCTCGCTGGCCGCGGGAACCGCGGCGCTGCTGGCCGGGGATATCGCTTTCCGGCGGCTGCTGCGGATCAGCCGGGCAAGGCTGCGGATGGCCGGTGCCGCGGCGGCAGCCGCGACCGTGGCAGCCGGGCTGCTGGCGGGCCTGCCGGCTCAGCTGGCGCTGCTCACCGCGATCCTCGCCGCGGTGATCGTGACGGAGCAGCGGCTGGAGCCGCCCGGCGATAGCGACCTGGCCGGAGCCTGCTGACGGACGTTGCGACAGGATAGACGGCATGATCGAGCGCTACACCCGGCCGGAGATGGGACGCGTCTGGAGCGAGGAACACAAATACGAGCTGTGGTGCCAGATCGAGGTCCTGGTGCTTGAGGCGCATGCCGCAGCGGGGACCGTCCCGGCCAGCAGCGTCGGCCCGGTGCGGGCCGCGCCGCCGCCGACGCCGTGGGCGGTCGCCGAGCTTGAGGCGGTCACCGGCCATGACGTGATCGCATTCCTGTCCGCGTGGGCGGACAACACCTCGCCGCGCGAGGCCGCCGCGTACGTCCACTTCGGGATGACATCCTCGGACCTGCTCGACACGGCGCTCGCGATGGCGCTGGCCGAGGCGACCGATCTGCTGGCCGCCGGCTGCACCGCGCTGGTCGCCGTGCTGCGCGAGCATGCGCTCGCGCACGCGGGCACCCTGCGCGCGGGGCGCACGCACGGCATCCACGCCGAGCCGGACGTCTGGGGCCACCGGGTCGCCGACTTCGCGTTCGCCCTGGCACGCTGCCGCGACCGGCTGCTGCGCGCCCGCACCGCGGTCGCGGTCGGCAAGCTGTCCGGGCCGGTCGGCACCTATTCCAACATCGACCCGGCAATCGAGACCCGCGTGCTGGCCGGGCTGGGGCTGCGGCCAGCCGATGTCGCCACCCAGGTGGTATTCCGCGACGGGATCGCCGAGTGGGTCAGCGTCCTCGCGCTGACCGCGACGGCCTGCGAGGCCATCGCGCTAGAGGTGCGGCACGGCCAGCGGACCGAGGTCGCTGAGCTCGCCGAGCCGTTCGGCACCGGCCAGAAGGGCTCGTCGTCGATGCCGCACAAGCGGAACCCGGTCATCTCGGAGCGGATCTGCGGCCTCGCCCGGATCGTGCGCGCGCAGGTGACCCCGGTGCTTGAGGGAATACCGCTGTGGCACGAACGTGATATATCCCACTCGTCGGCCGAGCGGGTGGCGCTGCCAGACGCCGCCATCGTTACCGATTACCTGCTTGCCCAGACCACCGGGCTGGTGGCAGGCCTGGTGGTAGACGCGGCCCGGATGCGCGCCAACCTGGCGCAGACCCGCGGCCTGATCTACACCTCGGCGGTCCTGCTCGAGCTCGTCGCGGCGGGAATGTCGAGGGAAGATGCCTACGCGCTGGTTCAGGCCGCCGCGACGGACTCCTGGGCGCACGGCACCCAGTTCCGGGATACCCTGCGCAAGCATGCCGCCGACCGCGGCCAGCCGCTGGACGAGGCCAGGCTGGACGAGGCCTGCCGCCCGGAGCGGTACGTTGCCAGGCTCGGGCCGGTGTTCGACCGGCTCAGCCGGCTGACCTGACCGGCCAGGCCGTGCAGCACCTGTACTCGGGCAAGGTCAGGGAACTATACGAGACCGCGGACGGCGTCCTGCTGCTGGTCGCCACCGACCGCATCTCGGCGTTCGATTACGTGCTCGATACGCCGATTCCGGACAAGGGAAAGATCCTCACTCAGCTCTCCCTCTGGTGGTTCGGGCAGCTGGCCGACATCGTGCCCAATCACCTGGTGCAGGCGCCGGTCCCGGCGGAGTTCGCCGGGCGCGCGATGGCATGCCGGCGGCTCTCGATGGTGCCGGTGGAGTGCGTCGCCCGCGGCTACCTGGCCGGCTCTGGTCTCGCCGACTACCGGCGCACCGGCGCGGTGTGCGGGATCACGCTGCCGCCCGGGCTGACCGACGGCTCCCGGCTGCCCGAGCCGGTCTTCACGCCGGCCACGAAGGCGCCGCGCGGTGAGCACGACCTGAATATCGGAGCTGCCGAGGTAGCCGAGCGGGTCGGGGCGGGCCTGGCCGCGGAGCTTGAGCGGATCACTCTGGCGGTCTACCGGCGCGGCGCCGAGCTTGCGGCCGCGCGTGGCATCATCGTGGCCGACACCAAGATCGAGCTCGGCCTCGACGCCAGCGGAGCGCTACTGCTGGCCGACGAGGTGCTGACCCCTGACTCGTCCAGGTTCTGGCCCGCGGACCAGTGGGCGCCGGGCCGGAGCCAGCCGTCTTTCGACAAGCAGTACGTCCGGGACTGGCTGACCTCAGCCGAATCCGGCTGGGACCGGCAGGGATCGCGGCCACCGCCGCCGCTGCCTGCCGACGTGGTCGACCGGACCCGCCGGAGCTACGTTACGGCGTATGAGCGGCTGACCGGCCTACGCTGGGATTAGCAACTGGCCGGCCCAGTTACGTGACGACAATGAGCTGAACGGCTACGTTACGTAACAATGCGGGGATGGTCCGGGAACCTGGGGGCGGTGGAATACTGGACGACACATCACCAGGCTGTCCGTCCGAACCGGGCAGCCTGCCGTTTGGCTGGCCGCAGGCCAGGCCACCGCGTCCAGCCCCCGGCCAGACGCACGCGCCCCGACCGACAGGAGCCCTAGCCCTATGACCACCGGTCCCCAGACCCGCTACCGCGTGCGAGGAGGCAACCCGCTGCAGGGCACGGTCTTCGTGCAGGGCGCCAAGAACGCCGCGCTCAAGATGATCGCCGCCTCGCTGCTTGCCGCCAAGGGCCGCACCGTGCTGCGGAACGTCCCGGTGATCGAGGATGTCCGCCGGGCCGTCGAACTCGCGCAGGCCGTCGGCGCGATGGTCAAGTTCCACGAGGCAGAGCGGACGCTCGTGGTAGACGCCTGCGAGCTCACCAGCCCGGTGCTGCCGGCCGAGATCGCCCGCAGGTTCCGCGGGTCAGTGCTGTTCGTGCCGGCCCTGCTGCACCGGCTCGGCGAGGCCGTCATCGAGGGCGTCGGCGGCTGTAACCTCGGCAGCCGCAACCTCGATTTCCACTACCGCGGCTTTGCCCGGCTTGGCGCGACCGTGGACGAGGGCGAGAGCCAGATCCGGATCAAGGCCGACCGGCTGCGCGGCGCCCACCTGTACCTGGACACGCCGTCGCACACGGGCACCGAGAACCTGATCATGGCGGCATCGCTGGCGCCGGGCACCACCGTGATCGACAACACGGCCCTGGAGCCCGAGGTGCTCGACGTCATCGCGTTCCTCACCAAGATGGGCGCCCAGATCACCGGCGGCGGCACCGGCTTCGTCACGGTCCGCGGGGTCAGCGAGCTGACGGCGGTCGAGCACACCGTGATGCCGGACCGCATCGACGCCGGCGTCTTCGCGATGGCCGCAGCGATTACCGGCGGCGAGCTCAACCTGGTCGGGGCATCGCTTGAGCATTTCGGCGTGGTCCGCTGGAAGCTGGAGCAGATGGGCGTGGAATTCGCTACCCAGGGTGCCATCTTGCAGGTCCGCAGGGACCGGCAGCTCCGCCCGATCAACGTGATCACCAGCCCGTACCCGGGATTCGCGACCGACCTGCAGTCGCCGATCATGGCGCTGAGCTGCCTGGCCGACGGCACCAGCTATATCAGGGAAACCATTTATGACGGGCGTTACACGCTCGTCGGCGAGCTCAACAAGCTCGGCGCGAAAGTCGAGGTGGACGGCAGCGTCGTGCTCGTGCACGGCCCGTCCGTGCTGAAGGGCACCGAGGTCGTCGCGCACGACCTGCGCACCGGGATTGCCCTGGTACTCGCCGGGCTCGCGGCAGAAGGCGAGACCGTCGTGGCGCCTGCTTACCCGATCGATCGCGGGCACGCATCGGTCGCGGCCAGGCTGACCACGCTCGGCGCGGACATTACCGCCGAGCCGATCGGCTAAGGTCGCGTATCATCCCGGCGGCTAAGGTCGCGTATCATCCCGAATTGGCGCTGCTTGCTGCCTTTTCGCCGCGATCATCCGTGATCGATAGCGCTTGTCACCAAGCACCGCCGATAATTACCTCTTTCAAGGATCATCCCGATGAGCTGCGAAATGAGAGATCGGGAAATCTCGCGGCGGCGGCTGCCGAGGATGGGAACGGGATATGGCGCAAGTCGGCGGTTCCCGGTGACCGGCACCGGGCAGGCGTCCGGCGAGCTGACCATCGGCATCGTCGGGCCTTATGACCTGGTGGAGAGGATCATGCTGTCCGGTCCGGCGGCGGCCGGATCGCCCGGCCAGCCAGGCCACGGGCCGGTGCCCGCCAGGCGGATGGTCGCCGCCGCTTACCGGGACGAGCATGAGGCGCCGGAGAAGGTCGTGCGGCTCGGCGCCAGCATCGACGTCTGCCTGTTCGCCAGCCGGGTGGCGCATGACTACGCACAGCGGGCCGGCGTCCTCACCGGGCCGGCCACCTGCGTCCCGCTCGGCGGCAGCGCACTGTACGCCGCGCTGCTGCGGGCTTGCCTGGGCGAGCGGCCTGACCTCGGCAAGGCCAGTATCGATGCGCTCGACCGGGACGAGGTCGAGCAGGCGTTCGACGAGATCGGCGTCCCGGCCCGCGATGTGCAGGTGCACGCCGATCCGGCCAGCCCGGCGGCGCTCGCCTCGTTTCACGAGCGGCTGTGGCGCCGCGGCCAGACGTCAATGGCCTTCACCTGCCTGCCGTCGGTAGCGGGCAAGCTGTCCGCCGCACGGGTGCCGGTCGCCACGATCCGGCCGACCGGCTCTGCGGTCCGCTCCGCCCTGCGCACCGCGGCCCTGCTTGGCTGGTGCCGCAGGCTCGAGGACGCGCAGCTTGCCGTGGCCGTCGTCGAGGTGCCGACCTTACGGGACGCGGCAGCCCGGCGCGGCGTGCCCCGCCAGTCCCGGGAGGAATTGCGGCTCACCGTCAACCGGTTCCTGGTGCAAGAGGCGCAGCGGATCCAGGCGACGGTGAGTCCCATCGGCGAGCACGGCTTCCTCATCGTGGCGACCAGTGGCTCCATGGCGGCCGCCACCCAGGGATTCAGGGAGCCGCCGTTCATCGATCGTGCCCGCGCCGAGCTCGGCGTCGGCATCGAGGTAGGCGTCGGCCTCGGCCGCACCGCGCAGGAGGCCGAGGCGCACGCCAGGGCGGTCTTGGTCAGGACCCTGACCGGCGCGGGCGGGCGCGGCGTCGCGCTGGACGCCGGCGGCCGCGCCCTGGTGCCTGCCCCACGCCGGCCGGCCCGCCCGGCGGGCAGGCTGCGCGGCCTGGAAACCCTGGCCCGGCTTGCGGACAAGCTGCCCGCCAGCGAGGCCGCGCTCGCGGTGGACGCGGAGACCGCAAGCCGCCTGCTTTCCGTTACCCCCCGCACGGCCAGGAGGCTGCTGCACACGCTGGCCGAGGAGGGTCTTGCCTGGCCACTGCCGCCGAGCCGGACGCCGCAGCCCGGCCGGCCCCGCCAGTTCTACCGGCTGGTGGTGGAGAAGCTGAATCAGGAGTAGCCGCCAACTGAGCCAGGTTCGCTGGCCGGGAAACCAGGGTGCGCCCGGCGGCTGCCCGTGCTCGACTGGCCATAGGGCGGCCAGGCAGCGGGAAGGGGAGTGCCGGGATATGCGGGTCGTGATTCTGGGCGGTACGCGGTTCATCGGACGGCGGATCACCGAGGAGCTGACCGCGCGCGGTGATCAGGTCGCGGTCGTGCACCGCGGCCAGGCCGAACCCGGCGACCTGGCCGGCTGCCGTCACCTGCACGCCGGCCGCGCTAATTTCGCCAAAGTGGCGGCGGAGGTGCGCGCGATCCGGCCGGACGCGGTCATCGACACCTGCGCCGGGACCGCCGCCGACGTCGCCGCGGTGCTGCCGCACCTGCCGGACGCCAGGCTCGTCGTGCTGTCCAGCATGGACGTCTACCGCGCCTTCGAGCTGCTGACTGCCGGGGAGGAGGGCGAGCCGCTGCCGGTGACCGAGGATTCCCAGGTCCGGGTCGGCCGCTACCCGCATCGCGGACAGCTACCCGACGCCGAAGACTACGAGAAGCTGGACGTAGAGCCCAGGTACACCGAGCGCGGCGGGACGGTGCTGCGGCTTGCGATGATCTACGGCGAGCATGACCGGCAGCGGCGCGAGGAGTTCATCCTGCGCCGGGTGCGAGCCGGCCGGCCGCAGATCCCGGTCGGCCCGGGCGGCTGGCTGTGGACGCGGTGCTATGTCGGCGATGTGGCCGCCGCCGTGCTCGCGGTGCTCGGCAGCCAGGCGGCGGCCGGCCAGGTATTCAACGTCGGCGAGCCCGCGACCCGCAGCATGCTCGGCTGGGCCAGGCAGATCCTGGCGGCAGCCGGTCATGACGCCGAGCTGGTTACCGTGCCTGGCGACGTGCTGCCTGACGACATGTGGCCGACCGCTGATCACCGGCAGCACCTGCTTGTCGACAGCAGCCGGGCGATGCGGCTGCTCGGCTGGCAGCCTGCCGCCGCCGCGGACGGGATTGACCGGTCGGTTCGCTGGCATCTTGACCACCCGCCAGAGGACGCGAGCACGGACTTCGCCGCCGACGACAAGGCGCTCGCCGCCGCGCAGGCATAGCCAGCCCCCGGCCTAGCCAGCCCCCGGCCCGGCCAGCCCCCGGCCCGGCCAGCCCCCGGCCCGGCCAGCCCCCGGCCCGGCCAGCCCCCGGCACCGCCAGCCCCCGGCCCGGCCAGCCCCCGGCCCGGCCAGCCCCCGGCACCGCCAGCCCCCGGCCCGGCCTCAGGCGTAGCGGCTGATCACCGACTTGCCGAACCTGGCCATTTCCTCGCGCTGCGGCGAGAACTGCAGCAGCATCAGGCCGACGCCGGCCTGCTCGTAAGCCCGGAGCCGCTTGATGATCTGGTCCGGGGTGCCGATCAGGCCGCTGCGCAGCCCGCGGTTGGAGACGCTGTACTCCTCGACCGAGACCCGCGACTCGAGCTGCGAGCCCTCGACGAAGTCCTGGTAGGAGGCGTACGCCTCAGGGGAGGCGCGGACATCGAGGATCCGGTCCAGCTCGGCCTGGGCCCCGGCCTCGGTATCGCGGCAGATCACGTACCCGGAGACGCCGAACATCAGCGGCGGCCGCCCGGCGCTGGCCCGGCGGGAGTTCAGGTCGGCGACCTTGGCGGCGATGACCTCGGGCGCGTCGCCATGCATCACGTAGGCGTCCGCCTGCGCCGCGATGACCTCCTTGGCCTTCGGCGACTCACCGCCCATGTAGACGTGCGGCGGCCGGCCCGGCTTGGGCTCAAGTATCGCGCCATCGAGCTGGTAGAGCGGGCCGTTGTGCGTCACGGTGTGCTCGCGCAGCAGCCGGGCGACCACATCCAGCCATTCCCCGGTCCGCGCGTACCGGGCGTCGTGCACGTCGAACGGTGCGCCGTACTGCGCCGCCTCGTCCTTCCACCAGGAAGACACCACGTTCAGTGACAGCCGCCCCGGCGCGATCACGTCCAGCGTGGACAGTGCCTTGGCGGTCAGCGCCGGCGAGTGATAGTTGGGCCGGACGGCGAGCATCAGCTCAAGCCGCCGGGTGACGGCGGCGATGGCCGGGGCGACCGTCCAGCAGTCCAGCGACGGCGCCCGGTGCCCCTTGATGTCGTTCAGGTTCAGCTCGGCGATCAGGGTCAGCTCGAAGCCATGCTGCTCGCTCTCGACGGCCAGGTCCCTGAGGTACGGCCAGCCGATGGACATGCCCTCGTCGCGGACGTTGCGCAGCCACCCGCCGAAGATCGGCATCCAGTACCCGAACCGCATCACTGATTCCCGCTTCCTGTCTCGCTGGCCAGCAGTCCGCCGAGGAAACCGGCCACCGCCCGCAGCGCGGAGCGGGGCGCGGCTGCCTCGATGCCGGCGTTGTAGTTGGTGGTGGTGTTCACGTCGTAGGTGACTAGCCGGCCATCTTCGGTCTCGATGAACTCGAACCCGGCGACCTCGATACGGTGCTTGCGGGCGAACTCCAGGTAGCGGCCGATAACCGGGTGGTCGAAGCCGGCCCGCAGCGCGAACAGGCCATCGCCGGGCGGCTGGCCGACGGCGCAGGCATCGGCCGGGCACAGCTCGAATCCGCCGCGTGCCGTGTCCGCGGTGATCGCGTAGATGAACTCGCCGCCCACCAGTTCCACCCTGGTAATGACCGGCTCGGCGGCGCGCAGGTACTCCTGCAGCAGGGTGATCCCGTCGGCAGGCGCCTCGTAGCCGGCCGACGACAGATAGGCGTCGAACTCGTCGTGGCTCTCGAAGAGCCGGACGCCGAGGCCCTTCCCGCCCTGGTTGTGCTTGCTGACGAACGGAACAGGCAGCTTCCTCGCGGCGGCGGGAAGCTCGTCCTGGCCGGCCACGGCCAGCGTCTGCGGCACGTCGAAGCCCGCCGCGCGCAGCGCGGTGAGCTGATCCATCTTGCTCATCTCGAACTCGAGCACCCGGCGGCCGTTGACCACCCGGCGGCCGTGCGACTCCAGCCAGCAGAGCACGCCGCGGGTCAGGTCCTTCGCGTGCGGGTGTCCTCTGGTGTGCGCGGACGCGCTCATCCGGGACCAGAACACCCCGTCCGGCGGCGGCGCGCCGAGGTCGAGCACGCCCTCACCAAGCAGCCACTGCTCGTGCGGCACGCCCGCGGCATCGAATGCGGCCCCAAGCGGCGCGTACCAGCCGGGGTTCTCGTGCATGACATAGACCTTCATCCGAGCCTGCCGTCCGCCATTCACCCCTGCCCTCCGCCGCGCCGTCAGCAACAGCGTAGGCGAGACGCCGGCCGGCCGGATCGGCCGCCGGGTGGTGAAATGATCACTCCCCGGCGGCACCAGCCGGCCCGGGCGAGCACGCCGGAATTTCCCGTTATAAACCCGGCGGCAGTCAGTGCCGTCGCGGGTACCCGTGCGCTACGGCGAGCAGCATGTCGTTGGCCTCTTCGTCGCCGATGGAGATGCGCGCGCCCTCCGCGCCGAACGGCCGGATGCTGATCCCCTGGCGCTCGCAGGCCGCGGTGAAGCCGGCCGTGTCATCGCCGAGCGGCAGCCAGATGAAGTTGGCCTCGGTGGGCGGCACCGTCCAGCCCTGGCCGAGCAGCTCGCCGCGGACCCGGTCGCGCTCCTTGACCACGGCGTCGACCCGGTCAAGCAGCTCGGCCTCGGCGGCCAGCGAGGCGATGGCCGCCGCCTGCGCGATGGCGTTGACGGTGAACGGCAGCATCGTCTTGCGTGCGGCCGCGGCCACCTGCTCGTGCGCGACCATGAAGCCGACCCGCAGGCCCGCCAGCCCGTATGCCTTGGAGAACGTGCGCAGCACGGCCACGTTCGGCCGGTCGCGGTACAGGCCGATGCCATCAGGGACTTCGCCGTCCCGCACGTACTCCCGGTAAGCCTCGTCGAGTATGACCAGGCAGTCGGCCGGCACCCGGTCAAGGAACGCGGCTAGCCCGGCGCGGTGCACGACGGTGCCGGTCGGATTGTTCGGGTTGCAGACGAAGATCATTCTGGTCTGCCCGGTGATCGCGTCCGCCATCGCGGTCAGGTCGTGCGCCTGATCGCTGAGCGGCACCCGCACCGAGGTGACCCCGGCCAGGTCGGCCAGCAGCGGATACGCCTCGAACGAGCGCCACGCGTAGATGATCTCCACGCCCGGCTCGCCGACCGCCGCGAGCAGCTGTGCGGTCACCCCGACGGAACCGCAGCCGACCGCGATATGCGCGGGCGGCACGGCGAACCTGCTGGCGATCGCCTCGGTCAGCGCTTCAGCCCCGTTGTCCGGGTACCGGTTGACCTGCCGCGCCGCGGCGGTGATGGCCGCCACGACCGAGGGCAGCGGGCCGAGCGGGGACTCGTTGGACGAGAGCTTGAACGACCTGCCGTCCGGCCCGGCCGGGCTGCGCCCCGGCCGATAGGGCGCGAACTGGTCCAGGATCGAGCGGAACCGCGGGGAGCTTCCGGACACCGTTGTCCTCCTGAGCTTGTCCTGCTGTGCTTGCCCTCCTGGCGCCCGTCCAGGCTACTCGTCCGGAGGCGACTCGAGTGCGGCACTGAAGGCGGCCAGCATCTGGTCACTGAACAGGACGAACCTGGCCTCGTCGAGCGGCGGCCCCGGCTGGCGCACGGCGGCAACCGCGATCCGCGCGGCCTCGCCGGCCGGCCAGCCATAGGCTCCGGCGGAGATGGCGGGGAAGGCCACCGTCCGCGCGCCGAGTTCCCCGGCGAGCCTGAGCGACTCGGTGTAGCACGACGCCAGCACCGCCGAGCGGTCCTGTGCCAGCGCGTAGACGGGCCCGACCGTATGAATCACCCACCGGGCCGGAAGGTCGCCCGCTGTCGTCGCCGCCGCCTGGCCGGCCGGCAGCCCCTCACGGTAGGGCCCGGCGCGCAGCGCACGGCAGGCCGCCAGGATCGCGGGTCCGCCCCGGCGGTGAATGGCGCCGTCGACGCCGCCGCCGCCGAGCAGCGTGGAGTTGGCGGCATTGACGATCGCGTCCACCCGCTGCGCGGTGATGTCGCCGCGCACGATGGTGAGCCTCACCAGGTGTGACCTTCCACGATAGTTGGCATCCCGATTCTGCCGCCAAAAGTCCTTTCCCGAGGGTACGCGCATGGCAGTATGAATTGGCTCACAGTGAGGCTGATCATGAGATTTGCCGATATCGTCGTGGCGGCCGCCACGATCGCCGGGCGGCGCCAGTTCTTCTCGAGACCGGGCCTGGCTCGCGCCGAGCTAGCCAACGAGGTGCAGCTCGGCCAGGGGTCTTTAACCGGGGGCGTGCACAGCTCCATCGGCGGACCAGTTCCTCATCAGTATGCTTGGCGCGCTCCGGCCAGTGGACCCCGCCGCATAAGTGGACCCCGCCGCATAAGTGGACCCCGCCGCATAAGTGGACCCCGCCGCATA
>Ga0070698_100005844_pt1 | contig 13448 bp, 12 predicted proteins | sample KBSK1502metaG_FD_65477 | JGI IMG/M metagenome (GOLD analysis project Ga0070698, IMG submission 65477) | Corn, switchgrass and miscanthus rhizosphere microbial communities from Kellogg Biological Station, Michigan, USA - KBS K1-50-2 metaG | ecosystem: Host-associated > Plants > Roots >... | reverse complement strand
ATCCGATCAACTTTGTCTGGATGATGGCGGCGCATCGCGAAGTTGAAGACAGGCAGTTCGGAGTGGTGACGGTGCAGCCGGGATTCGATCAAGCCGGCAGCGGACTCGAAGCAAGTTTGAAAAAGTAGCACGGACTTCAGTCTGTGTTCGTTCGAAACGAAAGGGGAAGGTCGTGTCGAAATTCCAGTTGAATGTCCCTGCAACTCGGATCTTTAACGCAAAGGACGCAGAGGTATTCGCAAAGGGACGCAAGGGTCTTCCTCTGCGACCTTTGCGAAACACTTTGCGTCCTTTGCGTTTGATCCGTTCTTCGCAATCGCTCAACCTGATCGGCCTTGCGTTCCTTCTAATCCTTTCCGCGATAACCGTTCCGGCGCAACGAAAACCAAGTGAAGCAACTCGTCCGGTCGTCGTCATGGCGGCTCAGTCGCTGAGCGACTTGAAAGAAAAACTAAAACCCGGTAACAAAACTGAAGAACTGATCGACAGCGCCGGCATGGAATTGCGTGTCGCGGTACAGCACGAGAACAACAAGACCGGAGCAGCCGCCGAATTGCACGACGCTTCGGATGATGTCTACTACGTGCTGGAAGGATCGGCAACGCTCTTGCTCGGCGGCAAGCTGGATGCGCCTAAAGAGGTCGAGCCCGGCGAATGGCGCAGTCCAAAAATAATCGACGGCAAGACCTTTGAAATCAATAAGGGCGACCTGGTAATCGTGCCGCGCGGCACGCCGCACCAACGCAGCACCGCTAACAAGGACTTCACCATGATCCTAATCAAGATTTATGAGGATCCGCTGAAGCCGGGAGCCCCAAAGCCAACTTCGCTGAGTCAAAAGCCATGAAAGAAGACATCATTGCCGAGCCGGCAGGTGCGACTCTCGCGGGTGGAGCCGGCGCGATCGGCGCGCGCCTTGGCCGGCTGCGTTGGTCGATATGCGCGCTCCTCTTTTTTGCCACGACGATTAACTACATCGATCGCCAGGTGCTGGGGATTCTTTCAAAGGATCTCCAGGGGGCGCTTCACTGGAGCGAAATCGACTATGGCAATATCGTGGCCGCGTTCAATGCTGCGTATGCGCTCGGACTTCTGGTTGTCGGTCGTTTAATTGATCGCTTCGGCACCAAGATTGGTTATTCGGCCGCGCTGATCATCTGGAGCATTGCCGCGATGAGTCATGCTCTCGCCCGCTCCGCTTTCGGTTTCGGAGTAGCCCGGGCCGCGCTGGGAGTCGGCGAGTCCGGAAATTTTCCCGCGGCGATCAAAACCACCGCAGAATGGTTTCCGAAGAAGGAACGGGCTTTTGCGACTGGTATTTTTAATGCGGGATCGAATGTCGGCGCCATCGTTGCGCCGCTCACCGTTCCGTGGATTGCGATTAACTGGGGATGGCAGTGGGCTTTTATTCTCACGGGCGCGATTGGGCTCTTATGGCTGGCCTTCTGGATCCCGCTTTACGCGAAACCCGAGGCGCACCCGCGCCTCTCGAAAGCAGAACTCGCGCACATTCAGTCTGACCCGCCCGACCAGGCCGGCGCGAGAGTTCCCTGGCTCCAGCTAATCCCCCATCGCGAGACCTCGGCATTTGCGATTGGCAAATACATGACCGATCCAATCTGGTGGTTCTACCTTTATTGGATTCCGAACTTCCTCAGGCAAAATCATGGACTGGATCTTTCCACGATTGGCTTGCCACTGATCGTCATTTACATCATCGCGGACGTGGGCAGCATCGGCGGTGGTTGGTTGTCTTCGACTCTGATCAAACGTGGCTGGTCAATCAATGCTGCGCGCAAAACGGCGATGCTCGTCTGCGCGCTCGCGGTAACGCCAATTATTTTCGCTTCCAACGTGAAGAGTCTTTGGGTCGCAGTCGGCCTCGTCGGGCTGGCCGCGGCCGCGCACCAGGGATGGTCAGCGAATATTTTCACGATGGCCTCTGACATGTTTCCGCGGCGCGCCGTCGGTTCGGTGGTCGGCATCGGCGGGATGGCCGGCGCTTTTAACGGCGCGACGATGGCCGTCATCGTCGGCTACATCCTCGAAGTCACGCACAGCAATTACCGGATTCCATTCTTTATCGCCGGCTCATCGTATCTGGCTGCGCTCCTGATCATGCACTTGCTGGTGCCGAAGATTGAGCCCGTGAATTATGTGGACGCAGTCGCTGCCAAACCATTTTCGGTCGGGACAATCGTGGGCTTCGGCTTCATCGGCAGCATCTTCGGATCGTTTGCCGGTTGGTGCACCGGTCTGCTGTCCAGAGTGTCCGGTTCGGGCTTGCTGAAGTACATGGCGCTCGGCGCGGCGATCGGGGTAGTGACCGGGATCATCAGTGGGATGGTGATTACGAGTTCGAGGACGAGAGCGCGAGCGTGAGAGAGGTTGGCCAGAGTGCGTTTGTCGAATAGTCTCTCGCTTTCTCAGGCCGCGTAGCGGGCAGATGAGTTTAGCCCGGCCTTTCAAGGCCGGGTACGATCATACGGGGAATGTTCGCGTCGCGTAGCGACGACTGAAAAAGCGCGTTCAATCGTCGCTGACGCGACGGAAATGATGGTACCTCGGCTGACCGTGCCTTAAAAGGCACGGCTAAATTCACGCCGCTGCTACGCAGCGCATGGGATATCGGAATGAGTATCCTCGACGCATTCAGATTGGATGGCAGGGTCGCTTTGGTAACCGGCGCTGCGACCGGACTCGGCCAGGCGATCGCGATCGCGCTCGCCGAAGCGGGTGCTGACGTAACTTGTCACGGCAACACGCACGCGCCGGACATCACCTGCGAAGCCGTTTCCAAAGCCGGTCGAAAAACGTTCGCGTTGACCGGCGACTTGAGTGATCGAGACACACCGCGACAATTGATCGACAGTACGATCGCGCATTTCAGCCGGCTCGATATTCTGGTTAACAATGCCGGCACTATTCGTCGCTCGCCCGCGACCGATTACTCGGAAGAAGATTGGGCCACGGTTATCGAAGTGAATCTTTCCAGCGTCTTTCGTCTGGCCCAGCTCGCCGGCCGGCACATGATCGAACGCGGGGGCGGCAAGATTCTCAACATCGCGTCACTGCTATCGTTTCAGGGCGGCATCACGGTGCCGGCATATGCAGCCGCGAAAGGCGGTGTGGCCCAACTGACCAAAGCGCTCGCCAACGAGTGGGCCGCCAAAAAAATCAACGTCAACGCGATCGCCCCGGGTTACATGCGGACCAACAATACGAAAGCCCTGCAACAGGACGAGACGCGCAATCGCCAGATTCTCGAGCGCATTCCGGCGGGGCGCTGGGGCGAACCGGAGGACCTGGGCGGGGCCGCCGTTTTTCTATGCTCAGCAGCGAGTGACTATGTCAATGGTCACGTGCTGGTAGTTGATGGTGGTTGGATGGGGAGATAGGTGTTTGGAGTTCCGCCTTTAGACGGTCTTAATTGTCGCGTGAATACTACCGCCTGAACGCGAAACTCCAAACCTCGCTGCTTTCGCTCTGCCGGCGCACTCCAGGAGAGATGCATTTTGCTTAACTAGTATGTCACGCTATTTCCTATTGCTTTACATCATGACTGCGTGCGCTGCTTCATCAGGCGCACAAGCGCAGCCCGCTCGCTCCGCTCCACCATCAACTATCTCAACAGCGTCTCTGAACGCCGAGATCACAGGCTTCTTCACTCAGGAGATGGCCGCCCACCTCAACGAAATCAAATCCTACGATCCGGCCCCGGAGAGAGTCTTTAACGCCGGCACGACTGGCGAATACACCTGGGGCAGTTTCATGAACGCCGTCGGCGCCTATGCCGCGATGTCCGGCAAGCCCATGCTTGGCAATCACGATCTCGCTCGCGAAGTGGGCCAGATCGGTTTGCTTGAATATCGCTTGAAGGGAACGCGTTTCTCACAACTCTACGGCGTGTTGGCGCTGCGGTTCTTTGGCGCCGACCTGAATACCAATCCGGTCTGGCAAAGTCTCAACGAAGAACAGCGCGCGCAATGGCGGAAGTGGCTCGACGTTTCTGCTTTCTACGATCCAAAAACTCAGCAGGTCATCAATCTGCCGGAAAATTATCTGGGCGTAGCGGCGCGCATCGCCAGCGCCAGCTATCAACTGGGCTTGCTCAAAGATCGCTCGCTGGTCGATGGTGTGATTACTCGCGCGGCGCGGCCCTTTACCAGCGAGGGAATTTATTCCGACGACGCGCCGCCCACGGGTCGCTTTGATCGTTACTCAAACGAATACGCGCGGTTTGTTTGGGAGGCGGCCGAAACGGCTGGTCGAAAAGATGTTCTCGACGCGGTGCGGCCCTCGTTGAAAGAGCAGATGCGTCTTTGGTGGGACCTCGTTTTACCCGACGGTTATGGCTACGCCTGGGGCCGCAGCATGGGTGTGGTTAGTTACATGGACACGATGGAAATTGTCGGGTTCCTCGCGAAGCATCCTGAGTTCCGGCCCGTGCCGCTCGATCAACTGGCGAGCGCCTACTATCAGGCATGGCTCTGGTTGCGGCATGATTACAATGATAAGACGCACGTGCTTTCGGTCTTTGCTTTCGGTCGCGGCAACTATGGATACATTACCCGCGAGCGTGAATGGCAGCAGACCATAAACTTTTTTGGCAAAGGTGGACTGGCACACGGGCGCTTCATGGAAGCGCTCAGCAGCGAAAAGATTTCGGAATTTCCGGCACAGATCCGGCGACCCGACGTCGCGCGCTTTGTTTTTTTTCGCCACGGCGATCGGCCCGCGGGCGTCTGGTTGGTGCGGCAGGGTTTAATGTATTTCACGTTGCCGATTACGACCGGAACAAAACCCGGCGTAGCGGATTACCTGCCGGCGCCCTATGGCCTGGAGGGATTCGCGAATCCGGTCGAACAAGTTTATCCCTCGGTGACTCCTTTTCTTGAACTTGCCGATGGGCGCGTCATTGTGGGGACTGACGGCGCTGATGAGATTGAGCCGGCCAGCGATGGTCGATCACTGCGAGTGGTGTGGCGGCGATGGGCTTTGGCCGGAGGCAAGCCCGGTCAGCTTGTCGATCCACACCTCACCAGCGAAGTGACTTGGCATCTGGAGGGCACGACGCTAACCCGCGACGAGACTTTGAAGTCAGCCGAGCCAATCTCGATCCGTCGTTGGTGGGTAGCAGTTCCGACAACCGGCGAACGCAGCGAGCTGTTGATGGCCGGCAGTCAGCGTTGGGATCATTTTCAAGGCCGCGAATCAAGCCTGGCTGTCGCTGCCAAAGCAGACTGGCCTTTAGAGATTTCTCTGCTAGCAACTGGAGACACAGCACTCGGACGTGGTGCCCGCGCGCCACTGCCGATGCATTTGATGTACGAGTCGAAAGACTTGCACCTGACGCCAAATCAGAACACCCACTGGCGGCTTACGATGAAAGTCTCAGCAGTGGGTCAAAAGGACAGAATGCAACTGGCTCGACCGTGAGTAAGCTTTTTAACTCTTCGTTACTTGATTTCCGAAAAAACCAAAATGGCAACCACCGAACAAATAAAGATTCAACCGCTACACACAAACTGGACCAGCATTCCGGTCGAGCGACTGGAACAGGGCATCGAACGGCAAATGATCGTCGGCGAGAACGTGATGATCTGTCGCCTCCGCCTGGCTCCAAATGTGGTCACGCCTGCACACGACCACCCGCACGAACAAATAACTCTGGTCGAGCGTGGCCGCGTGCTCTTTACCATTGGCGACGAACAACGCATCGCTCAGGCGGGCGACGTGCTCCATTTTCCACCGGGCACCTGGCACGGCGCGACCATGCTGGACGAAGAAGTGGTTCTGGTGGACATCTTCTCGCCAATCCGCGAAGATTTTCTGACTTAGCAAATCTGATCGTTTAGATGCGGGCTACCGCCCGCTGCGTTCGGGCAATACTGTTTCGGAAATATGACTCTGCCAATCAAATCAAAAGATAACTGCCGCTGGGATCTGGTGAGCCTCGGTGAGGTCATGCTTCGTCTCGATCCCGGCGACGGGCGGGTTCAGACCACGCGCACTTTTCAGGTCTGGGAAGGTGGTGGCGAGTACAACGTCGCCCGCGGCCTGCACCGCTGCTTCGGCCTGGACACGAGCCTGGTTTCTGCGCTGGCTGACAATTCCATCGGCCGTCTGGTTCAGGATCTGATTTACCAGGGTGGAGTAGATCAGTCTCACGTGAAGTGGGCTAAGTACGACGGCGTGGGCCGCCGGGTGCGGAATGGTTTGAATTTTACTGAGCGCGGTTTTGGCGTTCGCGCGGCATTGGGTTGTTCCGACCGTGGCCACACGGCCGTGTCACAACTAAAATCCGGCGACATCGATTGGGAAAAGATCTTTGGCCGCGAAGGCGCGCGTTGGTTTCATACTGGTGGCATCTTCTGCGCTTTGTCCGAGACCACGCCGCAAGTTGCGCGCGAAGCCATGGAAGCAGCGAAGCGGCATGGCACGATCATTTCATACGACCTCAACTATCGCGACTCTTTGTGGAAGGGAATTGGCGGACCGCCTCGCGCCCGCGAAGTCAATCGTGATCTGGCGCCGTTAATCGACGTCATGCTGGGTAATGAAGAAGACTTCACCGCGGCTCTCGGTTTCGAAGTCGAGGGCCTCGACGAGCATCATGCGAAACTTGACGTGCGTAACTTTCAAAAAATGATTGCAGAGGTGATCAAGGAGTTTCCGAATTTTGCGGTGGTCGCGACGACGCTGCGTAATGCCAAAACTGCAACCGTGAACGATTGGGGTGCGGTCTGTTTCTGTAATGGAGAACTCTTCCAGGCTCCCACCCGAGAGAATTTGGAGATCTTCGATCGAGTCGGCGGCGGCGACTCGTTTGCCTCGGGATTGATCTACGGCTTCCTGACCGGCAAGGATCCGCAGTGGGCCGTTGAATGCGGCGCGGCGCACGGTGCTCTGGCGATGACGACGCCGGGAGATACGACCATGGCCACACTGGCAGAGGTTGAGAAAGTTATGAAACGCGGCACGGCGCGCGTTGACAGGTGAACCTTTGGAGTGCGCCGGCAGAGCGGAGCGACGACGACGCTTTGGTTTGGAGTTCCGCCTTCAGGCGGTCTCATCATAAAGAACCAAGACGCCTGAAGGCGGAACTCCAAATATCCAAAGCGGTGTCGCGCTCCGCTTGCCACCACACTCCAAATATGAACAAGACCGAAGTCATCCAATGCATCCGCGACATCGGCCTCATCCCTGTAGTCCGCGCGGACTCAGCCGAACAGGCTATGCGCGCTGTTGAGGCTATCAAGGCTGGCGGCGTGACAGTGCTGGAAGTCACCATGACTGTTCCCGGCGCGATCGGTGTGATTGAGCAACTGACGAAGGCGTTCGGCGCCGCAGCCTTGATCGGCGCGGGCACGGTCCTCGATCCGGAAACCGCAGACAAATGCTTTCAGGCCGGCGCTCAGTTCATCGTCAGTCCGGCCCTTAATGAAAAGACCATTGCTTTCTGCCGGGAGAACGATGTAGCGATCTTCCCCGGGGCCCTGACTCCGACTGAAGTTGTGCGCGCGTGGAATGCGGGAGCTGACGCGGTCAAAGTTTTTCCTGCCGGCGCAGTAGGTGGCGCCAGTTACCTCAAAGCTTTGAAGGCGCCTCTGCCGCACATTGAACTCATTCCCACGGGAGGTGTCTCTCTGAAGACGGCGGCGGACTTTATCAAAGCGGGGGCGATGGCGCTCGGTGTCGGCGCCGACCTGGTCGATACTGAAGCTCTGGGCGAAGGCCGTGATGAAATCATTACTGAACGAGCGCGACAGTTTGTCGAGATCGTGCGCGTAGCGCGTCAGGGCTGAAATGCTGCGACTGAGTTTGGAGTACCGCCTCAGTCGGAATCCCAACAGCGTCGAAAGCCGACTAAAGTCGGAACTCCAAACTATTTCTGCCATCCCTGAGTGAGGGTTGGCCTTCGGTCTCGATAACTAGAACTTTTTGAAATCGCTGCGTTCGATTCGAACATCTGGCAGCGGCCAACTTTGCTGGAGGCTGAAATTCTCGATGTGCTTCAGATAGAACGTGGGCAAGCCGGCGTTACTCTGAGCGCGCAGGCGATCAAACTCAGCGTCTTTGACTTGATTGAGCCAGAATGCCGGGCGCGCGTCATCTCTTAGATAGGTCACTTGCACGTCACTCAACTGCAATCCCCGGACATGTCTGATGAAGAACCCGTAGGCGGGTAAGTCTCCGAACATCGTCGGTTCAGGATAAGTATCTTCTTTCTCTGGCGGGTCAAGCGCTGCTTGCTCTTTGCTGCCGCCTCCCTGACTGTAAATCCTGATGTTGCTGAGCAGAACATCTTCGATCGGGTGGCCGGGAATCCCGCTGATGATCGAAGCGTATTTCGGGTCGGCGTTGTAGACGACGACATTGCTGATGATTACGCGCCGCAAAGCGCCGACCGTAGTCTCTTTGGGACCACGCAAGCGACGGCCTAAACGCAAAAATAAAGGCGAGTTACTAATGTCACGCATCGTGATATTGGAAATCGTCACGTCTTCGAGTAGAGCGCCATCAACAGCCTCGAGTGCCAGGCCGCGACAATAATCAAAGACACAGTTCGACACAGTGATGTTCTTGAAGCCCCCGTTTGATTCAGTACCGAACTTGATCCGTCCCGTCGGACTGAACGAGCCGTTCTGATTTCGAAACGCGCGTTTATAAGTTCCGTCGAGGAGCGTTCCTTCGTCGTAACCGCTCACCTGACAATTGGTGATCGTCACATTCTCAGTCACTCGCGCATAACCAAGCGCAAAGGAACTCTTCGGACAAATGCCGTCGTCGAAAGGTGAGTTGACGGTGCAATTTGAGATGCGAACGTTCTTGCATGCGTCCACGTCGATCCCGTCGCGGTTCGTATCAATCTTGATGTTGTCGATGGTCAGGTTGTCGACACCGGTGGCGAGTATCGCAAAGTGCCCGCCGTGCAGAATTGAAATGTCCCGGATGATAACGTTGCGGCAAAGTTTAAGGCTGATCGACTTGTTGCCCCACCCAGGCTCGACCGCGTCTCGCGGATTGGGATAGCCGAAGGGACCGCTTTTCGGATCGGAAGGCGCGTTAGTCAGTAGATCATTCTGGGCTTTGGTGCGTGATTGACTGCCGCTGCGCACGAGCCCTTTTCCCCAAATCATTCCGGGACCCAGAATCGAGACGCTCTCGAGATGCTCTCCCCAGATCAAACTGTTGTGCCAATGGCTGTGACCAAAATCCTGATACTGGTCCCATTGATTGGGCTCGGGCGGATCATACTTGCCGTCGCCATCCTTCGGATCGGCGGCGAGAATGATGGCGCCCTGGTCGAGATATAGAGTGATGTGGCTTTTGAGATGGATGGAGAAACAGCGATAGGTGCCGGCCGAAAAGAAGACGGCGCCGCCACCCGCGGCGGCGGCCGCGTCAATCGCCCGGTTGATCGCGGGCGAGTCGAGTGCTTTGCCGTCGCCTTTGGCGCCAAACTTTTTGACATCAAAGAGCCCAGCGTTCGCGGCAGTCGCTCTGTCAACACCAGCGGTGACTATCCCTAAGGTTGTTTGGCTGTGGGTACGCGTCCCGGAACATAGGAATGCGAATACCAGGAGGGAACTCACAATCGTGGACAGCAATCCGGTTTTCTTCATCGTCATCTCCGATTGAATATTTCGCACGACCCATGGCAAAGCGCTGAAATACAAAGGTAGTTACCGGTAACAACGCAATCTAACACATGCCCGAGCGAATTGCGATGCGTTTTTTAGTAATCGTAATAAATCCAGGCGGTCATAGCTGCCGTCCACGCTGAAGCGAAGAGTGCGAGCGAAACTGTCTGGCCGCAAGTCGTCGCCCTCTATAAAGAGATGCGAATAAATTCGTCGCCGATCGTGGCTCTCAATCATGCCGCCGCGGTCGCGATGAGCGAAGGATTTGAAACCGGGCACGATCCTGAAGCTAAGTGAACAGCACGAGCTTAGGGGACTAACAACGGCGGCCAGCGTCTGGTTAACCGCGGCCATTGGTGTGACTGTCGGACTGGGAAGTGAAAGAGAAACGACCAACAAAGTAGCGGCGTGGATAGCACCAGCCATCACCATCCTCGGCGCAGATCAGCGATCGGCAATAACTATCGGGCAGTCTGGGAGTTCAGGCATTCGGCTGGACTTCGACCCTATCGTTCTCGCAAACCAGTTAGAAGATTCGGTCTCAGATTCTTAAAAGAGTCGAGCCTCTTCGCTAATTGACGGTCGTCGCGCGCGCAGCTTTGGTAACGTTTACGAGCCTTCGCGGCTCGCGTTCGTAAGTTCCGCAATCCTCGTTGTTCAATTGAATAAGCTCGGTTATAAGCGTAAAGTGAACTTGAATTGAACCTCAGAGAATGCTTGTGCGAATTCCCGCGTTTTTATCTGCCGCTTTGCTCGCTATTTGCCTCTGTGCCTGCGACCCTGCTCCAACGGTAAACAACAAGACTCCAACACCAATACCGACTGCGACCCGAACACCAATTCCGACGGTGGCTGAGGCCAATACAACACCAGAGCCGCCGTGTCTGAGGCGGGAGATGGTCACCGGTCCAGAAGGGATGGTCGTGCCGGCTGGGCGATGCCTGGAGTATGTACAGACAGCAGTACCGACAACGCCAAGGCCAAAAGCCGTTAAGCCGACAACCCCACCTGCCCCGCCCTAAATAACTCTTCGCGCACGCAAGATCAAAAGCCGAGGCCACCCGGCGCGAATGCTCATACAAAACTTCCGGTTTGGACTGCGCCGGCACGTTCGTAATTCACGAGAATGACGCCACTCGAACCGACAATGCTTTCCGTCACCTTGAAGGCCGCCGGGATCGTGCCCTCGGCAAACAGCCGTTTCCCCTGGCCCAAAGTTATCGGATAGATCATCAACCAGAAATTATCGACCAGATCATGCTTCATAAGCGTCTGGAGCAGATTACCGCTTCCCCAAATGTGCAGATCTGGGCCCGGCCCTTGCTTGAGTTCGGCGACTTTTTTCGCCACATCCCCGTTTAAAAACACCGAGGGTTGCCATTCGGAAGAAGTCATCGTGTTCGAGGCGACGCATTTAGTGGCCGTGTTGACGCCCGGCCAAATGTCGCCATGTTGCGGCCAAAACGCCGCCCAAATATCGAAAGTTTTACGCCCCAGTAACAGGTCGATCGGCATATCCAACATCTTTTTCACGGCCGCGCCGATCGCGTCATCGTCAAAGGTCGCTGCCCATCCGCCATACGCAAAGCCTCCGCTCGGATCCTCGTCCGGCCCGCCCCCTGCTTGTATGACACCATCAAGGGTAATGTGTTCAAGTACGGTAATTTTTCTCATGATCATCTCTCCGCTAACGTAAGAAATTAATTGATAATTTCTCCTTTGACATTCGCCAACCTTTCTCGCCAGTTTTTGAGTTGCTCAGGTGTTTGTCTCACCCAATCAGTTACTTCGCCAACGATTCTCAATGGTGCTTGACTACGATACGAGCGTGTGGGATTGCCAGGAAACTTTTTGTCTGTAACGTTCGGGTCATTTTCAAAGCGCCCTGTTGGTTCGACGACATAAACACGTTCACGTCCATCACCTTTGGCTAAGGCTGCAGCAAGTCCCGCCCCGTTAGCCAAAGCTGTGAAATAAATGTGATTCATTATGAGGTCGGGCTGGTAATTAGAACCGCCCCCGGGTGTCAGCAGATCGCCAACCTGCAGATCTGCCTTCGTCCCGTGATAAAAAGGACCTTTGTCAGACGGATCACCCGTAAACGAGTCTGCTAATTCAGAATTCTTTTTTGCGTTATGAACATCGCCTAAGTCTTCATAGCATTTTGCGATTTTTGAATACAAACCAGGAAAAGCACTGATAACAGCCTCATTATTTACTCCTAGTGCGAACTGCAAAGCTGTCTCGAGCCATTTCAATTTGTCGGGGACATTATCCTGATGCCGGGCTACAAAATAAGCAGCAATGTATTTTTCAAAGTCGTTTGTCGCTTCGTTCCATGCTTGAAGGAATAACCTGCTTGCTTCTTCAGCATTGCCTTTTCCCTCCATATCCATACCTTGAACACAGAGCTTTATGACATTGTTACTTGGATTGAATTCCATTTTTTAAGTCCCCGATCGGCGCGACTGTTATTGGTCCCGAGTTTCCCGCCAAAATTACGAAGCCCGTGGGTTTTCTATTGTTTTGAGGCCTTCGCATCGAGAAAGTCGTTAATCATCGGGACGATTGTTGTCATGCGGTTCATCAGCGTAACGTGTGTTGTGTCGGGTAAAATTGCCAATCTCGACGCCGGGCGCGGCTGCATGTCGCCGTGGATCTCGCCGCCGCCCTTCAGCCGGAACATTTCCGCGACGTGATCGAGCCTCACACCGTCGGCGTCGCCGTGGATAAAAAACATCGGCGCTTTGGTGGCCTTGAGTTTATCGGCGCCAAAGTCGTACGGCTTCAAAGCTGTCGCTTTGATGTGATTTACAAAATCCGGAAATTTGTCGGGCGTCGGGCTCAAGCGTTTATATTCGGCTTCCATCGGAGTGCCTTTGAACAGTTCCCACGTGAATGTCGGCCAAAAGTCGTTCGCTTCCTTGACCCATCCGTCGCGGCGGAAAGGGGCTGAAATGCTGACAACCTTTCGCACTTTTTCCGGATGGCGGATCGCACACTGCATTGCGACGCCGGCGCCCAAGCTGTAACCGATGATGTCCGCGTTTGGAATCTTGAGATAATCGAGCAGCGATGCCACGTCGTCCGCAAGGTTTTCGTAAGTAATATCGCGTTTGATGTCGGCTGTACGCCCGTGGCCCTGCATCTCGACAGCGATCACTTTCCGCGTCTTGGCGAGTTCGTTGATCCAATCGTTCCAGTCGCCCGTGATTGCCATGAACGCGCCATGGAGCAAGACCACAGGCTCACCGCTGCCGTGGATCTCGTAATACATTTTGAGACCGTTAACCGGCGCATAGCCCGTAGTTGGTTTTTGCTGCCCCGATACGACGCCCGACAGAAACACCGTCAGCACAATCGACAGAAAAAAAGCTGTTGCCTTCATATTCGGATTCATATTAATGACCTTTCTCACCGCTTAGCGTCCCTGCGCCAACGCACAACCCGACTAATCCGCTGCTGCACTCGGATCCGGGAAGAAAAGAAGCTCGCGCACCTCGCCGGGCACATCGCAGGCGATGGCACCCTTCTTCGCCCACGCCAGCGCCTCGTCCATATCGGCAGCTTCCAGTATCCAGAAACCGCCCAGATGCTCCTTGGTCTCGGTGTATGGCCCATCGGTGACGAGCACCGTACCATCAGGCTGCTTCCGCACCGTCTTAGCGTTGCTGGCCGGGGAAATTCCGCAGGCGAACTTCCTGGCGCCGGCAGCAATCATTTCGCGGTTGAGCGCGTGGATCTCCTCGATCATCGCTTCGGTTACGGCGGACGGGTCGAAGTCGTCGGGGAGGTAGTTAG
>Ga0070698_100005843_pt1 | contig 13449 bp, 13 predicted proteins | sample KBSK1502metaG_FD_65477 | JGI IMG/M metagenome (GOLD analysis project Ga0070698, IMG submission 65477) | Corn, switchgrass and miscanthus rhizosphere microbial communities from Kellogg Biological Station, Michigan, USA - KBS K1-50-2 metaG | ecosystem: Host-associated > Plants > Roots >... | reverse complement strand
TGTTCGGTTTGCCGTCGATGAGGTTTGCCTGAAAGCCACGAATGCGCGTGTACATGCCCGCCCCGACCGCGACGACCTCCGCATAGACGGCGCGTTCACGCTCGTCGAGAGGGCGGATCCGCCCGCTGCCATCGTGGATGATGCCGATGGAGGTCGAGAATCCGAGCTCGTTCGCGCGCCGCGCGATCACGAGCGCGTCTTCGGGCGCGCAGCCCGAGCCGAGCACGGTGTTGACGTTGACGGAGAACGCGGCGTGCTCGGCCAAGTTTTGCAGCTTGCCGTCGAGCACCTTGAGGCTCTTGTGCGAGATCTCATCAGGCGTGACGTTGTCGATGCTGATCTGAAGAAACTGCAACCCGGCGCGGTTGAGCCCGACAATGCGCTCGCGCTGCAAGAAGTAGCCATTCGTGATGAGGCCAGCGATCATGTTGCGACTGCGAATGCCGGCGATGATCGGTTCGACCTCGGGGTGCAGCATCGGCTCGCCACCACTTAGCGTCACGATCTCGGTGCGCAGCGTAGACAGCCGGTCGAGCCACCCGAGCACGTTGGCGAGCGGCACCGGATTCGACACCCGATCGTACTCGTTGCAATACGCGCAGGTTAGGTTGCATCTGCGCATCGGGACGATCTGCGCGAGCAGGGGATGGTGTGTGTCGAGCAGAGCGCGTAAGGCAATTCCTGGCACCGGCGCGAGCGCCCGCAACAACCTCCTCGCACCCATTCTTCAGGTACATTAGTTGCTGGACCTCTCTGCGAAACAGTACCCGAAAGGGTGATGTGGATAGCCTTTCGTTTCCCCGCTTGACGCACTGGTGGCGCACGTTCTTCGTGGCTCTCGCGATCTACGCCGCGTTCGGGCTCGTCATCATGCTGTTCGTGCCCGGTTTTGCCGGCATCTTCGCGCTCGGCGCGTACTGCATCCCGGCGAACTCCGTGGTCCCGCTGCCACACGAGCCGGCGGTGCTGTATTACGCGCGCTACTACGATCCCGCATGGTGCGCGCTCGCCGGAACGATCGGCAGCCTGATCGCGTGCTTTTCCGATTACGCGATGGTCGGTGCTGCGATGCGAAGCCGCGCGCTGTCGTCGACCCGCAACTCGCGCCTGTTCCAGTGGGCAACGCGCTGGATGCGGCGCTGGCCGTTCGCGATCACCGTGCTGTTCTCGTTCACGCCGCTGCCGATCGCGGTCGTGCGCATCCTCGCCCCGGCGATCAACTATCCGGTGCGGCGCTACATGCTCGCGCAGATCATCGGGCGCTTTCCGCGCTTCTACATCCTCGCGTGGATCGGCCACACGATCCTGATCCCGACGTGGCTGATCATCGCGCTCGGTGTCGCGCTCGTCGCCGTGTTCTTGGTGACGAGCCGCGCCGTGCAAGACGATGACGACGACGAGGAAGACCTGCTCACGCCCCCCAGTGACTGCGATCGAGCACCCGCGCGAGCAGGCGCTGAATCGTGAATGCGGACCCGCCGACGCCGATCACGACCACCACCAAGATCCACACTCGCTCGTTGTCCCACGCTCGCTGTCTCGCCCGCTAGTACCCTTTCGGGTGACAGGTCGTAACCGCGGTCTCGCCGATGCGCGTCACGCCGGCTCGCAGCTCGTGCAGCGGCGCTGCGGCGATCGCGCCCGCGAGCTCGGTGCGGTTTTGCACGGCGAGCGCTTCGAAGATGTCCTTCAGGTGCTTTTTGACCGTGTTCTCCGAGAGCCCGAGCTCGTCGCCGATCTGGGCGTTCGTCCGTGCCGTCGCAACGAGCCGCGCGACATCGCGCTGACGCGGCGTGAGCTTGTGCACGCCGGGCTTTGGCACACCGACGTGCGCGAGCCGGAGCGAGCAAATCAAAGCTCGGGCGCATGAGCGCTAGCACGAGCGTGTGCTGCGAGGTGCGGCGAATCATCACCGGCACGCGGTTCTCTCGTAGCGCGCGGTAGTGCGGATCATCGTGCGCGCGCATCTCGAGCCAGGCCATGCGGAGCTCGTCGCTGACATCGGGCACGTTGTCGACGATGATCAGCGGCCTGTCGCCGGGACCTGCATCGAGCGTGATCACGAGGTGCTCGACGTCGAGCTCGCGCCGGCTCTCGCAGACCGCGATCGCGACGTCGAGGAAGCTCGTCGCCGCCGCAACTCGTGTTGTCACCCGTCCCAAGCGCGCCACCACCACCACCTTCACACGTTCGCCGTTTCCTGAAGTAGCGCTTCACGTGTAGTTCACGTTCTCGGGTACGTTCCCCTCGATGGAGCCTAGCGAGCACGCCCGCCATCTGCGCCGCGCGGTGGTGGCATCGGCTGTCGGCACCGCGATCGAGTGGTACGACTATTTTCTCTACGGCATCGTCGCGGCGCTGGTCTTTCCGAAAGTCTTCTTCCCGAAGGCCGACCCATACATCGGGACGCTGCTCGCGTTTTCGACGTACTTCGTCGGCTTCGTCGCGCGGCCGATCGGTGCGGCGATCTTTGGCCACTTCGGCGATCGCGTCGGGCGCAAAGCATCGCTCATCGCCACGCTGTTGCTGATGGGCGTTGCAACGGCGGGGATCGGCCTCGTGCCCGGCTACGCATCGATCGGCATCTGGGGCGCTGTGCTGCTCACCGCGGGACGCGTGGTGCAGGGCATCGCCGTCGGCGGCGAATGGGGTGGCTCGGTGCTGCTCGCGGCCGAGTGGGCAAAGCAAGGCAATCGAGGCTTCGCGGCCAGCTGGCCGCAGTGGGGTGCCCCGGCAGGGCTGCTCCTGGCAAACGCAGCAGCGGCCGTGACGAGCCAAGTCACCGGCGCCTTCGAGACGTGGGCGTGGCGCGTGCCGTTTCTCGCGAGCCTCGTGCTCGTATTGATCGGGTTTTGGATCCGCGTCGGCATTCACGAGCCGCCGGCGTTTCGCAAAATGGTCGACGCCGGCACGATCGAGCGCACGCCCGTCGTCGAAGTGCTGCGCCGCAACGCGCGCGAGGTCGTGTTGACCGCGCTGCTACGCACGGGCCAGCAAGCACCGTTCTACATCTTCACGGTGTTCATCCTGAGCTACGGGACGAAGACGCTGCATTACTCGAGCCCGTTCGTAGTCACCGCGGGGCTGCTCGCCGCTGCGCTGTCGATGATCGCGATTCCGATCTGGGGCCATCTCTCCGATCGCTACAGCCGCCGCAAGCTCGTCATGGTCGGCATCCTGCTGATGCTGGTCTGGCCGTTCGCGTACGTAGCGATGATCAACACGTCGGCCGCGCTCGCGCTTGTCGCGATCCTCATCGCGCTGCCGCTGCATGACATCCAATACGCACCGCAGGCGGCTGTGATCGCCGAGAGCTTTCCGGCGCGGCTGCGCTACAGCGGCTCGTCGCTCGGCTACCAGCTCGCATCGATCACGGCGGGCGGGCCTGCGCCGCTGATCGCCATTTGGCTCCTCCACGAAACCGGAACCGCGATGAGCATCGCCGCCTATATGTCGGCGTGCGCGCTCGTCAGCCTCATCGCGCTCAAGTTCTTGCCTGATCGCCAGGCGCACGATTTCCACACCGAATAATCACGCCGACGGAAATCGCTGGTCGCACGCTTTCACATCGGCCGGCGCGCGCGCCTGCGCGTAGCACTCGAGTTTCGCCTTCGTCCATTTCTGCGCGGTGCAGTTCTCCGCCGTCTTCTTCGCCGTCGCGTCGCGTTCCTGCTCGAGGATGCTCAGCACCGCCGGATCCTTCGCCGCCGCGATCATCACCGCCGCGACGTGCTTGCCGATCTCTTCGCAGGTCTGCGCGGTCGGCGGGACGAGCTCGGTTGCATCGGCCGGCGCCGGCTCGGCCGCAAGCGGCACCACGGGCGCGGGCTGCTGCTTTGGCGCAGGCACCAGCTCGCACGCAGCGAGCATGACGAATGCGACGCGCAACATCACGCCCCCACATAGGGGCGTGCTTGCACGATCCACACGTCTTCACCTTCGAGCACCCACTCCACATCGAGCGGCTGGCCGTGCGTGAACACCGGAATGAACTTCTCGACCATGTTCGACAGCTTCTTCGCGCGCTCCTCCGTCAAAATCACGCCGGCACCCGGTGGCACCGGCACCTCTTTGATCCCGCCGCTCTCGTCGAACTTGAGCATCACCGGATCATCGGCGCGCGAGATGATCTTCGTGCCGTCGTTCGTCGGGTCGAAGATGATCTGCTCCGGCATCTTCTGGCCTTGGACGACGCGCTCGCCGAGCCCCCACTTCGAGTTGATCGTGAAGCTGTGGTCATCGCCGGGGTCCCACAAATTCTTCGTGATCAGCACGCCGGCCGCTGTCGCGTTGACGCCGACTTGCACCAACACGCCCATGAACGCCTGCCGATGATCGATGCCAAACGCGCTGCGTTCGTCCACCGCGCGTAGGTTCCACAGCGACGCCCACACTTTCTTGAGCGCGACGCCGAGCGCTTGCTTACCGACGACGTTGCCGATCGTGTCGTACAACCCCGCGCCGTTGAAGCCGGGCAAATCCTCCGAGTTCGACGAGCTGCGCACGAACACGCCGCGGCCGCCGAGCTTGATGCGCACGCGCTTGTAGATCATATCGAGCGTCGCCGGATCGATCGGCGCCTCGACGATCGCCTTGCGCAGCTCCTCGAGCTGGCTCCTTCGCCACGCGGCGTCGCTCGCGAACTTCTTGTCGTTGAGCAGCGCCTCGACCTTCTTATCGAGGCCGTTCTTCTGCATGTGTTGCACGTAATAGAGGAACGGCACGCCGAACCCCGCTGGCACCCTCACGCCGTCGAGGTTCGCCGTCACGATCTCGCCGAGGTTCGACGTCTTCGTGCCATACAGCAGCACATCCTTCGCGCGGATGCGCGTCAGCATCGCGAGCCGGCCGGTCGCGATGTCGGCCTTCGGCAGCTCGACATGCCTCGTCGAGAAGATCTTGTTCTCGAGTGCCTTGATCTCCTCCGGCGTCGCGAGCCGCAGCGTGATCGCGGTGTCGGTCACTTCGTAATACACGACCTTGCCGTCGAGCTTGCCGAACTTCTCGCGCGCCTTCTTATCGCCCGCGTTCGGGATCCGCCACGCGCCGGCGCGCAGGTTGACGTGCGAGAGCGGCGTCGAGAACTGCGTCGCGATGATGCCCGCGACGGGCGTGATATCCGGATAGCTCTCCTGCAAGAGCACGATGTCGGTGCGCTCGAAGCTCAGCGACTCGTACGCGGTGCCGAGCGGCACGACGCGCAGCTTGCCGACCGCCTTGCCCTTGTTGAACGCTTGAAACGGTGCCGCCTTGTAGATCTCATCGTTCGTGATCGTCTTGAGCCCGCGCCGTTGCACCTCCGCGGCGACCTTCTGCTGCATCGGCGAGTCCGGCCGAAACGGCATCTCCTTGCGAAAGAACGTCTCGGCGAGGCGCTTCTTCACGCGCATCACATCATCGGCGCCGATCTTGTCGCCCTCCCAGAACGAGAACGTCCACTTATCGATCTTCAGATGATGCGTCAGGTAACAGAGGATGAAGCGCGGCTTTACGCGCTCGTAGTTCTTGTTGTACTCGCGCACGTTCGCAGCCGTCCACGGCTGCTTGAGCAGCACGCCGAGCACGAAGTCCGCGTGGATGTTGAACAGGTTGACATCGATGAAGTAGATGTCGTTGCTCTTGACGTCGATGATGCACTTGCCGAACTCGTCGCTACCGACAGTCCGCGAGTAGCGCTTCCACGTGTCGAGGTTCGGAACTTCTTTGACCCACGCGCGCTGCTCGCCGCCGGCCCACGCCGGCGCCGCTACGGCTATCAAGATCGCCAGCGCGACATGCTTCATACAATCGTTATAACGCGCCATCAGCGCGGTAGCGTTATGTTGGGGATGCGACCGTTCGCGAGCGCGCCATCGCCATTCGGAATCCATGCTTCCGAGGACGTGGTGTTCGCGCCGGTGTAGCGAAACACGAGGAGGTCGCCGTCCTCCCAGTCGATCGCCTGCGCCATCTGATCGACCTCGTACGCTTGCGCGTCGAAGCCAATCGGCAGCGGTTCGAAGTGCATCGGCCAGCTCGCGAGCGACGTGTCGGTCGTGCCGCGGCGCCAGATCAGATCGAACGTGACATCGACGGGACGAATCACGATCCCGTCGAGCACGCAGTGGTACGTGCCGGCCGGGACGTCACCTTTGAGCTTGAACGCTGCTTCTTGGGAGCCACCGGCCCCCACGCCGGGCGCTCAAAAGGGACCGGGCTCGGAATCGACGAGCTTGACCGCCGTCTCGCTCATGTTCGGCGCGAGCCAGAGCGTCTCGGGGTTTCCACTCGGGCAGCCAGCCAACAGCAGCAGGAAGAGGGGCTTCATTTCTTCGCTCCTGGGGCAACGAACACGGCGATGAAGTGCGTCGGCACCGGCGTCGACTCGGTCTTGAGCACGAGGCCGGCCTTTTGCGCGGCCGCCATGCTCTGCGCCTTGTGATAGACGCGATTGGAGATCACGATCCGACCGCCCGGCTTTAGTGCGGCCGCGGCCGAGCGTAACCACGCCGCCGGATCGGGGAAAAAGTGATCGACCTCGGCGAGCAGGATCGCGTCGTACGTCGCCGGCTCGAGGCCTGGTGTATCCGCTTCGACGACGCGCGGCTCGACGACGTCCGCAAGCTTCGCCGCCTTGAGCCGCTGCTTGAGGAGCTCGAGCACGGTCGCATCGACATCGGTCGCGACGACTTTGCCGTTGGGCGCGACGGCACGTGCGAGATGCACGGTGAGTAGACCCGAGCCCGCACCAACGTCGGCGACACGCGAGCCCGGCTTGATGCCGAGCGCCTCGACGACTTTGTCGGGCCTGCGTTCGGTATCGAACCGCTGTTGCTCGCGAGCGCTGTCGTCGTCGCTCATCGAGCCGCTGCTGCTACCCGCAGGCTCGCCGTCGGCGTGATTGCGTTTACACGCCATCACGAGCACCAGGCACAGCGCCAACCAACGCATTCGTGTCGAGCGTAGCCGAAAAACAGAAACGGCGCCCGAGGGCGCCGCTCGACCGGTACAAGCGAGCCGGTCCGGAGAAGCGCAGCGGCGCCCGACAGGGAACCCGGCGGGGCCGCTTGTCGGACCCGCCGGCGCCGCGAGCGAGGACCGGCGAGCAATAGTGACGACTAGAGGTCCTTCGGATAGCCGAAGTTGTTCGCGATCGTCAGGCCGTTGGCGAACGCCGAGATGGCGCGCTCGTCACGCTTGGCAACCGCGTACGCGACCGACGCGAGCGCGTAGCGCGCCGTGTTCGTGCCGTTGTACGTCGCTGCGTTGCCCGATGCGTCGAAGCCCTGGACGGTGCCATCGCGCAGCGTGCCGCCGAACCAGCCCGCCTTGAGGTGACCTGCGCTGTAGACCCAGATCACGTTGCTGTTCATCGGCGTGCCATCGGGCCAGCCACCACGGTTACGCGGATCCTTCGTCGTGTCGCCACAGATCGTGATGACCGTGTCGTCGGCGAGGACCTGGCCCGTGTTGTCGTCGATGGTGGCCTTGAGGTCGTTGTAGAACCCGTCGAACACCTTCTTGAGCATCGGCGGGACGGTCATCGCGCTGCCGTCTGCAAACGCGCCGTGCGGATCGTCGCGCATCGCGGGAATCGCGATGCAGTTCGTCAGGCCCATCTTGAACGCCTTGATGGCGACGATGAACGCGCGGCCGATGTCGCGCACGTTCGCGCGTGTCGTGCCATCGATGCCGTAGCGCGTGAGGTCTTCGGCCGTGATCTGCAGCTTCGCTGACAGGTTTGTGCCGAGGAACTGCGCCGCATTCGTCGCGGTCATGTACGAGGACTTCGTCGTCGACCGATTCGCCGCGCGGTTGAGCTGCGCGAACGCTTCGTAGTGCGCCTTGTAGAGCGTTGCATCACTCGCCACCGACAACAGGCCGCCGGCGCGCGACGCCGCGCTGTTGAACAGGTTGACGATGCCATCGGCGTTGTTCACGTTCGCGGGACGTGCCGCACCCGGCGCGGTCCCGGCATCGGCGACACCGATGGTGATCATCGGAATCACCGACGGAGCCGCCGCTTGCAGCGCGCTCGCGATCGAGATGATGTTGTTGCCGTTGAGGTCGACGACCGAGGTCGGCGTCGCCGTGTGCGTCTCGTTCGCGCCGCACTGGAAGCACGTCATCTGCTTGGCGGCAGCCAGATCACGCATTGGCGTGTCGGGACCGACCGTCAGCGGATGGTACGTACCGGAGACGAGGCTCGACTCGCCGGGACGATGCCACGCGAAGTTCGTGTTGTTCGCAGCCGCAATGTCGTTGTGCGGCCAGAGCAACTGCCACCACGCTGCACCGCCGTTACCGGCGATCAGGTGAACAGAACGCGTTGTCGCGTTCGCAGCAGCCGCTTGCGCGACGTCACGACCGGCGGTGCGCTCGAGAATCTCGAAGATCTTCGAGCGCGAGACACCGAGAGCAGCACCCGCGGCGACGCTCCACTTGATGAGGGCGCGACGGGTAATCTCGCGCTGCTCGTCACGTTTGGAGAAGGGGGACTTGGCCATGGTAGGTCTCCTCACTCGCAGGTGTAGGCCGCGGCCAGAAGGGCTGCGACGGCAAGGCGCTTGCCAACGGTAACGCTCGACGCGGTCGAGACGGTCAGGTTGCAGTAATCGAGGTGGCGGCTCGTCGCCGGCGTTCCGATCAGGCACGTGATGCCGTCGGGGCGGCACGTGTTTGCCGCGTCGAACAGCTGGGCGCCCGGGCACATCGCAATTGCGTTGTTCTGGAAGCCGGTGATGATTTCATCCGCGGCCGCCGCGAAGATGTCGAACTCGCGCGAAGCACCTGACGTGGTGATCATGATGTTTTCGCGGATGCGGTTGGCGTAGTTCGCACCGCCGAGGGCGTTGAAGCCGTTGCGGTACAAGTCACCGGCCGACAGCGCCGTCGTGTTCGCGGTGTTCACTCCGATCTGGTCGAGCACTTGCCCAAGCGAGCGGTAGCGAACCTTCGAGCAGGAATGGACGTGCGACGTGTAGCGCGGAGGTCCTTCTCTCGTCAGTCGATCGAGCAGCTCCCACGGAGAGATCTGATCGTTGTCGTGATCGAAGGTGGTGTTCTCGTTGCCCGACGTCGAGCCGGGTGGAGGGGTGTTGGTTTCGGTCTCGGACGTACAGGCGGAAGCCAAGACCGCCGAGGCCAGGATCGCGAGGGTGTATCCAAAGCGGTTCATTGGGCTTCTCCTCAGAACTTGATGAAATCGTCGCTGGTGAAGACGGTGAAGATGAGGTCCTTGACCTTGTAGCCGTTGGCTTTGAAGCCATCGACTTGGGCCTGGATGGTCTCGATCGGAACTTCCTGCAAGGTGTCGACGATGTCCGTCTTGCCGAGAGCCCAATTCCACATACGAGCAACGCCGCATTCGGCGACATCGGGGTCGGCAGCCATGGCGGCACCGAACGCCGGTAGATCCGCCGCTGGTACGCCGAGCCGCCACGCCGTCGTTTCACCCGACGGCAAGTAGTCGGTCATCCGCGCCATCGGCGAGTTGTCGAGCGGCGTCGGGACGGCAATCGCCGTCTGGTAGACACCGTTCTGGTCGTAGTACGCGAACAGCGGCGCCTGGTGGTTCAGCGTCGAGTGGCAGTTCGCGCAGATGACTGCCGACGTATCGTGGAAGTCGACGCGGCCGCCGTTGTCTTTGCCGGCGATCGATTCCCACGGCCACACGCCGGTGTAGGGCGATGCGCCGCCGACGTTCGTGCCCGCGCCCTCGACCACTTCAGCCGGGAACTTCGTGCAAACGAAGGTCTCTTGCACCCAGCGCGCGCGCCGGAATGCGAAGTTGCCGAAGTAGTGCGACATCACGCCGGGGTTCGTCAGCACGCCAGCCTTCGGGCCGTTGTTCGCGCACTCGGCCGGCGTGAACTGCCCGGTCGTGAGATCGAACGTCGGGCAGCCATCGGCGCCGGCGGTGAACAGATCCATGTACGAGCCGTTCGTGACTGCGAGCCGCGCCGCGAATGCGGGCGCGGTGTCGAGCATCGCGGTCTCGCCCATCTTGAACGTGTCGCGGAAGTACAAGAACATTTGCTTCGCGAAGTCATCGCGGTTCATGTAGTCCCGAAGCAGCGTCTCGTACGCGAGCTTCTTCGCGGCATCGTCAGGCGCGCTTGCGACCTGATTGGTCTCCGCCATCGTCGGAATCTTTCCGGTCAGGCGAAGTGCCGCGATGCGAAGCGCAGCGTTGTAATCGACGACGCGTTGGCCGAGCAGCTGGTCCCATTCGTCGCCAGAGCCGTTGGATCCGTTAGATCCGTTGCCGTCATCTCCTTGTTGGGAGCTGCAGGCCGGTGCCGCGAGTGCGGCCGCCAATAGCAGTGCTGAGATCCTCTTCATGGGGCTCCTTTGAGGGACTACAGAGACGTTTTCTCGGCTTGGACCCAGACATCCACAGCCGCTTTAAAGGCATCGAACGTGGCTTGAACGCCACCGAACTTGAACGGGTGATTGGTCGTGACTGCCGGGTTCGGTGCGATGAAGAACCCGCTTTGGTTGGTATCGGTGAAGTTGATGCGCGTGCGCGCTTGGTCGCAGACGGCTTGCAGCGTCGGGTCGTCGGCCGCTGCGATGCCGGTGAGGTCCATCGCGCTGCGCGCGTTCGCGTTCGCGGTGCCGGCATGGCAGCTCGCGCAGTTCGTTTGCAGCGGACCCTTCGCGTTCGTCTTGAACGACTCGAGCTGACGGCAACCCGTCTGCGTCGTGCCGCCGCCACCACCTTCATCGGGGCGGTACTTGTCGACGACCTTGAAGTGGATCGCGACCTGATTCGTCGGCGTGAAGTTGATGAACGCGGCCGTGCCGCCGCCGATCGGCTGCGCGACGCCGCCCGGCATGATGTTGATCTTCACGTTGAAGAAGCGATCGAGCGTGTCGGGAATCGGCTCGGCGCTCGCATCGGGCGGGTACGAGACGAACAGCGGGTGCTCGACGTAAACGCCATCGGGGCCTGGAACAACCGAGAGGTTCGTCAGGTAGAGATCCTGCGTCAGCGGCTGCGCGACGAACTTGATCTGTGCGCCGCCCCAGCCCGCAACGAGGGGGAGAAGATCCACATAGTTGATTGGGCAGGTCGACTCGCCCGGTTGCCCGCTCGTGCACAGCAGGGGGGTGAAGTGTGGAGTCGCCAGAATGGGGCCTAGACCCCCAGCAGCACCGGCCGCCTCGCGCTCGGCGTTGATCCACTCAAGGATATCGGACGATTGCTGCGCCGTGAGCGCCGGGCCCGAGTGCGCGCCCTTCGTAAGGATGCGAGATGACTCGACCGCGTCGAAGTTCACGACCGGGGGGTCAAACGCCAGGGCCGTCGCGCGCTGGCTGATCGCATCGGTGCCGGCGATGAACGCGACTTCGGGGTAGAGGCCGGCGTGGCAGGAGATGCAGTAGCTGTCGAAGACAGGCTTCGCGCGCGAAACGAACATCTCGCGTGCAGCGACTTCTTCGGGCGTCAGGTTCGGGTTCGTGTCATCGATGAGGCCCGAGCATCCAACCACGCACAGCAGAGCTACGGTCCCGATCGTCAGGCGGACCATGTCCAGATGCCGGAGCAAGATGTCCAGCATCGAGCGCCTCGAACGAAGCGTCGCGACGTTGGGGTTTCTCGAAACCGAGATCATGAGCATGGGTCCATACAGCAACGCTCATGCCGCGAGTGTACGAGCTGTGCACAGTGCTAAACACTCGTGATGATTGGGTGGGGGATCTGTTCATCGTGAGGTCGATACCCCCACGTGAGGTCAGTTAATCCCACCTGTTAAGTGTCTGAAATCACTAGTCCACGAAGTGCAACAATCGACAGTTGAATTGCTCCCGATCGTGTCCACCACGGCTAGCGCTGTAGCTGGGTCAGTTGTCCTCGTGGAATCGCGTTCAGCGCGGTCGGCCGAAGATGCAGCCAAGCTTCGCGCGCAGCGCCTTTGCCTGGCGAACATCGCGCGCGATCGCGGCGAATTCGTGAAAGCTGATCGTGACGAGATTGAACGAGTGGATGTCTTTGGTGAGGCCGTAGACGACGCGTTCGCGCTCGGGCTCGAACGTTCCGAACATTCGATCCCAGATGATGAAGATGCCGGCGTGATTGCGATCGAGATAGCGCACGTTCTTGCCGTGATGAACGCGATGATGTGATGGCGTATTGAAGATCCACTCGAGCGGACCGAGTCGATCGATCGCTTCGGTGTGAAGCCAGAACTGATAGAGCAGGCTCCACGCTTGCGCGGTGAGGATCATCCACGGCGGATAGCCGACGAGCGCGAGCGGTGCCCAGAAGATCGGACCGGTGAGCGGCGTCAAAAGTGCCTGGCGCAATGCCGTCGAGAGATTGAAGTACTCGCTCGAGTGGTGATTGACGTGCACCGCCCAGAAGAGGCGCACCTCGTGATGGATGCGATGAAACCAGTAGTAGCAAGAGTCCTCGGCAAGCAGCAGCACGAGCCATGACCACCACTGGGCGGGCTGCCCCACGTCGGCGACGCGATGTTGATAGACGAGTGCGAAGAACGGAATCGACAGCAGCTTCGCGCCCGCCGAGACGATGACGTTTGCAAGACCCATCGACAGGCTGGCCGCGGTGTCGCGGAACATGTAGCCGCGCGCATCGCGATGGCGGCGCGCCCACATGACCTCGAGCGCGATGAGCGCGATGAACGCAGGAATCGAGTAGAGAACGAGATTCGACACGATCGCTTCTTCTATAGTACGCGCCATGCCACCACATGGCGGAGACATCATTGCTGACGTTCTCGCGCGTCACGGCGTGACGCATCTGTTCACGCTGTGCGGAGGACACATCTCGCCGATCCTGACCGGCGCGCAAGCGCGCGGGATCAGGGTTGTCGACGTGCGCGACGAAGGCAATGCGGTCTTCGCGGCCGACGCAGTCGCGCGCATGACGGGAACGATCGGCGCGGCTGCCGTCACGGCGGGGCCGGGCGTCACGAACACGGTCACCGCGATCAAGAACGCGCAGATGGCGCAGTCGCCGCTGATCTTGTTCGGCGGCGCGACCGCGACGCTGCTCAAGGGCCGCGGCGCGTTGCAAGACATCGATCAACTCGCGCTGATGAAGCCGCTCGTGAAGTGGGCGACGACCGTCAAGACGGTGCCGGCACTCGGGCCGACGGTGGAACGCGCGATCGCCGAAGCGACGGAGGGCGTGCCCGGGCCGGTGTTCGTCGAGGTGCCAGTGGACCTCTTGTATCCAGAAGCGATCGTGCGCAGCTGGTACGAGAAGGAAGCGGGCCTTGGCAAGGCGAAGGGCATCGGCGCGAAGGCGCTCGAGCTCTACATCAAGGGTCACTTGTATCGGCAGTTCCGTGCGCCGAACTTTCCCGAGCTCGAGCTGCCGGTGCGGCTGCCAAAGCTGCGGCACGAAGGTGCGCTCGAAAAAGCGGCCGCAGCCGTGAAGTCGGCAAAGCAGCCGGTGATCGTCGTCGGTAGCCAGACGCTCGTCGGCATGAAAGATCC
>Ga0070698_100005842_pt1 | contig 13449 bp, 15 predicted proteins | sample KBSK1502metaG_FD_65477 | JGI IMG/M metagenome (GOLD analysis project Ga0070698, IMG submission 65477) | Corn, switchgrass and miscanthus rhizosphere microbial communities from Kellogg Biological Station, Michigan, USA - KBS K1-50-2 metaG | ecosystem: Host-associated > Plants > Roots >... | reverse complement strand
ACTCGTACGAGCGCTTCTACAACTTCCCGCCGAAGGAAGAGATCCTCAGCATGTGGGATGCGGATACGCAGCTGCTGATCGATCTCTACAACACGCGCGATAACCTCGATTACTTCATTCCATACTGGCGCAACGTCAACGATAGCCACTGCACGACCTTGTTCTCGTTCGCAGGCTCGGATATCGAAGACCACGGGATGACGCTCGAGCAGTGGGTCAACGACTTCATCGGCGACAAGCCGATCGAGAGCATGATCGAAGCGCCCGTTCCCGGCGAGGACATCTAATGATCCGAATCGCGGTGGTGGCGTTACTGATCGTAGGCTGCAGCAAGAAGACGGACGACGCCGCGAAGAGCGCTCCCGTCGAGAAGAAGTCCGCAAGCGGCCTTGCGTGGGAACCCGTCGGTCTCGAAAAGCTCAGCGCGATCTGCAAGAAGACGCTCGCGTGCTGCGAGGAGATCGTGAAAGCCGACAAGCCCGCGGCGACCGCCGAGGATTACAACGAGAAGTGCTCGGGCCCAGCGCTGTGGAAAGATCCTGACTGCGAAATGGATCTGAAGTCGCGCATCACGGTGCTCGAGAGCGGCGGCAAGCCCGTCCCCGGCGCGTGCAAATAGCTACTTCTCGAAGCAGTAGAGGTGCGCCGGCGTCTGGTAGCACGAGCCCGGCCCGACGTTCGTCCACGTCATGTCTTTGTAGTCGAGTCTGCCGACCGCAACGGTATACGTCGAGCCTTGGATCGTGAAGTTGAAGCACGTCGTCCCGTCGTTCTGCGTGCTGACGGCCTGACCACTTGTTGAGGTGTTCGTCCACACCGCCGTCGTGATTCCGCCGCCGACGGGCGTGCCGAATTCGGTGATGTTAATCGGATAGTCGATGCCTCCGTCCGTCAGCTCGATCCAGTTCGACGCGATCACCTTTCCGTTGAGCAGCACGTAGGGCACGTCATCATCGACGCCGGGCTTCACTAGTCTCATGCTCGGTGACGACACGACACCTTCCACCGTCGTCACCCACGCGTTCCAGGTGCCACCGATCATCTGCGTGTCGGCGGCTCTTTGACAATACGCGTCGGGTGTCGCCGAGCCGGCCGTCACAAAGCCACCGATCAGCGGCGCTTCGTTCGTGACGAACACGCGACGCCCGCACTTTCCGTTCTGGCATACGCCGCTCGCGCACGGCACACCGCACGCGCCGCAGTTTTGCGGATCGTTCATCAAGTTCGCGCAGCTGCCGCCGGGGCACATCGTTTGCGGCGACATGCATCCGCCGTCGCCGCCTGCGCTACACGGTCCCGTCTTTCCCTCTGGCCGGCACAGATTCAGCGCCGGATCGCAGTACGAGCCGCTCGGGCATTGCGGCGTGCCGGTCGCGCACTGAAACGCGCAGTCTCTCGCCGAGGGCTGATAACAACCGACGACGAGCGCGATGATCGCGATGCGCATCGCTCTACCGATTCGGCTCGGAATTGATCACGGCGCACGGGTACGTGTATTCGATGTACGTGCCGTAATCCATGACGGTCGGCACGCCGTTGCGGTTGAGCACGCCGCCGCCCCACGTCTTCTCCGAATCCGTGAATGACAAAAACGTGCACATCTCGCCGGCGCCGAGACCCCAGCGTACCGTGGTGTCGCTTGGATTGTCGTAGTTGCATGAGAAGCGAAGCTTCGTGAAGCCGGCCATCGAGAAGCCCGGATCGATCATGCCGCCGAGCGCATCGCCGATGCGGGTGGTGGTCTCGAACATCATCGATCCGCTGCCGTCGTCGCGCAGCGCTTCGATCGTGATGCCGGTGCCGAGCTTATGGTAGTGCGCGAGCGCATAGACGACGTTGAAGTCGAGCGGCCGGCCGAGCACGGCGCGATGCGCAGAATCGATGTCGCATTCGATCGTGAATCGCGACAAGCGATGCGGCGGCAACGCGATCGATTCGTTCGTGAACGACATCGCCGCGAGCATCGTCGTCGGCTCGGCAATCGGCGTGACCGTCAGGCTCAGCGAGACGCTGAGCGGTTCGTCGCTCGTGTTGAGCAGGTGCGTGCCCGACAAGATGCGCGAGTGCGCCGGCACGACGATCGCCATGCCCTCGGGGAACTGCTGCACCTCGTGCGTCGTCTGCGTCGATTGCGCGAACAGCACGCCGCCATCGATGCCGGCGACCGCGTCATCGAACGCGCGGTCGGCGCAGTTCCACGTCCCGTCGGGACCCTCGAAGCGATAGTCAGGAACCCAAAACCAGTTCGAGTGATGAAAGCCGGGCCCTGTCGAAAGCTCGACCGCGTTGACGTAAAGCGGCTCTTCGTTGTGCAGCGTGACGCTGACGCACTGACCGCTGATCTCTTGTCCCGCCGCCAGCGCGTACGGCCCGAACTCGAACGTTTGTGGTTCGGGCGTAGATGATCCGCCGCACGCGGCGGCCCCCAACATCAACAGGCGGCGCACGCCTCAGTATAGACTGCCGTCGCCGCTGCCGCTGCCGCTACCCTCGCCGCAGGTATTGTCTCCGTCACAGTCGGTGACCGCGTCGTACTGCGTGTAGTTGCCGCCGGCGCAGTCCGAGCTGACCAGCATGTTTTCGGAGATCGTCCACTTCGACGCGGCGTAGCAGCCGTGGAAGCTCGTCGCGTGCAGGCTCGTGCGAATCGAGGTGAGCTTGAGCAGCGCCTCGGTGCTGCTATCCGGATACATGTAGCCGGTCGCGCCGGCGCCACCTTCCATCTTGCTCTCGGTGTTGATCTGCGTGGCCACGTTCGCGTTGACCTTCTGCGGGTAGTAGCCAACCGCGTAGACGCCAACGAGCGTGGCACCGACACCGGATTTGACTTGCACGTTCCAGCTCGTCGGTTGGTACGCCGACAGCACCAGCAGGTGCTTGCCGGGACGCTCGAGCAAAATCGTGCCTTGGCCATCTGTCGATTCGTAGATGCCAATGACATGAACCTCCCGATCGCTGCACTCGCCGGGCTCTCGTGTTAGCGACGAAGAGGAAGAGCTTTGTTCACCGCTGCAGGCGGTGAGCGCGACGAACGTGAATCCGATGGCCAGTCTCATGGCCGCGTGACTGAGCAACTCGCGCACCAGTCGCGACGATGTCGAGCGCGCGGGGTTACCTGCGTTGGGATGAGGCGCCCCACCACGATCGGTGGAAGCGCTCCCACTCGGTTTCGCATGTCAGCCCGTGCTAGTCGCAACGCACGCGTGGTAAGCGAGGGCAAGAATGCGCTGGCTCGTCACTGGCGGCGCCGGCTTCGTCGGCATCAACCTCGTGCGGCACTTGCTCGCGCGCGGAGATGAAGTCGTCTCGCTCGATCGCGAGCCATTCGATTACCCCGAGCGCGATCGCGTCGCCGAAGTGCGCGGCGATATTCGTCGTCGAGAAGACGTGTTACGCGCCGTCCACGGCGCAACGATCGTCGTTCACGCGGCGGCGGCGCTGCCGCTGTACTCGCCAAGTGAGATCCACACGACGGAGGTCGATGGCACGCGCACCGTGCTCGAGGTCGCGCGCAAGGCCAACTGTGCACGAGTCGTACACGTCTCTTCGACCGCGGTGTATGGAGTCCCCGATCACCACCCGCTCGTCGAGGCCGATCCGATGAAGGGCGTGGGGCCGTACGGCCAGGCAAAGGTCGACGCCGAAGGCGTCTGCCTTGCCGCTCGTGCCGCGGGACAAGTGGTGCCAATCGTGCGACCCAAGTCGATCGTCGGGCCCGAGCGCCTCGGCGTGTTCGCGCTGCTCTTCGAATGGGCGCGCGAGGGGCGCGACTTTCCGATCCTCGGTCCCGGCACGAACCGCTACCAGCTGCTCGACGTCGAGGATCTGTGCAGCGCGATCGTGCTCGCGGCAACTGCGCCGGTCGACCGCGCGAACGATACGTTCAACGTCGGCGCGGCCGAGTTCACGACACTGCGCGACGATTTCCAAGCGGTGCTCGACGCCGCTGGTCACGGCCGCAAGGTTCGCTCGATTCCGGTCGCACCCGCGCTCGCGGTCTTGCGCGTGCTCGAGCGATTCAAGCTGTCGCCGCTCTATCCGTGGATCTACGAGACCGTCACCGAAGACTCGTTCGTATCGATCGAAAAGGCGCAGCAGCAGCTCGGCTGGCAGCCGCGGTATTCGAATCGCGACGCGCTGGTCCGCAATTATCGGTGGTACGAAGCGAATGCAGACCGCCTCGGCGCCGCCGGGGTCACGCACCGCGTACCGTGGAAGCAGGGCGCCCTGGCGCTGGCCAAGCTCGCGTTTCCGCGGCGCGCGTGATAGACGAAGGCGCCATGGCAATCGAACGTACGTTTTCGATCATCAAACCCGACGCCGTCGCGAAGAACGTGATCGGCCCTATCACTGCAAAGCTCGAGAAAGCCGGCCTGCGCGTCGTCGCCTCCAAGATGGTTCGCCTCAGCGATGTCCAAGCAAAGGCGTTCTACGCCGTGCACAAGGAGCGGCCGTTCTACGGAGACCTCGTCAAGTTCATGACGGAAGGCCCGGTCGTCGTGCAGGTCCTCGAAGGTGAAAACGCGATCGCGAAGAATCGCGAAGTGATGGGCGCCACGAATCCCGAGAAGGCCGACGCCGGCACGATTCGCAAGGAGTTCGCGACGAACATCGAGCGCAACGCGGTCCACGGCTCCGACGGTCCAGACACCGCGAAGGAAGAGATCGCATTCTTCTTCTCGACGGCCGAGCTCGCGGCACTCGCGCGCTAATCGACGCGCAGCATCACGAGATGCGGTAGCGCGCCGGGCGGCACTTCGATCGCATCGAATAGCTTCGCAACGCCCGCACGTAAACATTCGCCCATCGGCGTCGTCGAAAGATCGCCTTTGATCGTCGGTACGATGACACCGTCGGTAACGGCGAGCCGGAGCTCGACGATTCCGCGCTCGGTGTGCTGCCGCTTGCACGCGTCCTTGACGTCCTTCGCGATCTTCGTCTCCAGCACGCGAAAGAACTCCGCGACGGCCGGATCGGTGATCTGCAGATACAGCGCGTCGGGCATGTTGAAGATCGCCGAGACTGGGCGATCGGGGCTCGCGCCGATCGCTCGCGATATCGGGCCGTGATCCGCTTCGTTCTCGGTGCGAATGCGGCAGACGCGATCGCGGCATTCGAGCTCGTAACGAACCGATGCCTTGTCGATGATCGGGCGCAGCTTCGCTTCGGTGGCGCGCGAGCGAACGCCGCGCTCGAAATCTGCGACCGGACTGCGATGCGTTTCACATTCGACGCGCGCTCGAGGGCGCTCTCGGGGCTCGCTCGAAACGCGCACCGGCGCCGGTTTGCGCGACGCGCAGCCGACAACGAGCACGGCGATGGTTAGCGCGGGTTTGACCATTGCGTCATCGTCATACGCCAGCCGGCGTCTTCTTTGACCCACGCCGTGAGCACGCGGAACGTTTGCGTGACCTCGGTACCATCGCGGTCGGCATCGGTGAACTCGACGTTCGCCGCGCCCCACCCTCCTCGCTCGCCGATCATGCCGACTTTGACGGCATCGTGAAGGCGAATGTTCGCGCGCAGCCGCGAGAACAGTTTTCTGATCGTCTCGCCACCTTTGAGCCGCTCGCCGGCGCTGCCGAAGTTGAACGCGTCGGCGCGTGTGCTGCGCGCTTCGACAAACGATGGCTTCGATGAGAACGCGGTCTTCATCGCGACCGCGAGCTGCGTTGTATCGTGGTTGTCGGGAATCGCATCGGGGATCGCGAGATCACCGCTTCGTGCGAGGCGATACGCTTCGGCATTCGGCATCGCACTCGCCCAATGCAGTGCGTAGATCGTCCAGGCGCCGTCGCTGATTCCGGCGACTGCGCTGATCACGAAAGTCTTGCCGCCGACGCGAAGCTCTTCGGCGAACCAACCGACGTCACCTTCGCTCGCGACGTGGGAGAACTTGACGGTGACGGGCGCCGGCGCACCGATGTCGTCGTGCAGCTGCTTGAGCAGGTCATCGCGAGTTTCGGCGACGCTGTGCGAATCGACGCCGAAGCCGAACGCGTTCGTTTGAAATAACAGCGGCAGGTCGGCGGGCTTTGCGAGCGCCGCGTGAAATCGCGCGATGAATTCATCGAGCGTTGGCAGTTCGAGCATAAAGGGATCGACTTCGTCGACGCCGGCATCGATCGCGCGCAGCTTCGCGACATCCGAGCCCGAGCCCTCGCTCGGTTTTACAGCGGCAGCACTGCCGCCGCTCGTCGCCGCTGTGATCACGACGATGCCGAGCGCGACGATCGTGAGCGCGACGCCGATGATGATCAGTAGGCGATTCTTCGGCGGCAGGCCGGCGGGCCGGATGACCATCGTCGGGTACAGCTTCTGTGGCTTCTGCGCGGTGAAGCCACGCAGCGTGTCGGCGGCTTGCGATTGCACCGGCATGCGCGGATCCGTCCGCGCGATCTCTTCGCGCGCCCACCGGCGCAGCTTGAGCGCGGCAGGCACCGAGAGCACGCAGATGATCGCGGCGACGAACATCATCACCGCGGCGACCATGATGAGCGTCTCGGCGGTGCTCGCCTCGTCGGCGGGCAGGATGTGCAACATCGCGCCGATCGCCGAGCCGCCGCGCGGCAGGCCGACGCCGAATCCAATATCGAGGCCGGCGGCGAGCGCGAGTGGCACGAGGCGTCCTCGCCACGCGAGCGTGCCGCACACGATCGCGGCGAGCGATGCGACGATCGACGCGAGCACGCCGCCCATCCCGGTCTTCAGATCGTGCGCGACGGGCAGCGATGCGAGCGCGAGGATGAAACAGATGCCGCCCATCAGCTGCGTCATCACGCCGGCAATGATCAGCAGCGCGCGCGATGGGGGCTGCGACCCGGTCATGTGCCGGGTCATCGTACGCCCAGTTATGGCTGGATGTTCCCGGCGAGCGCGAAGATCGGCGCGCGCGGGAAATACCACGTCATCGCAGTGACGACGGCGAGCGCTGTGGCGACGGCGATGTAGATCGCGAGCGAGCGCGGCCGGCGCACGAGCAGCGCGATCAAGGCAGCCGCGCCGACGAGCGGCATGCCCCACAGCCACGCGGCGTGCAGCGTCAGTCGCGTCAGCGCCGACACCTCGACGTGACCGATGTCGCGATACATGTCACGCGCGTTCACGAGCTCGCTCGCGAGCCCGAGCTGCACGAGCACGAGAAAGCCGCCGAACCCGACGATGACACCGTGGCGAAACCCAGGCTCGCTCATTCCACCGATCCCGTCTCTCGCTCGCCGGTCCTCGCTCGCGCCGCCGGCGGGTCCGCAAGCGGATCCGCCAGTTCCCCTGTCGGGCGGCGCTGCGCTCCTCCGGACCGGCTCGCTTCGATGGCTGCGGCTTTGCGCACGCGCAGCGGAACGATCGCCGCAGCGGGCGCGCGATTCGCGAGCTGACCGCATGCGGCATCGATGTCATCGCCGCGCGGCGTGCGCAGATACGTCGGCAACCCGAGGCGTTTGCACTCGGCCTGAAATGCGTCGATCACCGCGGGCGCCGGCCGCGCGTACGGCGCTTCGGGGTGCGGGTTCCACGGGATCAAGTTGACCTTGCACTTCATGCCGCGGAGCAGCTTCGCGAGCTGCGCGGCATCGCGCAGCGAATCATTGACGCCCGCGAGCAACACGTACTCGAACGTAATGCGACGCCGCTGCTCGAGCGGATATGCGCGCAGCGCGGCGAGCAGCTTGCCGATGTTCCACTTGCGATTGATCGGCATGATCTCGTCGCGGATCACATCGTTCGGTGCGTTGAGCGACACCGCGAGATTCGGCCGCACGTCTTCGCCGCCGAGCTTCTCGAGTTTGGGCACGAGCCCCGCCGTCGAAACCGTGATCCGCCGCTGCGACAGCCCGGCGCCTTTGTCGTGCGTGAGGATGCGCAGCGACTTGATCATGTTGTCGTAGTTGTGGAGCGGCTCGCCCATGCCCATGTAGACGAGGTTCGTCAGACGCCGACCCGGGTCGACTTCGGCGAGCAGCCGCCGCGCGAGGTAGACCTGATCCACGATCTCGCCGGCATCGAGGTTGCGCTTGAGGCCGAGCTTCGCGGTCGCACAGAACTGACAATCGACCGCGCAGCCGACCTGCGACGAGATGCATTGCGTCGTCTTGTCGCCATCGGGAATGATCACGCTCTCGATCGACTGGCCATCGCGCGTGACGAGTCGCAGCTTGCGCGTGCCATCGTGCGAGGTCTGCATCTCGGCGATTTCGAGCGTGCCGATCTGAGCGTGCTCCGCGAGATGGGCGCGCACCTCGCGCGGCAGGTTTGTCATCTCGTCAAAGCTACGAGCGCCTTTCTCGTGCACCCAGCGCCACACCTGCTCGCCGCGAAACCGCTGCCAACCCTGTGCGGCGGCGAAGCCCTCGGCTTCACCGAGCGTCATCGCACGTAGGTCTGGGCGTTCCACCCCCGCTAGGTACTACGGCACCCCGGCCCTGCCAAAAGGATTTCTCGGAAAGGGCCACGGCACGTCGACTGCACTTACGACGAAGCATGAAAAAGCTGGCCTGAACTGCTTTGGTGACAGTGGTTTTAGGAAAAACCACGAAGGCAGCTTGAGGGAGAACACCATGGACAATTCGACGACGAACAGAACCGCGCCGGATGGCACGGGACGCGTCGGTGACCTGATTCACCGCATCACCGACGATGTGAAAGTAATCGCGCGCGACGAGCTCGAGCTCATCAAGGGCGAGCTCAGCAACTCAGCGAAGGTCGCGGCCGGCGAGGCCGCTGCGATCGTGCTCGGTGGCATCGTCGCGCTGATCGGCCTCGGCATGCTTTGCGTCGCCGCGGTCACCGCGCTCGCGCCCTACATTCCGTCGCTGTCGCTCCGACTCGTGTTGATGGCCGCCATCTACATCGTCGTTGGTGCAGTCATCGCCGGCATTTTCGCGAAGCGGCTGAAGAAGGATGTCATGCCGGATACAGCCGTCGCGGCATACGAAGCAAAGCGCACTGTCGCGGGCGTCAAGCACGCGCTCCAGAACAACGAAAGGGTCTCGCATGCGTGACAGAGAGGTAATCGAACGAGAGATGTTCCGGGCACGCGAGGATCTCGAGCAGAGCGTCAACGAGCTCAAGCACATCGTGCAAGAGAAGGTTGACGTCAAAGCGCGTGCGAGGGTCGCCATCGAGCGCGGCAAGGACAAAGCCGCACTCGCGCTCGAGCGCGGCGCGGAGGAAGCGAAGCAGCTCGCGATCCGCGGTCGAGAGGGCGCGCTCGAGGCGTACGACAACCTGAAGGACCGCCCGATGCTAACGGGCGCGATCATCGGGGGCCTCGTCGCGACCAGCGTCTTCCTCTACATCGGCTTCAAAAACGACTGGTGGTCTAACTAAACATGAACGATGTGCCTGGCGGCCCGTCGTTTCTCGACGGGCCTGGGCACGGTTCGCGCGCACTCGCGCGCGGCTCGGCCTTCGGCCTCGCGCCTAACCATATCCGCATGGACCACAGTCCATGCGTCGTTGTTTAGCTTATTTGATCGTTATCGTTAGCTTCGTAGAAAACGCGTCGCGGATTCCGGACAGGCCCTTCAAGGCCGGTTCGACCGCGGCGCGTACGCATTGATCGGCGGTACCTTCGGCGCCTGCCGGCGGCTTCGCGTTCGGTTCGACCTTGAACGCGAACTTGCCGGGTTCGTCTTCGTACTCCGATGCCACGTAGCTCGACTTGAGGCCGATCGTTACCGCGAGCGTGTCCTTCTTCGCCTCTTTGTTGTAGGCCTCCCAGCACGCGATGAGCGCGGACTTGACGTCAGGTTGCGCGAGGCGCTCGGGGATCAGTGGATACGTCTTCTTGTTGTCGACGGATGGATTCGTGCTGAGCGTGACACCGAGCTTGTCGCTGGATGGCTTGGCGGCGGCGCGCGTGAGGTAGACATCGGCGAGCTGGCCGCGGCCGATCGCCAGCGGATCGAGGCCCGCTTCGGTCAACGTTGCGAGGTCTGCGAGCGCGTGCTCGCGCAGCGGGCTTGCGGACGGCACCGCGAGGATGCAGCGGTGCAAGACGCGCGCGCCGAGCTCGGCATGCTCCTTCTTTGCTCGCGCGGCGACGAGCGTCGTGCCGTACGCGCAGTCGACATCGGGTGGCAACGCGATTTTCTCGCTGTCGTAGTGGCCGAGCGCTTTGTTGTACGCGTCGATCGCACCTTCCAGATCGCCCTTGCCGCGGAGCTGCGCACCGAGCGCGGCGTAATAATCGCCGACATTCGAGCGCGCGGCGCGACGACACACGTTGTCAAAGCAGCGCAGCTCGTCGGAGCAATGCATGCTCGCGCCGCAGCTCTCGTACTCCTTTGACTTGCTCTCCGCACGACCGCCTTGCGGGTCGGATGCCTTCGCGCGCGAGTCACATCCGCCGATCGCCACGACGGCGAGGACGAACGCGAGTTTCGTAATTCCACCCATGGGCGGAATATATCACTCGCGTCGACGAGCCTGCGCGTGCGGAAGGAGGATAGGCGGCGGGCGCGCGAGCGTGAGCTCGGCAAGCCACACGAGGCCTCCGACGAGCAGGCCGAAGCTCGCGACCGTCGAGAGGTAGACGCCGACCAACCCCGAGTCGGTGATGACCCAGAGCCCAAACCAGAGCAGCGACATCGCGCCGACCGCGATTGCGGTCAGAGCCATCCGCCGCTCGCAGTAGCCGCGCGTGCCGATCAGCGCGATGAGACACGAACCGATCACGAGCTCGACGATGCCGGGCCCGCCCGTCGCGATGACGAGTAACCCGGCGCCAACCACGGTGAGCCACGCGAGCACGCGCAACGCGACAATCGTGTAGCGCAGGCCTCGCAGCGAGACGGTCGCGGTGCCGAACGCGAAGACGAGGCCATAGACGTACGGATGCCAGAACATCGGCATCGAGACCGGATAGATCGGTTCGCTGCAGCCTTTGACGGCGGGCAGGAACAAACAGATGAACAGGAGCAGGCCCGCGCTACCGGTGAGCCGGCGATGCCGACGCCTGCCGACTTCGATCTCGATCCGCGGCTTAGGCAGATCGATCGCACTCTTCGCGGGCCCCATGCGCGGCACCATGATGACATGCATCGGCGCGCGCGATCGCTGCGAAATTTGCTCAGTGCCGGCGCAACAGCTCGCCGAGTGTCTCGCGCACCTGCGGATTCGTCTCGATCTCGTGATGCTGGCGCAAGATCGGCAGCACGTCGGGGTTATCGAGCTGAGCGAGTGCCTGGGTGGCAGCATCGCGCAGGTTTCCACCCTCCTGGCGCAGCACCATCACGAGAAATTCACCGGCTTCGACCGTCTGGATCTTGCCGATCGATTGCAGCGCCGCGGCGCGCACGCGCGGATCGTTGCTCTCGCGATAGATGCGCGCGAGCGGATTGAACGCGTGTGGAAAGTGGAGACCGCCGATCGCGACGAGCGCCGCTTCGCGCACCTGCGCATCGCTATCGGCGAGCGCCTTGCGCACGATCACGAACGACCGCTTGAAGTAGAGGAAGCGCAGCGCGCGAACGGCGGCGCGGCGGATCGTCGCGTCGCCGGATAAGAACAGCTTCTCGAGGGGCGATAGCGCGGCGTACGACTGCAGCTCGCCGAGCAGCTCGGCGACGTGGACGAGTGTCTCGGTGTCGCCCGCGGCATTGCGCGTCTGCGCATCGGCGAGCGTGAGCAGCACGACGAGCGCACGCCGGCGGATGCCGTTCGGATACCGCAGATCGCCGACGATCGAGGCAGCGACCGCGAACGCATCCCCTTCCATCTCCCATTCGAGCAAATCGACGAACCAGATATCGGCGTACGCGTGCTGCTGCTTGAGGTAATCCGGCAGCCCCGGCAGCTCGACGGGCGGCGCCGCGAGCCCCTTGTAGCGCTTTGCGATCAATTCGAAGCGCTTCTTCGCGCGATCTGTAAGCTCGAGCCCAGCGAGACGGTCGAAGCACTCGCGCACCGCGGGATAATCGCCAACCGCCGAGTGCTGCGAGGCCGCCGCGAGCAGCGCGTTTTCGATCATCTGCACGGGGACGCCGGACTCGACGAACTTTTCGGCGCACTTCATCCACGTCAGCGCGCTCTTGTGCTGGTAATGCCGATCGTATGGCAGGCCCGCGCGCGCCGCGAACGCGGCTGCTTCTTGATAGAGCGTCGCGGCGGCGTGCAGCTCGCTGCGCTCGAGCGCGAGCTTGATGAAGTCTTCGTAGTACTGCAGCACGTAGAACTTGAGGTTGTCGTCGCGGAGCACGCGGATGCAGTTGACGTATCCCTCGGCGAGATTCTCGAACTGCGCCGACTCCTTGCCGAGCTTGAGCAAGATCTGAAAGCAATCGAACGCGCGCTCGAGCTCGCCGACCTGCTCGAAGTCATCGGCGACTTGCTCGAGCTTGCGCTGGCTCTCGATCAGCGCGCGGCGCGCCTCGCTGGAATGTGGGTCGAGGCGAACGGCGGCAAGGCCGTAGTTGAAGTGGACGAGCGCCGCTTCGTACGGCCGGTGACCGAGCTCGGCGTGATGAAGCAGCGAGCGCCATGCCGCCGTGGCGTCGGTGTATTGCTTCGCTTTCTCGAACGCGACCGCGGCGTGCACCGGTAGCTTGGCCTGTTGATACAGCTGTGCTGCCTCGCTCCACTTCTTCTCGATCTCGGCGAGTCGCGCGCGCAGACCGATGTGCTGGTCGGCGGCGAGCTGCTGGCGCGCCATGTCGAAGTAATGGAGATAGAGGTAAACGAATGCCGCTTCGCGCGCGCGACCGAGGTTGCGATAGATCTCGCCGAGGCGACGCAACCAATCATCGTATTCGTAATTGATGACGTGGGTCTGGCCGATCAGCTCGCGATAGTGACGTTCCGCTTCGGCGAGGCGCCCTTGCTGGACAAGCGCCTCTGCCTGGTCGGCCGTGCTCTCGATCGAGTTGAACGTTCGCCGCGCCACGCCTCGATATAGCACGCTGCTTCACGACTTCGCGACGGGCATGTTGCGCAAGCTCGCCGATGGCGGCTTGGGCGTCTCCGCAGATGACGGCGTGCTCGTGTGCGGAGCAGGCGCCTTCGCGGCGCGCGTCGCATCGCCGACGATATCGAGTGCGCGGCGCTGGCGTTCGGCGCGCGACGTCAGCGCATCGGCACTCACGATCTGCGAGCGATCGAGCAGCGGCACGAAATCGGGCAGCTGATCCGATGACGGCAAGCACACGATGCCGTAGAGGAACGCCTGCTGCTTGAGTGTCGTCACGAGCTCGGGCTCGATGTGACACTGCCCGTGCGTGATGATGTACATGACGACGCGGCGCTTCTGCTCGCGACGCAGGCGCGTGACCTCGACGAGCAGCTGGCGAAACACCTTGCCGTAGTTGCGGCCGCGCTCGGAGCGAAACGACAGCAGGTACGGCACCGGGACCTGACCGGAGCGACCGATCTTGATCGTCTCGTGCATGCGCGAATCGAAGAAGCGGACCCAGATCTCATCGCCTTCGAGCGTGAGCTTCTTGATCAGCGCCA
>Ga0070698_100005840_pt1 | contig 13450 bp, 5 predicted proteins | sample KBSK1502metaG_FD_65477 | JGI IMG/M metagenome (GOLD analysis project Ga0070698, IMG submission 65477) | Corn, switchgrass and miscanthus rhizosphere microbial communities from Kellogg Biological Station, Michigan, USA - KBS K1-50-2 metaG | ecosystem: Host-associated > Plants > Roots >... | reverse complement strand
CCCAAAGCAGCCTGCTAAGCAGGGAAGGGGTATCGAGCAGCAGGTGACGCGCAGGCTCGCGCAGCGGGGCTTTCTCGATTCGCGAAGGGCTCGCGAGCAGGGAAGGGGTATCGAGCAGCAGACGACTACTAAGCTCACACAACGGGGCGTCGTTGCTTCACGAGGACCCGCTGCCCAGTTAGAACAACCAGGCGTCTTTCAGCCGCAACGGCCTGGTAAGCGGATGCAACAGCAAGGGCACCATGCGTCTCGCACTCCAACGACGAAGCACATAGCTGTTGCGCCCGCTCCCCGCCGGAAAGCTGTACAACCAGCCACGGTGGTCCCGCGTGTCCAGGACCAGGAGCGAGTGAAATTTTATGCAGCATGGCTTGAAAAACAGGCTGAGCACGATCGACATCAGGACAATGCAAAAGAGATCAACGACTATATACAAGAGGCGGCAAAGATCGTGAAAGTTGGTGAGCACGAGGTCGCCATTTTTGCCCCTTTTCGACCAAAACTATCCGCCCTGCAAACCCTCACGACAGGTCAGGTAGTCGCTTTCGCTCTTATCGGGCTACTCTGGATCGCCGGAGTGCTGCTATTTCGGCTAGAATTTCTGGCGGCTGTGATTGGGGTCGTTACCATCCTGTATTTCTTGAATCTGCTCATCAGTTTCAGTCTGGCCACCAGGGCATTCAGGAATCCACCGGAAGAACATATCAGCGACGATATCGTCAGCGCCTTGAAAGATGCGGAGTGGCCCGAGTACAGCATTCTTTGTCCTCTCTACAAGGAAGCGCAAGTGGTGCCGCAGTTCGTGCAGGCGATGAGGGCATTGGACTACCCAGCGGAGAAGCTGCAGATCCTTTTTCTCACGGAAGAAGACGATGCCGCCACGCGTAATGCCATCCATGCCTTATCCCTTCCTCCGCACTTCAAGATCGTGGTTGTACCCGATGGTAAACCCCGCACCAAGCCGCGCGCGTGTAACTACGGGTTGATGCTGGCGAGAGGACAATACGTCGTCATCTACGATGCTGAAGATATACCCGATTCCCTGCAATTGAAGAAGGCGGTGCTCGCCTTCGCTAACCACGGAACCGATGTGGTCTGCGTGCAGGCCAAGCTCAACTTTTACAATACTCGCCAGAACCTGCTCACACGCTGGTTTACTGCTGAGTATTCCACCTGGTTTGACCTGATTTTGCCGGGCCTGCAACTGGCGAATTTCTCCTTGCCCCTGGGAGGCACGTCGAATCATTTCCGGGCGGGGTCGCTTAGAGCCTTAGGCGGTTGGGATGCCTACAACGTGACCGAGGATTGCGACCTTGGCCTGCGCCTGAAACGCCACCGCATGAATACGGTCATCCTCGACTCGACGACGCTCGAGGAGGCCAACCCACAGCTGAAGAACTGGATACGCCAGCGCTCTCGCTGGATCAAGGGATACATGCAGACCTATCTCGTGCATATGCGGCACCCGGTTGAAGACTTTCGAAGAGGACGCCTGTACGACCTGTTCTCCTTTCAGTTCGTGATTGGCAGCGGAATGGCCGTTTTGTTCCTCAACCCTCTGATGTGGATCTTACTGGGATTGTACATTGTCTTTGGTCAAGCGGTGGTGGATGTCTATCACGTGTTGTTCCCCGGGCCTATGCTTTACCTGGGCGCGATCTGCCTGCTCTTCGGGAACTTCTTCTACGTCTATCTCAACCTGGTGTCGTGCATGAAACGCAAACAGTACCACCTCCTGCCGTGGATACTGTGTATTCCGGGCTACTGGTTGCTCATGAGCATTGCCGCGTTGCTGGCGCTCTTCGAGCTGGTGGTAAAGCCACATTATTGGCAAAAGACAGTGCACGGGCTGCACCTGAAAGGGGAGCAAGCAGCTGCTGTGATTCCATCACAGTTGGCGGCACCGACGGTGGTAGAAGGAGCAAAGATGCCGGTACCGGTGATTCCCAGGAAAGTCGAGAGCCCCGGGAATATCCCATCGATAACGACGTCGCTCAAAGCGATACGCACGCTGATCTTGCCGGCAATTTCACTCAGGCAGAAGCGGGCGGAAACTGTGGCAAAGCGGACGAAAGTGCGCGACCTCTGGCTCGTTGCAACGATCATCAGCGCTTGCGTTGCGAGCATTGGTGCCTGTTGGTACTACTTTCGTCAGCACGAGATATTGCTCTATGAAGATGCGCTGTCGCACATGAGAATTTCCAGAAGTGTTTTCGATAGCCTCACTCCTGGAATCGCGCAGTTGGGATCGGTCTGGCTCCCACTGCCACATATCCTCATGTGGCCGTTCATCTGGAATGACTACCTGTGGCACAGCGGGCTCGCCGGGAGCTTTGTATCAATGCCGTGTTATGTCATCGCCGCGATCTGTATCTTTCTCTCCGCACGCAGGTTAACGCGTAGCAGCAGTGCGAGCTTCATGGGCACACTGGTATTTGTGCTGAATCCCAATGTGCTGTATTTGCAATCCATTCCTCTCAGTGAGACGGTATGTATCGCTACCTCCGCTCTGACGGCCTACTACTTATTATGCTGGATCCAGGATGGTAAGCTCCACCAGTTGATTCTTGTAGCGGTGTGTGCTTTTTTTGCCACCCTTGCCAGGTATGATGGCTGGGCACTGTTTGTGGGAGTGTTTTGTTGCACCGTCCTTGTAGGCTGGATGAAGCACCACAACTGGCAGCAAATCCGAGCGAATCTCGTTCTATTCGTTGTTCTCGGTGGCCTGGGAATTGCATTATGGTTGCTCTGGAACAAACTCATATTTGGAGATCCCCTGTACTTTCAGAAGGGGTTGTACTCGTCTCAGGCCCAACAGTCACAGGAACTTACAGCGGGTCAGTTGTACACCTACCATAACCTCTGGCAGGCCGTTCGCTACTACACCATCGATTCTGTTCAAACGATTGGAGTGATACTCTTTGCACTTGCTTCTGTCGGGATTGTCTGGTTTGTGCTCAAGCATAAATTCACACCTGTGACGTTGGCCGCCCTCCTCTTTGCAATGCCGTTTCCTTTTTACATCCTTGCCCTTTACGGAGGACAAGCTATTATCTGGATACCGGGAGCCAACCCGCCGGGTGCTCATATCTTTATGTACAATGTGCGCTACGGGGCCCAAATGGTGGTACCTGCTGCACTGTTCGTGGCGCTTTTGGTTGAAAGAATAAGCAGCATCACAAAGGGCTGGTTCAAAGCATTCGGCCGGGTTGCTCTATTGGGAGTGATTCTTGCTCAGAGCTTGCTGATTATTTCGCAGGGCGTCATTACCGTTCAGGATGGCCAGTTTAACTACGCCTGCGGCCCGCAAAGAACTATTGTGCGCTATCTTGCTCAACACTATAGCGGTGGGAGAATCCTACAGGACGTCTACGCCTCGCAATTTGATGTATCAGACGCCGGCATGGATTTCAAAAACGTCATCTATGAGGGTTCAGGTCAGTACTGGTTGCAGGCGCTGCGGGATCCAACAAGCTTGGTAGACTGGATTGTTATCAGGTCTGCTGACCCGCTTGACCTCGTATCCCAGCGCCTCGACAAAGACCCGGCTTTCAACGCGACTTTTCATGCTCACTATACGCAAGTCGCATCTCAGACGAATGGCATTTACCTCTACCATATTATTGGAAAGCCACCTTTGCCGACGCGACCGGCTCCGCCGGCCTGGAACGGAGACAACTACTCGTGCTCATTACCTTGAAGTGGAGTGGGGAGTCACTAAATTATGGCACTATTCACGGAAATCGAGGCACCGATCGTTTCGACAAAACGAAGCTCGGCGCGTATTGTGCTGCAAATCCTGCGCTTTTGTGTTGTCGGAGGCCTTAACACCTTTGTAGACGTGTTGGCTTTCAACTTGCTCATATGGATGTTCCCGATACAGGACAGCGGCCTCCTCGTCATCTTTAATTCTCTGGCGTATTTGATTGGCGCAGTCAACAGCTTCTGCTGGAACAAGCTCTGGACGTTTCGTCAACGCTCCGAGGCCACCAATAATCAGATCGCCCGCTTCGCGCTTGTCACCAGCCTGGGCATTATCTGCAACGACGCGTTTCTCTGGCTGGCGACCACCATCTTCACGCCCCTCTCGCTCACAAGCATCCTGTGGGTCAATGTGGCCAAGGTCTGTGCAATTGCAGGATCAGTAACAGTTTCCTATGTAGGGATGCGCTTCGGAGTTTTTACTAAAAAAGAGGTGATCGATGTGTCGCTGCCGCCTTTGAAGCCACAACTCATTACCACCCCACGCAGCTTATCCGTGATATTGCCGGCCTACAATGAGGAAGCGCTCATCTGCGATACCATCTCACATGTCATGTCAGTACTTTGCTCCTGGATGTGGGATTTCGAAGTAATCGTGGTCAACGATGGTAGCAAAGATCGCACAGGAGAAATTGTGGCCGACCTGGCGACCTATGACCGGCGTATACGTCTCATTAACCATCCCGTGAATAAGGGTTATGGCGCTGCTCTGGTAACCGGTTTCGAGTCCGTGGCCAAAGAACTCGCTTTTTTTATGGACTCCGACGGGCAGTTCGACATCCGTGACCTGGCCCGCTTTTTCCCGCTCATCGAGGAATATGGGGCGGTGTTAGGGTACCGGATAGCTCGCCAGGATACCTGGATGAGGAAACTTAATGCCTGGGGCTGGAAAAAATTAGTGGGATTCGTCTTCCGCGTTCATGCGCGAGACATTGATTGCGCATTCAAACTCTTCCGAGCCGAGTTCTTTCGCACGAACCGTTTAGAAACACGCGGCGCAATGATCAACGCGGAGATAGTGTATAAACTTGCCCGTGCTGGTTACACCTATACCGAGGCAGGTGTGCAACATTTACCCCGGCGGGCTGGGAAGGCAACAGGAGCCAAACCCGCCGTAATTCTACGCGCCTTACGAGAGTTGTTTGTTTATGCCGAAAAGTGGCGCAAGGAAGAACAGCAAGCTTTGTATGTTGATCAATACGTCCTGCCCTGACTGCATGACTGAGCCGAACGATCCCAGGAGATATTCATATGATACCTGTTTTACCGCGAGAAACCGCAATCACAGCACGGCCAAAATGGCGAAGCCTCAGGCTGCTGGCCGTGCTGCTGCTCGTAGTGATCTCCTTGTCAGGAGTAGCGGGAGGGGTGATGCAGCGACTCCTCCCGGCCAGAGCTGCTTCAGGAGACTGGCCGACGTATTTGCATGATCCGCAGCGCACGGCTAGCAGTGACGATACGATCCTGTCGCCTGCCAACGCGGGACAGTTGGCGCTGAAATGGGCTTTCGCGACAGGCGGTCCAATCGCCGCTTCGCCGACCGTGGTGGGTGGGACGGTGTATGTTGGCTCCTGGGATGGCTATGAGTATGCGCTCGATGCGGCCAGCGGTACCATGAACTGGAAGACCTTCCTGGGACAAACCACCGCTGCGTGCTACCCGCAACTGGCCGGGGTGTCATCAGCGGCAGATGTGGAGAATGGGGTGGTCTACGTTGGAGGTGGCGATTCTTATTGGTATGCCCTGGACGCGGCAAGCGGCGCCATTCTCTGGAAAGTGTTTGTTGGGGATAACACCAAGGGCTGGTACAACTGGGCCAGCCCGCTGATCTACAACGGCTATGCCTACATTGGGACGTCCAGCGTCGGTGATTGCCCGTTAATACCCGGTCAGTTACTGCAAGTGAGCTTAACGACGCACCAGGTTGTCAACACCGCTAATTTTGTGCCGCAAGGGCAAGTGGGTGGAGGAGTCTGGACTACTCCGAGCCTTGACGCCTCCACCAACACGATCTTTGTCACCACCGGAACGCGTAATCAGAATACGCAAACGCTTAGCGAGGCCGTTGTTGCTCTGGATGCCAACACACTCGCTATCAAGTCCTCCTGGGCGATTCCGAACTCGCAACAAACCGTCGATTCCGATTTTGGTAATTCGCCAATATTGTTCAGTGATGTGCATGGGAATCCCTTGCTGGCGGCGATCAATAAGAACGGTTATGCCTATGCCTTCAATCGCAACAACCTGGCTGCGGGACCGGTATGGACGCAGACGGTCACCCTTCCGGGCACCTGCCCGCAGTGTGGGGATGGAAGCGTCTCTTCAGGCGCCTTTGGGAACGGTACGCTGTTCCTGGCCGGGGGAAGTACGGTCATCAATGGACAGGGGTATAGGGGAGCGGTGCGCGCATTAGATCCTGCCGGCGGGAATTTCCTGTGGCAGCATGCAGCGTCAGGCCCGGTCATTCCGGCCCTGGCCTACTCAAACGGACTGATCGTCGATGGTGCAGGTGCCACTGTGGAAGTCCTCGATGCCTCAAGCGGCACGCGCCTGTACAGCTATACGACGGGCGGGTATCTCTATGCGGCGCCAAGCGTCTCGAACGGCCAGATCTACACAGGGGGGACAGATAACCATGTCTATGCCTTTGGCCTGGCTACCCCGACTAGCCCTCCTCCCGATCCCAATTGTCCCAGTAGTTGGACCTGCCAGGACATCGGCAATCCTACCCCTGCTGGAACGGAAACGGCTTCTGGCGCTAGCTGGAGTGTACAGGCTGGTGGGGCAGGTGTGGGAGGAACGTCGGATCAGTTTCGGCTGATCGCTCAGACGATTAATGGGGACAGTCAGGTCAGTGGGCAGGTGGTCTCCCAACAATTAACGGGCGGGACCGCGCAAGCGGGGCTGATGATACGGCAGTCGAACGATCCGACGTCGCCCTATTATGCAGTGTTTCTACAACCGGCGAATAAGTTAGTGGTGCAATATCGGCTAGCCTTTGGTGGGGCGACCACTACTGTGACGCAAGCGAATGCAGCCTCGCCGCCACTGTACCTGGAGATCCAGCGCGTGGGTGATCAATTCCAGGCTGCGACCTCGAGTGACGGCGTGACCTACACGCTGGTCCCGGGCAGTACCACGACGGTACCGATGCCAGCGGCTGTGCTGGAGGGAGTCGCTCTCGCCTCAGGCGCACAGGGGGCTTCCAACACTGTTGTTTACAATGCCGTCAGTCCCGGATCACCCACTACTCCTCCCAATCCCCAGCCTTCTCCTTCCCCGTGCCCGAACGGCTGGAGTTGTAGCGACATCGGAAACCCGCTCACGACAGGGGACCAGTCGCTGAGTACAGGCACCTGGACGCTGAAAGGCGCTGGCAAGGAAATCAATAACTATACCGATCAGTTCCACTTCGTGTGGCAACCGTTGGCAGCCGATGGCACGGTGAGTGCGCATATTACCTCCCAGACCAATACGAATGCCTCGGCTCAAGCCGGGGTGATGCTGCGGCAGAGCACCGACGCGGCTTCTGCGTACTATGCCGCATTCGTGACACCGGGTAACGGCATCGTCGTGCAGTACCGGCCAATTCAGGGTGTGAGAACCACTGTTTTTTCTGGAACTGCCGGTGCGGTGCCGACCTATCTAATGGTGGCACGCTCTGGCAGCAACTACTGTACCTATATTTCCAGTGACGGTGTGCACTGGTCTGTTCTTCTCGGCTCATGCACTACAGTAAATATGAGCGGCGCAACATTGGCAGGAATGGCTGTTTCATCCGACAACACAGGCGCTTTGAGTACTGTTACCCTCGATACGGTCAATCTTAACACCACTGCACCTCCTCCTCCGAACATCTGTCCTACTGCCTGGAATTGTGCTGATATCGGCTATCCCTCTCTCGCGGGGAGCCAGTACCTGATTAATGGAACATGGACAGTACAGGGTTCGGGAAGTGACATCTGGGGTATCTACGACCAGTTTCGTTTCGTATCGCAGGCGCTGGCAGCCGATGGAAGTGTGAGCGCACACATTACCGCGCAGGCGAATTCAAACGCCTGGGCGAAAGCCGGGGTGATGCTGCGGCAGAGTAGCGACCCTGGTTCTCCTTACTACGCCATACTGGTGACGCCGGGCAATGGCATCGTCGTGCAATACCGTACAGCTCAGGGGGCCAACGCCCAGCAAAGCGCCGGTATCACGGGGGCGGTACCCACCTATCTGATGGTGGCACGTTCCGGCAATACCTATAGTGCCTACACCTCCGGTGATGGTGTGACCTGGACACTGGTGGCCGGGTCAAGCGTGACGATAAACAGCATGAGCGGCTCGATCATGGCGGGCCTGGCGGTCACATCGCACGACGGGGGACTCATGGGATCAGGCACCTTCGACACGGTGACCTTTAGTAATACGGCCCCACCGCCTCCGGGGTGTGTGACCGGCTGGACATGCCAGGACATTGGCAGCCCTCTCATAGCTGGAAGTCAGTCCAACAGTGCGGGAACCTGGACGATCCAGGGGGCAGGTAGCGATATCTGGGGTGCATCGGACCAGTTCCACTTCGTGTCGCAATCACTGGCCTCCGATGGCAGCGTGAGCGCGCATATTACCTCGCAGACGAACACGAGCAGTTGGGCGAAGGCTGGCGTGATGCTGCGGCTAAGTAGCGATCCCGCATCACCCTATTACGCCGTCTTTATGACGCCGGGCAACGGCCTCGTCGTGCAGTATCGCAAGACACAAGGTGGTACCACATCCCAGCCAGTGAATGTCACAGGGACAGTGCCGACCTATCTTGCGGTGGCGCGTACTGGTACTACCTACACCGCCTATGCCTCCAGCGATGGTTACGGCTGGACGCTGCTCACCGGTTCGAGCGTGACGCTGAGTATGAGCGGGCCGGTGCTGGCGGGGATGGCTGTGACCTCGCATAACACAGGCTCCCTGAGTAGCGTCACCTTCGATACAGCGAGCATCGGTACGTGTCCTGGTGGCTGGTACTGCGCCGATATCGGCAGTCCTGTCCCACCGGGGAACCAGTCCCTGAGCGCTGGAACCTGGACAGTTCAGGCGGGCGGCGCCGACATCTTTGGCTCGTCGGACCAGTTCCATTTTGTGGGGCAGACGCTGGCATCCGACGGGAGCGTGAGCGCGCACGTCGCGTCGCAGCAGAATACCAGTGGCTGGGCGAAAGCGGGCGTGATGCTGCGCCAGACGGCTGATCCTGGCTCCATGTACTATGGGGTTTTCGTCACGCCGGGCAACGGCATCGTCGTGCAATACCGCAAGGCACAGGGTGGTACGACGTCCCAGCCAGTGAAGGTGACTGGAACTGCGCCGGTGTACCTGATGGTATCGCGCGCCGGCAGCGCCTATACGGCCTATACCTCCAGTGATGGTACATCCTGGACGGCGTTGGTCGGGTCAAGCGTGACGCTGAGTATGAGTGGGTCGGTGCTGGCGGGTCTGGCGGCTACTTCGCATAACACGAAGACACTGGGGACAGTTACCTTTGACACGGTGAACATCGGCGGAACTGCGCCTCCGCCTCCGAGTTGCCCTGGCGGCTGGAGTTGCGGTGATATCGGCAGCCCGACGCTCGTAGGGGGCCAGTCTCTCAGTGGAAGTACCTGGACGATACAGGCAGGTGGCACCGATATCTTTGGCATGTCGGACCAGTTCCACTTTGTGTGGCAGACGTTAGCGGCAGATGGCAGTGTGAGCGCGCGTGTCGTGTCGCAGACGAACACGAGCAGTTGGGCCAAAGCGGGCGTGATGCTGCGGCAGAGTAGCGACCCTGGTTCTCCTTACTACGCCATACTGGTGACGCCGGGCAATGGCATCGCGGTGCAGTACCGCAAGGCTCAAGGTGGTAACACAACACAAGTTGGTCAAATGACTGGGACGGTTCCAGCTTATCTGGCGGTTGGCCGTACGAGTAACTCCTACACTGCCTACACCTCGAACGACGGTATTACCTGGACGCAGGTAGCTGGATCGAGCGTGACGCTGAGTATGAGCGGTCCGGTGCTTGCGGGAATGGCCGTCACTTCGCATAATGCGAACGTTCTCTGCTCGGTCACCTTTGACACGGTGAGCGTCAGTACTACGATTCCATGACTCGTTCCTGCCTGTTCATACATCAAGGAATTTCTTACTGATGCTTGGAAGGTGCTTCAGGTGCAACCCACAATGGCGTAGGTCGAAATACAAGAACGATAAAGCGCAAGTGAGAATTGGCCGGCGCGCTATCACTGCGCTTTTCACCATAGTCTTATCCGTTTTGTGTGCGGTGTCAGGCTGTTCCACCAGCCCACCAACGCATACTATTTCTTCTTCATCCACCTCGTTAGCGCAAACAAAGGCATATATTTCCATTTCTGGCCAGAACTTCGTATCTCACAATAAACCCTTTCACCCATACGGTTCGACGATGTATCCCCACTGGAATTCCAATGGAGTTCTACATAGAGGTGGAGGCTGGACTTATACCGCATTTAAAAGCTATATCGATCAAATAATCAGTATGGCGCAGCAAGCACACTTGAACACCATTCGCCCCACTAACTTCTTCGACGGTACTACCTATGGCGACTGGTATAACGCAACGGTTTGGTCAAATATGGACTACCTGCTTCAAACGGCGGCACGCCATGGTATGTACGTCGTTTTAGACCTTTCTTTTTTCCGCGACAAAACGCTCAAGCTAGGAGTCTATCCCTACGACCCCAACAGGTATACTGCCGCATTCTCCTGGGTGGCTTCGCGCTATGCGAAGGATTCAGCCCTGCTTAACTATGCGATTGCCGGCGAGGTAGCGTGTCCAACAAGCGGCGATCCTCTTCGCCCAACCAGCGCACAAGCTCTAACTAATTATTACCGGGTACTTTCTGACACACTGCATGCAGCGGACCCCAACCATCTTATCTCATCGGGAGGACTTTCTCATCTGAATCAGGCAAATTGTGGTATTGATTGGAAATCTATTTTCTCGCTCCCTCATATCAATCTAGCTGCAATCCACGTGTACTCGGATAACGATCGAAATATCACTATGCCGATGGTTACCGGGTGGGCGGCCAGCCATGGGAAACCATTTACTGTCGAAGAGTTTGGGTTTCAACAGGGTGATGGTGATGCAAAACGCTCTGCTGAATTCCAAAACATGTATGACTTGGGAAGGCAATACAGCGTCAAGGCCATGATTTTTTGGAACTTAGGACCCGAGATCGGTTCTTCAAGCTATGAGGTGAATCCCAATACACCGCTGACGTGGAATACTGTCATCCAAAATGCTCCTCAATGAGGAAAACGACGAACACATCGTCAAAAAATAGTAATGCTTATCTCGCTTTGAAATGTAGGAAGAAAGAGATACTGCAACGAATATCATGAAAGCTTAACAACATCTCAACCAGTTCATAACCGCTTTAATCTCCCTTTCATCTTCTCAGTATGGCATACTGTGCTCTGTGTGGGCAAACTCTCCCGTGCTTTGCATTGTGCACATGGGAAGCTTTGTGGCCATGCTCTCCAAGGAAGTCGAATACTTTGGTGGGAGGGAAACATTCTATGTTCCGTTTTCTCAGGCGTGCCAATATCATCCTCGTCGTTTGCCTGGTGCTCGCTCTCACGATTGCTTTCGCAAACAATGCCAGATCCTCTCATGCTGCCGGCGGGATCAGCGGCCTGTCGGTGTCCGTCGGATACGCAGAAGACAAGCATCAAAGCAGCATGATCCAAGGGTCCTTCCCTGTTCCCTGGTCGGGATCGCCCAACGTCATCTTTCTGGGCAATCCCATATTTGGCTCAACTCAATGTGGATCGCTGCCGCACTGCTATGACGCAGGTGCGATCCGGCTCGACAATACCAGTTCGAGCGCTATACCGATCGACAGTGTCTCAGTAGACGACCATTCCTCGATCCCAGGTGGCAAGGTGTTCAACCTTTGGGGTTCGTTCACGGTTCCCGCTGGCGAGAGCGCAATCCTCACCGAGAACCCACCGAACAATAATCCGAGCTACGACAACTTTGATACAAGCGGCGCTCCTTCGGGCAACTGCACCCCGATCACTGTCGCGCCAACGGTCACGATTACTGTTGGCGGGGTCCCAACCACCCTGGTAGATAGTACCCACGTCCTCGACACGAACGGCATCGATACAGAATCTTGCTCAGTACAACAGAATGAAGCAATCCAGTGGCGGCAAATTGGCACCTCAGGCATTAAATCGGCCACCCTAACACTCAGCCCCGCCATAGCCACCCTGGGCGTTGGTCAACAGCTCACCGAGACGGCCACTCTTCTCGATGGCGGTGGCGTCGGTCTGGCCAATGCAACTGTCAACTTCACCGTGACGAGTGGACCCAATGCCGGACAGTCTGTCAGCGCCGTCACGGACAACACCGGCCAGGCGTCCTTCACCTATACCGACACTGCGCCCGGCACGGATATCGTCGTCGCCTCCGTCACAACTGCTTACACGGTTGGTCCATTCCTGTCCAATCAGACGAGCGTGCTCTGGACAAACGACCCCACCCAGGTCTGGAGCGGTGCAGATATCGGCAGCCCGGCACTGGCTGGTAGCGATTCGCTGAGTAACGGTATCTGGACGGTCGCGGGCTCAGGGACGGATATCGGGGGAACGGCAGATCAATTCCACTTTGTCTGGCAGCCATTGGCCTCCGATGGGGGTATCAGCGCGCAAGTGCTGACCCAGACCAACACGAACAGTCGCGCGAGAGCGGGGGTGATGCTGCGCCAGAGTACCGATCCGGGCGCGCCCTTTTACGCGGTCGTGGTGACGCCGGGCAACGGCATCTTCGTCCTGGACCGTACGAAACAGGGTGCTGGGGTTCATACGCTGATCAACCTTGCTGGCACGGTACCCGTCTACCTCCAGGTGCAGCGCACCGGCACCACCTACACCGCCTCTACCTCCAGTGATGGGGTCACCTGGACGCCCATCGTTGGATCGAGCGTGACTCTGGGACCCACGGGAACCTGGTTGGCTGGCATGGCGGTGACGTCACACACTACGGCTAAGGTAAGCACGGCCACGTTCGGCGCTGTGAGCACTCCCTAAATGCTTCCAGCGAGAAATTGCGGAGTAAGCCTCGGCATCCAGCAGTCTGGCATCAGGCCTCAGAGATTTCTTGCAGGGAGTAGAAATTGGGGTCAAGCCCATGGTGACAAACATTGCTAGTGCAGCCTCGCGGAAATAGCGCAGGAGGGTAGGATACCTACCTGGCCAGAGAATGGTGGCCTTCGGCAGTTTCGATGCTTCAGGAGAAGAGATAAATGGACCAAGTCTTTCGCGCCTGTCATCGACCTGCATTTGCTCTGGAGGCTTTCTCTGAACTGTCTTGTTTTCACCAATTTTGGTGAAGAGCCAGGATGTTCAGGTGAGGCGGTTAAGGGTGGTTCATTGGCTCCTCTGGATTCCCATCAAGTGGTTCTTGCCTGGCTGTGGGCAGATTGGTATGGTAGGATGAGGTGGTAGTTGATCGTCTCCTTCTTTTTGTTCGGTGAGAAAAAGCAGGTGAGAGAGAATGAGAGTGACTGTTTGCGAACTGCCTGATGATCGAAAAGCTTTTGAGACAGCTTGGGAAGAGCTTATTGCCTATGTGAGGAAGCAGCAGAGCGACCTGGTGCTTTTGCCAGAACTGCCATTTTATCCCTGG
>Ga0070698_100005837_pt1 | contig 13459 bp, 12 predicted proteins | sample KBSK1502metaG_FD_65477 | JGI IMG/M metagenome (GOLD analysis project Ga0070698, IMG submission 65477) | Corn, switchgrass and miscanthus rhizosphere microbial communities from Kellogg Biological Station, Michigan, USA - KBS K1-50-2 metaG | ecosystem: Host-associated > Plants > Roots >... | reverse complement strand
CGTCAGCCCTACCCCTTGACCCGCCTTCCGTACCCGCGTAGCATCCCCCCGCCACTGCCCGGCCACTGACCGGGCAGGTGGGACGTCAGAGGCCGGTCGAGGGCGCGGGCGCAGTCGCGCCGAAGCAGGGAAGGGCCTGAATGGCCAAGCCTATTCCGCTCCGACTCCTCGGAGGGCAGCGCGGGTGACTGCCCTCTCCCTCCATGATCTGTCCGTCAACTTCGGGGGCCTGCGCGCCGTCGATGGCGTGAGCGTGAGCGTCGAGGCGGGCCGCGTCCACGGGTTGATCGGTCCCAACGGCGCGGGCAAGACCACCATCTTCAACTGCGTCAGCGGCTACTACCGGCCGACGAGCGGCACCATCCGGTTTCGCGACCGCGACGTGACGCGCCTGCGCCCGGATCAGATCGCCCGTCTCGGCGTCGCCCGCACGTTCCAGAACGTGCAGCTCTTCCGCAGCATGAGCGCCTTCGACAACGTCCTGGTCGCCCGGCACAGCCGCATGCGGACCGGCGTCCTGGCCGAGGGTCTCGCGCTGCCGTTCGTGGGCCGGCAGGAGCGCCAGGTCCGCGAGAAGGCCGGGGAGCTCATGCAATTCCTCGGTCTCACCGGCATCCAGTCGCAGGCTGCCGGCAATCTGCCGCTGGGCACGCAGAAGCGTGTCGAGCTGGCCCGGGCCCTGGCGCTGGAGCCCACGCTGTTGCTGCTCGACGAGCCGGCGTCGGGGCTGAACACCGCCGAGACGGAGGCATTCGCGGATGTCCTGCTCCAGGTCCGGGACCGCTTCGAGCTGACCATCCTGCTCGTCGAGCACGACATGGGCCTCGTGATGAACATCTCCGACACCATCACCGTGCTCAACTTCGGACGCAAGATCGCCGAGGGCAGCCCCCGAGACGTCCAGAGCAATCCCGATGTCATCAAGGCCTACCTGGGGGAGAGCGCCGGTGTCGACGCGCCTTGATCCGCCCCTGCTCACCGTCGAGGCGATCGAGACCTTCTACGGCGGGATCCAGGCGCTGAAGGGCGTGTCCCTCGAGGTGCCGGAGGGCTCGATCGTCACGCTGCTCGGGGCGAACGGCGCCGGGAAATCGACGACGCTCAAGTCGATCTCCGGTCTGGTGCCGCCGGCCCGCGGCACCGTGTCCTTCACGGGCCGCCGTATCGATGGGCTTCCGTCGGAGAAGATCGTGCGGCTGGGCATCTCCCACGTCCCGGAAGGGCGCGAGCTCTTCCCCGAGCTGACCGTCTTCGAGAACCTCAAGATGGGCGCCTACACCCGTACCGACAAGCGGGCGGTCGCGCGCGGCCTCGAGCGGGTCCAGGCGCACTTCCCCATCCTGGCCGAGCGCCGGCTGCAGCTGGCGGGGACGCTCAGCGGGGGCGAGCAGCAGATGCTGGCGATCGGGCGCGCGCTGATGGCCGAGCCGCGGTTGATGCTCCTCGACGAGCCCTCGCTGGGGCTGGCTCCCATGCTCGTAGAGGAGATCTTCCGCATCATCCGCGAGATTCACGACCGCGGCACCACCGTGCTGCTCGTCGAGCAGAACGCCAACAAGGCGCTGTCCATCGCCGACTACGGCTATGTGCTGGAGACCGGAACGGTCTCACTGGCAGGAGAGAGTCGGCAGCTCCTGCGGGACGATCACGTCCGCCGATCCTACCTCGGGCATCAGAAGCGCGCATGAAAGGAGGGACCCCATGAAGAGGCTTTTGGGCAGCTTCGGAGCTCTGTCCGCCCTCGTCGGTCTCCTCGTCCTCGGCGGGAGCGTGCCCGCGCGAGGGGAAGACGGAGTCACCGACAAGGAAGTGATCCTCGGCGCCGGCCTCGATCTGACCGGCGCGGTGGCCAACTGGGGAGTCAACATCAAAGCCGGAATGGAGGCGGTGTTCAACCGCGTAAACGACGCGGGCGGCGTCCACGGCCGCAAGATCAGGCTGATCGCGTACGACCACGTGTACCAGCCGCCCAAGGCGGTGACCAACGCGAAGCGCCTCGTCGAGCGCGACAAGGTGTTCGCCATGATGGGCCACCTGGGGACGCCGACCACGAAGGCGATCAAGGACTATCTCGAAGAGAAGCAGGTCCCGGACATCTTCCCGGCCACCCTCGCCAGCCTGTGGACCACCTCCGGGAAGTGGCACGTCGGCGACCTGGCCACCTACGTCGATCAGACGTGGCTGATCATCGACTACCTCGTGAAGGACAAGAAGATCCGGAAGATCGCCAGCTTCTACCAGGACGACGAGTACGGCCTCGACGGCCACCTGGGCGGGAAGGCCCGGCTCAAGCACCACGATCTCACCTACGTGGCCGAGGTCGACTACAAGCGCGCCGACATCGACTTCAGCTCGCAGGCGGCGAAGCTCAAGGAGTCCGGGGCGCAGGCGGTGATCCTGCAGGCCGTCTACCGCGAGCCCCCGAGGCTGGCCGAGCAGTGCCACGCCATCGGGTACAATCCGCTGTTCATCGGTCCCTCGCCGATCGTGCTCGACAAGACCATCGAGCTCGGCGGCAAGCATGTCGAGGGAGTCATCGGCGTCGAGGTGTACCCGCTTCCCACCGAGCCCGGCCCCTTCCTCGATCTCTACCGGGCCGACATGAAGAAGTACTTCCCGAACCTGGCCCTGGACACCACGAATCTCTACGGCTATCAGAAGGCCGCCCTCTTCGTGGAGGCGCTCCAGCGTAACGGGCGGACCCTGACCCGCGACTCGCTCCTGAAGTCGATCGAGTCGATCAAGGACTGGGATCCCGGCTGGGGGCTCAAGTACACCTACGGCGGAGACAATCGCCGTGGCATGAGTCGCTCGGCCCGCCTGGTCGTCGTCAAGGACGGCAAGTGGACCAAGCTGAGCGACTGGATGGAGCTCCAGGAGGGCGGCCGGAAGTAGGGGACACCCAGACCAGGCGCGTGTGGTGAGAGGAGCATGGCCGAGATCCTGACGAGCCAGGTGGTCAGCGGGCTGGCGACGGGCTGCGTCTACGCGCTGATCGCCCTGGGCTTCGTGCTCATCTTCAAGGCCACCGACGTGGTGAACTTCGCCCAGGGCGAGTTCGTCATGGTCAGCGGCTTCATCAGCTACACGCTCCTGGTCTGGTACGGTCTGCCCTACTGGGTTGTCCTCTTCGCCACCATCGTGCTGTCCGGCTTCATGGGCGTCGGCCTGGAGCGGCTCGTCGTGAGGCCCATCATGGACGCCCCGATCTTCAGCATCGTCATCGCCACCATCGGCGCCTCGACCGTCCTGCGCTCCTCCGCCGGCATCATCTATGGGTACGACGTGCTGCCGCTGCCCACCATCTTCTCCAAGGATCCCATCCGCCTCGGAATCCTCAGCTTCACCGCCATGGACGCGGGCGTGATCGGGTCCTCACTCGCGATCATGCTGGCCCTGTATCTCTTCTTCAAGCTCACGAAGACCGGAATGGCGATGCGCGCCACCGCGCAGAGTCAGACCGCGGCCCGGCTCATGGGCGTGAGCATCACGCGCATCTTCTCCCTCACGTGGGCGATCAGCGCCGCGGTGGGTGGCGTCGCGGGCGTGCTGATCGCACCCATCATCTATCTGGACCCCAACCTCGGACTCATCGGGGTCAAGGCGTTCGCGGGGGCGATCCTGGGCGGGTTCGGCAGCATCCCGGGCGCGATCGTCGGGGGCATGCTGCTGGGGGTGCTGGAGAACCTCTCGGGCTACTTCTTCAACGCGGGGATCAAACAGGTGTCCACCTACATCCTGCTCATCCTGGTCCTGGTCGTGAGGCCGAGCGGCCTGTTCGGCGCCGCCTCGGTCCGGAAGGTGTGAGCGCGTTGAGGACGACGAAGCTCGGGCGACTCCAGGGGACGTTCTTCATCGCGGTCGCGGTCGGACTCCTCGCGCTGCCCCTGGTGGCGGACAACTACATCCTCTACGTCATGGCCCGGCTGTTCGTCTACGTGCTGGTGGCGCTCGGCCTGAATCTGCTGACCGGCTACGCCGGTCAGGTCTCACTCGGGCACGCCGCCTTCTTCGCCATCGGCGCGTATACCGCCGCGGTCCTCGCCGAATCCGGGCAGTGGTCCTTCGTGCCTTGCGTTCTCGCGGCGGCGGTGGTGAGCGCCGGGGTCGGCTACCTGCTGGGGTTGCCGTGCCTCCGCCTGAGCGGCCTCTATCTCGCGATGGCCACGCTCGGCTTCACCCTCATCGTGCAGGAGATGCTCCTGCAGCTCGCGGTGATCACCCACGGCTCGGAGGGCATGTCGGTGCGGCCGGCCTCGATCCTCGGACTCACGTTCGATTCCGACCACCGGAAGTACTACCTCCTGCTCGTCGTCACCGTCGGCATGCTCCTGTTCGCCCGCAACCTGGTCCGGGGCCGCACCGGGCGCGCGTTCCTCGCCATCCGCGAGAACGAGCGGGCGGCCGAGGCGATGGGCGTGAATCTCGCCCAGTACAAGACCATCGCCTTCGCGGTCAGCGCGCTCTACACCGGTCTGGCCGGCGCCCTGAGCGCCTTCCTGGTCGGATTCCTCGATCCCCAGGAGTTCAGCTTCTTCCTCTCCATCCAGTTCATCACCATCATCATCCTGGGCGGTCTCGCCTCGCTTCTCGGGTCGGTGCTGGGGGCCGGCTTCCTCATCATCCTGCCCGAGATGCTGGCCGGGCTCGACGTGTGGCAGGCGCTGGTCTACGGGGCAATCATGGTCCTCACCATCATCTTCATGCCCTTCGGGCTCAGCGGCGCGATCCGCCGCTACGGCCATCGCTGGTTCGGGCTCGGCGTCGAGCCCATCGTCCCCCGCCGACTGGGGCACTGACCCGCTCGTCGGCCTCGCTCGCCCCGCCTCGATCCCGTGGCACCGCGCGCCGCGATCGCATAGAATGCCCGCGCATCCGGGGAAAGGAGCTGGAACGTGCCCAGGATCAATGAGGCGTTCCTGAATCTGAGAGCGAGCTATCTCTTCGCCGAGGTCAAGAAGCGCACCCAGGCTCATCGCGACGCGCACCCCGACGCCCGCCTGATCGATCTCGGCATCGGCGACGTCACCCTGCCGCTGCCGGGCGTGGTGGTCCAGGCGCTCGAGGACGCGGCCCGCGAGCAGGCTCGGGCCGAGACGCTGAAGGGCTACGGGCCCTACGTGGGCTACGAGTTCCTCCGGGCGGAGATCGCCGCCCACGACTTCGGCGCCCGCGGCGTCCAGCTCGGCCCGGACGAGGTCTTCGTCAGCGACGGCGGCAAGAGCGATGCCGCGAACATCCAGGAGCTGTTCGCGCAGGACGCCATCGTGGCCCTGATGGACCCCGCCTATCCGGTGTACGCGGACGCCAACGTGATGGCGGGGCGATCCGGCCCCGCCGACGCGAGCGGCCGCTACCCGGGCTTCGTGTACCTGCCGTGCACCGCCGAGAACGACTTCCAGCCGGCGCTGCCCGACCGGCACGTCGACCTGATCTATCTGTGCTACCCGAACAACCCCACCGGCGCCGTGATGACGCGCGCGGCGCTGCGCCGCTGGGTGGACTACGCGCGGGCCCACGAGGCGGTGATCGTCTACGACGCCGCGTACGAGGCCTATATCCGGGATCCGGAGCTCCCGCACTCGATCTACGAGATCGAGGGCGCGCGCGAGGTGGCCATCGAGTCCCGCAGCTTCTCGAAGAGCGCCGGCTTCACCGGCCTCCGGATGGCCTATACCGTCGTGCCGCGCGAGGCGCAGGGGCGGACGGGCGCCGGGGGCACCGTGAGCCTGAACCAGCTCTGGCTCCGGAGAACGTCGACCAAGTCGAACGGCCCGCCGTACGTCATCCAGCGCGCGGCCGCCGCGGTCTACACCCCGGAAGGCCAGAAGCAGGTCCGGGCGCTGATCGACCACTACATGGAGAACGCGCGCGTCCTCCGCGAGGGGCTGGAGCGGGCGGGGCTCACCGCGTACGGCGGGCAGAACGCGCCCTACATCTGGATCCGTACGCCGGCGGGCGTATCGTCGTGGGATTTCTTCGACCGGCTCCTGGCCGAGGCTCACGTGGTGGGCGTGCCGGGATCCGGCTTCGGCCCGAGCGGTGAAGGCTACTTCCGCGTGACCGCCTTCGGCTCCCGCGCCGACAGCGCCGAGGCGGTCGAGCGGATCGCCACGCGGCTCCGCGGCTAGCAGGCCACCGCGGCGGCGGGCGGGGTCGCGGGCGCTCTCCCCGAACCACGCTGAGTCGCTCCCCGGCTCGCCGTCTCGATGGAGCCACGAGATGGTCCGTTGGCCGCTCCGGCAACCCGCAGAAGACACGGGTCCGGGGAGAGCGCCCGCGGCCCCGCCCGCCGCCGCGGTGGCCTGCTAGCCGCTCCGGCACGGCTGCTGGTATAGTCCCCGCGTGGTCAAGGCGCTGTCCTTCTTCAAGCGCAAGGCCGGGATGTCGGTGGAGGAGTTCCAGGCCTACTGGCGCCGGAGTCATCCGGCGGCGGTCACGCGGCTGCCGGGGGTGCGGCGGTACGTGCAGTCGCACACGCGACCCGCCGGTTATGGCAAGGGCGAGCCGATCTACGACGGCATCGCCGAGCTCTGGTTCGAGGACACGAAGGCGATGCATGCCCTCCGCGGCACGAAGGAGATCGCGGCCGTCGAGGCCGACGAGGCGGTTTTCATCGACCGCTCGACGATGCGGCTGATCCTCACCGAGGAGCACGTGATCAAGGATGGCCCCGCTCCGCCCGGTGGCGTGAAGAACGTCGAGTTCATCACCCGGAAGCCGGGCCTCGCGGTGGACGACTTCCAGCGCTACTGGCGCGAGGTCCATGGGCCGATCGCCGCGCAGATCCCCGTCATCCGGCGGTACGTGCAGAGCCACACCCGTCCGTCCGCCTACGAGCGGGGGCGGGCACCCGCGTACGACGGCGTCGCGATCACGTGGTTCGACGACACGCAGGCGATGCGCGCGTCGGCCGCAACCGCCGAGTACGTGCGGACCCGGGCCGACGAGCCGAGCTTCATCGCGCCCGGCGACCCGCCGTTCATCATCACCACGGAGCACGTGATCGTCCCGTAGCGACCGTACGAAGCGGAGGAAGGACACCATGAGTCTCGATCTCTTGATTCGCAACGGCACGATCGTCGACGGCTCCGGCGCGGCACGCTACGAGGGCGACGTGGCGGTCCTGGACGGCCGCGTCGTCGAGATCGGGCGGATCCGGTCGGGGGCCGAGCGGGTGATCGACGCCGACGGCCTGATCGTCGCGCCCGGCTTCGTCGACGGCCACACTCACATGGACGCCCAGGTGGCGTGGGATCCGATCGGCAGCTGCTCCTGCTGGCACGGGGTCACCACCGTGATCATGGGCAACTGCGGCTTCGCGCTGGCGCCGTGCCGGCCCGAGGAGCGCGAATGGTTCGCCCGCTGCCTGACCGCGGTCGAGGATATCCCGACCGAGGCGATGCTCTCCGGCATCGACTGGACGTGGGAGACCTTCCCCGAGTACCTCGCCACCGTCGACCGCCTGCCCAAGGCCATCAACTACGGCGCCTACATCGGCCATTCCGCCCTGCGCATGTACGTCATGGGCAAGCGCGCGCTCTCCGAGCCGGCCACCGAGGAGGATCTCGCCCGGATGACCGCGGCGGTCAAGGAAGCGATCCGCGCCGGGGCCATGGGCTTCTCCAGCTCGCGCGCCACGACCCACGTGACCCCCGACAACACCCCGGTGGCCAGCCGCATCGCCGAGTGGTCGGAGGTCGATCGCCTCGTCGGGGCCATGGGTGAGCTCGGCGCCGGCATCTTCCAGGTCGGACCGGACATCTCCAGCGGCCCCGCGCAGCGGGCGTTCCTGGCCCGGCTCAAGCGGGTCGCGCTCGAAAGCGGGCGCCCGGTGATGTTCGGCACGATCTCGAGCCGCCAGGGCGTGGACCCGAACCCATGGATCTATCAGCTCGAGTACCTCGACGAATGCACAGCGGCGGGCGCCCACGTGTGGGGGCAGACCACCACACGCTCGATCAATGCCATCTTCTCGCTGAAGTCGTATCTGCCCTTCGACGTGCTGCCCGCCTGGCGCGAGCTGCGCCGCCTCCCGCTGGCCGAGCAGAAGGCGCGTCTCGCCGACCCGGTGACACGCCGGGCGCTCGTGGCGGAAGAGGCGCGGATGAAGCCCCGCGACAAGGTCCTCCAGGGCGGCGGGGCGGCCACCACCGATCCGCGCAAGCCGGACTACGACAACCTCTACGCCATGAAGGACGTGGAGTGGAACGACCCGACGGTGGCCGAGCTCGCGGCCGCGCGCGGCCAGCACCCGGTCGAGGTGATGATCGATCTCGCGCTCGCGAACGACAACCAGGTGTTCGTGCAGCCGCTGGTCAACGAGCACCCGGATCACGTGCTCGGCATGCTCCGGCATCCGCGCACGCTGGCCACGTTCTCGGACTCGGGCGCGCACGTCTGCCAGGAGATGGGCTCGTCGCTCCAGACCCACATGCTGAGCTACTGGGTACGGGCCAAGCAGGCGTTCACGCTCGAGCAGGCGGTGCGCAAGCTCGCCTTCGACAACGCGGCCGCCTGGGCCCTCGCCGACCGCGGGCTGCTCAAGGCCGGCTACCGCGCCGACCTGGTGCTGTTCGACGCCGCCCGCGTGAAGCCGGCGATGCCGACGGTCGAGGCCGACCTGCCGGGCGGGGCGCGTCGCCTCGTACAGAAGGCGGAGGGCATCTCGGCCACCATCGTCAACGGCGAGGTCACGCTCGAGAACGGCAAGCCGACCGGCCGCCTGCCCGGGGCTCTGCTGCGCGGGCCTGGCGCCGCTCGCTGACGGGCCGGGAGGCCGCGATGCCGAAGGACGGTCGCTCGCCGGTCGCGGACGCACTGGCCGACTTCGTCCTCGGGCTCGATTCGAAGTCGCTCCCCGACGCGGTGCTCGAGGCCGCGAGCCTGTCTTTCACCGACTGGGTCGGCGCCGCGATCCGCGGCTCGACCGAGCCGCTCGCCGGCGCGGTCGACGCGGTGCTCGCCGCCACGGGCGGTGACCCGCAGGCGACGGTGGTCGGGCGAGGCGGCCGGACCAGCGCGCTGCTGGCCGCGCTCGCCAACGGCGCCCAGGGCCACGCGCTCGACTTCGACGACACGCACCTGGCCTCCATCGTCCACGGCTCGGCGCCGGTGGCGCCGGTAGTGCTCGCGATCGCCGAGTGGCACGGCCGGCCGGGAGCCGAGGCCCTCGCCGCCTTCGTCGCCGGCTTCGAGGTCGAGACGCGGATCGGGCGGGTCATCGGCCCGATGCTCGCCGACCGCGGCTGGCACGTCACCGCGGTGCTCGGTCATTTCGGCGCGGTGGCGGCCGCGGGGAAGCTGCTGGGTCTCACCACCGAGCAGCTCGGACGAGCGCTCGGGATCGCGGGCACCCAGGCCGCGGGGCTCGAGCAGTCGCTCGGGACCATGTGCAAGCCGCTCCATCCGGGCAAGGCGGCGATGAACGGGATCCTGGCGGCGATGCTCGCGCGCGAGGGCTTCACCGGCCCCACCGGCATCCTCGACGAGCGCCCCGGACTTCCCGGAACATTCGTCGGCGTCACCGATCTGAGCCCGGCGCTCGAAGACCTCGGCAAGCGCTTCGAGATCCTCGATAACAGCACGAAGCTCTACGCCGCCTGCCACCTGCTCCACGCGACGATCGACGCCGGCCGCGCGATCCGTGAGCGTGCGGCGCCTGCGCCCGAGGCGATCGTCGCCGTCGAGTGCCACGTGCACCCGCTCGCGGTCAAGGTCGCGGCGATCCCCGAGCCGCGTAGTGGGCTCGAGGCCAAGTTCAGCGCCGCCTACTGCGCGGCGCTCGCGCTGACCCGCGGCGAGGCCGGGGAAGCGGAGTTCACCGACGCGACCGCGCCCGATCCGGCCCTCGTCGGGCTGGCCAGCCGGATCCGGCCCGTGGCCGACCCCGCGCTCGGCATCCCCGAGGCGAGGATGCGGGTCCGGCTTGGCGACGGTCGCGTGCTCGACGAGGTCGTGCGGGCCGCGCGCGGCACCCCCGGCCACCCGGTCTCTCGGCCGGAGGTGGAGGAGAAGTTCCGGCGCCTCGCGGGTGTCGTCCTGCCCGCGGCGCAGGTCGGGCGGCTTCTCGAAGCCCTCAGGCACATGCCCGCGCTCTCCGACGTCGGGGCGCTCGCGGCCCTCACCTGCCCCTGAGCGAGGGCGCGCGATGCCCGTCACCGAGGTCCTCGGCCTGAGCATCCACTATCACGCTCCGCGCGACGCGGGCGAGCGGCGCGGCCACCGGGTGCTGTACGTCCACGGCACGGGCTGCAACGCCGGGGTGTGGGATGCCCACATGGCGGCCATCGCGGCCGCCCACACACCGGTGGCCATCGACCTGCCCGGGCACGGGCGGTCCCAGGGTCGTGGTTTCCGGGGCGTGGCCGACCATGCCGAGTTCGTGATCGGGCTGGCGGATGCGCTCCACTGGCGCCGCTTCGTGCTGGCCGGGCACTCCATGGGTGGCGGCATCGCGATCACCGCCGCTCTGTATCATCCCGAGCGCATTGCCGGCCTCGTGCTCGTCGATACCGGCGCCCGGCTTCGGGTGGCCCCCGACCTCCTCCGCGCCGCGCGGGCCGCCGCGGCACGTGGGCAGGCCCCGGTCACCGACCGCTCCTGGGGCTTCGCGGCGAGCACGCCCCAGACGGTGGTCGACCGCGTCGAGGCCCTGACCGCGGGTACCGACCCGCGGGTCACCTATGCCGACTGGATCGCCGACGACACCTTCGACGCGATGACACGCATCGGGGAGATTGCCGCGCCCACTCTCGCCCTCTGCGGGGCGGAGGACCGGCTCACGCCGGTGAAGTACCACCGCTACCTCCAGGAGCGCATGCCGAATTGCCGGCTGACCATCATCGAGGGCGCCGGCCACTGGTCCTTCCACGAGCAGCCGGCGCAGTTCGACCGCGCCATCGGCGCATTCCTGGCGGGCCTCCCCCCGGGCTGAGCCCCCGCGATCACTGACAGCGTCGGTCGGCCGGAGTCAGCCGGCGAACAGCGCGAAAGAGTTTCCCGGTGGCCGCCGAGCCCGAAGGCGGCGAGAAATCACGCCGGATGCCTCCTCAGCCACGGCCTGGCAGACGATATGCACTCGATCTGGCCAGGAGGTCGTCGACAATGCTACGTCTACTCGCTCTCACATCGATTGTCGTGGCCACGGCCGCGAGCCAGGCGATGGCAGACGGTGTCAAGATCGGAGTCAATATCGGCATTCCGTCACCGCCGCCGATCGTGGTGGCGCCGCCGCCGCCAGTCGTCGTCGTGAGTCCGCCTCAGCTCGTGGTCGTGCCGGGAACGCCCGTCTTCTATGCGCCGGGCGCCAGCATCAATGTGTTCGCGTACAGCGGCCACTACTACAGCTTCCACGAGGGCGCATGGTTCGTCGCGGCCGCGCCCGGCCGCCCATGGGTGGCGGTCGCGCCGGCCAAGGTGCCTCGGCCCGTCCTGGCGGTTCCGGTCACGTACTACAAGATCCCCCCCGGGCACGCGAAGAAGCTGGGCCACGATGGAGGGCCCGGGGGCGGCTGTCCGCCCGGCCTCGCCAAGCAGGGTCGCTGCTAGCCTACCTCACCCCGCCCCTCTCCCTCTGAGGAGAGAGAGGGGTCCACTCGTGTTGCGTCCGCCCCCCTTCTCCTCTCCCCGCGACGGGGAGAGGACAGGGTGAAGGCCGCGGTGTCGCCGGATGGCCTTGACCCGCCCCGCTCGGGAGGGATAGAGTCGCCTGCCGCGAGCCGTAGGGCTCGAAGGAGGCCAGCCATGAAGTTCGGACTCCGATACGCGAGCCTGGGGCGGTACAGCCATGGACCTGCCGCGGTGGAACTGGCGCAGGCCGCCGAGGCCGCCGGCTTCGAGTCGATCTGGACGGTGGAGCACGTGGTGGTCCCAAACCGCTATCAGTCCCGCTACCCTTACTCGCTCTCGGGGCGCATGGGCTCCGGCCTCGAGGACTATCCCATTCCCGATCCGCTGATCTGGCTGGCCTACGTCGCCTCGGCCACGCGCTCGATCAAGCTCGGCACCGCCATCCTCATCCTGCCCCAGCGCAACCCGGTGGTGACGGCGAAGGCGGTGGCGACGCTCGATCACCTGGCCGGCGGTGGGCGCGTGCTGCTTGGCATCGGGGTGGGCTGGCTCGCCGAGGAGTTCGCCGCGCTCGGGCTGCCCTTCGCGGACCGCGGGCCGCGCACCGACGAGTACGTGGAGGCGATGCGCGCGCTGTGGAGCCAGGAGTGCGCCACGTTCAAGGGCCGCTTCATCTCGTTCGACCAGGTGTTCTGCCGACCGCTGCCGCCCGAGCGCCGCATCCCCATCATCGTGGGCGGCGACACCGCGGCGGCCGCCCGGCGCGCCGGGCGACTCGGTGACGGTTACTTTCCCGCCCGGACCCCGCCGCCCGCATTGCTCGACGAGATGCGGCGCGCCGCGGAAGCGGCCGGGCGCGATCCCAAGGCCATCGAGATCACGGTGTCGGCGCCGGCCGATCCCGAGGACATCGAGGGGCTGGCTCGCCAGGGGATCGCGCGCGTCGCGGTGCCCATCAGCAACGCGGCGGGCCTGCCCGCGCAGGTCAAGACGCCCGACGATGTCCTGCGCTACGGCAAGGACGTGATCGCGCGGTTCGGGCGATGACCGCGCCCACGCTTCCACCGCTGATCTCCAGCGACGGCCATCTCGAGGTCCGGCCCGAGCGCTGGACGGCGCGGATGGAGTCGAAGTACCGGGAGCGGGCGCCGCGGACCATCAAGCTGCCGGACGGCGGTGACGCCCTTCTCGTCGAGGGGCAGGCGCCCTATCCAGCGCCCTTCCTCGACCTCCGCGCCGGCCGGACGAACGAGACGTGGCACCCGTTCGGCGCCACGGTGGACGACACCGCCGGAGTCGGCCCGCCCGAGCAGCGCCTGCAGGAGCAGGACATGGACGGCCTGCTGGCCGAGGTGCTCTTCCCGAACATGCAGGTGGGGCCACGGCTCTGGCGCGGGATGGCCGACGACGATCTGTATCGCGCGACGGTGCGTGCCTACAACGACTGGCTCGGCGAGGAGTACTGCCCGGTCTCGCGGGATCGGCTGATCGGCCTCGGCGTCATCCCGTGGACCAGTCTCGACGACGCCGTCGCCGAGCTCCACCACTGCGCGAAGCTCGGCCTCCGGGGCGTGAACCTCGGCGTGTTCCCGAGCGGCAAGTCGTATCCGACCCCGGAGGACGACCGGTTCTGGGCGGAGGCGATCGCCATGCGGATGCCGCTCACCGTCCACGTGGGCTTCGACCGGCTCGGCCCGCGCGCCGCTCAGCCGACGTTCGAGTACCCGGGCGCCGATCCGGAGGTGCTGAAGAAGGTCGGCCCGCGCCGGATCGTGGACTGGGTGGCGCTACCGTTCCTCGGCATCGCGCCGGCGCTGAGCATGGCGCAGCTGACGCTGTCGGGGGTGTTCGATCGCCTGCCGGATCTCCAGATCTTCTTCGCCGAGAC
>Ga0070698_100005836_pt1 | contig 13465 bp, 18 predicted proteins | sample KBSK1502metaG_FD_65477 | JGI IMG/M metagenome (GOLD analysis project Ga0070698, IMG submission 65477) | Corn, switchgrass and miscanthus rhizosphere microbial communities from Kellogg Biological Station, Michigan, USA - KBS K1-50-2 metaG | ecosystem: Host-associated > Plants > Roots >... | reverse complement strand
TGCTGGTGCTCAAGCGCCTGCCGGAGGGCAGCATTCATGACAAACTCGCGCTGAACGACATCCTCCGCGACCACGGCGTGAGCGGCTGACCGCGCGCCTGGCCAGGCCACCAGCGGTACCGGGCTACCGTTAACACACCATGGGCCTCAACTCCGAGCCGCGCCGGCGGGCGCGCCGCCAGGGACCCGCCACGCTGCGCGGGCGCCACATACCGCAGACCACGACGGACCAGCGCCTGCTCGACCGTCACGGCGCCGCCGACTGGGTGCACACCGATCCCTGGCGGGTGCTGCGCATCCAGGCCGAGTTCGTGGAGGGATTCGGGCTGCTCGCCGAGCTGGGACAGGCCGTGTCCGTCTTCGGCTCCGCTCGCGTCGTGCCTGGTTCCGGGGACTACCAGAAGGCCGAGCTCATCGGCGCCGAGCTCGCGCGGGCCGGCTACGCCGTGATCACGGGGGGCGGTCCCGGCGTCATGGAGGCGGCCAACAGGGGCGCGGTGAGCGCCAACGGGGTGTCGGTGGGCCTGGGCATCGAGCTGCCCATGGAGATGGGGCTGAACGACTACGTCGACATCGGGATCGAGTTCCGCTACTTCTTCGTCCGCAAGACCATGTTCGTCAAGTACTCGCAGGCGTTCGTGGTCCTGCCCGGCGGGTTCGGCACGCTGGACGAGCTGTTCGAGGCGCTGACCCTGGTGCAGACGCGTAAGATCACCAGATTCCCCATCGTGCTCGTCGGCAGCGCGTACTGGGCCGGCCTGCTGTCCTGGATCAGGGGCTCGCTGCTCGCCGAGGAGAAGATCTCCGCGTCCGATCCGGAGCTGCTGAGCGTCGCGGACGACCCGGTCGAGGTTGCGGAGATCATCAAGTATGCGCACAGCCAGCAGGGCCCGGCCGTCTTCCCCTGAGCGGTGCGGCGTTCACCCGATGGGCATGACACGATGCTTAATGTGCCTGTGGTCATGCTGCTTGCCGCCGCGGCGGTACTGGTCGGCGTGGTCGTCGTCGCGCTCGGGAACGGCGGCGAGATGACCTTCTTCCCGGCTGACTACGCCCCGATCAAGCTGGACGAGGTGGCGGCCACCGACGTCGTGCTGTTCCGCCCTCCGCTGGGGCTGTGGGGATACAACACCCAGGCGACCGACGAGGCGCTCAACCGCATCGCCGACGCGCTGACCGAGCGCGACATAGAGATCGCCGCGTTGCGCCAGCAGGTCGCGGATCTTTCGGCCGAGGCGGGGGCGAGCGTGGAAGCGCCCCCGGCCCGGCTGCGTGACTTCCGCGGCCCCGACCGTTTCCGGCCGATCGCCCGGGACGTTCCGCCGCCCGGCGCGCCGGGTGACCGCCTGCAGCCGTTCGCCCGGGACGTTCCGCCGCCCGGCGCGCCGGGTGACCGCCTGCAGCCGTTCGCCCGCGACGTTCCGCCTCCCGGCGCGGCCGCCGCGAGCCAGCCGCCGCCGGACGCGGAGAGCAGCCGGTGACCGAGCCCGGCCGCGGCCCGGTTCCCGGCCCCGATGGGCGGCTGCGCTGCCCCTGGGCCGTCGCCAGCCCCGAATTCCTCGGCTACCACGACGACGAGTGGGGCCGGCCGGTGCGCGACGACACCGGCGTGTTCGAGCGGCTGTGCCTGGAGGCGTTCCAGTCCGGCCTGTCCTGGCTGACGATCCTGCGCAAGCGGGAGAACTTCCGCGCCGCGTTCGGCGGCTTCGCGATCAAGACCGTGGCCGGCTACGGCACGCAGGACGTCGCCCGGCTGCTGGCCGACCCAGGGATCGTGCGCAACCGCGCCAAGATCGACGCGGCCATCCGCAACGCGCGCGCGGCGCTCGAACTCCCCGGCGGGCTGGCCGCGCTCGTCTGGGGCTACTCCGCCCGGGCACGAGCCGGCCGGGAGCCCGCCCAGACCCTGGGCGACCTGCCGGCCGCCACCGCCGAGTCGAAGGCGCTGGCCGCCGAGCTCAAGCGGCACGGGTTCACCTTCACGGGGCCGGTGACGGTCTACGCGATGATGCAGGCGTGCGGCATCGTGGACGATCATCTGGCCGGCTGCTTCCGGCACGGCGCCTACCGCTGATCCCCTAGGCAGCAGTCCACGAACCGGGACGCGGCGGGCAGCAGCCGGGCCGATTCCACGTGGAAGAAGTCGGTCGCCTGCGTGCCCGGCCACGGCTCGGGCAGCAGCTCGGCCGGCAGCCCCGGGTCGCGGAACAGGAACTTCCGCCATTCGTGCACGAGCTTGCTGCGCGCCGCGAAGACGGCCTCGTCCGGCGCGTCCGCGCCGACCGGCCGCACGAGCTCGCGCGCCTCGGCGAGCCAGCCCAGGTAGGCGCGGGCCAGGCCGTCCAGGTCCCACGCCCTGGCCAGCAGGCCGCGCGGGTCCCCGTCGTACCTGGCGGCGAACGGCTCGACCCGGATCCGCTCGGCCTCGCGTAGCGCCTGCAGCTCGGACGAGGGCCGCGGGCTGAGCCACGTCGCCTCGTCGAGCTGCGCGTACCCCAGGTAGCGCAGGCTCGCCTGGATCCGCTCCCGGCGGGCGCGCTCGCGCACCCGCTCGACCACCAACACGTGCCAGCCGCCGTCCCAGCGGTGGCCGCCGCCCCGGTAGATCCGCTGCGCCGCCTCGTCCAGCCGGCGGGTGGCCCGCGGGGTTAGCGCGTACCCGGGCCCGGCCGGCATCCGCACCGGCTCGAGCCAGCCCTGCCTGACCATCCGCGAGATGGCGGTGCGGACCGCGGGCGCCGCGATGCCCAGGCTCGCCAGCAGGCGCACCAGCGACGCGACCGGCGCCTGGGCGCCCCGGGAGCGCAGGTGGTCGCCGTAGAGGTCGAAGAGGGCCGAGCGCGCGTCCACGACCCCAGTGTCGCCGGATCCCGGGCACTTCGGGGCGGGTACCGGCCCCCGTTGCCAGCAAAGCGGAGCTGATCGTTACCATTCAGTGCCCGGACACGGGATAATGGATGGACTGATCAACACGGTTGTGGTTAGCCGGTCCCGTGGCCCACGCCGGGCTGCCGCGAGTCCGCGCTGGGACCCCGTTGCCACGGGCGCTTCGGTTCGCGCGGCCCTAGGCAGGAAGGGGATGAGGATGGCGGCGATGAAGCCGCGGACGGGTGACGGTCCGCTCGAGGTCACCAAGGAGGGGCGCGGCATCGTCATGCGCGTTCCCCTGGAGGGGGGCGGCCGGCTCGTGGTCGAGCTGTCGGCGGATGAAGCGGTCAAGCTCAGCGACGCACTCAAGACCGCCGTCGGCTAGCCGCGCCCTGCGCTAGTCGCCGCTAGTCGCCGCGCTTCACCTCGGCCAGCATGGCCAGCATGCCGTCCCCGACGGGAGGAAGCAGCGGAAACGACGTGCTAGTCCCCGCGCTTCACCCCGGCCAGCATGCCGTCCCCGACGGGAAGAAGCAGCGGAACGAGGTGCTCGTCGGTGCGGAACCGCTCGGCCACCTCCCTGATCGCCGTCGTGTCCTCGTCCTGATAGCCCGGATCGGCCACCCGGCCGTGCCACAGCGCGTTGTCAAAGGTCACGATGCCGCCGGGCCGGAGCAGGCGCAGCGCCGCCGTCAAGTAGTCGGGGTACTCCTGCTTGTCACCGTCGCAGAACACCAGGTCGTAACCGCCGTCGGTGAGGCGCGGCAGCACGTCGAGCGCGCGCCCGCCGATCAGCCGGTACCGGTTCGCGGCGAAACCCGCCTCGCCGAACGCCTGCCGGGCGAGCTGCTGGTGCTCGGGCTCCACGTCGACGCTGGTGAGAACGCCATCGGGCAGCATCCCGCGCAGCAGCCAGATCCCGGACACACCGCAGCCCGTGCCGATCTCCACCACCGCCCGGGCCCCGATCGCCGCGGCGAGGAACCGCAGCGTGGCCCCGCCGCTCGCGCCGATCGGCACGGCTCCGCCGACCTCCGCCGCGTTCTGCCTGGCCCGCAGCAGCGGCTCGTCCTCGGCCAGGAACTCCTCCACGTAGGCCAGCGTGACCTCGGTGCTCGCGATGACTGCCTCCCGGTTCCAAATCCGCAGCCTAGCGCCGGCCGCGGCGGCCGGGAACCAGAACGGCCCGCGCGCACGTTGTACTGTGGCAGGGGTAGGCGTGTGGCACGGCACCGCCCGGCTGGCGGAGGAATGCGAGTCCAGGCACCATGGTCGTGAGGGAGGCAACGCCAGGCGTGCAGGGGGAGGAGGCCGTGGCGGAGATCGAGCAGCTTGACCCTGCCGCGGCCGGGTGGACCCCGCCGACGTGGGAAGAGGTCGTCCGCGCTCACTCGGCCCGGGTATACCGCCTCGCGTACCGTCTGACCGGCAACAAGCACGACGCCGAGGACCTGACCCAAGAGGTCTTCGTGCGCGTGTTCCGGTCGCTGTCCAGCTACACCCCCGGAACGTTTGAGGGCTGGCTGCACCGGATCACCACCAACCTCTTCCTCGACATGGCGCGCCGGCGGCAGCGGATCCGGTTCGAGGGGCTGGGCGACGAGACCGCCCAGCGGCTGCCCAGCGGTCCCACCCCCGCGCAGGCGTTCGACGAGCGGCACCTGGACAGCGACATCGCCGAGGCGCTCGAAGCGCTCGCGCCCGAGTACCGGGCGGCGGTGGTGCTGTGTGACATCGAGGGCCTGTCGTACGAGGAGATCGCGGTCACCCTGGGCGTGAAGCTGGGCACAGTGCGCAGCCGCATCCACCGCGGCCGCGCCCAGCTGCGCACCGCGCTGGACCACCGCCGGCCGCGCCGGCCCCCCGCGCCGGCCCGCGCCCCGTCGCTTCGGGGGCAACCCGCATGAGCCATCTCGGGCGGCGGCTGTCGGCTGTGGTCGACGGTGAGCTCGGCGACACCGAACGCGACCAGGTGCTCGCGCACCTGGTCGGGTGCGACGAGTGCCGCGCCGAGGTCGCCGCGCTCCGCACGCTCAAACGGCGGATCAGCGGCCTCGGGGAGACGCCCGCCGACAGCGAGCTGACCCGCCGCCTGATCGCGCTGGCCGGCCTGCCCGAGCCGGCCCCGTCGCGGTCCCGGCTGCACGGCGCGACCCGCGCCCGCGCCGCCCTGTCCGGCGCCTCGCCGGGCTGGTCACCGGCCTGGGGCGGCGAGCCGTTCACCGGCCCGCCCGCCCGCGACCCGAGTCCGCTGGCCGCCCCGCCGCTCGGCGGCGTGACGGACGCGGGCCGCGGCCGCGGCCACACCCGCTACGTGGTCGCCGGCGCGGTCGCCGCGCTGGCCGTCGGGCTCGGCGCCGCGTCGTTCGCGGCGGGGGGCGGCGAGCACGCGCCGACCGTCACGCCCCAGGTCGACGTGTACATGCTGCAGCACGACGACACCTCGGGCCTGGTATTGACGGGTCCGCGCAGCGGTTTCGCGAGGCCGTGAACCGGACCCTCGGCCTCCCGCTCGGCCCCGGCGGCCGCCGGGCTGTCATCGCCGCGGGCGTGATCGGCCTGCTGGTCGCCAGCCTGTCCACCGTCGACGGCGGGGCGGCGCCGGTCCGTTCGCTGGCCGCGGGGTGGACGGCCGGGCCGCCGGAGCCGCCGGTGGCGGCGGCCGCCGGCCGGTTCAGCAGCCGTGCGCTCGCGCTGGGGATGCGCCTGCTCAACCTGGCGGCCAGGGCGGCGCGGCAGACCTCCTACCAGGGCGAGCAGGTCATCTCCTGGCAGACGACCGACGGCGGCTGGCTCGGCCTTGGCGGCGGCACGGTCACGGTGGACGTCCGGCACCGTCGGGGTGCCGGCACGCTCACCCGGGTGACCGCCTCGCCCGCCGCCGCGTGGTCCTATCTGTCCGCCGGCCCGACCGGCCAGCAGGACGGGATGCTCGGCCTCACCCCCGCGCTGGTCGGCCTGCTCGGGACCCACTACGCGGTGGCGTTCACCGGGACGGGGTCGGCCGGCGGCAGGGCGGCCCGGATCGTCGAGGCGCTTCGCGCGGACGGAAGCGTCGCCGCCCGGTTCTGGCTGGACATGGCCACCGCGCTGCCGCTGCGCCGCCAGCTCTTCGACTCTCGCGACCAGCTGGTCAGCGACGACGGCTTCAGCCGTCTGACGCTCGGCTCCCCCGCGACCAAGGTCGCGTACGCGCCGTTCCGGCCGTGGGCCGAGCTCGGGCCGCCGCAGCTGGCCGCGCTGCGGTCGGGCGGCTGGGCCGCCCCGCGCCTGCTGCCCGGCGACCTCACGCTGTTCGACGTCCGCCGGTCGGCCACCGCCGCCGGCGACGTGGTCGACCTCGCCTACTCCGACGGGCTCTCGGTGGTGTCGGTGTTCGAGCAGCGCGGGCAGCTGCCCGCCGCGCTGCCCGGCTGGCACCAGTCCGGGCCGGCGGGCAGCCGGCTGCACGTCAATAACCTGGGCGAGCCGGATCTCACCTGGTCGTCCGGCGGGTTCGTGTTCACCGTGGTCGCCGCGGCGCCGGCCGAGGTCGTCGCCGCCGCGGTCGACGCGCTGCCGCACCGGGCCGAGCCAGGATTCTGGGGACGGATCGAGCGCGGGCTATCCCGGCTGGCGTCCTGGCTCAACCCGTTCCGCTGAGCCCGGCAGTTCGCCGGCGCCCGGAGGCTGCCGGGCAACCGTTCGGGCAAATCAAGGCTTACTCTGGAGACGTGTTCGACCTGTCCATCACCAAGATCTTGGTGCTCGCGGTCATCGCGCTGGTGATATTCGGCCCCGACCAGCTGCCCAAGATGGCCGCCCAGCTCGGCCGCGGGCTGCGCGACCTGCGCCGGCTGGCGGACAAGGCCAAGTCCGACCTGAGCGAGGGCCTCGGGCCCGAGTTCGCCGACTTCGACGTCGCCGACCTGAACCCGCGGACGTTCGTGCGCAAGCACCTGCTGGATGAGCTCGACCACGTCGACGGGCCGGCCGCGACCGCGGCGGCGCCCAGCGTGCACCCGATGGACTCCGGGGCGCGCCCCCCGTTCGACACCGAGGCCACTTAGACGGGTGACAGCCCGAGCTGGCGGCCAGCCAGGCCGCGCGGGCGGATGAGCCCCTCCGCGATCGCGGACAGCTGCTTTCCGGCCGGTGAGTCGGGCGCGCTGAGCACCAGCGGGACGCCGGCGTCGCCGCCCTCGCGCAGCCGCAGATCGATAGGGATCTGGCCGAGCAGCGGCACCGGCGCGCCGGTGATGCGGGTCAGCGCCCCGGCGACGGCGGTGCCGCCGCCCGACCCGAACACCTCCACCGCCTCGCCGCAGTGCGGGCAGGGCAGCCAGGACATGTTCTCGATCACCCCGGCGATCCGCTGGTGGGTCTGCATCGAGATCGCGCCGGCCCGCTCGGCGACCTCGGCCGCGGCGAGCTGCGGGGTGGTGACCACCAGCAGCTCCGCGCCGGGCAGCATCTGCGCCACCGAGATGGCGACGTCGCCGGTGCCGGGGGGCAGGTCCATCAGCAGCACGTCCAGGTCGCCCCAGTAAACGTCGGCGAGGAACTGCTGCAGCGCGCGGTGGAGCATCGGGCCGCGCCACACCACCGGCGTGTTGCCCTTGGTGAACATGCCGATGGAGATGACCGCGACGCCGTACGCCGACGGTGGCATGATCATCTGCTCGACCTGGGTGGGACGGCCGGTCACGCCCAGCATCCGCGGCACCGAGTGCCCGTAGATGTCGGCGTCCACCACGCCGACCTTCTGCCCCGCGGCGGCCAGCGCGGCGGCCATGTTCACGGTCACCGAGGACTTGCCCACGCCGCCCTTGCCGCTGGCGACTGCGTACACGCGGGTGAGCGAGCCGGGCTTGGCGAACGGGATCTCGGGCTCGCTCCTGCCGCCGCGCAGCTTGCCCTGCAGCGCCTTGCGCTGTTCCTCGCTCATCACGTCGAGCTCGACCTGCACCCGCGTCACCCCGCCGAGCCGCGCGACCGCGGCCGTGACGTCCCTGGTGATGGTGTCGCGCAGCGGGCAGCCCGCCACGGTCAGCCACACGTCCACCCGGACCGTGCCGTCCGGCCGGACATCGACGTTCTTGACCATGCCGAGATCGGTGATGGGGCGGTGGATCTCGGGGTCGGCGACCCCATCCAGCGCGCGCGTCACCTGCTCGGTGCTCGGTGGCCCGGCGGAGCCGGCGGGGGCGGTGCTCATCCCCCCATCGTATGGAGCACAAGGTGACGGGTCGAACCGCACCGGTTGGTAGCCTGCCGTTTCATGGCTCGCGCTTACCGGCCCCGGCGGTCCTGCCTGGCCGTTCCCGGCAGCTCCGGCCGGTTCCTCGCCAAGGCGCAGGGCCTGCCGTGTGACGAGGTGTTCCTTGATCTCGAGGACGCGGTCGCGCCGGCCGCGAAGGCGGCGGCGCGCGTCAGCGTCATCGAGGCGCTCAACGCCGGCGAGTGGGGCGGCACGCTGCGCGCGGTGCGGGTCAACGACGTCACGACGCCGTGGGCCTACCGGGACGTGATCGACGTGGTCGAGGGCGCCGCGGCGAACCTGGACGTGATCGTGCTGCCCAAGGTCACCGGCCCGGACCACGTCAGCTGGCTGGACCTGCTGCTGACCCAGCTGGAGGCCGCGCTGGGGCGGCCACCGGGCCGGATCGGCGTCGAGGCGCAGATCGAGGACGGCAGCGGGCTGGCGGCGGTGGACGCGATCGCCGGGGCTTCGGCCCGGCTCGAGGCGCTGGTCTTCGGGCCGGGCGACTTCGTGGCCAGCATGGGCATGCGCTCGCTGGAGGTGGGAGCGCCGCCGGCCGGGTACGCGGGCGACGCGTTCGGGTACCCGCTGATGCGGATCCTGGTGGCGGCGCGCAGCCACGGGCTGGCCGCCATCGACGGCCCGTACGCCAGGATCGCCGACCTGGCCGGCCTGCGCCAGGCCGCGACCAGCGTCGCCGCGCTCGGCTACGACGGCAAGTGGGCCGTGCACCCGGGCCAGATCGAGACGCTCAACGAGGCGTTCACCCCGGCCGTCGGCGACTACGAGCGCGCCGAGCTCATCCTGGACGCGTATGAGCAGGCCACCGCGCAGCGGCACGGCACCGCGATGCTCGACGGCGAGATGATCGACGAGGCGACCCGCAAGATGGCGCTCGCCGTCGCGCTGAAGGGCCGCGCCGCCGGGCTCGCCCCTGGCGGCGGTGAACCGCCGGGCTAGCCGATCGCCCCGGCCGCGGCGCCGCCGGGTCCGGCTAGCCGATCACGCCCCACCGCGCCAGCGTGTCGGCCAGCCCGTCGGTGAGCGGCAGTGCGGCGAGCTCGGCGGGGCGGGCCCAGCGGGCGTCGTCGGCGTCGTCACCCGCCGTCAGCGTGCCGCCTGCCACGGTCGCGGCGTAGTCACGGATGTCGAACACCCGCCCGCCGGGCGCCGCGCGCCGCACCGAGCCGATCAGCTCGCCCGGCCGCACCGCCAGGCCGGTCTCCTCGGCGACTTCCCTGACCAGGGCCTGTGCGTCGGTCTCACCGGGTTCCACCCGGCCGCCGGGCAGCGACCACAGCCCCTTGCCTGGCTCGTGTCCGCGCCGGATCAGCAGCAGCCGCCCGGCGGCGTCGGTGATGATCGCCCCGACGCACGGGATCGGGCCGTCGGGCGGCGCGGGCAGGGTGGTCACCCGTCCAGTATCCGCCCGGGCTTGACTCGCGCTCCGGAAAGCGTCACTGTCGGTAGTCATGAGGGCTCCGCCCACCTGCCCGCGATGCGGAGCGGCGCTGCGGGCTCCCAGCCTCTGGTCCAGCGCCTGGCATTGCGACCAGCACGGCGAGGTGAGCCCGCTGGGCGCCGCGCACAGCCCCTCCCGCGACGGGCTGGACGGGCTGCTGCGCACCACCGGGGTGCCGGTGTGGCTGCCCTGGCCGCTGCCGGCCGGGTGGCTGGTGACCGGGTTCGCCGGCGCGGGCGACGAGCGCACCGGGATGCGCGGCTGCGTGGTCGCGCTCTCCGGCCCCAACCCGGTCGGCGGCCCCGCGGACCTGCTCATGGTCTCCGAGGAGCCCGGCGTGGGGCTCGGCGCCAGGTTCGCCGGCCTGGACAGCGCCGACCCCGGCGACGGCTTCGCCACCGGGCCGCCGCACGCGTGCGCCCGGTTCGGCCTGCACGAGATCCCGCTCTGGCACGTCGAGGCGCCCGAGCGCGCGGCGTTCGCCGGCGAGGTCATGGGCAACTGGCTGTGGCTGGTGCTCTGGCCGGACACCGCCGGGACGCTGCTGATCGAGCCGATGACGCTGCGTGATCTCCGCGATCCCGGCCAGGACCTGGATCTGCCGTTCGGCGCGCTGTCGCCGCGGCTGCCTGGCTGACTCGCCATCGGGGTCACCTGGCGCCCGCCCGGAACCGCCCCTGCCATACCATTGGTCATCGTGCGTATCGACCTGCACACCCATAGCAGCGCTTCCGACGGCACCGACCCGCCGGCCGCGGTGATGCGCCAGGCGCGGGCGGCCGGCCTGGACGTGGTCGCGCTCACCGACCACGACACGGTCGACGGCCACGACGAGGCGCTGCGCGAGCTGCCGCCGGGGCTGACGTTCGTGCCGGGGATGGAGCTGTCCTGCCGGCTGGACGGCCACAGCGTGCACATGCTGGCCTACCTGTTCGACCCGGCCAGCCCGGGGCTCGCCGCGCAGGTCCAGCGGATCCGGCACGACCGGGTGCGCCGCGCCGAGGACATGGTCGCCCGGCTGGCCGAGCTCGGCACGGGGGTCACCTGGGAGGAGGTGACCGCGCTCGCCGGCGGCGGGGTGGTCGGACGACCGCACATCGCCCGCGCGCTCGCGGCCGCCGGCGTGGTCGACGAGCCGTCCGAGGCGTTCACCAAGGAGTGGATCGGCATGGGCGGCCGCGCCTACGTGGGCAGGTACGCGCTGCCGCCGGCCGAGGCCATCGCGCTGGTCCGCGCGGCCGGCGGGGTGGCCGTGCTCGCCCACCCGCGGGCCGGCCGGGACAGCTGGCTGGTCCCGGACGACGTGATCGCCACGCTGGCCGGCGACGGGCTCGCCGGAATCGAGATCCGGCATCCCGACCAGGAAGATCCCGAACGTGCCCGGTTGCAGGATCTCGCGGCCCAGCTCGGTCTCGTCGCGACGGGCGGCAGCGACGACCACGGGACGCTTACCGGGCACCGGATCGGCGGCGAGACCGCCGCACCCGAGGCCTACGAGCAGCTCGTCGAGCGGGCCTCCGGCGCGGTCCCGGTGCGGGCCTAGGCCAGCGGCAGGCAGCCCGTGGTCCCGGCCAGCTTCTACGGTTACTTCACCGCGGCCGGGGCCGCCGCTGGCGTGCTGATCGGCCTGCTGTTCGTCGCGGTGTCGCTGCGGCCGGACACGATCTTCGGCGAGCAGGCCTCACCGGCCGGGCGGGCCCAGGCGCGCCGCGCCTGGTCGCTCGTGCAGGGCAAGCACCTGAGCCCCGCGTCCCGGGACACGCCGACCGCCGCGGGCGACCCGGGCCAGTACGGCGACGCCGGCTCTTGACGATCACTGTCGCGGCGGCCAGCCTTGTCCTGACAACCAACCCCGCCACGAGGGGAGCAGCCATGACATGGCGACTTGACGGGACCTATTTCGAGTCGTGCTCGTGCGACGCGATCTGCCCGTGTACCTGGTCGGCGCTGACGGCGAAGGCGACGCTGGATCGGTGCCGGGCGCTGCTGGCCTATCACGTCGACGCGGGTGAGATCGACGGCGTCGACGTCAGCGGGCTGAGCTTCGCGCTGTTCCTGGACACCCCGCCGCTGATGAGCGAAGGCAACTGGCGGGTCGGCATCTACCTGGACGACGACGCGTCCGACCAGCAGGCCGAGCAGCTCGGGGCGGTATTGTCCGGGCAGCTCGGCGGGCCGCCCGCGATGCTCGGACCGCTGATCGGCGAGATGCTCGGCGTGGAACGGGCGCAGATCATCTACGACGAGGACGGCCGCGGCCATCACGTCAGGATCGGCGAGGCCACCGACGTCGGCGTCGAGGACTTCGTCGCCACCGAGGGCGGGGACCCGGTCCAGCTGACGAACGTGTTTCACCCGTCGAACTCGACGCTGACGGTCGCGCCTGCCACGGCGGCGCACCTGTCGACGTTCGGGGTCGACTGGGGGCGCGAAGGGGAGAGCGGCTTCTCCGCTCCGTTCGCCTGGTCCGGATGACCGGTACTCGCGGGGTCGCCCGGCCGCAGCAGGCCCCGGCCACCCGCGAGGTCGCGCTCATCCTCGTCGCGGCGGCCGGCGGCTGGGCCGCGACCGTCGCGCTCGCCCGCGGGATGGCCGGAATGACCGGCACCATGGGGCTGCAACTGGCCGGGTTCGTGCCGGTGTGGACGCTGATGATGGCCGCCATGATGCTGCCCTCGGTCGCGCCGGCCGCCGCGCTGTACGCCAAGACCATCCAGGCCGGCCGGACCCGGCGGATCGCCGGGCTGGTGGCCGGGTACCTCGCCGTGTGGGTGGTGGCCGGACTGCCCGCGTACGGGCTGGCCTGGCTGGCCGGCCGGCTCGCCGGCCTGCATCCCGGCGCGGCGCACGTCATGGCGGTGGCGGTCTTCGCCGTGGCGGGCCTCTACCAGCTGACCAGCCTGAAGGACCGCTGCCTGGCCCACTGCCGGTCCCCGCTCGGGCTGCTCCTACACTACGGCTCGTACCGCGGCCGGTCCCGGGACCTGCGCGTCGGCGCCCACCACGGCGCGTACTGCCTGGGCTGCTGCTGGGGCCTGATGGTGGTCCTCGTCGCGGTCGGCGTGATGAACGTGGCGGCGATGGTCGGGCTGGCCGCCCTCGTGCTCGTCGAGAAGGCCTGGCGCTGGGGCCCGGCGGCCGGCCGGATCGCGGGCACCGCCCTGGTGGCCCTCGCCGTGGCCGCGATCTGGTTCCCGTGGCTCGCCCCGGGCCTGCACGCCGCGCCGCATATGCCCATGATGGGCTAGATCACTGCACGGGAGCTCACGAAGAAGTCCGGCCTGGTCACCGCGATCATCCTGTCCCTCGGCGGGGCCGTCGCGATGATGGCTGCCGCCCCGGTACGTGCCAGCTTGGTCCCGGCGACTCAGGTGGCGGTGGCCAGCGAATTACGGTTCGCTGATGGCGTTGCGGACTTATCCACAGGACAAACCTTTATCCACAGATATTGGCAATATTTCAAAATTGGCTTCGAGTACTGGTAAGTTCAATTCGAACGTAAGAACCAATCGCCAGGCCAAGGATCAGAAGCCCCGGTGCGGGTTGACTGTGCGGGTTGACTGTGCCAGTTGACCGTGTGGGTTGTTCGCGATCCGCTCAGCGGGGCAGTTCACCGGGCCAGCAGGTGGTTCGTTCGTGAGTCAGCACGCGATCCGCTACCCGGGAAGGAGTGCCGTGGCCACCGAGAACGCCGAGCCGAGAAGCACGGGCGAGCTGCCCGGCGCGTTCGGCTCCCGGCTGGCTGCTGCCCGTGCGGCGGTGGCGGACCTGACCGCGGCGGCCGCGGGTCATCGTGACCGTGCCGCTGCCTACCCTGCTGGGGCAGCCGCTGGCCCCCGGCGCCGTGCTCGGCGCCGGCACCCCGATCACCGCCGAGGCGGCCCGCCGGCTGTG
>Ga0070698_100005835_pt1 | contig 13466 bp, 12 predicted proteins | sample KBSK1502metaG_FD_65477 | JGI IMG/M metagenome (GOLD analysis project Ga0070698, IMG submission 65477) | Corn, switchgrass and miscanthus rhizosphere microbial communities from Kellogg Biological Station, Michigan, USA - KBS K1-50-2 metaG | ecosystem: Host-associated > Plants > Roots >... | reverse complement strand
GTGCTCGCCGTCCTCGAGGCACGCTGACCGGGCCCTCCGGCGGCCGCGCGAGGCCTAGTTGTTGGGCCGCGGGGGCGGAGCGGGATTCGCAGGTGGCGCGCTCGTCGGTCCCGACGTGGTCCCGGTGCCGCCCGTCCTGCCCGGAGTGACCGTCGTTCCGGGCATGCCCGTCGTCCCCGGCGGTGCCGTGGTCCCCGGCTGGGTGGTCGTGCCCGTCGTGTTGGTGGCGTCGCTGCCGGGGCGATTGCTGTTCGGCGTCATCATGATCCCGCTGTTGGCCACGCCGGTGGTCGCGCCCGCGGGCGGCGGTGGCGCGTTGCCCTGCTGAACGCTCACGCCCGGCGCGACCGTCCCGGGCGTGAAAGGCCCCTGTACGACGGGCTGCCCGGGGGCGCTCGGATTGGCGGTGGTGACGCCGGGAGAGACGGTCCCGGGCGAGAAGTTGCTCGACGTGATGGGTTCCCGGCCCGGCAGGAAGGGTCCTCCGCTCGTGGCGAGCGTGGTCACGCCGGTGGGACCGGAGATGAACGCGCTCGGGCCCAGGCCGAGCGAGACCGCCGTCTGGGGCCCCACCATCCCCGCCGGAAGCTGCGAGAAGCCCACGAAGCCCGGCACGATCACGCCCCCTCCGTAGGCGATCCCGCCGGGGGCGAAGACCGTGCTGCCGGCGGTGCCGTAGGCCACGCTCGTCGCCCCGATCCCTCCGGAGGGGCTCGTGGCCGGCGCGCCGAACATCACGCCCCGCGGCAGCATGGCCGCCACGCTCAGGGTCGGCGGCAAGACGCGCGTACCGATGGCGACCACGTTGAGCGCCATCGCGCGCTTGCCGGCGATCCGGTCGTCGAAGGCCAGGATGACCTCGTCGCCGACGCGCAGGCTCGAAAGCCGCCCGCGGATCGCGGGATCGACGTCATAGATCCAGAGGTCGCCGTCGTAGGTCTCGAGCAGGACTTTGGACGCGCCAGGATCGGCGGCCACGACGATGCCGCCCACCTCCGTGCGCCCGAACGGCCCGTGGTACATCCGGGTCTCCTGCCGCAGGCTCGCGCAGCCGACGGCCAGGAGGGATACGGAAATGATCATGCCGAGTGTCTGTCTCATGAGCTCACCTCCCCCGGGTGGGGACCGCAGCGCGCGGTCCTTCAATTTCCACGCCTGCCAATTTCGTGCCGTCGATGGCGCCGCCCGGTGGAGGACACGCTGTTCTTCGCCGGCGAGGCGACGGATGTCGAGCAGACGGGCACGGTGAGCGGCGCCATCGCCAGCGGCCGGCGGGCCGCGCGTCAGGTGCTCGTCGCGCTCGGTCCGCCCCGCGCACGCCGAAGCGGCCAGGCGCATCGATCTGCGCCGGGCTGTTGACATCCTGGTCAGACCATTAGAGACTCGGCGTATCCCGTTCAGTCGTTAGTATCGGGTTCCCTCCGCGTACCCAACCCGCGAGATCGGGGCCTCTCGCGGAGGGCATTCGCGCCCTGGCGCGGCGGTCAGCGCTAATGAGCGGGAGAGCGCTGGTCCGGCGACGGTTTCGTCCCGGGAGCAGTGGAGAGTCAATGGCCCTCGAGCGAGCCGGGAAATGGATTGTAGGGGTCCTCGTCTTGAGCATGGCCGGATGCGGGAGCGGCGGTGGCCCCGCTTCCGGGCCCAACGCCGTTCCATCCGCCGCACCCATACGCCGTCCCAACATCGTCTTCCTTCTCACCGACGACCTCGACGTCCGCACGTCGGACATGATGCCCCGCCTCCCGGCCCTGATCGGGCAGCACGGGCTCACCTTCACGCGCGCCTACGTCACGCAGTCGCTGTGCGCGCCCTCTCGCGCTTCGATCCTGACCGGCCAGTACCCGCATAACCACCGCGTGCTCGACAACACGGGGCCGGACGGCGGGTTCCCGGCGTTCCGCCGCGGTCTCGAAGGCGCCACCCTGCCCATGTGGCTGCGCGCCGCGGGCTACCGGACGGCACTGGTTGGCAAGTACATCAACGGCTATCCGGCGGTGGGTCGACCCGACTACATCCCGCCGGGCTGGGACGAGTGGGACGCGCAGCTCACCGACCTCACCCAGGACCGCTACGTCAACTACTTCCTCAACGAGAACGGGACCGTCAACGCCTACGGCACGAAGGAGACCGAGTACGAGACGGACGTGCTGGCCCGCAGGGCTACCTCGTTCATCGAGAAGGCGGTCGCGGACGGCAAGCCCTTCTTCCTGTACCTGGCCACCGACGCGCCCCACCTGCCCGCCATCTCCGCCCCGCGCCACGCCACGCTGCTCAAGGGCACCCAGGCGCCGCGCGTGCCGTCGTTCAATCAATCGAACGTGAACGACAAGCCGGCCTTCGTGCGCAACGCCGACCTGCTGCAGCCCAAGGACGTCAGGAAGCTCGACATGATCGAGACCGACAGGCTGCGCACCCTGCTGTCGGTCGAGGACGCGCTGGCCAGCGTCCTCGCCGTGCTGGCCGCCAACCAGGTCCTCGACCAGACCTACGTGATCTTCACCTCGGACAACGGTCTCATGCTGGGCGAGCACCGGCTCGTCACCACCAAGAACGTCAGCTACGAGGAGGCCATACGGGTCCCGTTGATCGTCATGGGCCCGGGCATCTCCGCGGCGACGCGCGACGACGACCACCCCGTCCTGAACATCGACTTCGCGCCCACGTTCGCGGAGTTGGCGGGCGCGTCCGTGCCGTCCAACCTCGACGGCCGCTCGTTCGCGCGGCTCCTGCGCGGCGAAACCGTCACGGACTGGCGCAACGACCTGCTCTCGGAGTCGATCTCCTACACGGGCGGGGTGTCCGCCGTCCTGCGCAGCGCGAATTACGCCTACACCGAGCTGGAGTCGAACGAGAAGGAGCTCTACGACATGCGCAACGACCCCTACCAGCTCGTCAACCTCTACCGGCGCGCGGACCCCACGGTCCTGCAGACGCTGTCCGCCCGCATGGCCCAGCTCGTGAACTGCCGGGGGGCGAGCTGCCGCAACTGAACGCCTCCCCGAGCAAGGTGTTGTCGGCCGCGGCCGGCTAGCTCCGTTCCCTGAGCCGGGCGGCGATCCAGGACGTCCGGTGGGCCGCGGTCGCGAACGTCCCGACCGCGATCAGGGCCAGCACCCACTCGACCAGCCGTCCCGGCCGCCACCCCAGGGACGCCGTGACGGGGTGATCGAACAGGCACGCGGCGAAGGTCAGCACCATCCGCTCCGCGCGCTGCATCAGACCTTCCTTGCAGAGCACGCCGACCGATTCCCCACGCGCGCGGGCGTAGCTGACGAGCAGCGACCCCGTGATGGCCGCCGCCGCCACCAGGGGACCGTAGGCGAAGCCGCGCAGGAGGACGACGAAGCCGAGGAAGATGAAGACCTCCACGAAGCGGTCGAGGGTGCTGTCGATGAACGCGCCATAGGGCGAGGCCAGCGCGCGCGCGCGCGCCATGCGTCCGTCCATGATGTCGCACACCCCGCACAGCGCGATGCCCAGCGCGCCCATTCCGAGATGCCCGAGCGCGATGGCGATTCCGCTGGCCAGGCCGAACAGCACGCCGGCCAGGTTGTAGAAGTCCGGCCCCAGGCCCGCGCGCAGCGACAGGCGCTCCACGGGCGAGATCAGCCAGAGGAACCAATGGACGAGGAAGTCGCCCAGGCCGAGCAGGAAGCGCGCCCCGCGGCGCTCCGCGTCCGCGTCGCGGCGCGAGCCCGTCGCGGCGTAGGCGACCATGGAGATCACGGCCACCGCCAGCAGGCCCAGCAGGGCCAGCACGGGCGCGCTCAGGCGCGCCACGACTTGTCCTTGTGGCGGAGGTAGTCGATCACGCGCGGCCACAGGAAGATCAGCGGGAGCCGCCGCTCGCGCTCGGTCAGCTCGATGGGCTGGCCGCTGTGCCGGCGGGCCTTGCGCAGGAGGAACTCCAGCCAGTCCTCGAAGGTGACGATGTACTTGGCCCAGCGCACGGTGGCGCGCACGAGCGACCACTGGAAATAGAGCCGGCTGCGGAGGCGCTCGCCCGCGGACGCGGGCCGGGCCAGCGCGAACGTGCCCGCCGGGCCCTCCAGGAGGTCCCCGCGCGCCGCCAGCTCGGCCAGGAGCACGGCGTACACCGGCCGCAGGTACTGCTCCTGCGCGCGCCACAGCGCGTCCGCGCGGCCCTCCGGCTCCGGCCGGATCTCTCCCGCGTAGGAGACGCGGAGCAGCGTCCGGCAGTAGTCGGCAACGTCGAAGCGGGCGGGCAGCCAGGCGCGCCCCCACTCGTAGGTGAGGGCATGCGCGGAGACGAGCGCGTCGAGCGTCGAGAGCTCCGCGGCTTCCTCCGCCACGAAGACGACCTCGGTGGGCTGGAAGAGCCGGCCCGCCATGAAGTGGTCCTTGCGCGCCGCGGAGGTGCCGCGCGCCAGCGCCGCCTCGCTCACCACCGCGCACTTCGCGAGCACGGGCGTGCCGCCGGCGAGCGTCACCGGCACCGAGACCTGGTTGGGCGGCAGCCAGGCGTTGAGGGCGGCGGCGAGGGAAGGGCGGCGGCGGAGGCGGCCCGCCTGCCTCAGCGACCGGTAGAACGGCACGTATGCGGAGACGACCACGAAGAGGTCATAGGCGCTGTAGGCATCGGGCCGCGCCTGGGTCTTGCGCGAGCCGAAGAACACGACGGCGCGCACCGCCTCGCCGCCCGCGGCCACCACCGCCCGCGCGACCTCCGCCGCGTCGTCCCGCACCGCGGCCGGCCGGACGCGCGCGCGCACCGCGGAGCGCAGGGCCTCAGGCGGCCACACCTTTGTCCTCGCGCATCCGACGGAGGCAGTCCACCATCTCCTGGCGCATCCGCTCCACGAAGGCCCCCAGCTCGCCCTCCTCCGGGGGCGCGTAGGGCCCCAGCACCACCGTGCGGCCGTCGATGCGGTCGATGTCGAGCAGGAAGTCCTTGAACTTCGCGCAGGTCCAGAAGCCGTCCGTCACCACCAGGTAGACGGGCAGCGGCCGCTCGCGCAGCATGATCTCGATGCCCGCAGCGTGGAAGGGCTGGATCTCGCCGTCGCGGGTGCGGTGGCCCTCCGGGAACACGAGCAGGCCGTGCGGCTGGTCGCGCGCGGCCTCGCGCAGCGCGCGCAGGGAGGCCTTGCGGTTGCCGGGCTCGATGAGCGGACATCCCAGCAGGCGCATGCACAGCGACACCGAGGGCACGAAGCGCCCGTAGCGCGCGCGCGCGATGAAGCGGCAGATGTAGGGCTGCGCCATCAGGGTCGCGGTCGGGATGTCGAGCAGCGACTGATGGTTCATGATGATGAGCGCGGGCGCGTCCGTCGGTATGGTGCCCGTGCGCACGGCGCGGCCGCCGGCGGCGCGGATGATGCCCAGGATCCCGCGCGACATGCCCTTCATGTACCAGGCCAGGATGGCGTCGGCCCGGGCCGGACGCAGCCGCATGGCCGGCCACACACAGAAGCGCTCCCACAGCTCGCCCACGAGCAGCCAGACGACCAGGGACCCCCCGCCGAGCAGGCTGCGCACCTGGGCCAGGACGCGCATCGTTCAGGCCGGGGCGGGCGCCGCAGCGCCGGCGTGCGCCAGAAGGGCGGCGGGGGCGGGGACGAGCACGCGCAGGGCCGCCCGCCGTGTGCCGATCTCCAGCTCGCTGGAGGCGGCGCGGCTCCATTCCCCGTCGCGCTCGTAGGTAGGCGGGCCGGCGAAGCGCAGGTGGAACGTCTCCGCGCGCCCGGTGCGCACCTCCGCCGCCCGCTCATGTGTCCCGCGCAGCAGGGCCAGCATGAGCGGGAAGCGCCGGCGGCGCGGCATGTTGGCGAAGGCCACCAGGTCGAGCTGCCCGTCGCCGAGGTCCGCGCGCGGGGCGACCTTGAACCCGCCCCCGAACACGCGCGCGTTGGCGATGACGAGCATGAGCATCTCCTCGCGCGCTCCCGGCCGGCCGTCCACCGCCATCTCCACCGGGAAACCGGGGAAACGGTAGAGCTGGCGCACGGCGCAGTACAGGTACAGCGGCGCGCCGCGGAGGTAGTTGACCTTCCAGGTGTCCTCGATGACCGCGATGTCGAAGCCGAAGCCCACGATGTTGAGGAAGTACCCGCCCTCGACCGTGCCCACGTCGATGGTGCGCGTGTGCCCGGCCGCCACCACGCGCGCGGCGGCGGCCACGTCCTGCGCGGGCACGTCGAGCGACTTGGCGAGGTCGCAGCCCGTGCCCCCGGCGACGAGCCCCAGCGCGGCGTCGACGCCCGAGCGCAGGATCGCGTTGCCGACGTTGCTCCAGGTGCCGTCGCCGCCCACCGCCACCAGGCGGCGGTACCCCTCGGCGAGCGCCTTCTCCGCGACCGCGACCTCGTCCCCCGCGCCCGCGGTCAGGGCATGCGCGATACGCGCGCCGCCGGTGGCCTCGGCCAGCGCGCGCAGCACGGGAAGGGCGAGGCGCGCGCCGCGTCCCTTTCCGGAGGCCGGGTTGACGACCACGAAGATGTCGTCCGCCGGCGGCACCGCTGGCGCGGTCAGGCCGCCTCGAGCTGGACCAGGGGCTGGAAGGTCTGCAGCCCGTCCCGCATCCATTGCTCGCGGAACGGCGTGTCGTACACGTCGGGGATGGAGAGGGCCTTGTTGAAGGGATGATCGTGGAGGACGAGCTTTCCCTTCTCGTCCTCGTGCTCGCTGTGCTGGCCTTCCATGGTGACCTGGGCGAAGTAGTTCGCCTCGCCGTCCTTCATGAACGACTGGTGGAGGTGGGACACGGGCTTCCAGGCGTACTGGTAGATGGTCATGTCCACCACCGGCGCGCCGTCGGCCTTCACGTGCACGGCGATGTGATCACCCGGGCGATCGAACGCGATGTCCACGTCCTCCATCCAGTGCGGCAGGTGCCAGCGCTCGATGGCGTGCTCGCGCGCCGCGCGCGTGGTGGTGGCCACCAGGTACGGGTACATGGCCGACTTCGGGAAGGGCTGGCCCGGCTTGACCAGTGGGGACACCAGCACCGCCATCACGACCTCGCCGTAGGGTCCGACCTCGCTCTGGTTGAAGTCGAACGCGGTCAGGGCGAAGACGCTGGTGCCGTGGTGGACTTCCACCGGCTCCAGGTGCGCGGGCAGGATGCGGCGCGCGTTCTCCGTGGGGAACTCGAAGAACCCGCTCATCGCGTCGCGGTAGCCGTACCGGGTCAGCTCCGGCATATCCCTTCTGCCCTGAGCACGCGGGCGATCACCTGCAACGCCGTCTCCAGCTCCTCCTCGGAGTGGGCGGCGGAGACGGAGATGCGCAACCGCGACTTGTGCTTCGGGACCGCGGGGTAGGTCACGGGCTGGAGGTAGAGGCCGCCCTCCTGGATCTTCTCCGCCACCGCGAACACCTTCGCGTCGTTGTTGACCATGACGGGCATGACCTGCGAAGTCGACTTGCCGATGTCGATCCCCTCCTCCGCGAAGCGGCGGCGCAGGAAGGCGACGTTGCTCCACAGGCGGGTGCGCAGCTCCGGCTCGTTCTCCACGATGTGCAGGCCGGTGAGCAGGCCCGCGGCCAGCGCGGGTGCGAGGTTGCAGGAGAAGAACCGCGAGCGACCGAAGCCCCTGACGTAGTCGACGAGCTCCTGGCTGCCGGCCACGAACCCGCCCTGCCCGCCCAGGCTCTTGGAGAAGGTGCCCAGGTGGAAGTCGACTTCTTCCTCGAGGCCGAAGTGCTCGGCCACTCCGCGGCCGTTGGCGCCGAAGAGGAACGTGGAGTGCGCCTCGTCGATCAGGATGCGCGCGCCGTGGCGCTTGGCCACGTCCACGATCTCCGGCAGCAGGCACACGTCGCCGTCCATGGAGTACACGCCCTCCACCACCACGAGCTTCTTCCCGTGCACGCCGCCCAGCTTGCGCTCCAGGTCCATCGGGTTGTTGTGGCGGAAGAAGACGGTCTTGGACTTGGCCAGGATGGCCCCGTCCACGATGGAGGCGTGCGCGTACTGGTCGCAGAAGATGTGGTCGCCGGAGCGCATGAGCGCGGAGATGAAGCCCACGTTCGCGCTGTAGCCGGTCGGGAAGAGGATGGCGCCTTCCTTCTCCTTGAACTGGGCCACGGCCTCGGCCAGCTTCACGTGAATGTCGAAGGTGCCGGAGAGGATGGGCGAGCCCGACGCGCCCAGGCCATAGCGCTCCAGCGCTTCGATGGCCGCCCGGCGCACCTCCGGCCGGTACGAGATTCCGAGGTAGTTGTAGGAGGCGAGGTTGATCAGCTCGCGCACCTCGCCCGTCTTGCCGTTCCGCACCCGCACCTTGGTGGTGGGCGCGGACTCCAGCGGCTCCGAATAAAGGTAGTAGCCGTTGGGCCTGGCCTCCCGGTACCACTCGGTGAACGGGGGCAAGAGGTTGAGCGGGTCGTCCCCGGCGCCATAATAGAAGTTGCTGTAGTCGTAGTCCGTGAACGCGGGCTTGCCGGCTTCCGCATCCTTCTTTTGCGCCGCCTCCATATCTCCCTTTCCGCTCACGCTGGTGCCCTCATCCGATGGGGCGTGAGATTGAAGCGTGAGGATCGCCAATCATAACAGCGAGACCTCCGAATTTCACGGAAACTTTTCCCGGTACCGGAGTCGGGTCCTGCCGCGCATCGTATGTCAAGGATTGTCTTTGCGGGCCCGATCGGAAGAGATTCGGAACAGCTCGCCGGCCAGGTGGCGCACCAGGCTGCGCGGCACGAAGCGCTGCGCACCCACTTCGAGCCGGTTCTTGAGGTCCGGGATCACGATCAGCGTGCGCCGGTCGAGCCCACGCAGCGAGGCCGCCACCACCTCCGACGCGCTGGTCGCCGCCGTGCGATTGAACCTGGTCTCCCCCGTGCCCGCCACCTGCTGGAATTCCGTCGGCACGTTGCCTGGGCATAGAGCCTGCACGACCACGCCCGTGCCCGCCAGCTCGGTGGCCAGCGATTCGGTGAACGACAGCACGAAGGCCTTGCTCGCGGCGTAGACGGCCAGGAAGGGCACGGGCTGGAAGGCGGCGCGTGAGACCACGTTGATCAGCGCGCCCTGCCCGCGCGCGACCATGGGCGGCGCGAAGCGCCGCGTGAGCTCCACCAGCGCGCGCACGTCGAGGTCCAGCATGGCGCGGATCTTCTCGGGGGGCTGCTCGAGCACGCGCCCGGAGAGGCCCACGCCGGCGTTGTTGACGAGCAGGCTCACCCCGATGCGGCGCGCGTCCAGCGCGGAGGCCAGCGCGTCCGCGGCGTCCGGCCGGGCGAGGTCGAGCGGGAGCGGCAGCGCCTTGTCCTCGCCGCCCAGCTCCGCGCAGAGGCGGGCCAGGCGATCGGCCCGCCGCGCGACCAGCGCCAGCCGCGCGCCGCGCGCGGAGAGGGCGCGCGCGAAGGCCTCGCCGATCCCGCTGGAGGCGCCGGTGACCAGGGCGCGCAGCTCGCCCACACGATCAGCCGGCCTCGGTCCGTCCGGAATCGGTCCTCCTCAGGCCATCTCGCCGCGCGTGGGCGGCGTCGGCATCGGCCGGCGCGTGCCCGGCCGCGCGGGAGTCGTCTGGGGCGAGCGCCAGTTGTCGAACAGCCCGACGCGCTGCACGCAGTTGATCGTGCAGTAGGGCGCGCAGGCCTTCTTGGAGACGAACTCGCGGTCGATCTCGGCGCGCCCGTAGATCTCCAGGGGCACGCCGGGCGCGCCCTGCATTTGCGAGCAGTAGTGGACGATGCCGTGCTCGTCGACGTAGAGGTAGCGCGCGCCCGCGCGGCAGCTCCAGTCGTTGGGGCGGCCCACGGCGAGGTTGTCCTGGAAGGAGGCGTTGAACCGCGCGTCGCCGCGGCTGCCGAAGGCCTTGAGCTCGTGGTAGACGGCCAGCTCGCGCGCGCCCAGCGGCTCCAGCTGCCCCCGCCCGTCGTGCAGGATCCCCACCGTGCTGGTGAAGCCCAGCTCCCGCGCCCGACGCGCGACGGTGACGGCATCCTCCGGGTTCTTGATCCCCGCCCCCACCACGGAGTTGATGTTGACGCCGAACTGGGCGTAGTCGGCCAGCCAGCGCAGCTTGGGCTCCAGCAGGCGCAGGCTCTTGAGCGAGACCTCGTCCGGCTCCACGTTGTCGATGCTGATCTGGAGGTAGTCGAGGCCGGCCTCGTTGAGACGGTGGATGCGGTCCTGCGACAGGTAGTAGCCGTTGGTGATGAGCGAGGAGATCATCCCTCGCTCGCGCATGCGCACGATCATCGGGTCCAGCTCCGGGTGCATGAGCGGCTCGCCCCCGCTGACGGTGATCATGGCCGTGCCCAGGTCGGCCAGCTTGTCCAGCCGCCGCAGCATGATCTCGAGCGGCACCGGCTGCGATACCGCGTCGTACTCGTTGCAGTACGCGCAGGAGAGGTTGCAGCGCCGCATGGGCACGATGTGCACGAGCAGCGGGTGGTGCGTGTCGAGCAGCGCCCACCCCGCCTTGACGGCGATGCGGCCGGCGCGTCGCGCGCGCGTCCAGAGCGACTTCATGTCCTCAGGAACTCTCCATGGATTGCGGTGAGAAACGAAGGCGGCATCATAGCAGAGGTGTCGAGGGTGCCTTGACGGTCCCGCCGGCGGCGGTTATCGTCTCGAGTTCGTACTCCTAAGTCTAGCGTCATCGGGACGCGCCTTCTCGGAGTGGCTCGTACTTCATGGCGAACCTGGCCGCAGCCAACGTGATGCACCGCAAGACCCGCACGGCCGTGTCCGTGCTGGCGGTGGCGGTCGAGGTGGCCATGGTCATGCTGCTGGTGGGCATGGCCAACGGCACGCTGGGCGACATCGCGGAGAGGCTGCAGAACGTCGGCGCCGACGTGCTGTTCCAGCCCCCGGACGCGTCGCTGATCCTGGGCGCCACCAGCGCCGTGATGCCGCTGAAGTACATCGACATCATGAAGCAGATCCCGGACGTGGTGGACGTGACGCCGGTGCTGAACTGGCACGTCTCCAAGATCCGCGGCGAGGCCAAGGCGGTGAACCTCTGGGCCATCGACTACCCGTCCTTCGCGCGCATCTCCGGCGGGTTCGACCTCGTGGAAGGGCGCACGCTCTCGCAGCCGTACGACCTCGTGATGGACACGGTGCTGGCGGAAGCCACGGGCATGCACGCGGGCGACAAGCTGCCCATGATCAACCGCGACTTCACCGTCGCCGGCATCTCGCGCGCGGGCGCGGGCGGGCGGCTCTACGCGCGCCTCGTGGACGTGCAGGAGGCCATCGGCACGCCGGACCGCGCGTCCTTCTTCCTGGTCAAGGGCAAGAGCGCCCAGGACGCGGACAAGCTGGCCCATGCGCTGCAGGAGAAGTTCCCCGGACACAAGATCACGCCCGTGGCGCAAGTCTCGAAAGTGATGCAGGACAACGCCACCGGCCTGCAGCAGTTCAAGCAGGCCCTGACCGGGATGGCGGTGGTGATCTCGTTCCTGGTCGTGCTGCTGGCCATGTACACGACGGTCATCGAGCGTACGCGCGAGCTGGGGATCCTGCGCGCCATCGGGGCCAGCCAGTCCAAGGTCGTGCAGCTCGTGATCAACGAGAGCGCGCTCATCTGCCTGGCCGGGGTGGTGCTCGGCATCGTCCTCGCCGTGGGCGGGCGCTGGTTCCTGCCGCGCGTGTTCCCTACCCTGACCGTCACCCTCACACGCGACTGGGCCATCATCGCGTCTTCGCTCGGCCTGGCCGGCGGGCTCCTGGGCTCGCTCTACCCCGCGGTGAAAGCGGCCCGCATGGACCCGATCCAGGCGTTGAACTTCGAGTGATGGGCAAGGCGGCTCTAATCTCAGGGGGGGAACGTCACGCGTCATCCCGATGGGCGTTCGCACGGCGGCCACCAGCGGGCTGGTTGGCTGCTCCCCCCCTGCGCTGCGGCCATCACCAGGCTCATTGGCTGAAACCCCCCGTCGCGCGCCGCCGCTTGCCGCGGCGCCGCGCTCACTGACTCATTGAGCCTCTTCGCTCGAATCGTCCAGAAGATCTCCGATCATCCCGTCCTGTTCATCTTCCTGCGCGGGATCCTCGAGAACGACTTCCGCGCCATCCGCGCCACCATCCGCCGCGAGATGGACCTCGGACCCGGCGTGCGCACGCTCGACCTCGGCTGCGGGCCCGGCGCCTTCGCGGACCTCTTCGACAAGGGCGACTACGTGGGCGTGGACCTCAACGCCCGCTACATCGACCACGCCCGGCGTACGCGGAAGGGAGCGTTCGTGGTCGGCGACGCCCGCACGGTCGATCTGCCCGCCGGGCGCTTCGACCAGATCCTGATCTTCGGCCTCCTGCACCACCTGCCCGACGGCGACGTGCGCGCGGTGCTGTCCGAGTGCCGCCGCCTGCTGGCCTCCGGCGGGCGCCTGCTCGTCATCGAGGACATCCCGACCATGTCGCGGCTGAACCTGATCGGCCACCTCATCCATCGCGTGGAGAACGGCGAGTTCATCCGGCCCGTCGAGGATTACCGGCGGCTCTACGACGGGACGGGGCGGCTCGAGCACGAGCTGGTCATGCAGAGCGGCATCTGCGACTACTACGCCGCCGTGCTGGTGACGTAGGGGACGTGGCGTCGCCTTCGCGCGATCCGCGCGAGGTCTCCCGTGTCGCGCTCGCGGCGGGGGCGGCCGTGCTCGTCCTCGCGGGGCTGGCCGTGGGCCTGCCGCAGATCGCCGCGCGCCACGCGCGGCCCGTGCTCCTCAACTTCGGCCCCAACGACGCGGACTACGTGAGCGGGTTCCGCGAGGACTGGGAGCGCGAGCGGCTCACGCGCTTCCATTGGACGACCCGGGCCGCGGCCGTACGGCTGCCCGTGGCTCTGCGTGGCGAGGGATGGCGCCTGCACGCGCGCCTGCGCCGCCATCTGATTGAACCCGCAAGAGTTACGATGCGAATCGAGGGACGGCCGATCTCCGTGTTCGATATCCAGGCCGATCCCAAGATAGGATATCGCACGATCGACGTCGACCTGCCGCGACTGGAAGGCGGCGCGCCGTTCGTCCTCACCATCGACTCCACGTCGTCCGACGCACGTCCGCTGGGCATCGCGATGGATTGGCTCGCCATCGAGCGCGCCGGACCCGCGGCTCGCGTCTCGCTGCTCGCCTCCACGCGGCTGGCGATCGCCGCGATCATGCTCGTCGCGTTCGCGGCGCCGTGGTGGGCCGGCGCTTCGCTGCGCGCGTCCGTCCTCCACGCCGCCTTGATTGCCGCCGCCGCGAGCGCCGGCGTCTGGTGGGATGTGATCGCGGCCGAGCGCATCGTGCGCGAAGGCCTCGGCGTGTATGCGTGCGTCGCGCTCCTGGCCGTGCTGGTGGCGCGATGGGGACGGGCGCGGCGCGCGCTCGATGTCCCTTCGACGACGGCGGCGGGCACGCTCGTCCTGATCGTGCTGGCTGCGCTCGCCGTGCGCCTGCTCATCCTGCTGCACCCGCAGTTCTACTACCCCGACGTCCGCGTGCACGCGATGTTCGCCTGGCAGCTCGCGCGGCACGGGCTGATCACGTTCCTGCGCGACTTCACC
>Ga0070698_100005833_pt1 | contig 13467 bp, 9 predicted proteins | sample KBSK1502metaG_FD_65477 | JGI IMG/M metagenome (GOLD analysis project Ga0070698, IMG submission 65477) | Corn, switchgrass and miscanthus rhizosphere microbial communities from Kellogg Biological Station, Michigan, USA - KBS K1-50-2 metaG | ecosystem: Host-associated > Plants > Roots >... | reverse complement strand
TCTCCTCACGCACCTGGCGCGAGAAGGAGCGTCGTCGATCGACTTCGCGTTCTTCACGCGTATGCCCCTTCCCGTTGGTGAGTCAGGCGGCGGGATGGCGAACGCCATTGTCGGTACACTGATCCTCGTTGGCATCGCTGCATCAATCGGGCTGCCCGTCGGGATCGGGGCGGGCCTCTATCTCGCCGAGCGGCGCGGGGCGAGACTGGCCACCAGCGTCCGCTTTCTTTCGGATGTGCTGAACGGAATGCCTTCGATCGTGATGGGGATCTTCGCCTGGCATTTTCTCGTCAGGCCGGTCGGTCATTTCTCCGCACTGGCCGGCGGCATCGCACTGGGCGCGATGATGATTCCCCTCGTGACCCGGGCCACGGAGGAAATGGTTCTGACCGTGCCCACCGCGCTGCGTGAAGCGGCGCTCGCTCTCGGGTATCCGCGATGGCGCACCTCCGTTTCGATCGTCCTGCGCACCGCGCTGCCGGGCATCGTGACCGCGGCGCTGGTGGCTATCGCCCGTATCGCCGGCGAGACCGCGCCGCTCCTCTTCACGTCATTCGGAAACAACTTCTGGTCCGTCGCGCTCGATCAGCCGATTGCGGCGATGCCGCACCAGATCTTCGAATACGCGAAATCCCCTTATGACGAGTGGCACCGCCTCGCCTGGGCAGGATCGCTCGTACTGATCGGCCTCGTCCTGATCATCAGCCTGCTCGCCCGCTTCGTAACCCGCTCCAGACATGGAGGCGTTGGTGACTGATCGGGCCGCAACACTGGCGCATCCTGTCGTGAGCCTCGGCCAATCGAGCACGCCGTCGACGGTGCGACCGCGCATTTCCGTGCGCAAGCTCAATGCACATTTCGGTTCGAACAAGGCGGTCCGCGATGTGTCGATTGATTTTCTCGATGGACAGGTGACCGCGATCATCGGCCCCTCCGGCTGCGGCAAGTCGACGCTGCTGCGGTGCCTGAACCGGATGCACGAAACCGTGCCGCTGACGAGTGTCAGCGGAGAGGTCTTGCTCGACGGGCGAAACCTGTATGCTCGCGGCGTCAACGCGATTGAAGTGCGACGCCACATCGGGATGGTGTTTCAGCGTCCGACGCCGTTTCCAACAATGTCCATTCAGGACAACGTCGCGGCCGGCCTTCGCGCCATGTCCCGTGAGCGACCCGCGCGCCGGAAAGAGGACGAGATCGTCGAGGAATCACTCCGAAAGGCTGGTTTGTGGGACGAGGTCAAGGACCGCCTGAAGAATTCCGCGACGGCCCTTTCCGGTGGCCAGCAACAGCGGCTGTGCATCGCACGCGCCATGGCCACGCGGCCCAGCGTGATTCTCCTCGACGAACCAACCGCGTCGCTCGACCCGCTCAGCGTGCAAAAGGTGGAGGAACTCGTTCACCAGCTCCGTGGGAGTGTGACGGTCATCATCGTGACACACAACATGCAGCAGGCGGCGCGCGTGTCCGATCGCACCGCGTTCATGCTCCTCGGCGAACTGGTCGAGAACGCGCTGACGTCGCAGATGTTCACCGCGCCGTCGGATCCGCGCACCGAGGCCTACATCACGGGCCGGTTCGGATGAGCGCAGCGCCCGTCGCAACGCCTAACGTGGTCCAGGTCGGCACGGTCGAAGCCGCCGCGTTCAGTTTCTGGTACGACGAGAACCAGGCGCTGCACGAGATCAACCTGACGATCCGCCCACGCTCCGTCACGGCGCTCATCGGCCCGTCGGGATGCGGAAAGTCCACATTCCTGCGGTCGTTGAATCGCCTGAACGACGTCATCCCCGACACGAAGCACACGGGCGAGATCCGCCTCGATGGCGAAGACGTCTATGCCGCGGGGATCGACGTGGTCAACCTGCGGCAACGCGTGGGAATGGTCTTCCAACGCTGGAATCCGTTCCCGCGATCGATCTTCGACAACGTGGCCTATGGCCCGAAAATCAACGGTCGGCCAAGCCGATCCGAACTCGACGCCATCGTCGAGAGTGCGCTTCGACGCGCGGCGCTCTGGGATGAGGTGAAGGACCGATTGCGGCACAGCGCACTGAGTCTCTCTGGCGGTCAGCAGCAGCGGCTCTGCATCGCCCGCGCCCTGGCCAATCGACCTGAGGTTTTGCTATTGGACGAGCCCTGCTCAGCGCTCGATCCCATCGCCACCCAGAAGATCGAGGAACTACTCTTTCAGCTGAAGTCCGAGCTGACCATCGTCATCGTGACGCACAACCTGCAGCAGGCCGGCCGCGTCTCCGATGAAACGGCATTCTTTTTCCTGGGGAAAGTCGTGGAGCACGACCTGACCGAACGGATTTTCACCAGCCCGAGGGAAAAGCGCACGGAAGATTACATCACGGGGAGGTTTGGATGACCGGCGTCGATATCTCCGAGCGCCATTTTCACGCGCAGCTTGGTTCGCTCAAGCAGCGCCTGACCGACATGTCCACGCGCGCCGAGGAACTGGTGGACATCGCCATCGAGGCCCTCCTGACCCGTGACAAGGAGAAGGCTGACGCCGTCATTCGAGGTGACCACGACGTCGATCACCTCGAGATCGAGGTTGAACAACTCGCGATCGCGCTCCTCGCGCTGCAGCAGCCGATGGGCCGCGACCTGCGCTTCATCATCAGCGCCCTCAAGATTTCGAGTGATCTGGAGCGTGTGGGCGACCACGGCGTGAACATCGCCCAGTCCGCGCTCCGCATCATTGCCCAGCAATCGCCGATTCTGATCGACCCGGCGATCGAGGACATGGCGCGCCGCGCGCGGCGCATGCTCAGCGACGCGCTCGACGCCTTCGTGCGCGCCGATGGCGTGCTGGGTCGCGAAGTCTGCCAGCGCGATGACCAGGTCGACGCCCTGCACGACTCCCTCTTCCGGATCCTCCTCACCCACATGATGGCGGACCCGAAGTTGATCACGCCGTCCCTCGAGCTCCTGCTGGTCAGCCGCAACCTGGAGCGGGTCGCCGACCTCGCAACGAATATTGCCGAGGACGCGGTTTTTCTGGCGGAAGGGAAGCAAATCAAGCATCGTTCGGAGATGGTGAACCGCTCTGACTCGTAAGGCATGACGGCGCCCCGCGTCCGCGTCCTCGACCTGGCCTCGAAGATCCCGAGGCCGGCGGAAGGCGTCCGCATTGCCGCCATCGACATCGGCTCCAACTCCATTCGTCAGATCGTCGCTGACGTCAGTCCGTCAGGCAGCATTCGCATCATCGACGAAATGAAGGCAGCCCCTCGACTCGGCGCGGGATTGTCGCGCGCCGGTCGGCTGAGCGCGAATTCCATGAGCCACGCGCTCGAGGCAATTGAGCGAATGGCAATGCTGGCGCGCCAACTCGGCGCGGCGCGGATTCACGTCGTCGCGACCAGCGCTGTGCGCGAAGCCGAGAACCGGCGCGACTTTCTCGACCTCGTTCGTGAGGAAACCGGACTCAAGGTTCGCTTACTCACAGGCGAAGACGAAGCCCGACTTTCCTTCAGGTCCGCTCTCGCTCACTTCGACCTGGGTGTTCGTCGCGCGGTGGTCGTGGACATCGGTGGCGGGTCTCTGGAACTGGCGATGAGCGCCGACGGATTGGTCGAGCGACTCGAGTCGTTTCCGTTTGGTGCCCTGAGGCTCACCGAGGAGTTCCTCGGCGATCATCCGAAGCCGAAGCACCTCAAGCGACTGCGGGCCGCTGTGCGCGAAGGCATTCGGCGCGCACTGCCCGTGCGTGATTGGCGCGGTGCCCTGCTCATCGGCTCTGGGGGAACCTTCACCAACCTCGGGGCCATGCATCTCGCGGCGGGCGGACTGCCCTTCGACGGGCGCGTTCACGGCACGCAGGTTCCGCGGGAGGAAGTCGAACGGCTGGTGGACGCGCTGCTGGCGTCATCGCGCCAGGAGCGCGCAGCGATTCCGGGACTGAACCCCGACCGCGCCGACATCATCCTCGCTGGTCTGGCGGTCGCGGCCGAGGTCATGGCACGCATCGAGGCCCACGAGGTTTCCGTATCGGGTTACGGAATCCGCGAGGGGCTGTTGCTCGAAAGCGCGCGGGTGACGCCCGCGCCGGCCGACCCCGGCGATGCCCGCGAACGCAGTGTCCGATCCTTCGCGGAGCGTTGCCACTACGAGCAGCCGCACGCCGGGCACGTGCAGAAACTGGCGCTCCAGTTGTTCGACTCGTTAGGCCGTCGGCTCGGATGCGAACCCGCGGACAAGGCGATTCTGTCGGACGCGGCATTGCTGCATGATGTCGGGTACCATATCGGTCACGCCCGGCACCACAAGCACTCCTTCCACCTCATTTCGCACGCTGAACTGCTCGGTGTGTCGCCCGAGGCACAGATCCTCATCGCGCACGTGGCGCGCTATCACCGCGGCGCGGAGCCGCGGCGCCGTCACCGCGAGTACTCGCAGCTCGACCGGGAAGCACGCCGGAAGATCCGCCGCCTGGCAGCCATCCTGCGGCTCGCCGATGGCCTCGACCGCGGACATGCCGGCGCCGTCCGTCAGGTGAAGGTGCGTTGGCTGAATCGCGCCGTCCGCGTCATGCTGTTCCCGAACAGCCGGGCGACGTCCCTCCGGCTCGAGGTCTGGGGCGGAACGCGGAAGGCTGGACTGCTCGAGAAGGTCGCGAAGCGCTCCGTCGAGCTGGTCGCCCCCGATGGGTCGGTCTACGCGCAGGGGGCAGCTGGCGGGTAGCGGGAGGATTGATCCCGTTAGGCGCGTTTCGCCTGACGCGACTAGGTCCCGTTCCGCTTCGTCTTCCGCCGCCGTCCGTTGCCGAGCGCGATGACGTGCTGGTGTGGCTCCGGGGCAGGCGTCAGCGCAGCCGTTCGGAACTCCTGAGTGATGTAGCGGGATTCCGATCGATCGAGGCCCCATGGATCGCGCATCAGGGCCTGGTGTGACCCTGCTTCATCCGGCTGTGGCGTCCGCTGGACGTAGGACCCGTCGGACTGCAGGTCCCATCCCTGCCGGTTGTCCGTCAAATAAACGCGCATCAGGCTGGCCAGGCGGTGGTGCAGCGCGCGATCGATGATCGGGACCACCACTTCCACACGCCGCTCCAGATTGCGTGGCATCCAGTCGGCGGAGCCGATGAAGTACTCCTCGTCGCCGCCGTTGAGGAAGTAGTACAGGCGGGAGTGCTCGAGAAATCGCCCGATGACACTCACCACGCGGATGCGCTCACTGAGGCCGGGGACTCCGGGACGAAGGCAGCAGATTCCCCGAACCATGAGATCGATCTCTACCCCTTCGTTCGAGGCGTCGTAGAGGGCGTTGATGATCTCCGGTGATTGCAGGGCGTTCATCTTCGCGATGATGCGCGCCGGCCGTCCGGCCCTGGCATGTTCGCCCTCGCGATGGATCAGCGACAGGAACTGGTCCTTGAGGTTGGCGGGCGCCACGAATAATCGGCGGTACTCTCTCTGGCGTGAGAAGCCGGTGAGCAGGTTGAAGACCTCGCTCACGTCGGCGCCAATATCCGGATGGCACGTCAGGATTCCGAAGTCCGTGTACAATCGTGCCGTGCGTGAGTTGTAGTTCCCGGTCCCGATATGCACGTAGCGACGAATACCATCGGCCTCGCGCCTGACGACCAGCGCCGTCTTGGCGTGCGTCTTCAGTCCTGGGAGTCCATAGGCCACATGAACGCCGTAACTCTCGAGTGTGCGCGCCCAGTTGATGTTGTTGATCTCGTCGAACCGCGCCTGCAGCTCGACCAGGACGGCCACCTGTTTCCCTCGCTGCGCCGCTTCCGAGAGGGCACGCACCACGGCGGTGTCGCCCGTCGTGCGGTAGAGCGTGAGTTTGATCGCCAGCACATTCGGATCTTCGGCCGCTGTGTCGAAGAACTTTTCGACCGTGGTTCCGAACGATTCGAACGGGTGATGGACGAGGAGGTCGCGCTCCCGGATGATGTCGAATATCGACCGATCGGGTTCACGCACTTCGGGCGGGGTCACCGGACCGAATGGCGCGTCGCGAAGTTCGGGAATCTCCAGCGAGGCCAGTCCGATCAGGTCACCCAGTTCCAGCCATGGATCCGCGTCGCAGACATCGCGCATCGTCAGGGGCAGGATGCTCGGATCGGAGGTTTCTCGGAGCTCGTCCAGCAACAGCGCCTGGACCTCCGGTGGCATACCGGTTTCGACCTCCAGCCTGACGACTTCACCGAATCGTCGCTGGAAAATCTGTTCCTCGATGGTCGCGAGCAGATCCTCAGACTCATCGGCCGCCGGCACATCGAGATCCGAATGCCGCGTAATCCTGAACATGTGCCAGCCAAGCACCTGCATCCCCGGAAACAGCTTGGGAAGGTGCGAGCCGATGAGATCCTCGAGCGCCACGAAGTGGTGTTTGCGGGTGACCGGCACCCAGCGAGGCAGACTTCGTGGGACCTTCACCCGCGCGAAATGTTCTCCTCCCTTTCCCTCGTCGTGCACCCGGACGGCGAGCGATAGCGAAAGGTTCGAGATGTACGGGAAGGGGTGGCCTGGATCCACGGCGAGCGGTGTGAGAACCGGGAACACCTCGGACTCGAAGTAGGAGTCCAGTGCCGTGCGCTCGTCCGGCGTGACGTCCTCGACGCCGATCAGCCTAACGCCTGCCTCTTCGAGCTTCGGGATCAGCACGTCGTGAAGGCACTGCCTGCGACGATCCAGCATGGCGCGAATGCGCTCGTCGATCGCGTCGAGGGTGTCGTGTGGTGTCAGCCCATCCGGTGTTTGTTGCTGCACTCCCGCGGCCACCTGCCGTCGCAGCGCGGCGATCCGGACCATGTAGAACTCGTCCAGATTCGTGCTGAAGATCGAGAGGAACTTCAGCCGCTCGAGCAGCGGCGTTCGATCATCCTCAGCCTCGTTAAGCACGCGGCTGTTGAACTCAAGCCACGACAGCTCACGATTGAGAAACAGGGACGACGCGACCGCGGTCTCGGTCATGGAGGGAATGAGGAAAGCTACGCGGGCGCGAATTCGAGGTGTTGGCAGGTTGTTGAAATATCGCGCCACATGGATGCCCCGGTAAGGCAACCTGCCATGTAACCCAAAGCGTTGTCCCGCCGCGATTTAAGCGATCAGTCCGCCGTCGTCTGGGGCGGTCGGTCTCACGGACGACGAGAAAACGCGAGTGGCTTCAGCGAACGACCGCTGGTTTCAGCCTCTCCGAAAACGCCCGAACAGGACGCATCCCCGCGTCCGCGCCGACGACCTCCGCGCGAGTGCAGAGGTCCTCGAGATCGACCCAAGTCATCGCGGACCACTCGCGAGGGTACGCCCGCAGCCGTCGTGTTGTGCCGCGCGACAGAAAGTAGAGCCAACTGTCGGCAGCTGGCGCACCGAGCGCTGATGGCTCACGCGCGATCTCCAGTGCCTGCCACGCGAATCCGAACGAATCGACGAACCGACGACTTGCGCCCATTGCTGTCTCCGCTGGGGTTCCAGCCATGCGGCCGGCGTGTGGTAGTAATGCTCCCGACAGCGAGGAGTTGCAATCAGAAGCGAGCTCCTGTGACGCTTCTTCCGGGTTCGTTACCAATCCGATACGGAAGGCAACGTCGACCCGGGTGGAAACAGCTCATGCGTGCAGTTGCTCGAGGAGCACCAGCAGGATTGCGGAGATGCTCGCGGCGGCCGGGATCGTGAGGATCCATGCCCAGACGATCCGGCCTGCAACTCCCCAACGCACGGCCGAGAGACGCGTGGTTGCACCGACACCGACGATGGCGCCCGTGATCGTGTGCGTTGTGCTCACGGGAATTCCGAAACGTGTCGCAATCAGAATAGCCAGGGCACCGCCCGTTTCCGCGGCGCATCCACCAACGGGCCGAAGCTTGGTGATCCTGCTGCCCATGGTGTGCACGATGCGCCAGCCACCCAGCAACGTGCCGAGCGCAATCGCCGTGTATGCCCCCATCTCCACCCAGAGCGGAATCGAATTGGAATCGGCCAGGTGCAGGTGCCGCATCCATCCCGTCTCGTTCGCAAATACGCCCTGCGCCGAAATCAGCAACCCGACAATGATGCCCATGGTCTTCTGCGCATCGTTCGCGCCATGGGACAGCGAAAACAGCGCCGCGCTGACCAACTGCAACCGCCGGAAGACCCGGTCGACCTTGGCCGGCGTGAACCAGCGGAAAATCCAGTAGAACGCCACCATCAGGAAGTATCCGGCCGTCATGCCGATGAGGGGCGACGCCACGATGAAGATGAGCGTTTTCGTCCAGCCCGCGGCGATGATGGCTCCCCAACCGGCCTTCGCCACCGCGGCGCCGGCATATCCGCCCACCAGCGCGTGGGATGAGCTGCTGGGGAGGCCATACCACCATGTCACCAGGTTCCAGACAATCGCGCCGAGCAGACCCCCAAGAATCACGTTAGGCGTGACGATGGAGACATCGATCATTCCCTTCCCGACCGTTTTGGCGACGGCGGTGCCCACGATGAACGCGGCCAGGAAGTTGAACGCGGCGGCCCACACCACCGCCACCAGCGGGTTGAGCACGCGTGTTCCAACAACGGTGGCGATGGAATTCGCCGAATCGTGAAACCCGTTGATGAAATCGAAGACAAATGCGACCCCTACGATGATGACGATGTAGGTCGCCACGGGATCAGGAGTGCTTCAGCGAAATGCTCTCGATCACGATCGACGCCGTCTGGCAACGGTCCAGCGCATTCTCGAGCGTGTCGTAGACATCCTTCCACTTGATCACGTCAATCGCATCCGCCTGATCCTCGAACAACGCGCCTATGGCCTCGGCGTACATCGAGTCGCCCTCTTCCTCCCATTTCTTGATGGCCATCGTGTGCTTCGTGACCGATGCACGGGTCTTCATCTGCTTGACGGACTGCTCGAGTTCATCGACCGCTTGCTGCAGTATGCCCGCCATCTTCACCGCATACGGTCGCGCATCCCGGATCCGGAACATTTTCGCTCGACGCGCGGTGCCGTCGATCAGGTCGACCACCGTGTCGAGTTCCTGGGCCAGGCGATAAATGTCTTCCCGATCGAGCGGCGTGATGAAACTGCGGTCGAGTCGAATCCCCACTTCGCGAATCACCGCGTCCGCCTCGTGCTCGACCTTCTTGATCTCGGTGACGAAGTGGTCCAGGCGTTCGGGCTCGGCGAACATTGCGCGAAGCAGTTCAGCGGCGGTCTTCATTTTCGCCGCGAGTTGGTTGAACAGCGTGAAGAAGCCTTCGTCGCGAGGTATGAGGCCCACAGGATGTGTGCGAGGGGTGGACTGACCGAGGCCAGGCTGCAGTGCGGCTCGATTCCGGCGTTACAGTGCCGTGACAAACCTACGGCGCCCCGACAGGGGCTGGCAACGCGAGCGCCGGTCGAGCGGCAACCCGGGCGCTAGATGGACTGGAACACGTCCCGGGCATCGGTCATCGCCAGTCGCCGCCGATGCAGGTCGTTGTTCACGAACAGCCGGACCAACACGACACCGGCGACGAAACCACCGATATGCGCCCACACGGCGACCCCACCGGACACTTCCGGATTCACCGTCATCAACTGCGGAAGGCCTGCCACGACCTGCCAGAAAAACCACCAGAGCAGAACAGCCCAGGCCGGGATCCTGAACACCCGGATGAACAGCAGGAACCAGAACAGCATCCGCACCCGGACGCTCGGATAGAGAATCAGGTACGCCCCGAGGACGCCTGAGATGGCACCCGACGCGCCGACCGTCGGCACTGGTGACGTAGGGTCCAGTGCCACGTGGGCCCCGGCCGCGATGAGCCCGCACAGAAGGTAGAAAACCACAAAGCGGATGCGGCCCATGCTGTCTTCGATGTTGTTCCCGAAGACCCAGAAGAACAGCAGGTTGCCGAGGATGTGCCCCCAGCCTCCGTGGAGGAACATCGAAGTGATTGGGGTCCAGATGTTGCCGGCCCAGTCATCGACAACGCACGCCATGTCGGGTCCGAGAGGCACGGCGGTCCCGAGCGGCGCTCGCCCGGTTATCTCGCCAGGAACCATTCCCAGGTTGCAAATACTCTTGGCGAGCTCGTTCTGCTCCAGCCCGGCTCCCTGAGCAAACACCCAGACGCCGACGATAACCGCGATCAGGAAATAGGTGGCGACCGGGGCTCGGACAGTTGGGTTCTCATCGCTCAGCGGAAACATCCGGGTTCCTCCCTTTCCCTGCCCTGAGGTGTAAGAATCTCACCAGCAGCCGTCATTTCGGCCTTCCCGTGCCTGATCTCAGTTGTCTCGCTGGCCAAAATGACACATCCGCGCGGCCCTTTGCTTGCCATGTCTCCGGAGGTCGGGTGGCGGGTGTCGGAAGTCGCTAGACAACCTCGACTTGACCCCGTCTCCCTTCCTTTCATTTTGCGAATCCCGTACCCCACCCAGAGGCTCCAAGATGGCAGACAAGGTAATCGGCATTGACCTCGGCACCACCAACTCCGTGGTGGCCGTCCTCGAGGGAGGCGATCCTGTCGTGATCCCGAACTCCGAAGGCGGTCGCACGACCCCCTCAGTGGTCGGATTTACGAAGGACGGTGAGCGCCTGGTCGGCCAGATCGCAAAGCGCCAGGCGGTTACGAACCCGAAAAACACCGTCTTCTCGATCAAGCGCTTCATGGGTCGCCGAGTGCCCGAAGTGCCCGAGGAGATCAAGCGCGTCCCCTACTCCGTGGCCGAAGGTCCGAACGGGCTTGCCGCGGTCGAGGTCCAGGGCAAGCGGTACACGCCGCCCGAGATCTCGGCGATGATCCTGCAGAAGATGAAGCAGACGGCTGAGGATTACCTCGGCTTCACGGTTTCAAAGGCTGTCGTCACCGTACCGGCCTACTTCAACGACGCGCAGCGCCAGGCTACGAAAGACGCCGGCAAGGTTGCCGGACTTGAAGTGCTCCGCATCATCAACGAGCCGACGGCTGCCGCACTCGCGTACGGTCTCGATAAGAAGGGGAAGGACGAGAAGATCGCGGTGTTCGACCTCGGTGGCGGCACTTACGACATCTCCGTCCTCGAGCTCTATGACGTCGAGGGAAGCCGACAGTTCGAAGTGAAGGCAACCAACGGCGACACACACCTTGGTGGTGACGACTTCGACCAGCGGGTCATCGAGTGGCTGGTGTCGGAGTTCAAGCGCGACCAGGCGATCGACCTGTCGAAGGACCCGATGGCGCTCCAGCGCCTCAAGGAAGCGGCGGAGAAGGCGAAGATGGAGCTGTCGACGACGCAGTCGACCGACATCAACCTCCCCTTCATCACGGCCGACCAGTCGGGGCCGAAGCACCTCAACTACTCGCTGACGCGGGCGAAGTTCGAGCAGCTGGTCGATGACCTGATCAAGCGCACGATCCCGCCCATGCAGCAGGCGCTGAAGGACGCCGGCCTCGATCCGAAGGACGTCGACGAAGTCATCCTCGTTGGCGGCTCGACGCGCATCCCGAAGATCCAGCAGATCGTGAAGGATTTCTTCGGCAAGGAGCCTAACAAGAGCGTGAATCCCGACGAGGTCGTTGGCATTGGCGCGGCCATCCAGGGCGCGGTGCTGACGGGTGAGCAGAAGGACGTGTTGCTCCTCGACGTGACGCCGCTCTCGCTGGGCATTGAAACGCTTGGTGGTGTTACCACCGTCCTGATTCCACGAAACACTACGATCCCGACGCGGAAGACGGAAACGTTCTCGACGGCGGACGACAACCAGACGACGGTCGAGATCCACGTGCTGCAGGGCGAGCGCGATCTTGCCCGCGACAACCGGACGATCGGAAAGTTCACGTTGACAGGGATTCCACCCGCCCCGCGCGGCATGCCGCAGGTCGAGGTCACGTTCGACATCGACGCCAACGGCATCCTGCACGTGTCGGCGAAGGACAAGGCCACGAGCAAGGAGCAGAAGATCCGGATCGAGGCGTCGAGCGGCTTGAACAAGGACGAAATCGAGCGCATGGTGCGCGACGCCGAGAAGAACGCGGCCGAAGACAAGAAGCGCCGCGAGGACATCGACGCGCGCAATCGGCTCGACTCGCTCGCGTACGAGGTGGAGAAAAACGCGAAGGAGTGGTCGGATCGACTGAGTCCGGAGCTCAAGACGCGATTGGACACCGCAGTCGAGCGCGCGCGGAAAGCGCATCGCGGGGACGACCTCGCCGAGATCAAGGCGGCGATGGAAGAGTTGTCGGCGGCGTACCAGGAAGCCGGCCGCTCGCTCTATTCGCAGACGCAGGGTTCTGAGCCGGGTCCGGCTCCAGGTCCTGATGGCGCGACCGCCAGCGCGGAAACGCCAGCCGGCGAGGCGAAGCCTGACGAAGTCGTCGAGGCAGATTACGAGATCGTGGATGACAAGAAGTAGGGCCGTGCTGGTTGCAGGTTGCTGATTCCTTGAACTGGTTGCTTGTGCTGGCTTAACCAGCGCAAGCAACAGCAACCAGGACTAGCAATCAGCAACAAGCAACCAGCTAGGACGTCCTATCGATGGTAAGCGACAGCTCGCCCCCCGGGGGGTAGCGTCCCGGCGCGCTTCCGGCGAGCGTCAAAGTGAGGAGTCACGGGAGAGGAAACCCGACGGAACGTGCACGTGACTACTTATGTAAGAAAGCGTCGTGGGTTGAGGCTCGAGACACGAGGTAACTCAACCCCTGATTGAACCATCAGGAGCAGAGAAAAACCATGAAGTCAAATCCCATTGCTCGCATGACTTTCGGTGGTGCACTGGCTGCCGCATTCTTGAGCGGCCTTGTGTTCGCCTCCGGCCTTGACCTTACCAGGTTCGCGGACGCGCAGTCGTCGTCGCGGCCGGCCGCCGCCTCGGTGGCGCCGATCGTGCCGCCCTCCGTCACCGATCTCAGTGTTGCCTTTTCGTCCATCGCCGAACGCGTGACTCCGGCAGTGGTGTCGGTTCACTCCGAGCGGACGCAGCGCCAGACAACGACCCGGCAGCAGCCCCGCCAACAGCAGCAGCAGCGCCCCCCGCGCTCGTTCGAGGACTTTTTCGGACAGTTCGACCGTGAGCCACAGGTCCCGCAGGAAGCCAGTGGGTCCGGCTTCATCGTCAGCGCAGACGGCTACATCCTCACCAACAACCACGTCATCCAGGGCTTCGATCGCGTCGAAGTCACGTTGACCGACCGGCGGACCTTCCCGGCTCGCGTCATCGGGCGCGACGAGACCACCGACGTGGCGGTCCTCAAGATCGACCAACGTGGGCTTCCGTTCACGTCGCTTGGCGATGACGCCGCCACGAAGGTCGGCGAGTGGGTCGTCGCCATCGGCAACCCGTTAGGCCTCGACTTCACCGTCACCGCCGGCATCGTGTCGGCGAAGGGGCGCGGGTCGCGAGACGTCCGGCTCAACACGAACACCAACTGGTCGATCACCGATTTCATCCAGACCGACGCCGCGATCAACCCGGGCAACTCCGGTGGTCCGCTCGTGAACGTCCGCGGTGAAGTGATCGGCATCAATACGGCGATCGCGAGCCAGACCGGCTACTACTCCGGT
>Ga0070698_100005831_pt1 | contig 13469 bp, 15 predicted proteins | sample KBSK1502metaG_FD_65477 | JGI IMG/M metagenome (GOLD analysis project Ga0070698, IMG submission 65477) | Corn, switchgrass and miscanthus rhizosphere microbial communities from Kellogg Biological Station, Michigan, USA - KBS K1-50-2 metaG | ecosystem: Host-associated > Plants > Roots >... | reverse complement strand
GAGCAGCCCCCGGCCGCGTCCAGGCGGGCCCTAGAGCGACCAGGCGAGGATCACGTCCGGCGCGCGATCGGCGGCGCGGGCGAACTCGACGATCTGCTCGGCGAAGATCCGGACTGACGGCTTCTCCTCGCGAGCGAGATGGCCGAGCTCGTCCTCGAGCAGGTCGATCCAGCGCCCGGCGATCGCGTCGAGCTGGTGGTCGTCCAGGCGTGCGACCGCAGTGATCCAGTCGCGATCGATCATCTCGACGGTCCGCCCACCGCCGTCACCGGGACCATCGAGCTCCGCCCGGGCCTCGAGGAAGTCGATGGGTGCTTCGCCACCCGTCACCGTGCGCGCGGCCTGGCTGAACAGGTCGAGCCAGGTTGGATCGATCGAGCCGCCGAACGACAGGTGCGCCGGGAATCGGGCGCGATCGTCGAAGGCGGCAAGGTCGTCGACCGCGACCGCGAGCAGGATCTCGCGGCTGTCGCCGGCCACGAGGTCCATCACCAGGCCCATCGCCGCGCCCGCCTAGCTCCGTCGCGCCGTGAGCAGGAACATGGGGTAGGCGCGCCCCTCGTCGTCGATCGGGTGCCCGTCGCCGACACGCACGTCGGTGAAGCCGGCGTCCCGGGCGAGCTCGGCGAGCTGGTCGCGGTCGAACCCGTGGTGGTGGACGCCCTCGGCCTCCGGCGAGTGGAACGAGCCGTCCTCGGTGTCGAGATCGATGGCCGCGATCTGCCCGCCCCGAGCCAGCAGCCGATGCATGCCCGCCAGCGCGGCGCGCGTGTCCTCGACGTGATGCAGGAGCAGCAACGACACCACCAGGTCGAACGGGGCGCCCGGCGGCGGTGCGTCGGTCGCCACGTCGAAGTGCACGGCGCTGACCCCCTCCAAGCGTCCGTCGCGGATCTTCCGAGCGGCCTCGGCGAGCATGCCGTCGGACGTGTCGGCCAGGACGAGCTGTCCGAGCCGGGGCCGCAGCGCCAGCCCGAGAAGGCCGGTCCCGGCCCCGACCTCGATCGCGCGACAGCCGGGCGGGATGTCGATGGCCGCGGCGATCGTCTCGGCCGCTTCCTCCGCACGCGCGACGCGGCGCGGGGTGTCCCAGTCCGCGGCCCGCTCGTCGAATGTGCGCACGGTTGGCCCGGGACTCACGAGCGGTAGCCGGCGTCGCGCAGGAGAGCCGGGAGCTCGGTCGGCGAGCCGGCGACCCGGAAGCCGGCGGCCTCGAGCGCCGCGACCTTGCCCGCGGCCGTGCCGGCGCCGCCCGAGATGATCGCCCCGGCGTGGCCCATGCGCTTGCCCTCCGGTGCCGTGCGGCCGGCGATGAACGCGGCCTTCGGCACGCCCGCCAGGTTCGCTGCCGCCCAGGCCGCAGCCTCCTCCTCTGCCGCGCCGCCGATCTCGCCGATGAGCACGATCGCGCTCGTCTCCGGATCGAGGGCGAAGAGCTCGAGGATCTCCAGGAACGTCGAGCCGATGATCGGGTCGCCGCCGATGCCGACGCACGTCGACTGGCCGATGCCGGCGTCGGTCATCGCCTGCACGGCCTCGTACGTCAGCGTGCCCGAGCGGGACACGACCCCGACCGAGCCTTCGCGATGGATCGAGCCCGGGATGATCCCGACCTTGGCCCGGCCGGGCGACGTCGCGCCCGGGCAGTTCGGCCCGATGAGCCGGGCCCCGGCGCGCTCGACTGCGGCGACGACCGGGACCATGTCCAGGGCCGGGATGCCCTCGGTGATGCAGAAGATCGTGCCGATCCCGGCCGCCGTCGCCTCGAGGATCGCGTCCGGCGCGCCACCCGCCGGGACGAAGATGCACGACGTGTTCGCGCCGGTCTGGCGGACGCCGTCGGCGACGGTGTCGAACACCGGGACCGAGCCGTCGAGCGCGACCTGGCCGCCCTTGCCCGGCGTGACGCCGGCGACGACGTTCGTCCCGTAGGCCTGCATCGCCCGGGCGTGGAACTCGCCCTCGCGCCCGGTGATGCCCTGGACGAGGAGCCGCGTCTCACGCCCGACGAGGATGCTCATGGCGCGGCCCTCGAGGCCTCGGCCGCGGCAACGGCCTTCGCGGCCGCCTCGTCCAGCGAGGCCGCGGTCGCGAACTGGGCCTCTTCGAGGAGGCGTGCCGCCTCGTCCGCGTTGGTGCCGACGATGCGCACGACCATCGGCACGTCGCGCGACTGGCGGCTGCGTGCCTCGATCAGGCCGTGCGCGACCTCGTCGCCGCGGGTGATGCCGCCGAAGATGTTGACGAGGATGGCCTCGACCTTCGGCTCGGCCAGGATCAGGCGCATCGCCGCCGCGACGCGGTCGGCCTTGGCGCCGCCGCCGATGTCGAGGAAGTTCGCCGGCTCGCCCCCGGCGCGCTTGACGAGGTCCATCGTCGTCATGGCCAGCCCGGCGCCGTTGACCATGCACCCGATGGTGCCGTCGAGGTGGATGAAGCTGATGTCGTGGCGCCGCGCCTCGACGTCGGCCGGAGCCTCGTCGTCGGGGTCGCGCAGCGCCTCGTGGTCCGGGTGCCGGAACAGGGCCGAGTCGTCGAGCGTGATCTTCGCGTCGAGGCAGACGAGCCGCTCCTCCGCGCCGCCCGCTGGGCCCTCGCGGACAACGGCGAGCGGGTTGATCTCGACCAGGTCGGCGTCGTCGGCGAGCATCGTTTTGACGAGGCCCTTCGCGACCCCGACCGCTGCCTTCAGGTGGGCGCCGAGCCCGAGCCGAAACGCCATCTCCCGCGCCTGCCAGTCGCGCAGGCCGAGCAGCGGGTCGGCATGGATCCGGACGATCGCTTCGGGGTTCGACTGGGCCACCTGCTCGATCTCGACGCCGCCCTCGGCGGAGCCCATGAGCAGGATCCGGCGCGCCGCGCGATCGAGGACCGCCGCGAGGTAGTACTCCTTGACGATGTCGGCGGCCGGCGCGACGAGCACCTTGCGCACCGGGATGCCCTTGATGGTCATGCCCAGGATCGCGTCCGCGACGTGCTCGGCCTCGTCGTCGGACCCGGCGAGCTTGACCCCGCCGGCCTTGCCCCGCCCGCCGACGAGCACCTGCGCCTTGATCACCACCTGGCCCACGCTGCCGTGGCCGTGGAGGAGGCGCGAGGCCGCGGCGCGAGCCTCCGCGGGGGAGCGGGCAACCTCGTATGCGGGAACCGGCAGGCCCTGCGCGAGCAGGAGCTTCTTGGCGTCGGCTTCCTGGATCTTCACGGGGCGTCGATGGTACGCGGCGCCCGGTGGCGCGGCCTCGCCCCGTGGTCGAGGGCGGTCAGTTGGAACGATCCGCCGGGGTTGCCTCGCCATACTCAGTGAGCGCGGCCGAATGGCCGAGCCGTCGCCGAGGGGCGGGATGCAGCGAGACCTCGTGGAGCGAGCGCGAACGGGCGATCATGACGCCTTCGCCGCGCTGGCAGGCACCGCGATTTCCCGACTTGATTCCGCCGCCTGGCTGATCCTCCGGGATGCCGAGCAGGCGAAGGACGCCGTCCAGAACGCGCTCGTCCGGGCCTGGCGTGATCTGCCCACGCTTCGGGATCCTGATCGCTTCGATCAGTGGCTACATCGGCTGCTGGTCCGAGCGTGCATCGATGAGGCCCGCCGGCTCCGCCGGCATCGGGCGGACATCGAGCTCGTGAACATCGATCCATCCGCGAGCGTGGCGATGGAGGCCACGCTCGCCGACCGCGATCAGCTCGAGCGTGGCTTCGTCCGGCTCACGCCGGAGATGCGGGCCGTGCTCGTCCTTCATCACTACCTCGACCTGTCGTTGCCCGACGTCGCGGCGACCCTGTCCATCCCGCTCGGGACGGCAAAGTCGCGGCTGCACCGGGCGCTCGGACTGCTGCGCGCGGCGCTCGACGCCGACGCCCGTACTCACGCGGAGATCTCGGAGGGCCGATTGGCATGACGACCGAACCGTTCGATCGCCGCCTCTCGACCTGGCTGGAGCGGGATGCGCCGGGCCGCGTTCCGGACCACCTCGCCGAGGTCCTCGTGGCGACTCGCGCAACGCGACAGCGGCCCGCATGGTCGAGCCTCGAAAGGTGGCTCCCGGTGGACCTGACTCTCAAGCCGATCCCGTTCCTGCCCGGTCGCCCTGCGCGACTGGCACTCGTCATTGCGCTTCTGCTCGTCGCGGCGGCCGCTTTCTACCTGGTCGCCGGCGCACTCCGACCGCGCGTCCCGGCCCCGTTCGGCCCGGCGCGAAACGGCCTCGTCGTCTACGAGAGTGGCGGCGATGTGATGACGCTCGACCCGGCGACCGGCCGGACGACCACAATCGTCGGCGGTATCGAGAGCGATATCGCGCCTCGAGTCTCCCGTGACGGAACAAAGATCCTCTTCGTTCGGGCGCTCCCTGGCGCGAAGTACCAGCTCATGGTCGCTGGCCTCGACGGGAGCGGCACTCGGCCGCTCGGCGGTCCCATCGATCGCCTCGACCCGGCCGACTATGCCTCCTGGTCTCCGGACGGGACGAGGGTGGCGGTCGATACCGACATGGACGGACATGTCGCCGTCCGCATCTTCGCCCTGGACGGGACGGTCACGGCGGCCTTCCCCCACGACGACGGCTCGCTTACGCCAGCGGTCGGCTGGGTGCAATGGCGACCCGACGGTCAGGGCCTTGTGCTGCAGGCGTGGTACCCACCGGTCTTCGGCATCTGGACGGTCCGGGTCGATGGGAGCGGTAAGCGCCAAATCCTCCCCGGCTCGGGTATCGATCGCGAGCTGAGTTCGCCAGCACTGTCGCCCGACGGCACGACGATCGCGTTTGCGTTCCTCGACGACGGGCAGATGCGACTCGTCGACTCGAACACCGGAGCCGATCAAGGCGTGACGTTCCCGGGCGGCGCCGGTGACGATCACAAGCCGGCATGGTCGCCGGATGGCTCCCGGCTGGCCTTCGAGCGAGCCGCGGACGGAACCGCGCACATCGTCGTCGCCCCTGCCACCGGCGGGATCGCCGTCACGACCGGCCCATCCTTCGATCCCGACCAGGTCCCCACCTTCGCCTTCTCGCCCGATGGCTCTCGAATCATTGCCTGGTTCCCACGCGACAGCTCGACCTGGCTGCTGGATCCGGCGGGCGGAGCCGGGCAGCGGATGTCCTTCGACGCTGAACAGCTGGCCGTCTGGCAGCGCCTCGCGCCCTGACGACCGCCTCGGTTTCTAGGCGCGCCGGGCCAGGTGGTTCCGGCGCGCCTCGGCGATCGTCTCGAGCGCCGCGGGCGTCTTGGCCAGCGACCACACGATCGCGTCGGCGAAGCCGAGCGCCTCGAGCTCGTCAAACAGGTCGGCGAGGCCGGCCGCATCCGTGTCGGTCCCGGAGGCGTCGTCCGCGCCCGAGCCGGGCGGGTGCAGCCGGATCCCGATCGTCCGCCGGATCGACGCCGGGTCGCGACCCACCGCCGCGCACGCAGCTTCGAGGTCACCCAGCCGCATTCGGAGGCGGTCGTCGACGGCCCCGAACCAGGCGGTGTTCCAGGCATCGGCCCAGCTGGCCGTCAGGCGCAGCATGCGCGGCCCCTTCGAGGCAACGAGGATCGGCGGCCGGCGCGCGGGCGGGGGCAGAAGGATCGCCCGGTCGTAGGTCCGGTAACGGCCGGTGAGGCTCACGGTCTCGCCGCGGAGCAGGCGGGCGATGACCTCGAGGTCCTCGGCGAACCAGCTGAACCGCGGCTCGAACGGGAGCCCGAACGCCTGGTACTCGGGCTCGTGCCAGCCCGACCCGATGCCCAGGACCAGCCTCCCGCCGGAAAGGTCGTCGAGGGTCGCGGCCATCTTGGCGAGCACGCCAGCGGGGCGAAACGACGAGCACAGCACGAGCGCGCCGAGCTCCACCCGGGGCACCACGGGGGCGAGTGCTGCCAGGGTCGTCCACGCCTCATGCGGGCCCTCGTCCGGCTCGGGCGGGAAGCGGAAGAGCAGGTGGTCGAAGACCCAGATCGAGTCGAGCCCGTACTGCTCGGCGATCGTCGCGAACTCGCGGGTCTCTTCGAAGGTCGTCACGCGTCCTTCGACGGTCTCGCCCAGGCCCATCGGAACGGTCACGCCGACACGCATCGGGCGAGTCTATCGGCGCACCTCCCGGATCGGCGTGCCTCCCTAGAATGGGCCCATGGCCCACCGAGTCACGCTCATCCCCGGCGACGGCATCGGGCCCGAGCTGGCGGAGGCGACGCGCCGCGTGCTCGACGCAACCGGGATCGCCTTCGACTGGGAGGTGCAGGAGGCCGGCGAGGCGACCATCGCGAGCGAGGGCACGCCGCTCCCGGAGCGGGTCCTCGACTCGATCCGACGCAACAAGATCGCCCTCAAGGGCCCGATCACGACGCCGGTCGGCTCGGGCTTCCGGAGCGTCAACGTCGGTCTCCGCCAGGCGCTCAACCTGTACGCCAACCTGCGGCCTGCCCGGTCGATGGCCGGCGTCCCGAGCCGGTACGACGACGTCGACCTGGTGATCGTGCGCGAGAACACCGAGGACCTGTACGCGGGCATCGAGCACATGGTCGGCAAGGACGCCGCGGAGAGCATCAAGATCATCACCCGGGCCGCGTCGGAGCGGATCGCCCGGTTCGCCTTCGAATACGCCGTCGCGAACGGCCGGCGGAAGGTCACCGCCGTGCACAAGGCGAACATCATGAAGCTGTCCGACGGGCTCTTCCTCGAGGCATGCACCACGGTCGCCCAGGGCTACGCCGGCCGGGTCGAGTTCGAGGACCGGATCGTCGACAACATGTGCATGCAGCTCGTCCAGAAGCCCGACCTGTACGACGTGCTCGTGCTGCCGAACCTGTACGGCGACATCGTGTCGGATCTCGCGGCCGGCCTCGTCGGCGGCCTCGGCGTCGCACCGGGGGCCAACATCGGCGAGGACGGCGCCGTGTTCGAGCCGGTCCACGGCTCGGCGCCGAAGTACGCCGGCCAGAACAAGGCCAATCCGACGGCCCTGATCCTGTCCGGCGCGCTCATGCTCCGGCACCTGGGCTACGCCGAGGTGGGGGAGCGGGTCGAGGAGGCGGTGCGCGCCGTGATCGCCGAGGGGCGCACAGTGACCTCCGACCTCGGAGGGACCGCCGGCACCAGCCAGTTCGCGGACGCGGTGATCGAGCGGCTCGGGGTGACCGCGGGCGCGGCAGCGTGACCGTCCAGGGCGCGGTCCTGCGCGCGCTGCGCAAGCCCCGCGGCACAGCCCGGCAGGGGTTCGGGGCCACGAGCCGGCGCGACAACTGGATCGTCTACCCGGTCGTCCAGGGGCTCGTCTTCACGATCTGCGCGACCTACCTCACCTTCAGCGGCGTCTTCTGGCAGCCCCTCGGCGGCCCGGCGTACGAGGTCGACGGGTACCTCTCGCCGCTCTTTTCGCCATTGATCGTCTTCCCGAACATGCCGACGTGGCTGAGCCCGGGGCTCCTGATCCTGTGGATCCCGATCGGCTTCCGGGCCACCTGCTACTACTACCGCAAGGCCTACTACCGCTTCTATTTCGCGGACCCGCCGGGCTGCGCGGTCGGGGAGCCGACCATCCACCGCCGGTTCGCGCTGGAGAATGCGCTGCCATTCATCCTCCAGAACCTCCACCGGTACCTGCTCTACCTGGCCTTCATCCCGCTGACCTTCCTGTGGCTGGACCTCATCCCCGCGTTCAGTGCCCAGCCGGTCGGGGACGGTCCACCCATCGGCGGGGTCCGGATCGGCGTCGGCGGCCTGCTGTTCCTGGTCAACGTGATCCTGCTGACCGGGTACTCGCTGTCGTGCCATTCCCTGCGGCACCTCGTCGGCGGTCGTCTTGACTGCTTCTCCTGCACGCAGGCGCGCCGCGTTCGCTACACGCTGTGGCAGCGGCTCACCGACCTGAACCGCAACCACATGTGGTGGGCGTGGACCAGCCTCGTCACCGTGACGCTGGCCGACCTCTACGTCCGGCTCCTCGCCGTCGGTGTCCTGACCGACCTGTCGATCAAGCTCGGCTAGGGCCGGCACGAGGTGGGACCGGGCCACGAGGCGATCGGCGACATCGAGTCGCACCCGTACGACGTCGTCGTCATCGGCGCGGGCGGCGCCGGGATCCGGGCGGCGATCGAGGCCAAGGCAGCGGGCGCGAGCGTCGGTCTCGTGTGCAAGAGCCTCTTCGGCAAGGCCCATACGGTCATGGCCGAGGGCGGCGTCGCGGCGGCCCTCGGCCACGTGGATCCCGAGGACAAATGGCAGACGCACTTCCGGGACACGATGGTCGGCGGCAAGCTGCTCAACAACCCGCGCATGGCCGAGCTGCACGCCCGGGAGGCGCCGGATCGCGTTCGCGAGCTCGAGGCGTGGGGTGCGGTGTTCGACCGCACGCGCGACGGGCGGATCCTGCAGCGCCCCTTCGGCGGGCACTCGCACCCGCGGCTCGCCCACGTCGGCGACCGGACCGGGCTCGAGATGATCCGGACCCTCCAGGATCGCGCCGTGGCCGTCGGCATCGACGTGTACATGGAGTGCACGATCACGCGCCTGATCACCTCCGCCGCGGGCGCAAACGGCGCGAGCGAATCGGGCTCCGTCGTCGGTGCGTTCGGCTACTGGCGGACAACCGGCGCGCCCGTGGTCTTTCCGGCCAAGGCCGTGGTCCTCGCAACGGGCGGGATCGGCAAGGCCTACACGGTGACATCGAACTCGTGGGAGTACAGCGGCGACGGGCACGCGCTGGCGTACTCGGTGGGTGCCGAGCTGATCGACATGGAGTTCGTGCAGTTCCATCCCACGGGCATGGTCTGGCCGCCGGGTGTGCGCGGCCTGCTGGTCACCGAGGCGGTCCGGGGCGAGGGTGGAATCCTGCGCAACAAGGACGGCGCGCGGTTCATGTGGGACTACCTGCCCGACGACCGCCGGGGCGAGTATGCGGCGACCGACGCCGAGGCCACGAAGTGGGTCACCGCGCAGTCGGAAGGCCGGGTCACCGATGCCCGCCGCCCACCCGAGCTCTCGACGCGCGACAACGTCTCGCGGGCGATCTACACCGAGGTCCGCGAGGGCCGCGGCTCCCCGCACGGCGGCGTCTTCCTCGACATCAGCTACCTGCCCGCCGAGCACGTGCGCCGCAAGCTGCCGTCGATGTACGACCAGTTCAAGGAGCTCGCCGACGTCGACATCACGAGAGGCCCCATGGAGGTCGGCCCGACGACGCACTATGTGATGGGCGGCGTCCGGGTCGACGCCGAGACCGGTGCCTCGACGGTGCCCGGCCTGTTCGCCGCCGGCGAGGTCGCCGGCGGGATGCACGGCGCGAACCGCCTGGGCGGCAACTCGCTCTCGGACCTGTTGGTGTTCGGGATGCGGACCGGCGCCGGCGCTGCGGCCCGCGCGGCGGCGATGAAGGCACAGCCATACCTCGACCCCGTGCAGGTGCGCGACGCCTCGCGCGAGCTCGCCGCGCCGCTCGAGCGCGGCGGCGACCAGGACCCGTACGGGATCCAGCGCGACCTCCAGGACGTCATGCAGCGCCTTGTCGGGATCTTCCGGGTCGAGGATGACCTCCAGGAGGCGATCGGGGAGCTGGCGCGGATCAAGTCCCGCTGGCCCGACGTCGGCGTCGGTGGCGGACGGACGTTCAACCCCGGCTGGAACCTTGTCTTCGAGCTGCGCAACCTGCTCGTGGTGTCCGAGGCCATCACGCGCAGCGCCCTGCAGCGGACCGAGAGCCGGGGCGCGCACAGCCGCATCGACTTCCCGGACACCGACCAGGCCGGCTGGGGCGGGCGGAACAGCGTCGTCCGGCGCCGTGGCGATGGGTCGATGGAGGTGACCACCACGACGTTGCCCCCGATGCCCAGGGCCCTGGGCGTGCTGCTCGGCAAGGCCCATTGATGCGAGGATGACGCCGATGCGCGAGGGCCATCGATGACGCTCCAGGTGCGACCGCCGGCCGAGGTTGCCACGGCCAGTGCTGGACCGGCCGCGGTCGACGACGGCACCGCGAGCGCGACCGCACATCTGCGGGTCTTCCGCGGCGAGGCCGGTGGCCCGACCCACTACGACGCGTTCGACGTCCCGGTGGAGGAGGGGATGGTCGTCCTCGACGCGCTGCACTGGATCCAGGGCAATGGCGCGCCAGATCTCGCCGTCCGCTGGAACTGCAAGGCCGCGAAGTGCGGCTCGTGCAGCGCCGAGGTCAACGGCCGGCCGAGGCTGACCTGCAAGACGCGACTCTCGGACTTCGATCTCGCGGAGCCGATCACGGTCGAGCCGATGCGGACCTTCCCGTTGATCCGCGACCTCGTGACCGATGTCTCCTGGAACTACGCGGTGAACCGCTCGCTCGAGCCATTCACGCCGCCGGCCGACGTTCCGCAATCGGACTGGCGCTGGCAGCAGGAGGACATCGAGCGCGTCCAGGAGTTCCGGAAGTGCATCGAGTGCTTCCTGTGCCAGGACGTGTGCCACGTGCTGCGCAACCACGAGACCGAGCGGCCGTTCATGGGCCCGCGGTTCCTCGTCCGCGCCGCCGGTCTCGAGATGCATCCGATCGACCAGGCCGACCGGCGCGGCTACCTCAAGGACGTCGGCGGGGTCGGCTACTGCAACATCACCAAGTGCTGCACCGAGGTCTGCCCGGAGCACATCAAGATCACGGACAACGCGATCATCCCGCTCAAGGAACGGGTCGCGGACGAGTTCTACGACCCGATCCAATGGGTCTGGCGCAAGCTCCGCGGCACCCCCGATGCGCCCGCTCGGAAGGACCTGCCCGTGCTCCCGAGTGCACCGCCGGCCGGGTCGGCCGCCGCCACCGGGGGCGACAGCGCCCAGCCGCCGCGCGCGCCGGAGCCGTCGGTGCCCGCGGCGCCGAAGCGCGCCGCGACCCGAACGAAGCGCACACGTCGCCGATCCGACGCGGGCGACGAGACACCCTCCGAGGTTTGACCGAGCCCGGGTGCGCGAGCCGCCGCTGACCCTGGGCTTCGAGGACGAGCCACCCGACGATGAGGCCCGGAGCGCCCGTCCGGGCGGAGCGCGGGCCTCGCGCGCAGCTCCTTCGACGGACGGCTTCGTCGTGCGCACGGACGGCGCGGCGCGAGGCAATCCCGGACCCGCGGCTGCCGGCGCCGTGCTGATCGCGCTGGCTCGGGCGGATGCGCACGACCCTCTGGCAGCACCGGACGCCTCAATCTCCGACTACCTGGGCGTGCAGACCAACAACGTCGCCGAGTACACCGCGGTCGTGCGCGCGATCGGGCTGGCGCAGGACCTCGGGGCACGGCGGCTGGAGCTGTTGCTGGACTCGAAGCTCATCGTCGAGCAGCTCGCCGGGCGCTGGCGAGTGAAGGACCTCAAGCTGCGCCCGCTGTGGGCGGAGGCACTGCGCCGCCTGCGCGAGCTCCCGGAGGGCTGGGTGGCCGGGCACGTCCCACGGGCCCAGAACGCCCTCGCCGACGCGATGTGCAACGAGGCCATCGATCGGGTCATGGCCGGGGGCCCCGCCTCGGTCGTCATCCGGCCTCGGGCCTGACCCTCGCGAGCATCCCCCGATTTGCTGCCGGACCATACGGGTGGATCGCGGCGCCGCCTGTAGAATCGATGGAGTCAGCGAGGCGGCCGGATGGCCGCGCGACGTCGGGGCAACCCGGCGGCGTGAGGAAAGTCCGAGCTCCCCAGCGCAAGGTAGCGGGTAACTCCCGTCCGCCGCGAGGCGAGGACCAGCGCCACAGTGACGAACCGCCGTTGCGGGCTTTGCCCGCGATGGCGGAGTGAAACGCGGCAAGCTCTACCCGGAGCAAGGCCAAATAGGAGGGCGATTCCCGGTTCGCCGGGAGCAGGCGCGCTGCCGAGTCCTCGGGTCGGCCGCATGAGCCGTCGGGCAACCGGCGGCCTGAGATGGATGGCCATCGCCGCACCGTTTCGGCGGGGCGGCACAGAACTCGGCTTACAGGCCGTCCTCGCTGACGTACCCTGCGCACCACACTCGAGCATCGACGAGGTGTGCAGCGCATGTTCGATTACCAGGTAGTCAAGCTTCTGCATCACCACGGCAACCAGGAGTGGGTGCCGATGACGAAGGCCGACCACGACCCGGCTTCACACGACCCCGAGCGGGCCTGGCTCGAGGGAGCGACCATCTACAAGTGCACGCAGTGCGACGAGGAGGTCATCGTCGCGCCGCCCGACGACCGGCCCGGCTACTCGATTTCCTAGGCGTCAACGCGTTCGGGTCGGCGGCGCCGGTGCGCAGCACATTCGAGGATCCACGAGGGAGCCGAGGCGCATGTTCGACTACCAGACCATCAAGCTGCTCCACCACCACGGCGGGGACGACTGGGTCCCGATGGCAGAGGGTTCGGACCACGATGCGGCCGCCCACGACCCCGAGCGAGCCTGGATCCGAGGCGCGCGGATCTTCAAATGCACCACGTGCGACGAGGAGATCGCCATGGTGCCCGCGGCCGAGCCGAGGACCGAAGCGCCGGGAGAGGCGGGCTAGTGAGGGCGCCCGCGGGCGCCGCGTCGGCGAGGCGTCAGTCCTCGTCGGGTCGGAAGATATGGGCCGCCGTGCAGGCGTTGCAGATGGGCGTCGCCGCGTCGAGGTCGCCGAGGGGGATCGCCAGCTTCCGGTCGGGGTACAGGCACTCGACGTCATAGCGCCGCTCGCCCTTGGGCTCGACGCGGATCAGGCGTCGGAAAGTGCAGCGCCGGATCCGATGCGGCGCGAGGTGCGACGGATCGGGCAGGACGGCGGCTTCGACCTGGAGCGGCAGGGCCATCGGTGGGCTGGACGCCTCCATCTGGCTCCTCATCGGCGCGGGGCCGACGAAAGGTCGGCGCAGCCTAGCACCGTGATTGACGGGGCGGCCACCCTGAAAAGGTACTAGAGTCCGCGGCCAGCGAACGCAACGAGGAGGCGATGGAGGACGAGCCGGAGCGCCGCGAGCGCCGTGTCATGACCCCGGCCGTGATCGCCTCCGCGCTCTTCGTTGCCGCCTGCGCCACGTTCGCGATCTCGTTCGTCGCTGCCCGTGGCGGGCTCCACCTGGTCCAAGGGGCGACGCCGCCGCCCGTCGCCGTCGCGACGTCCCAGCCGACCGTCCTGCCGTCTCCCGAGCCGCTGCCATCTCCCGAGCCGACCCTCGCGCCGACGGCGCCGCCCGTGACACCGGCACCGACGCTCGAGCCGACGATCGCGCCGACCGAACCGCCCTTCGCTCTGCCGACGATGAAGCCCGGCGACCCGCTGCTCGCCCTCGAGAATTGCCCGGGTCACCCGTCGTGCTTCATCTACATCGTCCAGCGCAACGACACGTTCATCAGGATCCTCAACCGCTTCAACGTCAAGGAGGACGTCGTCCTCGCGCTGAACCCGAAGATTCAGGATCCGGCGCTGATCGTCGTCGGCCAGAGGATGTATCTCGGCCGTGACCGCTTCGCCCGACTCGACCCGTGCCCGAACGGCGAGCGCTGCTTCCTGTACGTGGTGGTCAGTGGCGATTCGGTCAAGGACATC
>Ga0070698_100005830_pt1 | contig 13472 bp, 10 predicted proteins | sample KBSK1502metaG_FD_65477 | JGI IMG/M metagenome (GOLD analysis project Ga0070698, IMG submission 65477) | Corn, switchgrass and miscanthus rhizosphere microbial communities from Kellogg Biological Station, Michigan, USA - KBS K1-50-2 metaG | ecosystem: Host-associated > Plants > Roots >... | reverse complement strand
GGCTCGACGACGCCACCGTGGAGCCGCCCGCGCGCCTGCGCCTGGCGCCCATCCGGCTGACCGCGCGCGATCTCTCCTGGCCGAGCCGCGGGCCCGCGACGATCACCCTCAACGCGGCCACCCCGGACGGCGGCACCATCGAGACCCAGGGCACGGTGGCGCTCGATCCGGTCCGCCTCGACCTCCGCACGCACCTGGTCGGCATCACGCTGGCGCCCTATCACCCGTATCTGCCGCTCGCCGGTCGCGTGCAGGGGCACCTCGACGGCGATCTCGCGATGAAGGGCACGCTCGGGGAGAAGATCGAGATGGGCGTGCGGGGTGGGCTCGCCCTCTCCGACCTGGCCTTCGCCGACGGCGACGGCAGCACGCCACTGCTCACGGTGGGACGCCTCGAGCTGGCCGGGCTCGACTACGCGTGGCCCGCCACTGTCACCGTCGACCGCGTCCACATGCGCAAGTCCTGGGTGCGCATGGAGCGGGGGGCCGACGGCAGCATCCCGCTCACCACCATTCTGGCCGCGCGACGAACGGCCCGGGCGCCCGCGGCGAAGGAGCCCGCGCCCGCGCCGACCACGCCGCCGCCGTCGACTCCGGCGCCGCCGACGACGCCCGCGGTCAGCCTGACCGCGCACGAGGTCATCTTCGAGGACGGCGCGGCCAGCATCATGGACGCGGCGGTGACCCCGGCCGCGAAGGTGGAGATCGCTGGAGTCCGGCTCGTGGCGCGCGAGTTCACCTGGCCCGCGCGCGCCCCGATCCCGGTCCGCCTCGAGACGCCGACCCCGGGGGCGGGCACCGTCACCGCGCGCGGCGCGCTCGACCTCACCCACCAGAGCCTCGATCTCGAGCTCCTCCCGGCCGGAGTCGACCTGGCCCCGATGCAGCCCTACCTGCCGGTACGCGGGCAGGCCACCGGCAAGGCGAGCGGCGACCTCCAGCTCCACGTCACCCTCGACCCGCTCGCGATCACCGCGCGCGGCACCGCGAGCGTGACCGACATGGGGCTGGGCGACGGCGGCAAGCCGCTCGTCAGCGCGACCAAGCTCGAGGCGAGCGGCATCGAGTGGGCGTGGCCGGCCTCGCTGGTAGTCGACCGCGTGACCCTGGAGAAGCCGTGGGCACAGATCGAGCGCGCCGCCGACGGCTCCTTCCCGCTCCGCGCGCTGCTCGAGCCGCCGGCCCGCCCGACCGCGCCCCCCGCGGCGGCAGCGACGGCCGAGCCGCGGGCGCCGGCCGCGGCGGGCTCCGCGCCCCAGCTCGACCTGCGCGTGCGCCGCACGGCGGTGCGGGCGGGCGTCTTCTCCATCATCGACTCGACGGTGCGGCCGACCGCCCGCGACGAGATCAACGACGCAGCCCTCTTCGTCCGCAACTTCACCTGGCCCGCGCGCGAGCCCGCCGACATCCGGCTCCGCGCCACCACCGCCACCGGCGGCAGGGTGGACGCGCGCGGGCAGATCCGGCTCGACACCCAGGCGGTGGACCTGCAGCTCTCGCTCAAGCAGATGGACCTGGCCACCGCGCAGGCCTTCCTCCCCTCGCGGGTCACCCTCGCGGGCAAGGTCGACACCGAGCTCCGCGTCAAGGGCACGCTCACCCCGCTGGCGGTGATGGCCACCGGCCAGCTCGCGGTGGACGACACCACGGTGGGCGACGGGCAGCGCATGCTCGCCTACATCAAGCGCGTCGACCTGACCGGGCTCGACGCCGACTGGCCCCGCCGCGTGACCATCCAGCGCCTCGCGGTCGAGAAGCCGTGGGCCCTGGTCGAGCGGGACGCGGACGGGAGCCTGCCCCTGATCACCCTGCTCCTGCCGAACGGGATCCCGCGCGCCGCGCCGACGTCCTCCGGGCGCGGGCGGGCACCCGCGCCCCCCGCGGGAACCGGCCCCGCGATCACGGTGGGCACGCTCGCGGTCGACGAGGGCTTCGTCCGCTTCGTGGACCGCGGCACCACCCCCGCCTTCGCCGAGGAGGCTTCGCGCATCGCGGTGAGCGGCCGCGACCTCGGCACCGCGCGCGGCAGCAAGGGCCAGCTCACCCTCGCGGGGCGGCTCACCGGCGGGGCCCCGTTCGAGCTCAAGGGCGCGATCGGCACGCTCGGCGGCCCGGTGAACCTCGACCTCGAGGGCAAGCTCACCGACTTCCCGCTGTCCCGCGTGAATCCATACTCGAACCAGCTCATCGGGTGGATCGCCCGCCGCGGCGCCTTCGGCACCACCGTACGCTACCGGGTGGTCGACGACGTGCTCTCCGCCACCAACGACATCGTCCTCGGCCAGCCCGACTTCGCGCCGTCGCGCAGCGGCGACGCGGTGCGGGACCGGGTGGGCGTGCCCTTCGGCCTGCTCGTCTCGCTGCTCAAGAACGCCAAGGGCGAGGTGCGGCTCTCGGTGCCGATCTCCGGCAACGTCGCCTCGCGCCAGATCGACTTCGACGCCGCGTTCTGGGAGGCGGTGCGCAAGACCGCGGTCGGGGTCGCCACCCTCCCGCTGAGCTGGGTCGGCAAGATCTTCTACACCGAGGACTCGCGGGTCGAGACGGTCAGCATCTGGCCGGTCTACTTCGAGGCGGGCACCACCACCTTCGCCAAGGACTTCGATCGCCACGCCGAGCGCCTCGCCGGCTTCCTGCGCGACGCGCCCGCGATCAACCTCTCGATGAAGCCGGTGCTCACGGTGGACGACATCGCGGCGCTGAAGCGGGAGGCGGTGCGTCGGCGTGTCGACGCGGCCGCGCGCGAGGGCGAAGGCGGCGCGCCCGCCGCGGCGGCCCGCCTCTTCGCCGCGCACTTCCCGGGCCGGCCCCTTCCCGCGAGCGTCGACGCGATCGTGAGCGAGCTCGCCCGGGACGAGCCGAGCCCGGACGCGGCGGCCCGCGCCCTCACCGATCAGCGGGTGAAGGCGACGCTGGCGCGGCTACAGACGGCGGGCAAGGTCGGAGCGGATCGGCTGCGGGTCAGCGACGGCGTGGTACCGGTCGAGGGCTCGGGCCTCGGCCGGATCGAGTTCGAGATCGCGTCTTAACGGCCCGCGGGCGACGCCCCGAAGACCGGGTTGTCGACCCGGTCCACCAGCGACTCGGGGCCCTCGGTCGGCAGCGACTCGGCGTAGTTTTGGGCCGCATCGATGTCGTGCTCCCACACCTCGCGCGGCAGCTCGTAGAGCACCTCGATGCCGTGCCCGTCGGGGTCCGAGATGTAGACGCTGTGGGTCATGCCGTGGTTGATGCGCCGGTGGAAGGTGACACCCTTGTCCTGCAGGAACTGGACCTGCTTGAGCCAGGACTCGCGGTCCGGCCAGGCGATCGCCACGTGGTTGAGCCCCACGCCCCCGCGCATCAGGCTCCACGTCTCGGGCTCGGACTCGGCGGCCCCCTCGCGCTTCGGGGCCTCGGCCAGGGCCAGGTCGTGGTGCGAGACGTCGCCGTGGGCGGAGACGCCGCTGTAGAAGCGCATCTTCGGCCGCACCTTCCCGGGCTGGGACTTGAGCTGGGCCACGCAGCGGAAGCCCATGATCTCGGTCCAGAACCGGTGCGAGACCTCGATGTCGCGAACGTTCAGCACGACGTGGTTGATGCCGCGCGGCGTCTCTGCCTGTCCCATGGTCCCCTCCATGGCCCCGATCATACCTTAGACTCGCAGGGGGCGGGCCTCAGACCCGCAGGCGCGGGTCCAGGGCGTCCCGGATGGCGTCGCCCACGAAGTTGAGCCCGACCACCGTCACGAAGAGGGCCGCGCCGGGGCCGAAGACGATCCACGGGGCCTGCTGCAGGTAGCCGCGCCCCGCGTTGATCATGCTGCCCCACGAGGCGCCGGGCGGCTGCACCCCGAGTCCGAGGAAGGACAGCGACGCCTCGGCGAGGATCGCGAACGCCACGCTCAGCGAGGCCTGCACCACGATCGGCGCGGTGGCGTTGGGCAGCACGTGGCTCCAGGCGATGCGCCAGCCCGGCAGGCCGAGCGCGCGGGCCGCATCGACGTACTCGCGCGCGGTGATCGCGAGCACCTGGCCGCGCATGAGCCGGGCGAAGGTGGGGGTGTAGACCACGCCGAGCGCGATCACCACGCCGATGAGCCCGGCCCCCAGCACCGCGCCGAGGGCGAGCGCCAGGACCAGCGGCGGGAAGGACAGCACCGCGTCCATCACCCGCATGATCAGGTTGTCGACCCGGCCGCCCGCGTAGCCCGCCGCGAGCCCCAGCACGCCGCCGACCACGACCGCGATCACCACCGAGCCGAAGCCCGCCACCAGCGACACCCGCGTCCCCCAGATCACCCGCGAGAGGACGTCGCGGCCCACGTTGTCGGTGCCGAGCGGATGGATGCGATCGGGGCGGCCCAGCGTGTGGTTCAGGTCCTGCTTGAGCGGGTCGTGGGGCGCCACCACCGGCGCGAGCAGCGCGGCCCCAATGGCCACCAGCAGCACCGCGGCCCCGAAGGGCGCCAGCCGCGTGGCGGCGGCGCGGCGCAGGGTGTCCCAGCGCCGGTCGCGGACGGTCCGGCCCGCCACGCGGGCGATCACGGTCGCGGTCATCGCCTCACCGGTAGCGGATCCGCGGGTCGATCCAGCCATAGAGGAGATCCACCGCGAGGTTGCTCAGGATGAAACCCACCGCGATGAGCAGCACCACCCCCTGCACCAGCGGGTAGTCGCGCGCGAAGACCGCGTCCACCACCAGCCGGCCGACCCCGGGCAGGGCGAACACGTACTCCGTGATGACCGCGCCGCCGATCAGGGTGCCGAGCTGCAGCCCCAGCACGGTGACCACCGGGATCAGCGCGTTGCGCAGGGCGTGCCGGCGCACCACCGCGCCGTCGGTGAGCCCCTTGGCCCGTGCGGTGCGGATGTAGTCCTCCGACAGCGCCTCCAGCATGCTCGAGCGCAGGGTGCGCGTGATCACCGCGGCGAGGGCCAGGCCCAGGGTGATCGCGGGCAGCGCGAGCGAGCGGAGGCCGTCCCACGGCTCCTCCAGCGGATCGACGTAGCCCGAGATCGGCAGCCAGCGCAGGGTGACCCCGAACACGAAGATCAGGAGCAGCGCGATGAGGAAGTTCGGCATGCAGATGCCGAAGAGGGCGAACGAGGTGCCGACGCGGTCGATCGGGGAGTTGCGGCGGGCCGCCGACAGGATGCCGACGGGGGTGGCCACCAGCAGCGAGATCGCCATCGCGAGGCCGGCCAGCTGGAGGCTCGGCCGGATGCGGCGGCCCACGTTCTCGATGACCGGTTCCTGGTTGCGGATCGAGCGGCCGAGGTCGCCCTGGAGCAGGCGCCCCATCCAGCTCGCGTACTGGACGTAGAGGGGCCGGTCGAGGCCCAGCTCGCGGCGCAGCTCGCGCTTGACCGAGTCGTCGACCGACTCCGCCATCATCGCGTCGATGGGATCGCCGGGGGTGAGGTGGATGAGCGCGAAGACCCCGGCGGTGACGAGCAGCAGCACCGGGATCGTCGCGGCCAGGCGGCGGAGGATCAGCGGGCCCACCGCGGACGCCGCGCGGCTACTTCAGCCAGACGTCCTTGAAGCGCATCATCCCGTCGGGGATCGGGTCGTAGTTCTGCACCCGCGGGCTGAAGGCCTTGGGCTCGACGGGGTGGACGATGAAGATCATCGGCAGCTCGTCCTGCAGTAGCCGGGTGAGCTGGCTGAAGAGCTTCTTGCGCTCGGCCTGGCTCGAGATCTCGCGCGATCGATCGAGCAGGGCGTCCATCTGTGGGTTCGAGATGCCCGACCAGTTGAGCGAGGTGCCGGGCGTGGTGTGGAAGAACTGGTAGGTGTTGCCGTCCGGGTCGGGCCGCCCGCTCCACTGGAAGCTGATCATCTCGAAGTTCTTGGCGTTGCCGTCCGAGATCAGGGTGCCCGAGTCCACCAGCTTGATCTTCATGGTGATGCCCACCTCGGCGAGCTGAGCCTGCATCACCTCGGCCTCCTGCACGTTGATCGGGATGTTGTTGGTGGTCACCGTGAACGCGAAGCCGCCCGGCTTGCCGCCCTCCGCGAGCTTGGCCTTGGCCTTCGCGAGGTCGCGCTTGATGAACGGGATCGAGCGGTCGTAGGCCCAGCTCGTGGGGGGGATCGGCCCGTTAGCGGGCACCCCCACGTTGAGCCACACTCCCTTGACGATCTGCTCGAGGTCGATCGCGTAGGCGACCGCCTGGCGGAGCGCCTTGTTGTCGAAGGGCGTCCGCCCGTGGTTGAGTTGGTAGGCGAAGTCGGCGAGGGACGGCACGTCGAGCACTACCACGTTCTTGTCCGCCTTCACCCCCGCCACGTCCCGCGGCTGCACGTAGTCCATCACCTGGATCTCGCCCGCCAGCAGGCTCTGCAGCTTGACGGTGTCGTCCGGGATCGGCCGGTAGCGGATCTGCTCGAGGTAGGGGCCGCCCTGCTTGTTCCAGTAATTGTCGTTGCGCCGGATCAGCAGATGGTCGTCCTTCACCCACTCCACGAACACGAAGGGCCCGGTGCCCGCGCCCTTGGCGTTGCGCTCCAGCTCCGCCCCACGCTCCTGCGCGGTCTTGGGCGAGACCATCATGCCCGCGCGGTCGGTGAGCGTCGCGAGTAGCGCCGCATCCGGGCGTTTGAGATAGAGCTTGACCGTATAGGCGTCGAGGATGTCCACCGTGTCGATGCTCGCCACCTCGCCCTTGCGCACCGACTTGGGCTCGGTCTTCATGCGGTTGAAGTTGAACTTCACCGCCTCCGAGTTGAAGTCGGTGCCGTCGTGGAACTTCACCCCGCGCCGCAGCTTGAAGATCAGGGTCTTGGGATCGGGCTGCTGCCACGACTCGGCCAGGCCCGGCTTGATGCCGAGGTTGGCGTCCAGCACCACCAGCGGCTCGTAGATGTTGTGGTAGACCTGCCGATCGATCTTGCTGCCCGAGAAGTGCGGATCCATGGTGGCCGCCTCGATGTAGAAGCCCACCCGGAGGGTGCCACCCTTCTTCGGCGTCTCCTGGGCCCACGCCGGCGCCGCCCCGCGCGCCGCGAGGAGGGCCGCGGGGGCCATCGCGCCCGACGCGATCGCGGTCCGCAGAAAAGCGCGGCGAGAGATGTCGGTGGGCGTCTGGTCAGGCAGGTCGACCGGCATTCCGTGTCCTCCTGGTCCGGGTGTGGGATCGAGGCCGGCGGTGGCCGCGACGGAAGGCCGCTGCGCTCCGTCGGGTGCTGCGTGGCTCGTGGCTGCGGAGTATGCGAGACGGGACCGGACCTGTCAAGCGGACGGGGGCCGCGGAGCCGCCTAGAACCGTCCCTCCTCGACCTTGAGCCCGAGCCAGTGCCGCCCGACCAGCTCGTAGTGGGAGAGCCGGGCCTGCAGGTGCTGGCTGATCACGTGGACGTCCTGGAAGTAGCGCTGGATCGGGTTGCCGTCGTAGACCGCGGTCGCGCCCGCCATGTTGTAGACCGCGTCCACCACCTGCACCGCGAGCCTGATCCCGTGGGTGGTGGCGAGCCGCAGGTTCGCGCGCTGATCGAGGCTCAGACCGTCGCCCTGGGTGAGCGACCGCCAGATCTGCCCCACCGCGTCGGCCAGGTAGGCACGGCCCGAGCGCAGATCGGCCTCCGCGTGGCCCACCGTGTTCTGCACCATCGCCTGGTCGCGCAGCAGCGCTTCCATCGCCCGCGGGGTCTTGGTGGTGGCCAGCTCCACGAAAGTGGCCACGCAGCTGCGCGCGGTGGCGAGCGCCACCGAGGCGTCGCCGGAGGCGAACACCAGGGTGCGGGGAATCTGGTAGAGGGGTCCGGTCTCGACGAGGGGCGCGGTCACCGACTTGACGGTGCGCTCCTCCGGCACGAAGACGTCGTCGACCGCGAAGTGATGGGTGCCGGTGCCCCGCATGCCGCGCACCTGCCAGGTGTCGAGCAGCTGGGCCTCCGCGCGGGGGACGAAGCAGTAGCGCAGCTCGGGATTGCCCTGGTCGAGACGCGGGCGACCCTGCTCGATCACGGTGCCGTGGGCGGCCAACCAGGAGGCGTGGCGGCAGCCGGTGCTGAAGCCCTGCCGGCCGGTGACCCGGTAGCCGCCTGGCACCACCACCGCCTGCGCGCCGGCCATGGGGGTGTTGGCCACCACGCTGCGCGGGGTGTCGATCCAGATAGCGCGCGCCGCCTCGCGCGGCATGCGCGCCGCGTACGTCGCGAAGATCGCCACCTGGTTCGTCACCCAGCCGGTGCTCGCGTCGTTCTTGCCGATCTCCTCGATCACCTCGATGTAGCTCGGCAGGTCGAGCTCCGCGCCGCCCACCGCCCGCGGCAGCCCGAGCCGGAAGAGCCCCGCGTCCGCCATCGCCTCGAAGAGCGGGCGCGGCAGCTCGCGCTGCGCGTCGGTCTCTGCGGCGGAGTCGCGGATCAGGGGGCCGAGGGCCCGGGCCGCCTCGAGGGGGGCGGCGCTCACCGGCGGGCGCTCACTGGATCACGGAGTGCGACGTGGCGACGAGGCGCGTCACCTTGATCTGCTCGCGGTCGATCATCTGCGGCACCCGCGGCGCGATCTCGTTCTTCCAGTAGTCGCTCTGATAGACCGCGTCGTAGAGCCGCTTGCGCTCCGGCTCGCTCTCGAAGCGGCGGATCCACACGTACACCGAGGCGTCCTCCTCGCCCACGAAGCTGCCCAGGATGACCATGCCCATCTTGACCTGGAACGGGATGATCTCCTCCTCCATGCACTTCACCCACTTCTCCTGCTGCCCGGGACGGATGTGGTACTGCCGGAGCTCGAAGAACATCGTCATCTCCTCGGTTCGGGTGCACTGCCCGACAGCCACTCCGCGACCTTCACGCACCACGGCTGATCCGGCCTCGCGCGGGCCAGATCGAGCGCGGTCTTGCCCTCCGCGTTGCGCCGTCCCGGATCGGCCCCCGACTCCAGCAGGGCCTTCACCGCCTCCAGCGCGCCCGCGTGCGCCGCCTCGTGCAGCGGCCCGCCGCGCGCGCTCTCCGCCTCCGCCTGGCGCGGGTCCTCGGCCAGCCGCTGCCGCACCTTCGAGCCCCAGGCCACGCTGGCCGGGAAACAGATGCCGAAAGCCTCCGGCGTGCAGCCTAGCACGGGATCGCGGAGCGTGGGGTCCGCCCCCGCCGCGAGCACGAGCGCGACCACCCGAGGCGCACCCGCGAAGTAGGCCCAGTGCAGCGCGGTGCCGCCCGCGAACGCGCGGAAGGCCAGGTCGGGACCGCGCGCGAGCAGCTCGCGCGTCGTGCCTTCGTGGCCGGCGCGGCAGGCCATGTAGAGCGCGTCGGACACTACCTCGCGGTCGGTCTCGGGCGGGCACGGCAGCCGCGTGCCGTCCGCCGCATAGCGCGAGCTGCCGGTGATCGAGGCCCGCGGCCGCAGCCGCCCCTCCGGAGTGAAGAAGGCGCGCACGCGGTCCACCTCCCCGAGCCCGGCGGCGCAGAACAGGTCGGGCTCGACGCCGGCCTCCATGAGGGCCCGCGCGCAATCGTAGGCGCCGATCACCACCGCCCAGGAGAGCGGGGTGTGGGCGGAGTGGGCGTAGACCAGGTGCGGATCCCCGCCGCGGCGGAGCAGGAGCGGGATGAGCGCGGCGCGGTGCGCATCCACCGCGGCGGACAGCGCGGTGCTGCCCTCCTCGTCGCGCGCGTTGGCGAGGGCGGGATGGGCGGCGAGCAGGCGGTCCACGGTGGCCTCCTCGCCGGCGCGGATCGCGGCGAAGAGCCGGACCACCGGGTCGGGCTCGGGCGCGGCGAGACGGCGATCCACCTCGGCGCGCAGCGCGCGCCAGCTCGGGAAGCCGTGCTCGCGCGCGACCGCGAGCTGGGCCTGGGCGAGCCGAGCGGAGCGATCCGCGCCGTGCAGCTCCTGGAGCCGGTCCTTGGCGAGCTTCTTCAGGTACTCGAGGCTGGGACGATCGGGAAGGGACATGACGCACCACCTTTCCATGTGCCCGGTGTCCGCGATATCGGGCGGAAGGTGGTTCCTTCGTCGCTACGGAGCAGGTGGGTTCGACCCTTCACGCGGACCGTGCGCCGCCTGGCCGGCCGACACCGAGTGTACTAGAATCCCCGGAGGTATGCCCCATCTCGTCTGTGGCTGCTGCCACGGGAGCACGGTCGGCCCGGTCGGACTGGTGTCGCCGCGAGGCTCCCGCCGAGCTTCGGGCACAGCGCACGGGCGAGCCGCCGGGACGACGCCGCGGGCCACCACCAACCCCGGCGTGCAGGGCTACTCCCCGCCCCCGCCGCCGGTGAGCCCGATCAAGGGCCTGATCGACTTCCACACCCACGCCGCCCCCGACATCTTCGGCCGCGCGGTCGACGACGACGAGCTGGCCGCGCTGGCCGCCTCGCGGCAGATGGAAGCGATCGTGTTTAAGAACCACGTCACCCACACCGCGGACCGCGCGTGGCTCGTGCGCAAGCACGTCCCCGGCATCAAGGTCTTCGGCGGCATCACCCTCAACCGCGCGGTGGGCGGGCTCAACCCGCAGGCGGTCGAGTGGATGTGGCGCATGCAGGGCGGCCACGGCCGGGTGGTGTGGTTCCCCACCTTCGACGCGGACAACCACGTGCGCCGGAGCGGCACCGCGCCGTCGGGGCTCCGCGTGGTCGACGAGCGCGGGGCGGTGCTGCCGGAGGCGCGCGCGATCCTCAAGGTCTGCGCGGCCCAGCGCCTGGTGGTGCAGACCGGCCACGCCTCCGCCGAGGAGGCCCTCGCCCTGATCGAGGCCGCGCGCGAGGAGGGCTGCGACCGCGTGGTGGTCACCCACGCCCAGTTCGACGTGGTGGGCATGACCCTGCCGCAGATGAAGCGGGCCGCCGCGATGGGCGGCAAAATGGAGCTCTGCGCGCTGCTCATGCTGACCGGCCCCGACTCGCCGCTCGAGTGGATGCGGCACGCGCCGCGCATTCCCCTCGCCGACACCGCGGCCCGCATCAAGGCGGTGGGCGCGCAGCACTTCGTGCTCGGCACCGACCTCGGCCAGACCGGCAACCCCACGCCCGCCGACGGACTCCAGATGTTCGTCACCGGCCTCCTCGCGGAGGGCGTCACCCGCGAGCAGATCCAGACCATGGGGCGCGAGGTACCGGGCGCGCTCCTGATGGGATAGGGACATGCGCATCGAGGTGATCTGCACCGGGGACGAGGTGCTGACCGGCAAGATCGTGAACACGAACTTCAGCTACATCACCCAGAAGCTCGAGGACGTGGGCCTATCGGTCGACTGGGAGACCACGGTGGGCGACGACCGCGAGAACCTGCTGCGCGCCTTCCAGCTCGCGGGCGAGCGCGCCGACGCGGTGATCGTCAACGGGGGCCTCGGCCCCACCGTCGACGACCTCTCCCAGGAGATCGCGGCCAAGGCGGCCGGCGTCGACCTCGTGCTCCACGAGGACTGGCTCCGGCGCATGGAGGACTTCTTCCAGCGCCGCAGCCGGGTGATGCCGCCCAACAACCGCAAGCAGGCCATGCTCCCCACCACCGCCGAGGTCATCGACAACCCGATCGGCACCGCGTGCGGCTTCGCGGTGGACATCGGGCGCGCCCGCTTCTACTTCACCCCCGGCGTGCCGCGCGAGCTGCGCCGGATGCTCGAGGAGCAGATCGTCCCGCGCCTGCTCGCCAAGGCCGGGCTGCCGGGGGCGATCTCCCTCAAGCGCTTCCACTCCTACGGCCTCGGCGAGTCGCACGTGGACTCGCTCCTCACCGGGGTCGAGGCCCTCGTGCCGGACGGCAGCGTCAAGCTCGGCTTCCGCGCCCACTACCCGCAGCTCGAGACCAAGCTGACCGCGCGCGGCCGCGACCTCGACGACATCCGCCGCAAGCTCGAGCCGATCGAGCGCGAGGTGCGCAAGCGCATCGGCAACTTCATCCTGGCCGAGGACGACCAGACGCTGGAGAGCGTGCTGCTGCGCGACCTGCGCGCCCAGGGGGCGACGCTCTCCCTCGTCGAGACGTTCACGAGCGGGCAGATGGCCGCGCGCCTCGCCCACCTGCCCGGCGCGGAGGCGATCTTCCGGCGGGGCGTGATCGCGCGGACGCTTCCCGAGGTGTGGAGCGCGGTCGGGCTCGCCGGCCCCGCTCCCGAGGGCCCCCTCACGCCCCAGATCGCGGAGACGGTGGCCCGGGCCGCGCGCGCCCAGACCGGCTCCACCCACGCCCTCGCGGTGCTCATCGACCTCGACGACGGGCCCGACCGCATCGAGTTCGGCGGCACCATCTGCCTCGCCATCGCCACCGCGGCGGACGCGGTCTCGCGGAAGGCCCGCATCCTGGGCGGCCGGGAGTGGGTGCGCCTGGGCGCGGTCGAGATGGGCCTCGACTGCCTCCGCCGCTACTTGCAGGGGCTCCCGGTGTACGAGCGGATCGACTTCGAGAAGACGTGAGGACGTGGAACGCATGAAGACCGCCGCCGAGAAGGCCGCCCGCTTCCGCGCCCTGCACGAGCGCCCGGGCGCCTTCATCATCCCCAACCCGTGGGACGCGGGCACCGCCCGCCTGCTCGCCTCGCTGGGCTTCGAGGCCCTCGCCACCACGAGCCTCGGACTCGCCAACTCGCTGGGCCGGGTCGACGGGACCAACGCGGTGAGCCGGGCCGAGGTGATCGAGAACTGCCGGGTGATCGCGGCGGCCACCGACCTGCCGGTGAACGCCGACCTCGAGAACGGCTACGCGGACGAGCCGCGCGCCGCCGCCGAGATGATCCGGCTTGCCGCGGAGGCGGGCATCTCGGGCGGCTCGATCGAGGACGCCACCGGCGACCCGAGCCACCCCATCTACGACTTCGACCTCGCGGTCGAGCGCGTGCACGCCGCGGTCGAGGTGGCCCGCGCGCTGCCGGTGCCGTTCCTGCTCACCGCGCGCGCGGAGAACCTCCTGCACGGGCGCGATCTCGACGACGCGATCCGCCGGCTGCAGGCCTTCGAGCGGGTGGGCGCCGACGTGCTCTACGCGCCGGGGGTCCGCGACCTCCCGGCCATCCGCGCGGTGGTGGGCGCGGTGGGCAAGCCGGTCAACGTGGTGATGAGCGCGGCCGATCCCGACCTCACCCTGGCCCAGCTCGCGGAGACCGGGGTCAAGCGCGTCAGCGTGGGCGGCGCGCTCTCACGCCTCGCCCTCGCCGGCTTCCTCGCGGGGGCGCGGGAGATGGCCGAGCGGGGCGCCTTCACCTGGATGCGCGACACCGTGCCCACCCGGGAGCTGAAGGCGGTGTTCAAGGACTTCTCCGGAGGACGCTGACCATGGCGATCGCGGTGACCCGGCTCACCCCGTGCTTCGCGGCGCGCGTCGACGGGGCCGACGTCACCCGCCCGCTCGACGCCGCCGCCTGGTCGGCGATCCGCGCCGCCTTCGAGGAGCACTCGGTGCTACTCTTCCGCGGCCAGCCCCTCGACGACGACACCCAGGTCGCGTTCAGCCGCCGCTTCGGCGCGCTCGAGGTCACCCGCAGCATGAACCCGGCCGCGGGCACCCCGTTCGCGCGCCAGTCGAATCTCGACATCAAGACCGGCGA
>Ga0070698_100005829_pt1 | contig 13474 bp, 11 predicted proteins | sample KBSK1502metaG_FD_65477 | JGI IMG/M metagenome (GOLD analysis project Ga0070698, IMG submission 65477) | Corn, switchgrass and miscanthus rhizosphere microbial communities from Kellogg Biological Station, Michigan, USA - KBS K1-50-2 metaG | ecosystem: Host-associated > Plants > Roots >... | reverse complement strand
GGCGAGGAACCTGGTGATCCACGCCCAGGCGAAGTCCGGGTAGCGGCGGGGATCCACCCAGTAGGAGCCGATCAGGGTACGGACCGACAGCGGCATCCTGTGCTCGGGCGCCAGCGGGTGATCGGGCGTGGCCAGCACGAACGGCAGCGTGAGCAGCACGAGCGGGATGGCGAGCGCGAGGTACCCGCCCACCGGGCCGGTGAACACGTAGACCACGACGGCGGTTCCGACCACAAGCCCGAGTGCCTGCGGCATGCCTACCCAGCCGGCGACGGTGGCGCGCTGGTTCACCGGAACGTGGTCGGGCACGGCCGCGCTCAGGCTGGCGTACTCGCCGTTCTGGAACGCGCTGAACAGCACCCAGAAGATGCCGACACCGAGCACCGTATGCTGCGGCGCGATCAGCGCCAGGCTGATCGCGCTGAGGATGGCCATCGCCAGCGTCCATCGGTGCCGGCGTCCGCTCAGGTGACGGAAGGCATATGCGTGCGTTGTCCGGTCGGACAGCACGCCGGCGATGGGCGTGGCGAGCAGCGAGGAGACCGCACCGAATGCCGATACCAGGCCAAGGGCCAGGATCTTGCCGTGGCGATCGATGTGCTGCAGTTGCAGGGGGATCAGGACCTGCAGCGGCGTGATCGACGCCATCCACATCACCAGGCTCGCGAGGCCGAGGGTTCCGATCCAGGTCTTGGTGACCGGCTCGGTCGGCTCGGCGAGCGCCCTTGGCAGCACGCGCGGCGGGTCAGTCGCCTGCTCGGCCATGCAGAACCTCCCGTTGATCGGCCGGCCAGGCGGGAACACCGCCATGGCGTCATCGCCGCTTGCAGGGATCATGCCGTCTTTTGGGAGATCTGGGTAGATGCTCGGTGCGGCAGGTCCCAGGTCGGCAGGCGTAGCCTCGGACGTCATGGACCTGACGATTGTAGGCTGCTCGGGCAGTTTCCCCGGCCGCGGCAGCGCGGCATCGTGCTACCTGGTGACCGCCGGCGACTTCAGGCTGATCGTCGACCTGGGCAACGGCGCATTCGGCACCCTGCAGAAATTCGCCGATCCCGCGGGCATCGATGCCGTGCTGATCAGCCACCTGCACTCGGACCATTGCCTGGATATGTGCGCTTACCAGGTATTTCGCACCTACTATCCGGCTGGAGAGCTGCCGCCGATCCCGGTCTACGGCCCTGCTGGGACCGCGGACCGGCTTGCCCTGGCGTCCGGAGCAGGCTCAGGGGACGCGCTGGCGAACAGATTCGAGTTCGTCACCGTCGAGCCAGGCACCTTCGAGATCGGCCCGATCGCCGTGACCGCTGGCCTGATGAACCATCCGGTGCAGACGTTCGGCTACCGGTTCGAGCACGCCGGGCGCGCGATCACCTATTCGGCCGACACCGGGCCGTCTGACCGGCTGGTCAGCTTGGCCCGCGGCGCGGACGTCCTGCTCTGCGAGGCAACGTTCACCGAACGGCCGGGCCTTCCCGCAGACCTGCACCTGACCCCGCGCCAGGCGGGCGAGCACGCGGCCGGGGCCGGGGCGGGCCGGCTGGTGCTGACGCACCTGATGCCGTGGAACGACAGGGACCGGGCGCAGGTCGAGGCTGCCGAGGCATACGGGGACGGCGTGTCGCTCGCCGAACCTGGCCAGGTGCTCTGAGATCGCTCTGAGCTTGGCCTGAAGCGGCCTGGCGACGTGCCGCCTGACCTGCGGCGGAATAAACTGCCGTGACATGCGGGTCATCATCACCGGCGGAGCCGGCTTCATCGGATCACACCTCGCGGACGCGTTCGCTGAACGGGGCGACGACGTCGCGGTCGTCGACGATCTTTCGGCCGGCCGGCCGTCCCGGCTGGACGACCGCGTGACGCCGCACAAGGTCAGCGTCACCGACGCCCATCTGCTCGGGCAGGTGATCGACTCGGTCAGGCCCGAGCTGATCTGCCATCTGGCCGCACAGATCGACGTCAGGGCGTCGGTCGCGCGCCCGGCCGCCGATGCCCAGACGAACGTGCTCGGCACGATCAACGTGCTCGAGGCGGCCAGGACCGCGCGCGCACGCGTCCTGTTCTGCTCGACGGGCGGCGCGCTCTACGGTCGGGACGCGCCGATACCGTCGCTCGAAGACGTGCTGCCAATGCCCGAATCGCCGTACGGGATCGCCAAGCACTGCGCCGAGCAGTACCTGGGCCTGTACAACCGGCTGCACGGGACCGCCCACTCGGTGCTGCGGCTCGCGAACGTGTACGGTCCGCGACAGGATCCGACCGGCGAGGCGGGCGTCGTGCCAATCTTCTGCTCGCAGGTTCTGGCCGGCCGCCGCCCGACCGTATTCGGCGACGGCACCCAGACCCGGGACTACGTGTACGTCGGCGACATCGTCAGCGCCTTCCTCGCCGCCGCTGACCACCGGCGCCCGGGAACGTGGAACATCGGGACGGGCGTCGAGGTCAGCGTGCTCGGCCTGGCCCGCGTGATCGGCGAGGTGACGGGTCGGCCGGTGCAGCCCGTGCTCGCCGCCGCCCGGCCGGGCGAGCTGCAGCGCAGCGCGCTCGCGGTCGAGCGGGCGCGGGCCGACCTTGGCTGGAGGGCCACGACGGCGCTGGCCGACGGCGTCCGCTCGGTCTGCGAGTGGATCGAGGCGGGCACCCAGGACCGCGCGGCCTATTAGTTAGCGCGCTGGCTACGCTTGCCAACATGACGTCCCGACCGGATGGCCGTCGACCGGATCAGCTCCGCGAGGTCACCATCACCAGAAACTGGCTCGAGCACGCCGAGGGGTCGGTACTCGTCGCGTTCGGCTCGACCCGGGTGCTCTGCGCCGCGAGCGTGCTCGACGAGGTGCCGCGCTGGCGGCGCGGCCACGGCCTCGGCTGGGTCACCGCCGAGTACGCGATGCTGCCGAGGTCGACGAACACCCGCAGCGACCGGGAATCGGTGAGGGGCCGGGTGGGCGGCAGGACGCATGAGATCTCCCGGCTGGTCGGCCGGTCCCTGCGCGCCTGCGTCGACCTCAAGGCGCTCGGCGAGAACTCGATCATGATCGACTGCGACGTGCTCCAGGCCGACGGCGGCACCAGGACCGCGGCCATTACCGGCGGCTACGTCGCGCTGGCCGACGCCATCGGCTGGCTGACGGCCAGGAAGCGGTGCAAGGGCGAGCCGCTCGCCGGCTCGGTGGCCGCGGTCAGCGTTGGCATCGTCGACGGCGAGCCGCGGCTCGACCTGTGTTACGCCGAAGATGTCGCGGCCGAGACCGACATGAACGTGGTGTGCACAGGTGACGGCGAATTCGTCGAAGTCCAGGGCACGGCCGAGCGCGAGCCGTTCGACCGCAAGCTGCTCGACGAGCTGCTTGATCTCGCCACCGCGGGCTGCGCGGATCTCACCAGGCTGCAGCGCGACGCCCTGTCGGCACCCTGACCGCCCCGTGCCGGCGAACGGGGCGGCGCCGCGGCTGGTACTCGCCACCGCGAATCCGCACAAGGTCATCGAGCTGTCCAGGATCCTGGCAGCCGAGCGCGTCGAGGCCGAGCTCGCCAGCCTCGGCGATTTCTCCGGAGCGCCGGACGTGCCCGAGACGGGGGCCACGTTCGCGGACAACTCCCTGCTCAAGGCGAGGGCGGCCGCCGCCTACACCGGACTGCCCTCGGTCGCCGACGATTCCGGGCTGTGCTGCGACGCTCTGGGCGGGATGCCGGGCGTGCTCTCGGCTCGCTGGTCGGGCGCCCATGGCGACAATGCCTCGAACCTGCGGCTGCTGCTCGATCAGCTCAGCGACGTGCCCGACGAGCGGCGGGGCGCGCAGTTCCGCTGCGTTGCCGCATTGGTGCTCCCGTCAGGATGGGAGCAGCTCAGCGAGGGCACGCTCCGGGGGCGGCTGATCCGCGAGCCGCGGGGAGGCAACGGGTTCGGCTACGACCCGATCTTCGTTCCCGACGGCCAGGAGCGAACCACGGCGGAGATGCCCGCGGCTGAGAAGGACGCGATCAGCCACCGGGGCCGCGCATTGCGCGGCCTCGTTCCCATGATCGCGGCGCTCGCGCGCTAGGAAGGCCCGGCCGCGCCGGGTCACGCGTGCGGTAGCGGCGCCGTCTGCTTCGTCGCCGGGAGCACGATCGCGACCGGCTGGTTGACCGAGGTCACGGTGAAGATCGTGGTGACCGTCTGGCCGCGGACCGTTTCCCGGTAGGTGGCCTTCTTGATCAGGTGCTGCGCATCGATCCAGACATGGAAGGTCACGACATGGGTGCCGATGGACCGCAGCCAGGGACCGAGCAGCGTGCGCTCGCGCGCGGAGAGCCCGGCGTAGGCCGTCTTCGGCGCATAGCTGCCGGCGTACTCGGTTGTGGCGACGCCGGCGACCGTGCGTGCGCCGAGGCGCCGGACGTCCCTGGACGCCGTGAACAGCTTGGCCTGGTCGAGGGGGTTGCTGCCCTCGAGGTTCTGGAGCAGCGACCCGAGCGTGATCCCTGACTTCGAGGAAAGCTCGGAAATGTTGGCCTTGACCCACGGCTTGCCAAGCCTTGTGCCCGTGAAGGCGGGATCCTTCACGTAAATCGCCTGGCCGGTCAGAATCTCGTCGAGGTGAAGGCTCCGAGAATTCGCGGCGGGCACGGTGAGTCGCGCCTCTATCAGCGACGTCGGCTTCAGTTGCATCCGGACGGTGCCGGTCAGGCCGCCAGCGGAGGAACCCACCGACCGGACAGCGATGCTGGCCGTGAGCGAACTCACCCCGTCCGAGGTGGCCGCCGCCAGCTTGACCTGCTTCAGCGCAGGACTGCTGACTGGCGTTCCCGAGCAGCTCGTGATTGCGAGCGCGGCGGCCGCAGCGATCGCGGACCCAAGCAGCAGCCGCCGGAGACGTGCGGTGCTGGCCAGGGGGGACGAGCCCCTGGAGCCCCCCGCGGCAGCACAATTGCGCTGAATGGCCGGATAATAAGTTGACGAAATCATGGGCTGAATGCTATCAGCGAGCCATGCCACCGACCGGCGCGATTGTTTAATTGACAATTTCGGCGACATAGCGTCTATTTAGCAGTGAATGAATAAGGGATTCCTTTCCCGGGTCACCCGCGCCCGGCTGCCGGCCCCGGCCGCGCGGCTCCTGGCCTGCCGGTACGGTTAGGTACCGATCGAAGGGATGCGCGCGTGAGCGACGTTCGGCTGGCACCAGGTGACCAGGCACCAGATTTCACCCTGCCCGACGCCGATGGCCACAAGGTGAGCCTGTCGTCGCTGCGGGGTCAGCGAGTGATCGTCTATTTCTACCCGGCCGCGATGACGCCCGGCTGCACGAAGCAGGCGTGCGACTTCCGCGACAGCAACGCTGACCTGTCCGCCGCGGGATTCGCGGTGCTCGGCATCTCGCCGGACAGCCAGGCCAAGCTCGCCAAGTTCCGTGACCGGGATGGCCTGACGTTCCCGTTGCTCTCCGATCCTGACCTGGCGGTGCTGAAGGCCTACGGCGCCTACGGCGAGAAGATGCTGTACGGCAAGAGGTCGGTGGGCGTGATCAGGTCCACGTTCGTGGTTGACGCGGCCGGCGCCGTCGAGAAGGCCTACTACGGCGTGAAGGCCACCGGCCACGTCGCGCGGCTGCGCAAGGACCTAGGAATCGCCGGCTGAGCGACTCGCTCGGTCGGCGGGAGCGAGTCAGTGAGACTGAGTCGCCCGGGGCCGTAGCCCAACGGCAGAGGCACAGGATTTAGGTTCCTGCCAGTGAGGGTTCGAGTCCCTCCGGCCCCACCATGGCTTTGACCGGCACATATGTGAACACGAGTTGGTCGTCGTACGAACCGCTGCGCTAGGGCGGTTGGCATCACATCCCTGGGGTTGCCATGCCCAGACGGACCGACACTTGATGATCGATGCGGAGATTAAGGTTCTAGACGCGTACGGGTCGAATCCGGACGCCGGTGACGCAGTTGGCGAGGGCGCGAATGTCATCGACGTCGGACGCGAGCACGACTCCGCCGCCAACGGCCGCCGAGGTGGCGACGACGATAGCGTCGATCGTTGGCGCCACGCCAGTCATCCCGGCGTCGCGCTTAAGCCCGGCTGCCGAACGAGCGATCGGATCGGTGCTGGGGATAACCTGGAGCTTCTTCAACACCTGATTTGCCCGGGCATCACGTCCGTCGCCAAACAGAGTTTCGGCGAGCACCGCTGCCGGTACGAGAACGGGAACGCCCGCCTGGTTCGACGCCGCCAAGACCGCCTTCGCATCTTCGCTGTCGTTCCTTGCAACAGCCCATAGCCCCTCGCTATCGAGCACCACCGACGGCCATGGCGCAGGGGGAGCGTTCGTTAGCCTTCGGCGAACCACTGAGCCAGGACCCGCTCGTACGCTTCAGGTGAGGCTGCTCCCGCTTCCTCGCGTCGGCGGTACGCTCGGCCCACTGAACCGACCGGCTGGTTCCCTGGCGCCTGGCTGCGCGTATGGTGCGCCCATGCCGGACGCGATTTTCTGTGACCCTCGGCTCGCCCGCATCTACGACCCGCTGGATCCCGACCGGAGTGACCTGGACGCGTACGCGGCAATGGCGGCGGCGTTCGGCTGGGTCGGCTCGATGGCATACCTGCTGATCACGGAGTCCGCGCTGGCGGCGGGCTGGGCCACCCCGTGGATCTGGCCGGCCAGGCCGCCGCACGATCGTGGTGCCGCGATCTGCGCCAGCCTGGTGTTCGCCACCGGAGCCGCCGTCATCACGCTGCGCGGCGGCCGCGAGCCCGCGGTCGGATGACGGTGCCGGACTCAGGGCACCTTGGCAGCACATGTCTCTCTGGGCACATCTGCCTCGCTATTCCCCCTGGTCACAGTGATCACGATCTTCGGCCGAGAGCGTCCAGTCGCCCGACCCACCATAGAATGACATGGTGCACGTCGATAGTCCGCTTGCCTACGAGCCTGATCTTGACGACGCCGCCGACGTCGAGCCGGCCGACGGACGCGCGGCGCGGTCGCACCGCACTCGCCGCGCGATCCTGGACGCGATGCGGGCGTTGCACGCCGAAGGTGACCTGCGCCCGACCGTCCCGAGGATTGCCGCCCGCGCGGGCGTTTCACTGCGGACGGTCTGGCAGCAGTTCGCCGACCGGGAGGCGCTCCTGCTCGAGGCGGTGCGGCGCGACCGCGAGATCCAGCGATCGCTCGTCACGAGGATCGACCCTGATCAGCCGCTCGCCGCTCGCGTCGAGGCATTCGTCGCCCAGCGGACACGCGTGCTGGAGGAAATGACGCCCACTTGGCGGGCGGCCAGGCTGCATCAGCCATTCTCCGCTCAGCTGCAGCACGACAGGAAACTGCGGAATGCCGGCGCCAGGGCGGAGGTCGAGCAGGTCTTCGCCCCCGAGCTCGGACGGCTGTCGGCCCAGCAGCGGGAGCGGCTCGTCAATGCCCTGCACGCGACCAGCCTCTGGTCGTTCTGGGAGACGCTCAGGACCGACCTCGAGCTCAGCCCGCTGGCCGCCAGGGAGATCCTGAGGAACACTTTTACCGCGCTGCTCGCGCAGGCGGGATTCGAAATCGAGGCCGCGGCTTCCTAGGGCAGCGGTTCGGGTACGAAGCGCTATTCTCTGCGCACACTATTGATCTTGCACAGATAGTGCAGATATCTTGACCACGAAGCCTGGGCTACCGGGCGCGTCACCCCTGACAATGGTGAGGTCCGCATGAGTGTGACCGCAGACGAACTGGTCGCAGACCGACCAGGCGGCGGAATGTCATTCCTATGGCGTCGCCAGCTCGATTCCTACCCCAACACCGCGCCGCGGGTCACGTACCTGGCCATCACGGTGCTCGCCACGATCATGCTGTACTACGAGCTGTACGTCGGCGGCTCCGTGTCCACGTTCCTCCTCGTGAACCTGCACATGAGCTTCACGTTCTTCGTGGTGACCCTGGCGTTCGGCAACCTGCTCGGCGCGTTCGGCTCGCTCTTCGCCGGGCTCACCGACCGGCTGGGCCGCGCGAACCTGGTGGTATTCGGGCTCCTGTTTACCGGCGTGTTCGTCGCCTTCATCCTGCCCGCGGCGACGAACAAGTGGGTGTTCACGATCGAGAGCTTCGTGGTCGGCGTGGTTGAGGGCATCTGCCTGGTCGCCACGCCCGCGCTGATCAGGGACTTCTCCCCGCAGGTCGGCCGGTCGACGGCGATGGGCTTCTGGACCAGCGGCCCGGTGCTCGGCAGCCTGATCGTCTTCGTCGTGGCCAGCCACACGCTGAACGCCACCGTGACCCCGGCGACCAACCCCGGGTACTGGACACACGAGTACGTGATCTGCGGCATCGTCGGGCTCGCGGTCTTCCTGGTCGCGCTGGTCGGGCTCAGGGAGCTGTCGCCCGGGTTGCGAGACCAGCTCATGGTGACCATGCACGACCGGGCGCTGATCGAGGCCAAGGCGAAGGGCCTGGACATCGAGGCGGCGCTGCGGCACCCGTTCCGGCAGCTGCTCAAGGCCGACGTGATCATCTCCGCGGTCGCGGTGTCGATCATGCTGCTGATCTACTACACGGCCGTCGGATTCGCCGTCATTTACCTCACGACCGTGTTCGGCATGTCGGTGCATAGTGCCGACGCGCTCGGCAACTGGAACTGGGGTTTCAACGCGATCGCCGTGATCGCGATCGGGGTGATCTCCGACCGGTTCCGGGTGCGCAAGCCGTTCATGGTCGTCGGTGGTGTCGCCGCCGCGGTCATGGTCGTGGTGTACCTGCTGCAGGCCGGCCGTCACCCGAGCTACTACACGCTGGCGATCATCCTGGCGCTGCTGGCATTCGCGCTCGGCGTCGCGTACACCCCGTGGATGGCGAGCTTCACCGAGACCGTCGAGGCCCGCAACCCGGCGCTCACCGCCACCGGCCTGGCGATCTGGGGCTGGATCATACGCATCGTCGTGTTCGCGTCGTTCCTGCTCATACCCGTGGTGATCAACTCCGTGACGCCGCTGGTCAATTACGGCTCGACGGTCCAGGCCTACGCCACCCAGTACAAGAGCCAGATCGCCTTCGCCACGCAGCACGCGGACATCGTTGCGCTGGCGACGAAGGATAAGACGCAGCTCGCCAACGCCGTGAAGTTCACACCGGAGCTCACGGTCATCCAGGCGAACGCGGCGCTGTTCACCCAGCTGGCGAAGTACACCAACCCCGCGAAGATCCCGCCCAAGCTGGCCGCCGCGGCGGTCAAGGCGGCCGGCGGGGGAACCAAGGGCCTGCAGATCCTGAACACCATCGCGGCCAACAAGGCTGCCATCACGGGGGTCATCGCGGTTGGCGCGGACCTGCTGAAGATCAAGCCGTACGCGGCGCAGCTCAAGGCACTGCAGGCCTTCGCCAGCTCGCCGGCTTACCCGTACCTCAAGGCGCACGGCACCGCCGTCCAGAACGCCGCCGCGAGGACCGCCGGGCAGTGGAAGCACTGGTACTGGATCTGCTTCGGCGGGATCGTGTTCTTCCTGCTCAGCATCCCGCTGCTGCGCGGCAGGTGGAGACCGGCGGCCGCGCGCAAGGACGAGGAGGAGCACGAGGCCATGGTCGACGCCGAACTGGCGGCGCTGCACGCCTGCCGCGCCGGCTCCGGGCGAGTCAAGCCCGGGCTGACGGCACTGGCCCGGCGGGAAATGCCGTGACCCGCCGGGCCAGTCGCCCGGTTTGTGGAGCCCAGATCAGGCACCAGTATTCACGGCCAGGGCGGATGCGGCGACCTCCACGATGGCCAGCGGCGTCTTCCGGTGCGCGGCCGGCGAGTCGCTCGGCGACTGAGACCGCCGGCTACCAGGACTCGATCAGCGGCAGCAGCTCGGACAGGCTGCCGATCACCGCGTCGGGCTGAGCGTCGGCGAAGGTCGGCACGTCGGAGTTGGGCAGCAGTACCGCGCGCATGCCGACGCTCTTCGCGCCGAAGATGTCATCCCACGGCCGGTCGCCCACGAACACGCAGCGCTCGGGATTGTCGGCCCCGACCGCAGCCATGGCCGCGAGGAACGCCCGGGGGTGCGGCTTGGTCCAGTCGATCTCGCTCGAGTACACCGCGCCGTCGATCAGGTCAAGCACGCCGTCGCGGCGGAACACGTCCTCGTGCCAGCTGCGCGGCCACATCGTGTTCGACAGTACGCCGATCTTGATCTCCCGCTGCCGCAGCTGCCGCAGCACGGCGATTCCCTCGGGGTCGGTGAACGTGTGCGGCTCCCACTCGCGCAGGTAGCTGGCGATCAGCGCGTCGGTGGGCTCGATCCCGGCGCGCTCGAGCACGCCGAAGATGCTGGCGCTGCGGTGCTCGGTCCTCGCCTGCTCCCACAGCACGTTCTCGGCGGCGAGCGCGGCGTCAGCGCGGTCCTCATGGTTCCCCGGGTAATGCGGCTCGCAGACGAGGCGCCACATCTGCGCGTAGTCGATCGTGTGCCACGGCGTCAGGGTGCCGCCCCAGTCGAAGATCACCGCGTCAACCGCCACCCGGCGATCATATCTGGCGCCTAATCAGGAGCATCCGCGCTGATAGCGGGCTTGCGCGTCCGATGTCGGAGAAGGGCGCCCAAATTCGGCATTGCCTGCTCCGACGGTTAAGGACAGGATAACGGAGGGCAGGGCGAAGCAGGATTGGTCAAGTCTTCGCATACCTGTCGCTTCGAGTTTGATTCCGGCTTTTAGCGTGACCTGCCGGACGCTCCGGCGTTTGCCGGAATGCGGCACACGAGGAGGATCGGATGCACAAACTGGAACACCGCAGCCGCGGGCGGGCAGGAGCGTGGCTTCCGGCCAGAGCGGTCGCCGTTGCCAGCGCCGCGACCGTCGGCGCGCTGGCACTGACGGGTGCAGTGGCGCCCGGGATGGCGTTCGCCGCGCGAGCCGGCCAGGCGCGCGGGGCGGCGCTGAGCGATCCGTCGGGCGGATGTCAGCTGGGCAACGGCGTCAAGCACGTCGTCCAGATCGTGTTCGACAACGTCCACTTCTTCCGGGACAACCCGAACGTGCCATCCGACCTGCAGCTGATGCCGAATCTGCTGCAGTTCATCGAGAACAACGGCACTATGCTGTCGAACAATCACACGCCGCTGATCGCGCACACGGCCGACGACATCCTGACGACGGCGACCGGCCTGTACGGCGACCGCCAGGGCATGCCGATCTCGAACGGCTACCGCACGTTCAACCCGGACGGCACGACCGATCCGGCCGGCTCGTTCGCCTACTGGACCGACCCCGTGTTCGACAGGCTCAGCACGCCAACACCCGGCCACGACACCAACCCGTCGATGGTGTACGCGTCGGCGCCCCCGGCAACAGCCAAGACGCCACCCGCGCCGGACACGGTCACCCCGGCACCGTGGGTGCCCTTCACCCGGGCGGGATGCAACGTCGGCGAGGTCGCCACGGCCAACCAGGAACTGGAGAACACGGCGATCGACCTGGCCAAGGTGTTCGGGCCGAACTCGCCCGAGGTCGCCCAGTTGAACGCGAACGGCAACGCGTCCGCGACGGCCGACTACGTCGGCATCGGCGTGCACTGCGCGCAGGGCGAAGCCAGCCAGTTCTGCTCGACCGCGCAGGCGGTCAAGTTCGGGCAGACCACCCCGAGCCCGACCGCGGTCAGCGACCTCCTGCCGAACGAGCCGGGCGGCTACAACGCGTTCCAAGCGCTGTTCGGCCACAGGTACGTGGCCCCGCAGCTTGGTGCCGGGACGCCCAATCTCACGAACGCCAACGGATTCCCCGTCACGAACGGCTCAGGAAACCTGGTGGACCTGAACGGGAATGAGATCGACGGCGCGTTCCCGAGCACTCAACCCGGGTTCCCCGGGTTCGGCAGCATCAACGCGTCGCAGACGCTGGCCTATATGTCCGACATGCTGGAGTCCGGCGTGCCGGTCGTGAACGGCTACATCTCCGATATCCACGGCAACGAGAGCATTCCTGGGCTGTCTGCCTGCGTCGGAGCTCCGGCGGCACTCGGTCCCGGCAGCGCCTGCTACATCGCGCAGGCCCAGTACTACAATCAGGCCTTCGCGACGTTCTTCCAGCGCCTGGCCGCCGACGGCATCACGCCGCAGAATACGCTGTTCGAGTTCAGCTCTGACGAGGGTGACCACGTGGCGGGGGCCAACGTCGGGCGGGCGATCACGCCGACGCCGCCAGCCTGTGACGGCGCCACGGTGAGCGGCACCACGGTCACCCCGGACGTGCTGTGCACCTACCCCGCGGGCTCATTCGGCGAGCTGTCGGGCAACCTGACCGGACTGCTAGCCACCCAGGCCGGCAACACTACCCCGTTTACGCTCGAGAGCGACGCCGCTCCCGAGTTCTACCTGACGGGGAACCCGGGACCGACCGATCCCGCCGTGCGGCAACTCGAGCGGGCCACAGCCAGCCTGACGGCGGCGAACCCGTACACGGGCACCACCCAGCCGATCACCAACTACCTCGCCGATCCGACCGAAGAGGCCATCCTGCACATGGTCAACGCCGACCCGGCCAGAACGCCGACGTTCGCGATGTTCGCCAGGCCCGACTACTTCCTGTTCCCAGGCGCGCCATCGTGCTCGGCGTGCGTGACCCAGAACACCGCTTTCGCGTACAACCACGGCGACTACGCCGCGGAGATCAATACGAACTGGACGGGCTTCGTCGGGCCTGGCGTCGCGAACCTCGGCCTGGACGGCTCGCAGCCCGCCGACGGCCCGAACTCGGCCGGAGCGGACAGCGGGCAGGTGACGGTGCCAGGCAGCAACACCACGGGCACGTGGGTCGACGAGACCGACATCCGCCCGACGATGATGTACCTGACCGGGCTCCGTGACGACTACGAGCACGACGGCCGGGTCATCACCCAGATCCTGAGCGACCCGAACAACGCGCTGTCCGAGCCAGGGGTGGCGCAGCTGGGAGCCTGCTACAAGCAGCTGAACTCCAGCGTCGGGCAGTTCGGGACCGACACGCTGATCGCGTCGACCGCCGCGATCGAGAGCACCTCGGCGGGCGACAAGACCTACCTGCACGTCGACCACGTGCTGACCACGCTCGACCACGGAAGGGACAATCTGGCTTCGACCGTCAAGGGAGAGCTTGAGGCCGCCGCGTTCGGCAACGTGCCGGTCAGCGGCGCCGCGTCCCAGGTCACCTCCTGCGAGGACCTGCTCGGGGCCGCGCATGCGCTGGCGGCCCACGGCTAGCCGGCCTGACCTGGTGGCGGCGGTCACCCGGCATCCGGCCGGGTGACCGCCGCCACGGCGTGCCGCCGCGGTCTACTGGCGGGGAGTACCGGCGGGGCGGGCGTGCGCGAGGGCGTCGCGCCTGGGACACTAGAGGCTGGCTTGGAACGACCCGCGCTCCGGCCGGGAAGGGGTGCGTGCGATGGCCGATGAGGGCAGCCGCGGGAAGCGGCGCGGCACGGTCGCCGTGCGCGGCCGGGCCGCGGGGAACGGGAGGGTCTCGAGGCGGGACTCCGACGCGATCGTCGCCGAGATCGAGCGCACCAGGCAGAA
>Ga0070698_100005827_pt1 | contig 13475 bp, 14 predicted proteins | sample KBSK1502metaG_FD_65477 | JGI IMG/M metagenome (GOLD analysis project Ga0070698, IMG submission 65477) | Corn, switchgrass and miscanthus rhizosphere microbial communities from Kellogg Biological Station, Michigan, USA - KBS K1-50-2 metaG | ecosystem: Host-associated > Plants > Roots >... | reverse complement strand
GCTGCACGCGAAGGCGATCATGGCCCACCCGCTGTACCGCGACCGCGCCTTCGCGGCCATCATCGCGCTCATGTCGCAGGTGTTCCTCGCCGCAGCGGTGCTCGTCCCGGCGCAGTCGTCTGTCGCACTCGGCGCCGAGATCGGCATCGTCGGCGTCTTCTGGCTCGGGCGGAGCTTATGGGCCATCCCCTACATCCGCAGCAATACGGCGCGCCTGCGTGGTCGGTCCTATGAGGGCCGCCGATCGGCCAAACACTGGGTCCTCGAGTGGTCGGTGTGGATCGCGTGGGTCATCGCGCTCATCGCGAGCGCCGCGCAGGTCCTCGCCGGCTCGGCGACGGGTCTGTACCCGCTCGCCGTGGCGATGGTCCTGATGTTCGGGTCGCAGGTGTGGAGCGCGTGGGTCCTCATCGCGGAGGTGACGGAGTAAGCCTCTCGCTTATCCGACCCTTGGCGCGGTTGCCCGCGCATCGCGTCACGACGAACTGGCTTCCTTACAGAGCAGCGCCTTCTCGCGGCAGACTGGTCGCCGTGAATGGGACGCCAGGGGTCCTTATCGAGAGGACCTGGCGGACGAAAGCGCCAGACCGAGGGCCGACGTGCGTCGCGTCGCCGTGGAACTCGAACTGGGACGAGTGGCCGCGAAAGGTTGGCCTCCCTGGGCCAAACTTTCGCGGCCAGCTCAACTCATGCCGCTGGTCCGTTCACCAAAGTCTGCGCGAACGTTCGGCATCGATTGTCCGTGAAATCCTCAGTGCATGTGACAAGAGGGCCCCGAGTGTCGACATCCGCAACAGCCGGAACTGCTGAAAGTGGGCCAGCCATCAACGAACGGCCAGACTTTGGTGAACACCCTTTTCCAGACCATCCCGTGGACTGGGCGCTCGTCTACACGGCTCGGCGTGCGCGCAAGACTACGACGATCGCGATCCGCGTCGGCTGCATTTCAACCTCTACGACCGTCGGCTAGCGATCCGGGCGATGGCCTGGTGCCGTGGTCGCGATGCTTCGCGCGACCACGAACCGATCGAGTGCGTCTCTCTTTTCGACACGCTCGATGTCCGCGCCCCATCGAAGAAGAAAGAACGTGGCAGCGATCAGTAGAAGCCACGGAACCAGACCGACCGGTGTCGCGGAGAGTTTCGCGATGGCGACGGCGGTTACCCAAATAGGCGGTATGGACGAAAAGGCGATGTTGATGTCGAGTTCGTGCCGATCGACCGTGAGATCAGGCGCCCAATGCCGAAGCCACGCCTTGCAGTACGCGAACACGGTGGTGAGAGCGTCCTGGTCGAGCGGTGCATGCCCACGAAGCCAGGTGTCCCACGGTCCGACGCGGCGCCTGTCGTTCGCGCTCTCCATTTCAAGATTCGCTCGAATCGCGCTCGCCAGAATGGTCGCGTCGCCGAATGAGTCCGTGACCTGATCGCCATAGGTTTGGCGGAGGCCCTGAAGGATGTCGTGTAGCGTCGGGCTTGGCTCACCAAGCGCGCCAAGACGACGCGCGACGGCGGCAAGCCAGAACGATGCAACACGGCTGAGCAGACCCGTGAAATAGGCGGCGGTCAGGACGTCAAGAAGGAGCAGTGCCTGTCCGACCGCGCCGAGTTGCTGGGTCCACGCTGCGAACTCGGTGACTCTTCCTGGCAATTGCGCCGGCTGGTCGCCGGCAATGACGATCGCAGCGATGTCACTCAACAGAATCGTCCCGGGTACAAGCACGGTGAGCAGCTCCTGACGGACCGCTCGAAGCGCCAGCACGTTCCACGGGATCACGCGCTGATTATCGGCACGAGGCCGCAGCCAGCGCCCAACGACGAGCCGACGCGCTCTCGAGGAAGCGAGTCCCCGGACCTCTGGCCCGCGTTTGCTCCTCCATGCCTTCTCGAGGCACGACAGCCGCGTGGCCCTACGACCAATACGGCAACGCGACGCAGCGCTCTCCGGAATCGTCCGCTCCGTGCTGACGATAGGCACCGGGGGCGTTTTCCCCGTGCAGGCTTTTCTCAGATTGCGTATCCAGGGCACGTGGTCGGCAGTCTTCGCCGAGATCCTGATCGTCAGCTTCATCGGCATCATCGTCACCGTGTTCCTTGCCGCGTGGTGGCGGCGTCCGCCGCAACTGCTCCAAACGCAGGATGGGATCCTGGGCGCACTGACGGCGTGCCTGATTCCAGGAGTTCTGATCGCGCTCGTCCCCATCACCGCGGTGATCGATGAGTCAGTTGCGCAGCTCTGCGCAATCCTGACGGCGGGTTGCTGGTTCCTTATGTACGTCGGGTTCCGAACCCGGGTCGGGGTCTAGGGCCGACCACGAACTGCCTGAACACGACCAGGAACACGAGAAATCCCGTGTAGATCATCGTCACCCGAATCGTGTCTCCGGGGACGCAGTCAGCGCACGTGATTAGCTGCCAGATGACCACGGCCGACAAGAACATGGAGATCGCTGCGAAGGTGAGTTCGCCCGCCTCATACACGGCGACCATGACACCTTCGCCCCGGCGCACCGTGTCTGCGTACGCCAGTGTCAAGACGGCGACGAGCACGAGGAGTATCGGCGTCGCGACACTCGAACCCAGGAGCGCGGGGATGGTGCTGATTGCCGCGTTTCCGAAGAGGCCGAGTGCCACCCCGGCGCTGAACTGCCACTCGCTTCGGCGCGTGGGCGCGCGAGCCTCGCCTGCGAGTGCCTCCTGGCGAATGGCTCGAACAACAGCGTCGACGTGTTCGGATTGCGCGACGGAACCGGCGCGTGTGCCCGCCAGATACGCGATGATCCAAGTGAACGCCGCCAGCACCGCTGCACGCGCGATCGTCCCCAACAAAGCCTCCTCCGACGCACTTGCGATTCTCCCGATCAATCAGGCGGGCGCCCGCCTACGACTCGGTCGTCACAGCGCTCGCGATTGCGCGACGACGACTGGAATCACCGACACCGCGATCGGCGAGCCGTCGGTACTCGGACCTCGCGCCACCAGGATGTCGACGTTCACGGCGGTGTCAGAGCTTTCGCAATCAGCGCAAGGAGGTGATCGACCCAGACCACGATCCGCAGGGCTTCCTCCGCTGCGAATTCATCCATGACGTGATGCCCGGCGGGGTTCCGGTGGTAGGCCATCAGGCCGCGGTACAGCTGCATTGCGCCGACCTGTTCGGCCTCGATGCCGCTCAGCTTCAGTTTCGGCGCCTTCGGGCTGAAGGCCTGCTCCATGAGGGCAGTTCCGACCAGGTCTGCCGGGGCGCCGATGGCCGCGCGCACCCGGCTCTCGAGGATGACGCACGCTTCACGCACGGCACGGTCGTAGCTCGCCTCGGCGACGAGCAGATCGACGACGCGCCGTTGCAGCTCGCTGTCACGAATGAGCGTGTCCGGGCGCTGCCGCGCGAGATCCAGTTCGCGCTTGAGCTTCGCCGCCTCCCGCCAACCGTCGTCCCCTGCTCGACTTGCCGGCGCGCCCGCCTGTGATCGGCCCGTTGCCGTGAGCCGCCAGCCCGCCGTGAGCATTGGCACCGAATCGTCGGCGCGCTCGATGAGACCGTCCTCTTCGAGAGAGCGCAGCGCCTCTTGGTAGACCTCCATCGAGATGCCCGCGCGGCCGAGCCGTTCGAGATCCAGGGCCGTAAAGGTCGCCGCGCCCTTCAACTCATCGAGTACGCGGGTGCGGGCCTCACGAACGCGGGCTGCACTGCGCGCGCGTTCGCGCTCGCGCAGCTCGCGGACGCGCGCGCGTCCGCTGCTCGTCGTGGCGAAGGCGTCGCCGCCCATGGTGCCGCGCGATTTCGCGAGCCCGCGGTCCTCAAGCTCCTGCATCGCCGCGAGGAACTGCAGTCGCTCGCGCGAATTGAAGAACGCCGGTGAGTGAACGAACGCCTCGTCCACCCCCAGAAGTCCAGCGACCCCAGCGGCGATATGAGGCTCCTCGATGAATTCGCCAAGTGGCATCGGCGCGTCGCCGGCGAGCTCGCCGAACGCGAGGAGCACCTGATCCTCGAAGCTGAGCGCGTCCGTCATGCGGCCAAGTCGGCCCGTCGGACGTCCGCGAACGGGTAGCGCGTCCCACAGATCGTGCACGCGACATCGAACGCCCAGTCGTCAGCGATGCGAAGCGGTTCCTCGGGATGGCACACGAACTCGACGCGGGTCATGTCCTCGGGCTCGACCGGCTGAAGCGCCGGTGGCTGCTCGACGCCAGTCATCTCGAACGTCAGCCCGAAGAGGCCGCCGCCGTTGTTCATGCGCTGAAGCGAGCGCTGGAACTCGCGTAGCTGCGGCGCGAGGACCCGCTCACGGGTCACCGCGTGCACGTAGGCGAGCTGCGGCTTCGTCCACCACGTCGTCGCCTCCGCACTCTCGTAGCAGTACGGGCAGACGAACGAAGTGTCCTTCGTCGTTGCGTCGACGCGCTCGCTGAGCCGCTTGAACTCGCGCTCGCAGGTCGGACACTCCCGCCGCACGAAACCACGGTCCGCCGCGAGCACCACCTGGAGATGGATCACCTCGTCCTCATGTGGGTCTGGCACGTCAGGCTCGTCTCCGACATCCATGTTCACTCCTCTCTTTTGGGCCGCCACTGAAGCCACCGGCGGTCTCGGGATTCGTCGTGCCTGCTGAGGGTTTCCGCCGGGTACGAGGTCCCGAACGACGCGACGCGCTCTGATCTCCCGAGCAGGATCAGGCGGGGAAGCGTGAGCACCGTGGCCACGGACCGAGCGCTGGCCGCACCGCGGCCGCGTTGCTCCCTCACGCCCGCTCTCGATAATTCAGCGCTTTACATTACTATTTAGCACAAACGTTCTCCATGCCTCCCCACGGAGTGCCAGAGCCGGGACGTTAGGGAAGTGGGACGTGGTCGACCTCGCCAAGCTGCGGATCGACGAGCTGATCGTCCATGACGTTCCGCTGCGCCTGGTCAGCCAGAAGCAGGGTGGCCCCGTGCTCAGTGATGTTCCCAGCGAGCTTGACGACGACATTCGCGCGTACTTCCAGAGCCGACTCACGCAGACCATCCAGCGCGCGGCGTCGGGCGTCGAACATGATCCGGCGACGTCCTCGAGTGTCCCCGCCGAGATCGTCGGCATCTTTGTTCGATCGGCTGACTTTGTCGCTCGATCGCAAGCCCTCGCGACGCACCTCTTCAACGCCCAGACCGGCGCGAATCCGGGCGACCTGTTGGTGATCGGCCGCGCCCAGTGGGATGCCGATCGCGCGGTCGTTGTCCTCAAGCTCGAGCGCGAAGAGGCGGTGCGACTGGATCAGAAGCGGGTCGCCGGCGGGATGACCTTCGACATGGCGCACCTCCGCAATCTGATGCTGGGCAACCGCACGCGCGTCTTCAAGGCGGCACTGTTCGGGCCGGCAACATCAGTGAGCAACCTGCGCGGGTTCGTGTCGGACACCCAGGGCGGCTACGGCCACGAGGGCGAAGTCGCGCACTTCTTCCTGAGCAACTTTCTTGGGTGCCGTTTGACCGAGGCGCCCGACTTCACGACGAAACTGTTCCTCGATGTGCTGGATGAGCTGGTCAACACGCGGGTCAGCGATCCCGCGCGCAAGGCGACGTACCGCATCGCGGCGGTCGCTGCGCTGCAAAATAAGAACAGCAGACTGAGCCCTCGTGTCTTCGCCGCAGACCACCTCCGCGGAAAGGACGAGCAGGCATTTCTGGATCTCGCCAGACAGCGCAAGCTCTCGCTGTCACCGTTCGACAAGGACCTCCGTCTGGTCGGCGCACGGGTCGAACGCATGGGCGTGCGCTTCGCCAACGGCATCGACGTGACCGGCACGGCCCAGAGCTTCGATGAGTCCGTCGACTTCGCGCGGACCAAGGACGGGAAAGACGACATGCACATCCGAGGCGAGATCACGAAGTTCAAGTGATCGATCTCGCGCGTCTCGCCCAGGAGTACGACGCGGAGATCCCGCGCTACCGCCGACTAGAAGCGCTGCTTGTTCCTGGCGTCACGGCGCGCCTACTTGAAGCTGGCATCGCTCCGACAGTCAGCCATCGGGTGAAGGACTACGCGAGCTTGGCGCGGAAGGCGATAAAGAAGAGTTGGCCGGACGCGATGCACCGCTCGCCGGACCTCCTGGGGGTTCGCATCATCGTGCCCTTCACCCGGCTGAAAGACGCTGTGGTCGACGCGCTCAAGTCATCGTTCACGCTCACGGGCGATGACAACAAGGTCACCAAGTACGGCGCGACCGCGCTGGGGTATCTCGGACGGCACCTGCAGATCAGCTACCCCGACGGGCACGCTCCGGAGCGCGCACTCGAGGGACTGCAGGCAGAACTGCAACTGCATACGCGTGCAGAGTCGGCGTGGGCTGACGCGAGCCACGACCTCACGTACAAGGCTGCGCTTGCGCTGCCCGAGTCACTGGAGCGCCGTGTCAACCGGCTCACCGCGCTCGTCGAACTCTTCGACAACGAGATGGCGGGAGCGCAAGACGACCTCACGACACTGCCTGGATTCCCCGCCGCGCGGATGCTGCAGGTCCTCGAGCGCTCGTTCCTCCCCCTCGCGCTACGCGACTTCGATCGTGAACTGTCTGTTGTCGTGCTCACCGCCCTGCTGCCGGCGTACGAGCCCGCCGAGCTCGAAACCTACGAGCGCCTAATCGGCGCGTTCGTTGACGCACGGGCCGAGCGGCTGAAGAGCGTTTACGGAAGGTGGCGTGCCGACCCGTACGCGCATCCACTTGTGCTTCAGCCGGAGTCGATCGCCATTTTTGAGCGTCTCGAACGAAACGAGACGGGCATCCGTGATGCGTGGGATCAGGCGCTGCCGGGTTCGGTCCTCGATGCCATTGCTGAGCTCTGGGGCGTGGTGCTCTCCCGCCCGGGCGAACGCGACTAGGCGAAGGTCAACTCGACGGCGCGCACGGACACCGATCGAATGTCTCGCCGCACCCGCTACACCGCAGGACGGCCGGACCACCGAGCACTGCATCCTCGACGACCAGCTCCCCCCGTGGCCCGAGCAAGTAGCGGAAATACAGCGTGCGCGCACAGCGGCAAGACGCCCCCACGCGCTGCGTCGGAGCGTCGTGCTCGACCCATGCGAGTTGCGTAGGTAGCCGTTGCGCCGCTCCCCGTCCCATCACTACTGCCATAGCGCCTCCCGGTGACCCATGCTAGAACGTCTGTTCGATACGGCACGCGGCGTGGGGGCCGCCTGGCTGGCGCGAGCCTGAGAGGGGGTCCTGTCGAACTCACATGCCACGCGAGCCAGTGCGGGTCAGCCCGATCACGCGCACGCCGTCGAAGGCTACCTTCGTCTGAAGGTCGCTTCGCACGCCGACGCGAAACAGCTCGGAGTGTGCATCGGGCCGCGCGACGATCTGCCAGGGCGATCTGGCCGTGAATGCGCCTCAGGCTCTCGCGGCCGCCGCTCCTGCCAAGGCTGGTTCGCGGCCTGCTTCTGCGACCGGCGCCGGCAGCATGATCTCGAATCGGGAGCCGCCATCCGTGGGCGCCTGGACATCGATGCTCCCACCGAGGCGCTGGATGACCCGTTGGCAGAGGTACAGTCCGATGCCGCCGCCAAGAGAAGTGCGGTCGGCCTGGAAGGATCGCTCAAACACGCGCGCGCGCTGCGCAACCGAGAGTCCGATGCCGTGATCTCGCACGGCGAGCTGGACCGCACCCTCTCGTAGAGCCGAAAGTTCGACATCAATGGGCCGACCTGGCTCGCTGAACTTGATCGCGTTGACCAACATCTGGCCGACGCACTCTTCGATGCGCCCGGAATCAACAAACGCCATGAGTCGCGCCGGCGCATTCAGGCGCATGGGGTAGCGCGCCGTCAGGGCCCGCGCTTGTCCGAGCGCAGTTGCGACGATGCTCACCAAGTCCTCTGTTTTTGGTTCGATCGACAAACGGCCGGCATCAAGGAGGTCTGCTTCTCGTGCGGCCTCCCGCGCCGCGACCAAGCTGGCCTCGATTTCGATGAGCTTGTCGAGCCGTTCGATGCCCTTGTCTCCACTCGCATCCGCGGAGATCGCATCGACAAGCTGCCCAGCGTGCGCTGCCACGTCCGTGAGTTCGCGGTCACGAAGGGGCGCGGTTCCGACGAAGAACAACGTCAGTCGATCACGGAATCCGCCGAGCGCCACCGCCGCCGAGTCGTATCCAGCCGCCGTGGCGAGGGTCACGTGCAAGCTGCGGAGCAGATTCATCGACTGGTCCGCCTTGCCTCGTGCGGCAGCCTCGCGAAGACCATCGTCAAGACGCGCGAGCGCCTGCGTGTCGACTCGGCGGCGCGCCGCCTCCGCGACCATGACCCCTTCCGTGATCCGCTGCAGCGCAAGAACCTTCCGCGCTTCGGATGCGTCGACCACGCGCACGGCAAAGCCGACCTGCGGGTACTGCTCGACGACGCCCTGTTCGGTGAGGACTGCGAGCGCCTCGCGGACCGGCGTGCGACCTAGATCGGTACCGCCCAGGAACGTTTCGGTCAGCTTGCGCTCCGACGTCTTCTCACCAGGCCGGATTCGTCCGGACAAGATGACTTCCCGGATCGCGTCCAACGCCCTATCCCGCTGCGACATCAGCGTTTCACCTCGTTGAGATACTAGTATATTAGTAGCCGGGAGCGCAAGGGATGGGCCCTACGGCGAGCCCAGAACGCTCGCGACGGCCGCCAGCGCCGACTGGATGGCGCCTTGGATCCAGCCCTGCGCGATCCCGTCGTGCTCGCCAGCAAAGAACACGCGTTTGGACTCGCTGACACCATGCGGCTGGCACAGCAGCGCGCCGAACCGGCGTTGTTCGGTGGGCCTGAAGTAGGCGAACCCGCCGCCGCCAGGGCTGACCTGCTCGGCCCAGACCCGGTGCACGATCTGCTTCACATGTCCAGACGTCCCTGGGTGGATGCGTTCCAGGCACTCGCGGATCAACTGATCCCGGTCCATCGCCGCAAGCGACGCGAACCGCTGGGCATTGATGCCCCACATGTAGCCAGCGATCAGAGCGCCTGGGCCCGCAGAGACGTCACGATCACGGGCCTTCCACTCCGTGGGCTCTGAGGGTGCCTCTGCACCGAGCTGCAATCCGAAGGTCGCGAGCCGCACCTCGAGGTGATCGGCATCCGCGTCAGTGAGCGGACGTGCGTTGTCAGAGGGGTACCAGACCTGCTGGTTCGGAAGATCCGTTGCGGACGAACCCCCGAAGATGCCGTCGGCCTCCCAAAAGCGCTGATCGCATAGCGCGACGCTCTTGGCGATGGGGAAGTAATAGACCGCTCGAAGCGCGTCCATCTGGTCCGCCGGAAGCTCGGGACCAAAGGTGAGGCGGGCGACGCACGGCGCAGGCAGCGCGACGATGGCGTAGTCGAACTGCTCGGTCTGATGAGTCGTGACGCGCACCGAGGTCGCATCGAGCTGCACCCGACTGACCGGCGCCTGGAGCCGCAGGCGCACGTTGTCCAGCCCCGTGAGTGCGGCAACGAAGGCGTCGACGAGGGTCCCCATGCCACCTTCAAGTTCGTAGCGTCCCACCGCGTCGAGCAGAGCACCCACGTTGTCCCAGAACAGCACTGACGCGTCATCGATCCAGCCAAATCCCTTGACCTGCCGGAGCCACGCCCAGTCCTCCGCGGAAACGAACCCCCGCTCGATCGCGTCGGCAGCCAGTTGCGCGAGGCTGCGCGATTCCATCTGCGCGAGTTGCGCCTGACTCCATCTCCCGAGCACCTGCCCCCACATCTCGGCCGGGGATGGTCGAGGTTGGCTTGAGGCCAGATCCCGCGCGACCAATGGCCAGTCGCGCGCGCTCCCGAAGAGGGCCGCTGCAGCGGGCCAGTCCCACCGGCGAGTGCGCTGGCCCCGGAACGCGTAGTAGGCGTTGGTGTTGTCGGAGACGAAGGGACGCGTCCGGAGTCTGAATGTGCTGACGTAGTGATCGACGCAACCGTGGCCATACGGGATGCGCATGGCACCCAACTCTGCGTACGGACCGCCGCGATCGCCGAACCGCTCGGTGAAGATCCGCCCTCCGAATCGCGCCGCTGCCTCGAAGATGGTGACGCGATGCCCCAGGACAGCGAGCTCGAATGCCGCGCTCAGACCGGCAATGCCGCCGCCGATGAGAGCGACGTTCTTGCGCGGGCCACGGCGATCGCGCGCGCCCAGGTCATCGGGGTACGCGAAGGCCTTGCCGGCGGTCATCGCGCCGGTCTGATCACACCAGTCGTACGGTCTCACCCACGACATCTACAGGTCGCTGCCCTCGTCCTGGGCATCGGCGGAATCAGGTGAGACTGTTCGGTCTACCCGAATGTGATGAATCCGAGGATCCGCACGCGGGTCCGAGAGTGGAACGAGAGATCGGGACAGTCGTAGCCACAGCTGGTGACCTTCACGATGCCGAAAAAGTCGAAGTCTTCGCTACAGGCCTTCGGGTCCAGGGTGCACATCTGGTCCCCAAACTGCTTCCTTGGCGCACAGTCAAAGACAGGAACGACCGGACCGCCCATCGCTACTCCCCTCCCGCCCTCCGACGGACGCCCACAGACCGCTGGCCGGCGGTGAGCATAACTAGCCTGGGGTTGCTCGAGGCGAGTGCCCTCGACAAGGGCGCGCTGCATCGAGCCTTCCACACGACTCACGCCCTCGCCGGCGCCGTGGTCTCTTGCGGGAGCTCGCCGCGACGTGGTATTGCTCAAGTGCGCTGCGGGATGAAAGGGCCAATCTGACGTCGAAGGCGAGAGGATCCCGGCACCGAGCAACGGCCCGCAGGTGACGACAGAGCCATTGCCGCCACCCACCTTGCCGCCATCAACATCGACGCCAGCGCGCTTTCGTCTGTCGACACCGCGGATCGAACGTCTCTCGCTGTCGTGGTCGATCAAGCTCATCGCACTGGTCGCACTTGTCACAGCGGTCGTCACGTTGGGAGTGGTGCCGTCAGCCCTCTGGCTCGAACGCTCCCGTGTCCCCGGTGACACTGCCATCGCGATCATTGCCACCGCGGCGACCTGGTTCCAGGCAGTCCTCGCGACGCTCGCCGCGATCGTCGCGCTGCTCGCGTACCACGATCTGCAGCGGCGGCCGCGGCTGGAACTCACGGTGCGACACGAGCGTGCGGATGTCCGATTCGCACTCGCGAACTCTGGCAACGCGATCGCCAAATCGCCGGTGGTGATCGTGAAGTTCGATGACTACGTGTACCCGCAGAGCGCGCTTTCGGATCCAGCGTTCTCGACGCACTGGCGCGTTGCGCATCCGGTGCGACGGAGGCCGCGGGGGACAACCTGGACTCACACCGTCGTGCGGTGGGGCAGCGCGAATCGGGTCGTGCATCCGGGTGCCCGGTGGCTGCTCCCGCCGCTCCCAACGCCGGTCATCCTGCAACCGCGAACGAAGACGCCCAAGCCCGGCATCCACGTCCTTCGCGGCTCGGTGAGCTGGACATGCGATGGCGCGCCGATGACGCGTGCGGAAATCGAGTTCGACCTCTAGGCCTTTCCATCGTTCGCTTCTCCGCGTCAGGCGTTTGACAATCGGGCGATGAACCACCGCGGCTCGAGGCGTGAACACATCAAGGCATTGACGCACGGCGCCACGCTGCCCCTTCCGGTCGCGCCGCTTCCCACCCCCGAAGCCGCTAGCGAACAGGAGGTGCGGTGGGGCGTCGCGAATGGGTGCTTGTCTCTGGCCGTCGGCGCCGTGCTTGCGCGAGCCGCGCACCAGGCCGGCCTCCGATGGTGGCTCGCGAACGTTCCTGTGCTCCTGCTCGTCGGCGTCGCGGCTTCTGTCGGCGGTAGCGCGTTTGTCCATGCCGAGCGGCTGGGCTGGCGCGTGATCCTTGGACAGGAGCCGTCACGCGAACAGCGGTTCTGGGCCCGCTTCGCCGGCGCGTTCAGCGGCGCTGGGTTCAGCTTCGACGCCCTCACGACGCGGCTCGAAGGGCGATCTGTGTGGCGGGGCACGTACGCGTGGTGGTGGACCATCGGCTGGCCGCTCGCAGCTGCGATGCTGTTCGTAAACGCGACCGAGGTGCAGACGGCGGGTCGGCTGTCCGCCGAGCACCGTGCGCTCACGAGCGACCGCACCGGCCTTCGCAATCACTACGCGCTCGACGCTGACCTCAGGCAGCTCGCTGAGCTGCGCGCCCCATTCACCTTCGTGTACTTCGACCTCGATGGATTCAAGCAGGTGAATGACCAGCTCGGCCATGCCGCTGGCGACGAGGTACTCGCGGAGACCGCTGGCGTTCTGAAGACGTTCGACGTAATCCCGTACCACCTCCATGGCGACGAGTTCGCGCTTCTTGTGCGCGGGCACGACGACGCTGCGGTCGAGAGCATCGTCCGCGCCGCCTTCGTCGGCATTCGCGACCTCGGGACGAAGCGTGGAATCAGCATTGGCGCAACCTTCGGTGCGGCGCGCAGCGGACCTGCGGGCGTCGACCCTGACGCCGTTCGCCACGTGGCGGACCACGAGGTGCGTCGCGCGAAGGCAGGCGGAAAACGTCGGCTCGCGTTTCCGGGTGGCGTCCTTATCGAACTAACGCCCTGACGACAAGCCACTGGACGTTACGCGGTGGCGTTGCAGGCACCTCTCCGAGGTCGATCGTGTCGGGGTAGCGCGGGCGGAATGGCGTGCTACTGGACGTCTGTGGGGAAGGGTGTTCGTCGAGGCACGGCCAACCGAGGACGACCGGTCCTTCCGGCGGTCGGCTCGCTGGGGCAGCGAATCCGTTCCGCCCGCCTCGCCTTGGGTCTGAGCCAGGCGACACTCGGCGGCGGCCGCTACACGGCCACGTACATCAGCGCGCTCGAGCGAGGTCGCGATCGGAGCCCGTCACCGGAAGCAATCGCCTTCCTTGAGCGCCGCCTCAAGCTCGAGCGCGGTGCGCTATCTGCGGGCGGTCCGCAACCGCTGGCCGAAGCGATCACGGATGCGCTTGATCTCGTGACGCGCTCGAGGCCGAGCGATCGAGTAGAGGTCGACGTCCGTCGCATCGTTCTGCGTGCGCTCTCGGGGGCGCTAGAACGAGTGACTGGTGACCGTTAGGCGCGCCGGGGACAAAACTGTCGTTTCACCCAATGCCAACACTGTGCTTTCTCCCGCCTCTGAGCTGCCGAACTCCCCCAATTGAAAGGACAGTTTTGGCGTTGTCCGACTCCGCCTCGGACACGAGTTCTCAAGGAAACAGGGTTCCAGAAAGGGCAAAACTGTCCTTTCAGCCCACCGAGAGCGCGGCGGAAGGCTCAGCTCTGTCCCCAGCGACAGAACTGAGCTTCCGGGAACACGCCTGACCGTGGGAATTGAGTTTGACCTGTCTGGGGACAAGAGTTTGGCGCGCGATGTGGGGCGCAAAACGACAACCGGCGGTCTTTGACCCTAGAGGAGACGGCGCGTCGGAGCGCTGAGATCTGCTGCGCCAAACTTTCGTCCCCATCCGGCTTTCCGGGGCAAACTGGCCCGATGCCAGACGTGCTCCTGACCTCATGGCTTCAGGAAGAGG